>FTAG01001770.1_pt1 | contig 27828 bp, 24 predicted proteins | sample 1638911 | NCBI WGS metagenome assembly FTAG01 (sample SAMEA3914813, study PRJEB12502) | metagenome | biome: forest; material: soil | place: Canada | collected 2011-07-07 | depth 0.3 m
GCGCGAGTGGATTCAAGCGCCTTGACGCCCCGTCCCGCCGCTTCCCCCGCAAATGCCTTCGCTTTGTTCAAGTTGCGCACGATGCCCTTGCCGAAGGCACCCGCATAGTGAACAGCTCCCTCGCCAACGGTCTTCATCAGCCATTTGAGTGCCGCAAGCGCTGCCGGTCCTCCGCGCATATCCATCATCTTGCGCACCAACCACCAGATCACGTTCTCGCCGAGGCCGCGCAGCCATCGGAAAATGCCCACCATCCACTCGATCATCTTGCCGCCGAAAATCCACAGCAGCGCCTCCTCGCAGCCTTCGAGCAGAACATCGAGATAGTCGAGTGAGCGGGTGTCGATTTCCCCTGCGTCCCGCATAGCCATTCGCAAGTCCGTTACCGCCTGAAAATCTCCGGCCAAGGTGGGCTCCAGCCATTGTTTTTGAATCGACTCGGCATGACCCTGCTGGCCGGTCGCAAGATCGTAGACGGCCGCCCCCCCGGTTACCGCCGCAGTAGTGGGAATAGCGACGACCTGAACCAGATAGTCGAGCATGCGTCCGAGAAATCCCGGCTCACCATGGCGCTTGCGTTCCTCGGCCTTTGCGACGAAGAACCACATGTGGCTGCCGTAGGAGCAGCCGAAATACAGATCGCGGCCACCTTCTGCGGGCTCTGCGGTGATCTCCAGATTCCTGTGCTTGCCTTCCGTCGGCGCACCCAGATCCACTACTGCCTGAAGTGGCTTCAATTGCAGAAGTTTTGGAACAACCGGCTCGGCGAAGAACGCGGGGATGTCGAACTCCTGCCACATCCCGGTCTCCTGGTAATACAGACGAATCAGTACGCCGTATTTGTTCTGTCCTAGGTTGACCGAGAACACATGCAAATGCACCCGGGTATGTTTGCCTGGCACCAGCGTGTCCAGTGCTACGGAGCTCTCCTTGGGATAGGACACCTTCTGCTTCCCGACCTCGACCTCCCGCCACTTCGTCTCGAACGACGGCGTGTCTTGTGTTGTGGTAGCTGCCTGCTCGGCGCGGCATTGAATCCCCTGCGCCGGCGGTAAGTTGCTGCTGATCTGCTGCACTCGCGCGGGCGCTGCACCGGAGACGGCTAGCCCCGCGGCGAGGTCGGCCGATCGTTCGATCGCCGTATGATCGCCTCCGGAAGATCCCATACCAGGCCCACCGCGTTGCTGGATCACATGTGCAAGCTCGTGCGCCACCAGAAATTGTCCGGCGGAGGTCTCCGGGCTCCAGCGGCCGGCGCTGAAGGCAATATGCTCTCCGAGGGTCCAGGCTTGTGCCTGCAGTGCCCGCGCACTGCGCTCTGCATCGCCATCGGCATGTACACGCACGCTGCTGAAGTCGGCACCAAAGCTGGACTCCATCATCTGCTGCAGCTGCGCCGGCAGTGCCTGCCCGGGGCCCTTCAATACCCGCGTCACCGCGTGCACTTGAGCTTCGGGGGCACGCACAGCTTGCGGAGCGGCACGCGTCATGGCGATCCTCCAGACGAGGTGGCTGAAGGCAGCAGGAAATCGGCCTCGTTGCAGGCCTTGCCGAGTTTGCGCATCTCGCCACGGACGGCCGCTAACAGAACCGCCATGTCGATGGGAATCCCGTCGTTTGCGGCCTCGAACGCGGCGTTGAGCACCGCGTTATGGATCACGCCGCCGGAAAAGGGAAAGCGCGCCAGGTGCTTGAAGTCGATGGCTACGCAAGGCGCCTGCGGCGGCAGCATCTTGCGCCACAGGTGCTCGCGCTCCGCTGTGCCCGGAAACGGGAAATCCACCACGAAGCGCAGCCGCCGCAGAAACGCCGAGTCCAGCGCGTTCCGATTGTTGGTGGCCAGAATCGCCAGGCCGCGATAGTTCTCCAGGCGCTGCAGCAGGTAGTCCACCTCGATGTTGGCGTAGCGGTCGTGGCTGCTGTGGATCTCGCTGCGCTTGCCGAACAGCGCGTCGGCCTCGTCGAAGAACAGAATGGCGCCGCCATGCTCCGCGGCGTCGAACAGGCGGCCGAGATTCTTTTCCGTTTCTCCGATGTACTTGCTCAGCACCGCCGACAGGTCGATGCGGAACAGTTGCAGGTCCAACTCCTGCGCCAGCACTTCGGCGGCCAAGGTCTTGCCGGTGCCGCTGTCACCGCAAAACAGGGCACTGACGCCGTGGCCGCGGCTCATGCGGCCGGCAAAACCCCACTCTTCGTAGACCTGGAAGCGCCCGCGCACATGTTGTGCGATCCGCCGCAGCTGCTGCAGGCTGTCGCCATCGAGCACCAGATCGTCCCATCGGCTCCTCGCCTCGACCCGCTGCGCCAGGCTGCCGATCTGTCGCAGTGCCAGGTCGCTGCAGCTGCGCCACAGCTGCCGGACGTCGCTGGGCGAAGTGCAAGCGGTTTCCACATCGTCGGCACTCAGGCGGAATTGGCCGGCCAGCTGTCGCGCCGCCGTTTCCAACTCTGCATGCCCGAGGCTTCCGGCCAGCCGCCGGCGCCAATGCTCGAACTGCTCGTGTGCCTCGGGCAGATTCACCCGCAACACCGGTCCCGGCACGCCGAGCCGAATTGGCGTTTCGCGCGTGCTTACCAGCACCACGCCACCGCAACGCTCGATCCAGTCACGCAAAATCTCCGTCTCGTCGGGGCCGGCGCCGTCGGCTTCCAGCAGCAGTGCGACCGCGGACAGCAACGTCTCGCGGCACCAGAGTTGCGCCAGCCGCAGCAGCTCGAAACGTTGCGTCGGCAGGCGCCGCGTCGGTAGCCTGAACAGGCGCCGGCCCAGGCTGACGCTGATGGCTGTTGCCACCGCACACTTGCTGCCGGCGTCAACCCCCAGCAGCTGCACGACACCGGCGCTGCGACCCGTGCCACGTCGCAGCCAAAGCGTCGCCTGATCCACCAGGGCGCTCTGCGAAGGCGCGAGCAGCACCGGTGCCGACGCGTCAACCGGGGTGCACCAGACGAGCAGTTCCGCATCCGGTTCGTCCAGACCCTTGAGGTAGTGCAGCACACGCTCATCCAGTGCCAGAGGAGCTGTCGTCAGCATCCCCGTTGCGCGTATTTCCACCTGGACCAGCCCTGCCGACCTCAGGATGCCGTGCGGCGACAACGCCGCCCACGAAGCCTCGTCGAACAGCCGCAGCGCCAACGCAAAGTTCGGCCTCGGCCCGAATCCCCCGGCGGACGCCATCAAAAGTCCCAGCGCGGGTTCGAGTTCCGCCGCCGCGCAAAGTAGCAGCAGGTCCCGCTCGAATGCACTCAAGCCGAGGTACTGCGCCAGCGCCTCCAGCGCCGGCCGAAAACCTGTTGCTGCGAGCTTCTTCCGGTGCCGTGCCGCCAGTTCGAGATTCCCGGCATCCGCCACATGCCCCGGACCGGCAACCTGCCCGGCTTCGCGTCCGGCACCAGGAGAGAGCATCGCCAGCTTCAGACGCAGCCACGCCAGCGAGGCGGCAAGGTAGGCGTTGTTGTGTTCGCTCCAGTCCTCAATGGACAGGGTTTCAGCGTCGCGCGGGGCGGGCCCTCCGGACGGGTCCGCGCTCCCGCCAAAGCGGCGGTCGTCCGCGCTCATTGCAGCATCACCATCACCGGAATCTTCCCCTTGCCCTTCTTCAGCGGCGCCAGCGCCTTGCCGACGATGGCGCCGACCGCCCGCGCGCGGTCGAGCACTTTCTGCGCGTGGCCCGGCGTGGCGCTGCTGGTGAGCAGGTCGCCCGCGGCGATCGACGCGATGTCGGCGTCGACCTTGCAGAAGGCGTAGGCGCCCAGCGTCACCATGTAGCCGATTTCACCGGGGCCGACCTTGCGGTGGTCGCGGCCGGCCTTCTGCTCGGCGCTATAGGCGCTGGGCGCATCGCCCAGCTTGCCGTAGACCTCGCACACCACGCCGCAGACACGGGTGTCGTTGGCGCTCCGCGCCAGGTCCACCTCAGGCACCGGAATGCTTTGGTTAACGCCGTAGTAAAACGCGATCGGCGCGTCGCCGATCACCACCACGTCGCCGGCCTCGAGCGCGTCGCCCAGCCGGTTGACGAACTGGTCCATGACGTAGGCGTTCTTGCCGCCGTTGACCTGCAGATGTCCGTCGAACTGGGCCGGTCCGCTGACGTAGAGCGACTGGTCGATGCGCGCACCGTTCTGGGCGTGGAAGGGGGCGATCGGAACATTCGGACCCACACCGACGAAGCCGTTGGCAAGATTGATGATCAGGCGCGCAGTGCCGCCCTCGCCGGTCGGCCCCGACTCGCCGCGCAGCATCAGGGTGGCGCCCTTGACGTCGACCACGCCGGTGCGCAGCGAGTTGTTGTAGTGCACGCGCAGACCATCCTGATCCTGCGTGGTCGCACCCGACAGGTATATCTCCGGATTGGGCAGCGCCGGTGAACCGATGTGAAGACGTCCTGCCGGCGCGGTGTTGCCGATCCCGACCGGCCCGCCGTATTCCTGCAGGAACAGCGGATCGTTGTTCCCGGTATAGATGCGTCCGCCGAGGCCGTTGTAGTCGAGGAACAGCGTGTGCTGGCCGTCCGGAGACAGGCCAAAGCTTCTGGTGGTGAATCCCGAAGTGGCGAGTGTGCCGTCGACGGTGGCCGCGGCGGTCACATGCAGGTTGCCGATGGCCAGCGGATCGGGAACCCTGGCCGCCGCCATCGCGGTCGGTGCAACGATCTGGGCGATCGCCCCGGCATTGAGGTAGATCATGGCCAGTTCCACCGCGTTCCCCAGGCTGGGAATCTGGTAACTGCCGTTGGCCTGCGCGGTGCAGACCTGCAAGGCCAGCACCGGCTTTTCGGTGGTGCGGGTGTAAACGTCGGCCCCGCCGATGGTGACTTTGTCGGCCGGATCCGGAGGCGCCTCGCTGTAGGCGAGGCTCAGGCACAGCACGGCATTGGGGGCCTGTCCGGTGACCACGTCGATCAGGGTGGAAGCATCCTGCAGCACCATCTCGTTGCCCAGCCCATCGATGGCGAACCCATTGGCGATCGACACATTCTTGCCGTCCTTGTTGTCGCTGACAGTCAGGCCTGAGGCAACACCGGGGGTATGCAAGCCCTGGTTGTGCATGCGCCGCAACTTCTTGTGATAGTCCTGCTCGAGCTGGAAGTCCGGCGCAGTCAGGAACTGGCCGGTGCTGTAGTTGAGTCGCTTGATGTTGGTCATGTCAGGCCCTAGTACAGTGCGACGCCGAGCAAGGTGTCGACACCGATGGTGGAATGGACGCCGATCTGCATGCTCGGAAAGATCGGCTGCAGGTCGTAGAAGGTGTGCGCCGGCTTCTCCAGCTCGATGACGGCGCGCGCGATGGTCACCTGGCGGTCGATGAACTGCTGGTAGGGTTCGGTCGCGTTGGCCGGCATCGACGGCGGCAGGTAGATCTTGACCACGAAATGGTGATCGATGTCGTCTTCGGCGATATCCGGTGTGCCAAACGTGAAGATGGTCAGCATCTCCTTCAGGTTGCCGGGCGTACCGCGGCGGTGATAGCGCGGCACCGTCCCAGCCAGGAACTTGCGCTGCTGCTGCAGAGTCCAGTCGGCGCGCAGCGTCAGCGCTACCCAGCCCGCCAGCCAAGGCAGGAACTGCGGCGGCGTGGCCTGCGGGTCGAAGCAGCGGGCCAGACCGGCGATGGTCTGCTCCAGGCCTTCGCCGTCGAAGGCGCTCGCCGCGGGAGCCGCCGGCGGCGGCAAAGGCACCGGATCGCTGATTCCCAGCAGCAGCTTTTCGAACGGCACCAGGAATTTCCCGACAAAGTCGTTCTGGCGGTAAATCGCGGGGAGGTAGTCGAGCAGGGTGCTGCCGGCCATGGTCCGTTCTCCTTCAGCTGCGCAACGGGGGAGGCACGGTCAGAGCCGTCGGGTCGATGGCGGCCGCGACCAGTTCGTCCGGATATAACGTGGCCTCCACCAGCGGACCGCCGGGATTGGCGTACTTCAGGCGGCCCTGGTCCGCGCTGGCCACTACGAGCTCGCCCAGACCCTCGGTCGGAGCGACGTAGTCGACGCCCGGCATCGCCGCCAGCAAGCGATAGATTTCCGAGACGTAGACGGCGCGGCCGAACGGCCAGCCGCGGCCGTCGTTGCCGCCGCCAAGCGGGTCGAAATAGACCCGCAAGGCCTGTACCGCGGCGCGGCGCAGGACATCGGGGTTCGCATCGGCGGCCGGCTGCAGCGTCAAGCGCACTCCGATCTGCAGCGTGTTGGGTGTCACCACGTGGATGCGTGAGGTCAGCAGCCGGCGCTGGTCGAGATAGTTGAACACCGCCTGCAGCAGGTCGTCCGGCGCCTTCCCTCCGCCTTGCGGCACCACCAGCACACTCAGGTGCGGACTGCCGGCCACCGCAGTGATAGGCCGCGGCGTGGCGGCAAGGTTGCAGCCCGGCACGCAATGCGCACGCGCCACGCGCGAATCCGCGTTCAGCGCCAGGAATTCGAAATCGGCCGGGGTCACCGTGCGGTCGGGCCGGCGCAGCGCCAGGACGGCATTGCGCAGGTCCGCGTCGAGGTCAGCGGTGGCCCCGTCGCCGCCGGTCAGCAGGTTGACGAAGGCGCGGCGATTGGCGTCGGAGACGCGGTTGAGGCGGTAGATCAGCATCTCCGCCAGATAGGCGAACATCTCGATCAGCGTGATGCCCGGATCCGAAGGATTGTGATCGGTCCATTGCGGTGCCCGCGACGGGATCAGGGCACGCGCTTCCGTCAGCAGGTCGTCAAAGCTGCGGTCGTCGAGATTGGGCAGGCTCAGCGGCATTTTTTTCGCTCCGCACTCAAGGTCCGTACACCAGGTCGAGACGATGCATGCCGGAGGCGACGAGGAAGCGCCCGGTGGCGCCGGCGCCGGGCCGCTGGTCGTCGCTCAGCGCCACCGTCAGGCTGCGCACGTAGTCCACTCCCGGCACCGCTTCCAGCACGCGGTACAGGTCCGAAACATGCGGCGTGCGCCCGAAATTCCAGCCGCGCCCGTCGAACCCGCCGCTCAAGGGGTGCAGGAACGCGTCGAGCGCGCCCCGCGCCGCCTGTCCGATATCGCCGGCGCCTTCGAGCTGCGCCACGGCGATCTGCGCGTTCACGCTCACGTCGACATATTCCGGCCCGACCACCACCTCCTCCACTGCGGGCAGCTGGTGGCCGGCCAGGAAATCCGACACTCTGCCGATCAGCTCCATACTCGGCACCGGCTTGGCGGTCGGCGCATTCGGCACCACGATCAGGCTCACCACCCCGGGACGCGGTAAGGTGCCCGCCGGATCGACGCTGAGATCGCGCAACGGCACTGCCAGGCAACGCGCCACTTCGGGCGAAGCCAGCCGCGCCAGATCCTGGTAGTCCTCCACCGTCACCGCCCGCTCGCGGTGCCGCACTTCCCGCGGCGCCCGCTCCAGCAACGACGCGGTGTCTTCCGCTTCCACGCCGCCGCTGGCGGCAATCCAGTTGGTCACGCTATCGACATAGGGCAGCACGCTTCGCAGCTGCGTCACCTGACCCGCATCGACGTTGCCGGCGGAGCCGCCGCCGATCTGGTAGCGCGCGGCGCGGATGTTGCTGGCGCCGGCCGGCGGGATCAGCCCATGCTGGCCGTCCCCGAATCTCAGACCGCCGCTGGTGTGATCCAGCACGTAGTGGCGGTCACGCGGACCGGAGGCATAGAAATCGGTCACTTCGTGCCAGCGCACCCATGCGCCGGGCGTGCCGGCCACGACGGCAATTGCGTCGGCACCCTCTTCAGCGAGCAGGGCCGCGCGCTCGGCGGCGGGCGGCAGCTCGGGCTCCAGCACTTCCACGGCCGGCCCGACGAGCACCGGGGTGCGGGCAAACTGAAAGGCCTGGCTGGTTTCGCCGGTGCTCGACCCGAGCACTGCGCCGCTGATGCTGCTCAGCTGCAGCGCGGGCACCGTATTGAGCAAAACCCGGCGCAGCCGCGGCAGGAATTTGTAGTCGCCGGATTCCCAGCTCACCCGCAACCACCAGCAGCCATTACTCTGGAACAGGCTGCGCGTGGCGAAGTCCGCCGGCGGCAGGAACTCGATCTGGCCGGAGCGGGTCAGGCAGGCGGTGCCGTCGTTGACCAGCAGCGCGTCCCAGGCCGAGCCGTTCCAGTAGTACCAGCCCAGGCGCGGCGGGATCGCCGCGGTGGAGTTGTCCGGCGTCACCCGTCCGTAGGGAATTTCCGCCAGCTCCAGATAGAGCGAAACCGTCTGCTGCGGGAAGCTGCTCAGGGCCGCCGGCAGCGTGAACCCCAGGTACACCGAGCGGCCGCGGTCGGGCGCCACCGGGAAGGCCTGGAAGGCGCCGCCGGGCGACACCAGCGCGTCGTCGTATCCATCGCGCAAAATGATGGCATCGGGTGTGAAGGGATGGCCGCTGACGGCGTTGTCGACCGCATAAGTGCAGCTGAGCCCGTTCAGGGTCAGCGCCGGCGCGGTGGCCATGGTGCCTTGCGGCGTGCCGACGTAGCCGAATGGAAAACTGCGGCCTCCGCCAATGATCCGCACCCGCACCCAGTAGTTGCTCTGGCCATTCACCGTGGTCGGCTGCGGAGGCTGATCGAAGCTGAAGACGACGTTGCCGCCGGCGCTGAAACCCCTGCTGTAGTCGTAGAACTGGCAGCCGTTGGTGGCGCTGGCGGCGCCGCCGTACACCGAGGTGCCGATGCTGCGCCAGCTGCTGCCGTTCCAGTATTCCCATTGCAGCGTCGGAGCCGGCGACGGGGATGTCGCACCGCTCGGCGAACTCACCTGGCTGCTCCAAAGGTTGAGGGTGATCGACTCGCCGGGCCGATTGCCGCGGGAAAAAATCGCGCTGTTCCCCAGATACCAAGCGTCGCCGACCTTCGGCGACTCGCCGAACGGGTAGAAGTCGCGACTGGTATCCACCGGCAAAGTATTGTTGAAGCTGCCATCCGGCGGCAGCGGTCCCATCATGCCGATGCCGCCGGCCTGGATGCTCTTTACGGTGGGCACCTGCGAGGCGCGGATGCAACCGCTCAGGGGGTTGTCGGTGACCCCCTGCTGCAGGCGGAACGACATCCAGCGCCGGTTCACGCCGGCGATGGTCAGCGGCGGCCCGGCCAGCAGGGAATCGGCAAAACCGATCATGCCGCTGACCGTCAGGTTGTTGGTGTAGTCGCCGCTGTAGGTGTTGGTGCCGTCGCTGCTGCTCTGCAAGGCTGCCGGCAAGCCCTGCAGCCCGTCCCACATGTTGATCTGCAAGTTGCGCGAATCCAGCGCCGCACCGCCGGCCAGATCAATGGTGAACACCAGCTCGCAGGAGCCGATCGATCCATAGCTGAACAGCGGGTGCAGCGACAGGAAGAAGCCGCGCTGCAGGTGGACCGGCGAGTCGCCGCAGAACAGCTGCTTGCCGTCCACGCCCTGCGGGCCGGCGGCCGCGCTGTAGTCCCCCCACCGGTCGTTGCTGGCATCCCAACTGATGATGCGCGCCAGCTTGGCTGGCGTCAGCATCAGTTCGCGCGGGGTTTCGAACACGATCGGCAACGCCTGGCCGGGGCCGGCCGGAACCGCCACCTGCGTCCCGGCCGGAACACGCGCCTGCAGCGCCCCGGCGCTCAGCGCAAAACTCAGCGGCACCTCCGCCGGCTGCGGCGGCTGCAAGGCGGCGCCGAGCAGGTCCAGGAAGGCGAGTTGATTCTTGTCGAGCGCCTGGTTGAGGCGCTGGATGATCAGTTCCGCGTAACGCGCGAACACGCCGATCAGGGCGCCGCTGAAGCCGTCGGCGAAGCCGCTGCGCGGATCGAATTCACTCCAACCGTCCGGCCTGTAGCCGTTCTGCGGCGGCTCGCTCAGCAGCGCGGTCAGTTGCCGCTCGATCTCCGGCGCGGTGCGCGTGTCCAGAGGTGGTGCCGGCTGGCTCATTGGTTGGCACCTTTTTCCAGGTAGAACGGATAGACCAGGTTGAAGATGTTGTTGGTGGTCCGGATCTGATAGCTGATGTCGATCAGCAGGCGGCCGCCGCCGTCGGCCCGAACAACCACGCCCAGCAGGTCGATGCGCGGCTCAAAGCGCTGCAGCGCGTCCTCGACCGCGTGCGCCACCCTCCCCGCGGTGGCAGCGGTGTTGGGCTCGAACACCAGGTCGCTGAGGCCGCAGCCGAAGTCGGGCCGCATCACGCGCTCGCCCTTGGCCGTGCTCAGGATGATCCATATCGACTGGCGCACGCTCTCTTCGTATGCCGCCTGGGTCAGCGCGCCGGCGTGATCCACGCCGACCGGAAAACCCACGCCGATGCCGAGAAATGGCTTGCTCATGGCTTTATCCAATGCATACGCTGCCGGAGGCCTTCACGGTGCCGAACGGCAGATCCACCGGATCGTTGCAGGTCGACGCCATGTCGCCGTCGCGCGCGGCCGGCTTGTCGTCGATCAGCACCGACTGGCTGCCGAGGATGATGCGGCCCTTGTTGCTGGGCGGCCGCAGAAAGGCGCCGGGATGCGGCGGGATGTTGCTGGCGCCGCTGTCCTGGGTGGCCGAGGGCTGATCCATGATCAGGACGCTGTCGCACAGGCCGGAATCGATCACGCCCTTGAACTTCAGGCTTATCGGCGTGGAGTCAGGCAACAGGTGCGTATCCGTCGCCTCGATCGTGTCGCCCCTCTTGGCGGCGGCGGGGTTCATGTCTTCTTGCTCGGGCAGTTGATGAACACCTTGTCACCGTTGATCACCACCTCATCCTCACCCTCGATCCGCACTGACTTCCCTTTGATGAGAATGGCGCCGGAGTTGCAGTCGATCTTGATGGTGGGGCCATTTTTCTCGTCGGCGGTGACCATGATTTCGCCGGCCTTGTCGTCCAGGCTGATCTCATAGCCTTTGCGGGAGCGGATGACGCAGACCGGATAGTCCGCGTCAGGTGTGTCCTGGGAGGTCTTGGGCGGGACTACCAGGTCGCTCCACAAAGCGCCGAGGACATAAGGGTGGTTGGCGTCGCCATGGGCGAAAGCGACCAGCAATTCATCCCCCGGCCTCGGCGGAAAAAACAAGCCGCTGTTGTTGCCGGCCATCGACACGGCCAATCGCACCCAATCGCTCTCGTGCTCATCGGCGAGCATCGGAAATCTCAGCTTGACGCGGCCCAGACGGTCCGGATCCTCGGTACTGGTTACCACCCCGATCATCACTCCGTGAAACGGGGCCGAGGGAGGAGCCGCTGCGCCATTCATGGCGAACGAGGTTTCGCTGGTCATAAGGCATCCCGTTGCGCGGTGAAGCGCGTGGTATAGCCGGCGCCCGCGACGTAACGGTGGCCGACGGACGTAAGGTAGTAAGGCCCGCTGAAACGCCGGCCGACGTTGTCGATCCGGATCACGGTGCCGGCGCGCAGGCCGTGGCGGCCGGGGTTGATCAGGCCTTCGGCGGTCACCAGCCGCAATGCGGCGTCGCGGAAACGCGCGCGGGCCAGCAGGTCCACTTGGTCCTGGTTGTCCAGGGGCCTGGAGCAGACCTGCTCGATCGCGACGCCGAAGTCGCGTTCGACCAGGTCCGCCGCTGCCGTGCCGGGCATGCTGCTGGTCTCGGTGCGCGCGGATGCCCGGCCGACCAGCGCCTTCCCGTCCTTGGCGCTCCAGCCCCGCACCTCGACCTGGCTCACCTGGTTGGCGAGGCTGCAGCGCGCCGAGAATTCCATCAAGTCGCTCAGGGCCATATCGAGCTTCAGCGCAGGCGCGGCGGCGGATGCCACCGGGCGGAAGTACAGGGTGTCCTTGCCCGCGCGCAGCTCGTAATGAAGCTCGCCCGCCCGTTCCTGCAGGAACTCCATGTCGGTCTGGTTGGCCTGCTGCATGCAACGGTGCCGCATCGCGGGCGGCGCCGTGTCGGACGACAGCGTCAAGCCGACGCCGCGCGCGATTTCTTCGGCGATCTCATGGTCGGTCTGATTGCGGAACGTGCGGGTCCTGCGGCCGCGCTGCAGACGGTGCCGCACGTCGTAGCTCTGTATCGTCAGGCTGGGCGGACGGTCCTTGGCGAACGACGGCTCCACCGAAACGATGTCGCCATGGAAGGCGCTGCCGGGCGTGCCGGTCGCGCCAAGGCGGACTTCGATCGCCTGGCCCAGCTTGAACCGGGTCTGGTTGTCGAACTCCGACAACAAGGCGTTGTCCCCGAGCTGGAACTCGACCGTACACATCCCCGGTGCCGACACATCGTCGTCCACGGTGATGCTCTGCAGGTAGCCGGCGAGCAGGGTCTGCAAGCTCCTGCCGCTGACCATCACGTCGAAATCGGGCGTGCTGACGCTGGTGTATGGCTCACTCGTGCTGCGGGCGCTTTGCCGGGTCATGGCGCTGCCTATTGCTTGGGCACGGCCAGCGAACGTCCGGCTTGCAGCTGCCGCGGATCGTCGATGTTGTTGGCCTCTGCGATGACGCGCCAGAGCGAAGGGTCGCCGTACTGCCGCGCCGCCACCGCACTCAGGTTGTCGCCGCGCTTGAGGGTGAAGGTGGTGAGTTCGGGATCGCTCTTGAGCAGCGCCTTGCGCTTTTCGATGAACTCGGTCATCTGCACCGACAGCGTGGCGCGCACCGGCGTGCCGTCCTCGCGGAACAGCGTGAAGCGCTGGTTGAGGCTGCTGATCACGCCGAGAAAGGGGAAGTCCGAATCCTGCGGCCCGTTGCCGCCCCAGCTCACCCGCACCGTCGGCGGGCGCTTCTCCTGCAGACGACGGTCGATCATGGTGAGGCGTACCAGCTTGTTGGTTTCCTCGCGCACGTCCCGCAGCGGCTGCGGCCGGTTCTCCGGCTGCTCGGTGACGTCGTAAAACAGCTCCAGCGACAACGTGCGGCTGTGGCCGCCGCCGAAGCTCAGGGGCGGCGCGTTGAGCTGGTTGTCGCTGGTCTTGTCCTTCTCCCCCGACGACCAGTTCACGGTCCGGCTGACCGAGTAGGACTCCGGGTTGAACAACACGTCGAAGTCCTCGTTGGGACGCGGCTCCAGGTTGTCGTCCAGCGGGGTGAACCTTATCTTCTCCACGGTGCCTGCCCCCTGCGTTCGCTCTCGATGAGCAGGCGCCGGTAGATGCGGCTGCTGACTTTTTCCGTGATCTGCTCCAGCGTTTCGCTTCCCAACCCGGCAGGGGCGCGCTTTGCAGGCTCGGGCACCGCCAGGTTTTGCGCCGGCGCGCCAGAGGGATGCCCCGCCGCTTCGGAGGCGACCGTGCTGCGGATCGCTGCGAGCAGCTGCGGCACGGCCTGCAGCGCCTGATGCAAAACCATCGTCTTGTCATTAGCGGCAACCGCGGCAGCCTGACGCGGCTGGCCGGGCACGCGCACCACCCTGTCGGCGGCAGCCGCTGGCGCCACCGCCGGCTCAGCCGGCAGGTCGACCGGTCGGCCACCGGATTCCACTGCGCCCGGCCTGGGGGACAAGCCTGTCAAAGCCATGGGCTTCGCAAGCATGACGGCTGTGCCCTCAGCGAAGGTTCGAGCGGGCTGCGCCGCCGGCGCCGTGGCTAGCCGTACGCTGGCGGTGCTTGCATCGGCAGCTTCCCGATGTGCCGGCGCGACGCGCGGCGCCTCAACGGCGCTCCATCCTGCAGGTGCCGCCTGCGCCTCTCGCCGCGTCGCTCCGGACCCGGCCCTTGCCGCAACTGCCGGCACAACCACGGTCAGCGGCGCGACACCCTGCGGATCGACCGTCTTTGGGGTCGTCGGCATATGCGGATCACCCTGCCGACCATCCCGCGCCATATCCATGGCCGTGGCCGCCGCTGGCACGGGCGGGGCCTCGGGCTTACCGGCCTCGTCCCGGGCTGCGGCGGCAATGTCGCGCCTGACCAGGACAAACTGGCCGGCCGCGACCGCTTCCGCATCCGTATCCGCCGGCGCATGGCGGCCAAGCAGGCGCAACAGCAGTTGCGAAGCCTGGCCGGCGCGACGGTGCCGGCGCGCCAGCACGCAGGCGGCATCCAGATCGATCACGCCGGGGCGGCTGCGACGCGACAGCAGCAAGCGGTTCAGGGCGGGCGGCTGCTCGTGGTCGGATCGCGTTTCGGTCATGAAGCTGTCGTCCGTGTCAGGCGGACAGCGGCGGCCGCAGCACGAAGCCGCGGTGCGCGAATTCGATGCTCTCGAAGGCCACTGCGGCGGACTCGGCGCGGAAATCCGGGCCGTTCCACTTGATCGGGTAAGCGCCTTCGAAATTCCAGCGCAGCGCCTCGGCGCCGCTGCTGTCGAGCAGGATGATCGAGCCGCTGCGGCGGGCGAAGCCGCGCAGCGCCACGACGTCCTGGTACCACAGCCATAACGAGGGATCGAGGCTCAGGCCGCGCTTGAGCACCAGCGGCGGCTGATGCGCAGGCCCGCAGAAGCGGTGCTTGTAGCCATTGCGCCCACCCTCGCGGTACTCGAACGTCTCCGTCTCCAGATGCAGACCGCTGCATTCGCTGAATCCGGCCACCACCAGGCTCTGGAATTCGACGCGGAAGCGGTGCCCGGTCAGCGGGTCCTTGGCCCGAAGCGGGAGATCAGCCATGGCCGCCCCCGCCGCGCCCCGGCCGCGGCTTTCGCTCCGCGCTGCCCTTGTTCTTCATCCGCCAGCCTCGTCGTTCAAACGCCGGTTGATCTTCTCGACTTCCTGCACCCACTCCTGGCGCTGCCGATGTTCCAGCGCCAGGAGTTCGTGTTGCGGCCAGTGCAGGTGATATCCCAGGTACGCCACCTCTTCCTTGAGCCGCGTCAAGGGGTAGCGCCAAATTCCCCCGGGCTGTCGAGCTCCACTTCGAAGTGCCGCTCGCAGTGCGGGCACTGCGTCCGCACGCGGTTGGCGCCGTGCTCGTTGACGCGCCGGTACAGGTCCTGCAGGAACGCCAGGTCCCCGGCGAACAGGCTCTCGATCACCTTGGGGTTGATCGGCTGCACCTCGCCCAGACGGGTGATCACCCGCGACAACAGGATCACCAGCAGGTAGCCGTCGTTGGCCTGCACCCGCGGGTCCTTGAGCGGCGCGATCTCGTCGTAGGCCGTCGCCAGCCGCATCACGCCGTCGCGGTGCAGGCTGCCCTGCGCATCGACGTAGCCGAGCGGCAGGTGGAACTCGTATTCGGTCTGAAGCATGGCGCCTCCCTCAGCCACCGGCTGTCACAAGTTCCTCGTGGGTGATCTCCAGCGTCTCCACCGCGACGGAATTGCCGGTGGAGTTGAACGAAGGTCCGGTCCACTTGGAGGGCCAGCCGTTGCGGAAATTCCAGCGCCGTTTCTCGGCGCCGGTGTCGTCGAGCAGGATGATCGAGCCGTTCATGCGTTGCGGCTTGCCCTGGATCACCGTCTGGCGCCATTTCCACAGCTCCTCGGAATCGGTGATGCCGCGCTTGAGCGTGATGTTGATGTATTTGCTCAAGCCGGGCAGCTTGCGGGAATGGTTGGGATCGGTGCCCTCGCGGTAGTCGATCGGATCGGTGCTGACGTCCAGTCCGGAGCATTCCTGGAATCCGGCCTGGATGCTGGAGCCGATTTCCACCTTGAAGTTGTAACTGCGGTAAGGATCGGTACGCGTGCCTGTTGCCATGGTGCAGCCTCCTGGTTAGTCGAAAGCCAAGCTGAACGAATACAGCCACCGGAACAGGACCCGGGCGCGAAACACGGCGCTCATCCGGCTGTTCCCGCGGGGTCCGGCTGCAGCGCCAGCCTGACCACCACGAACTCGGCCGGCGCGCCGGGCGCCAACCCTACTTCCACTGTCACCTGCCCCAGCGCGCGTGCCTGCGGCGGATTGGTTTCGGCATCGCAACGGATGAAATAGGCCTGCTCCGGCGCGCTGCCGGCAAGCGCTCCGGCGCGCCACAAGCCGTCCAGGTACGGGCGCAGCTCGCGCTCAACCGCCGCCCACAGTGGCGGCGCGTTGGGTTCGAAGCTGGCCCAGCCCATGTTCAGTTCCAACCAGCGCCCAAGCGTCAGGATCAGGCGTCGCACGTTGAGATAGCGCCAGGACGGATCGGAGCTGAGGGTGCGCGCGCCCCAGACGCGGATGCCGCGCCCGGGAAAGGCGCGCAGGCAGTTCACCCCGACCTGGTTGAGCCCGGCCTGGATGCTGTCGTCGACATCGAATTCGACATCGACCACCCCGGCCAGGGCCTGGTTGGCCGGCGCCTTGAACACTCCGGCGACGGCATCGGTATTGGCGATCAGGCCGGCGACGTGGCCGCAGGGCGGCACGCTGCCGCCGCCCTCCGTCTTGATCCATGGGTAGTAGAAGGCGCCGTTGACCGGCTCGGCCACCCCTTGCGTAATCTGCTTGCGGAAGTCGGGCACCCTGCCCGGCACCACGGCCGGCGGGCAGTCGAGGATCGCCACGCGCGTGCCGCTCATCCCGCAATGATTGAGCAGCAGCGTCTGCAGGCGGGCGAGCGCCTGCTGATCGACGCTGCCGTCCGCCAGCAGCAGCTGCGCCGCATCCGGCATCGCCACCAGGTCGACATCGTCGAGGACCATCAGACTGTCGAGGGCGTCGCCGAGTGCCGCTTCCGGACCCCGGGTCGAGGCGGGGTCGGCGCATGCGACGTAGCAGTAGCCGCCGCCATTGCCGAAAAATCCCGCCAGCACCTGCGGCAGGTAGGACTTTGCCGCGACCACCGACAACGCCGTGGCCAGGTCCTCGATTCGGTTCAACAGCACCGGCGAGGCGCCGCTCGCGGGCCGCGCGAAGCCGACGAAGCCCGGCACACCGGTCGGCAGGACCGGCGCCGGCCTGGGCGAAATCTCTTCGCGATAGACCCCTGGCGTCAGGTATTCCACGTGCCGTCCCTGTGCCGGAGACTCAGCTCGCCATCTGGCTGATGCGGAACACCACGAACTCCGCCGGGCGCACGATCGCCACGCCGATCTCGGTGACCACGATGCCGAGATCGCGCTGCGCCTGCGGATTGAGCTCCGCGTTGCACTTGACGTAGAAGGCTTCCTTCGCGGTGGTGCCGAACAGGGCGCCGTCGCGCCACACGCCGGTCAGGAAGGCCTCGACGTTGAGGATGATCTTCTGCCACAGCGCCGGCGTGTTGGGCTCGAACACGATCCATGAGGTGCCCTGCTCAATCGACTTGCGCAGGAACAGCAGGGTGCGGCGCACGTTGACGTACATCAGGTCGGTGTTGCCGCTGCCGGCCAGGGTGCGCGCACCCCACACCAGGTAGTTGCCGTTGAGGTAGCGCAGGCAGTTCACACCCGCCGGATTGAGCCCGCTCTGGTCGTTCTTGCTGAGCGCCTGGGTCAGGCCCAGCGCGCCGAGGACCGGCTCGTTCGCCGGCGCCTTGTATACGCCGCGCGCGTCGTCCACCCGCGCGAAAATGCCGGCGAGGTGGCCGCTCGGCGGCACCTGCAACAGTCCGTCGCCGCTCGGGTTGACCAGCTTGGTGGCGGGATCGAACACCTTGATGTGCGGGAAGTAGTAGGCCGCCAGGTCGCTGCTGAGCGGCGCCGCGAAGCCGGTGAGCGTCGCGGTATCCGGCCCATCCAGGATGGCGAAGCGGCCGCCGGCGTTGCTGCAATGGGTGATCAGCGCCGAATAGGTGCTGTTGAACGTCGCCATGTCGCTCGCCGCGATGCTCACCGGCGCGGCCACCAGCGAGATCTCGTCGATCGGCTCGAGCGTGGCCAGGGCCGCCGCCAGATCGGCCGAGGTGGCGGCGCGCACCACGTAGCAGCGGCCGCCGCCGTTGTTGAAGAAGCCGTAGACCGCCTGTGCCAGGGCGCGCTGGTTGGGATCGTAGACCGCGGTCTTGCTGGTCGTCGCCGGCAGGCTGCTGCTGCCGACCAGATCGCCGAACGCGGCCACGAACGCGCTCCAGTTGGTGATCAGCACCGGCGTCTTGGCCGGCGTCGGCACGGTGAAGTCGGCCAGCTTGCTGGTCAGGCCAGGATCCTTCACCGGATCGGCCGTCGCCGCCACCTGGATCGTGTCGGCGAACCAGCTTACGAAGGCGGCGGTGCTGGTGCTGACGCCGGCGATCGGCTTCGACACCGATGGAACCTCTTGGACATAGACGCCGGGGGAGGTATAGCTCATGGCCATCGGAATGCTCCTTGACTGCGTATGGTGCTGGGGCGCCGAAGCGTCATCGGTCAGGCCAGCACGAGGTCATAACCGCCGGCTGCCGCCGGTGGCACGGTGATAGCAAAGTCCTTGGCTGCGGTGCCGCTGCTGACGTGCAAGGTGTAGTTCCCGGCGCGCAGCGCCGTCCCCAGCACGAAGCGGCCATCGGATCCGGTGCCCGTCACCACCGAGGTGCCGGACAGCGCCACCTGCGCGCCGGCGATGGCGGCGGACGCCGCGTCGGTGACGATGCCGCCGATCCGCCAGGTATCGGATACGGCGACGCCGTTGCTCTTGATCCGCACCTCGCCGGCGGCGACCGGCGGTGCGGTGATCGCGTCGTAGGCCTGAACCGAGATGGTCGCAGTCAGGGTCAGCGCCGGCCGCAGCTTGTTGTTGAGGGCGGTCCAGAATTCGGACGGATTCTTCAGGCTGTCGACGTGGGCGCAGACCAGCGGCAACGGCGGATCCTGGTTCATCAGCAGTCCCTGCAGATGCTCCTCGGGCATCAGCGGATTGCGGGCGAACACCGTCAGCACCTGGGACAGCAGACGGTGCTCGCGCAGCGCCACTTCGTCGCCGGTGACGGTACCGGGCCAGGCGGTGACCAGGTAGGAGCAGGCGACGCGCATCGGCGCACGTTGCAGGGTCGCCATGCCGCCGCTCCAGCCGAGCAGCGTTTCGTTGCTGCGCAGCTCCTGGTTTTCGCGCACGTCGTACAGGTACAGGCTGAGGGTCGGCTGGGCGGGGTTGAAGCTGTCGGTGGGGCGATCGAACACGATCTGCGCCGCCGCCAGCTCGGGGAACGTGGCCCCGGCCTTGGTCAGCATCTCCCGCAGACTCAGACTCAGATCCCTGATCATGTCGCGATGCCACTCCCTGAGAAGCCGACGTGTCGGCTGACAAACGCCTGTCGGCGCGACGCCGTTCAGCCCCGATACTCTGCGGTTTCCCTTGGTTTCAGCTTAGAAGTTCGCACCCAAGCCCTCCCCATCCCGCGGGATAGGGGCAGCGCCTTGGCCGCGGCGGCATCGTGGTGCTGCTGCAGAAGGCGTTCCAGCAGCTGCTCGCGCGTGTCCACCGCGAGGTGGTTGTAGACCTGGCGCCGGTGGTACACCACGGTGGCGCGCGACAGGCCCAGTTCGCGCGCGATCTGGTCCTGCGTGGTGCCGAGCGCCAGTCGCAGCGCGACGTCCGACTGGCGCGGTGCCATGTCCAGCTCGCCCAGCGCCTCGAACAGCTGCAGTGGCAGTGGCACGCAACGCGTGACGCAGATACCGGCCAGCGCCTCGCCTGAAGGCGCCCCCGACTCCAGGCGTTGCGCCCGAAATTCGAAGCGCCCCCAGCGGCTGCGACAGCACCAGGCCGACGCGCCGGAGGCATCCCCGCCGCTGCGCGGTTCGAGCAGGCTGCGCACCGTGCGCAGCGCCCCCGCCGGCAGTGGCACCTCGGTCGAACCCAGCGCCAGCGCCAGCATCGCGCGTGCCGGCGCGGTGGCCCAGCGCACGACGCCGTCGCCGTTCACCACCAGCATGGCGCCTTGATCGATTTCGACTTCGCTCACGCCAGGCGCGGCGCGCGGCGTCAGCGCCTGGAGCAGGAACGGCTGCAGGCGTCGCAGGAAATCCATCTCGGAGCGGTCCAGGTCCGCATCGCGGCCGCCGCGGCACACGCCAACCATCCCGATATAGCCGGTGCCGTCGCGCACCCGCAGCCGCACGAACGCCTGCGACTGGGGAAGGATGTCGGACATCCGCCGCGGAGCCGCGTCCCGGCCACCACGCGTGTCATTGCCGCCGATCAGGCTGCGGAATGGCTCGAAGATGATCTTGTCGTGATCGTCACAACCTTCGGCATAAAGCGCCTTTTGAATGTCGGGCCGCGCCATCATCGCCGCGGCTTCCGGCCATTGATGGTGGATGCCGACGCGCGCGCCGGGCTGCTGGTAGTAGATCACCGCGCTGCTGCCGGGCGCCACCCGACGCAATTCGTTCAGAAGCGTCGGCGCCGTCACCAGCCCGCCCACGCCCAGGCCGCACAACTGACGGAAGCGGGTCTCGGCCCGCAACCACAGCGCGGCGTTCGCAGAATTCCCTTTCATCGGTGAGCTCCCCCTGAACCGAGCTCCGCTCACAGCCACGGCCGACCCGGGCTCGCGGTCTGAAAACCGTCGCACCCGGTACCGTAATCGCCGTTATATTGCGCAACAGTTCTTAACACAGATGCCTGGGCTGCGGCGAGTGCACGCCGCCCGGCTGCGCGTGAGCACTCCGCGCGCGCCGATAGCGATACGCCTCGACTTGAAGCTTTGCCGCGGTAGGTCTGGCTCATCCCTGGTGCACCCCTGCCTGGTTCACCCTACAAAACAGGGAATCCCGCCAAAAGCGGCCAGGAAATTCGACACAGTTCACACAAGGCTCGGTTTTTTCTGTGAAAAAATAGGCAGCACCAGGAGGAAAACATGGCCTACTCAGGGATTGGAATTGGCATCGAAACGGTACTGCAGCGCGAAACGGTGAACCAACTCGTACCGCTGCTCTACGCCGATCTCGAACACATGGCGCGGCGCGAGCGCCGGCGCGTCAACGCCGCCGAGACCCTCTGCACCACCGCGCTGATCAACGAGGCCTATCTCAAGTTGCGCCGCAGCGAATTGTTCCAGGACCGCCGCCACTTCTTGTGCTGCGCGGCCATCGCCATTCGCCAGGTGCTGGTGAATCACGCGCAAACGCGCCTGAGCGACAAGCGCGGTGCCGGCGCCTCGCACCTGCCGCTCGAATTCGCCGGCGCAATGAGCGCGCCGGCGCCGGAGGAGCGAATGCTGGAAATCCACGAAGTGCTGCTGCGCCTGGAGCAATTCGATCCGCGTCTGGCACTGGTGGTGAACTGCCGTTTTTTTGCCGGCTATGACGAAGCAGAGACTGCCGAAGCGCTGGGCGTGTCCGAACGCACCGTGCGCCGTGAATGGCAGCAGGCCAAGGCCTGGCTGTACTGCCAGCTGCAGAACCACGGCGGCTGAAATCCGCCGCTACGCGCCCATTGCGGCGCCCCGCAACAGTTCCTCACGCAGACGCAGCGTCAACGGATGCGCGGCGCCGAGCTCGCGCTGCAGATCATCGACGGCAGCGCGCAGCAGCGGTAGACCACGTTGCGCGCTGCCGGAGGCGAGCAAGGCTTCACCCAGGAATCCATCGGCCTCGGCACGCAGCCAGCTGCCGGGTGCGGCCAAGCGGGCGCGCAGCGCCGATGCCTCCTGCAGCGGCAGCACTGCCGCCGTGGCGTCACCGCGTGCAAGCGCCAGCTCGCCGCGCGACACCAGCGCTTGCGCCAGAAACGCCAGCGCCGGCTCGCCGGCCTTGCGAAAGGCGGCCTCCGCCCGATCAAGCTTCTGCGCCGCCTCGCCGAAGCGCCGCTGCGCGATGCGTAGACGGCCTTCGGCTTCGTCCAGGCGCGCCGAGGGCAGCCGCTCACGTTCGTCCTGCCCTTCCGCAGTGTCGCGCGCGCGCGCCAGCGCCACCTCGGCGGCGGGCAGGTTACCGCGTAGCAGTTCGGCATCGGTCTCGAACAGCAGGGCGCCGATCACCACGACACTTTTCGGTCCGGCGGTACGGGCGGCCATATCGTGCGCCCGGTTCAGCAGCGGCAGAGCCTCGTCCACCCGGCCGAGCAAGGCCAGCACCCGGCCATCGCCCACCAGTGCCGCCGCCAACTGCGTGGATTCGCCGAATAGCTGTTCGCGCAATTCCACACACTCCCGGTAGCGGCGCTGCGCTTCCTCCAGATGCCCCTGATTGAGCACGAAAACCGCCCAGACGGTCAGGAAGCTCAAGGCCTCGGGCGTACGCGTCTGCCCCAGGGCCCCGAATTGCGCCCAACCCTGATCGAAGGCCTGCGCCGCCTCCTGCGGGCGGTTGGCGCCATTCAGCATCGCGGCCAGGTTCTGGTAAAGCGCCAGGCTGGTGGCCGCGCCGCCGGGCTCGGCCAGGCGCTGCCCCAAGGCCTGGCGCAGCGTGCGCAGGGCGCTTTCGATGTTGCCCTGGGCTCGCTCCAGCGACGCCTGGTTGATGCGACTGCTCAGCAGGTCCTCGCGGTAGCGTTGCGGATCGAGGTTCCAGAATGCCTGCGCCCTGGCCACCAGCTCGGCCGCGCGGGCGACGTCGCCGCGGCGCAGCGCCACCGTGGCCAGTCGGTTGTCGACCTGCGCCAGGTCCGCCGGATCGGCACTGTTGCCGTAACGCCGCAGATACTGCTCCAGGATCGGTGCCGCCGCCTCGGTATCGTCGACGGCGATGAACAGATCGCACAGCGGCAACACCACGTCGGCCAGCGCTTCGGGTCGGCCCTGGTACTGCTGCAGCGCACGCTCGGCGGCGTCGCGCAGCAGCTGCCGCGGATCGCTTGCCGCCGGACCGCCCGACCGGAACACCAGACTGAGGAAGTCGTTGAACGCATTGCCCCGACGCAACTCGCGCTGCGCCAACTCCAGTCGCAGCTGCGCCTGACGCTGCCGATGTACGGCGTAACCGCCGATGGCGCCAAGCACCGCCAGCAGAACGGCGGCCGTCACCGCGATGCCACGGCTGTTGCGGCGCAGGAAGCGCCCGATGATGTAAACCTGCGCTCCCGCACGCGCCAGCACCGGCTCGCCACGCAGATGACGGCGCAGGTCCTCCGCCAGATCGGCCACCGTGGCGTAGCGGTACCGCGGCTCCTTGCGCAGGGCCTTGGCGATGATGGCGTCGAGGTCGCCCGCCAGCTGGCGCGGCGCGATCGGTCCACCGGCGGACGCCGCGGCACTTGCCGCCGGCGCCTGCTGGTGCAGCAAGCGCTCCACTGCCAGCATCAGCGGCATTTCCCGCACCGACCAGGGTCGCCGCCCGGTAAGCAGCTCGAACAGCACCACGCCAAGCGCGTAGACATCGGTGGCGGTACTGACCGGCCCACCGTCGATCTGCTCGGGCGCGGCGTAGTCTGGGGTGAACGGCGCCAGCAGGGTCTGGCTGCCACTGCGGAAGGAGGCGGGGTCGAGCAGCTTGGCCACGCCGAAGTCGAGCAGCTTGACCTGAGCCGCCGCGCTCACCATCAGGTTGTCGGGCTTGATGTCGCGATGGATCACCAGCTGGGTGTGCGCGTAGGCCACGGCGTCGCAGATCTGCAGGAACAAGCGCAGCCGCCCGGCCAGCGGCAGCAGCGCGCAATGCTCGAGGAAGCCGCGGCCCTGCACGTACTCGACCACGGTATATGGCCGGCCCTCGCCGTCGAGGCCGGCGTCGAGCAGGCGGGCGATTGCCGGATGGTCCAGGCGCGCCAGGATCTGCCGCTCGGCGTGGAAGCGCTCCCATTCCCGCGCCGCCTCGATGCGCAGCCGCTTCAGCGCAGCCTTCTGCTCGAAGAGACCGTCGGCGCGCTCGACCAGATATACCTCGCCGGTACCACCTGTGCCCAGCAGGTCGAGGACGCGGTAGTTGCCGATGCGCTGGCCCGGCTGGAGCCTTTCCACGGCAGCAATCGGTTCCTGCTCCAGCCATGTTCCCGCCGGCGCTTCCAGGAAGCCGCTGTTGGCGTCACTGGCCACCAGCATGCGCTCCACCAGCTCCCGCAGCGCAACCGGCAGGAGTTCGGCTGAAATCAGCCCCTCTCGCTGCGATGCCTGAAGCGGCGCCGCGCTCTCGAACACCCGTTTGACGCGATCCCAATCCCCGGGAGCCAGAATATCCATTCTTCGACGTTAGTCCCCTACCACCCAAACCAATGAAGGATAGCGACTTTATTGAAATGTGCAGGCCGGATTCGTCCAGTACAGTCCGGTGAAGTCCATTCCAATCCTGGTTACCGCCCGCTTCGCCGGACCGCGGTTATGTTCCGATTTGCAGCAACTTGTTCCTGGGGCACATGCCGGGGCATGTAGCGAAAAACGAACACAACAACTTCAACAGGAACAATTCGCTAGTCGTGCTGTATGATTGCCGCCACCAAAATGGGAGCCCTCGTGGCGCCCTTTTTGTTTAGGCCGCTCGTCCTGTCCGGCCCTGGCCTCCATACAGCTGGCAGGATCGCTCGAATCCCGTCCTTTTCGTCGCTGACAGACGCCTCTTTCCACACGGTAACAGGCAGCCAAATCGCAGAAAATCGGGCTTTTGAGGCTTTTCCAGGGTGATTCCAGGAAGCTCTGTCGGGCCTTTCCGACGAACGTATTGTTACGCAACTCAATGATTTTTAAACACTATATCCACGGAGACAGCCCTGCGTGGCGCTGACGCCTTGACGCCACCGGCCATGCTGCACTGCAATACGATTGCTGCGTTGCAGCATTTGATGATGGCACCCAATGCCCGGTACCCCGATAAATCCCTGCCTCGGCAGCGCTGTAAACGAAGTGATGTCAGCCCCCGCTTGCCTGCCGGCCAGCCGTATTCGCCACAGGTTTCTGCTCCGCCGCCTGGCCCTGGGCGTTGCCGGCACCGGCTCGATCCTGCTCGGCGGCGCCGTCGCGCTGCACGCTGCTCCGGCCGCAGCGACCTCGGTCGAAGCAGCGCCGAAGCTGGCGCTGCGTCCCTGGACCGGCCTGAACCTCGGCCTGCCGGGCAGCGGCGCGCTGGACTTGCGCAGGCCCGAGGAGCGGCAGGCCAATCTGCGCTTCGATGCCCATGTGCGCGAGCGCCTGCCGCGCTACCAGGCCTTGTTCCAGCAGGCCGCGCTGCGCAACGGCGTCGACTGGCGCCTGCTGGCGGCGGTCGGCTACCAGGAATCGAACTGGGACCCGAAGGCGGTCAGCCCCACCGGCGTGCGCGGCATCATGATGCTGGCGCAGGACACCGCCGACGAACTGGACGTCGACCGCGAGAACGCTGCCGAGTGCATTGCCGGCGGCGCACAGTACTTCCAGCAGATCCGCGACCGCCTGCCGCCGCAGATCCGCGAGCCCGACCGCACCAACATGGCGCTGGCGGCCTACAACCAGGGCCTGGGCCACTTGCAGGACGCCCGCGCCCTGGCGGCGGAACTGGGCGGCGACCCCAATAGCTGGAAGGACGTGCGCCACGCGCTGCCGCTGCTGGCCGAGGAGCGCTGGTTCAGCAAGGCCCGTCACGGCTACGCCGCCGGCGGCGAGGCGGTGAGCTACGTCGTCAACGTGTGGCAATACTACGCTCGGCTGCACGCCGTTCCCGCCGGCCCCCTGCCCGCGCCCTTGCGGCTCGCAAGTGCCGGTCTGTAGGCGCACAGAGCGCGGGCGGCAACCGCTATCGCGGCAGGCTGCACCTGAACGCGCTTGACAGGTTCGTCTAGACTAGTTCTTCGATTGCAAGGCATCGGCCGCGGCGAAGAATGCCGGTAAAAAAACAAGAATTACATCAAGGAGGAGAGCATGACGACACCCGCAAGGATCGGGATTCGTGCACTGGCGGCCGCGGCGCTGTTCGCGGCGCTGCCCGGACTGGCGGGAGCGGATACCGCCGCGGCCCCGGAGAGCGCGCCAGCCTCGGCCGCCGTATTCGCCGCGCCGCAGCGCGACGGTGCGCACGATTTCGATTTCCTGATCGGCGACTGGAAAGCCCATGTCCGCGGCTGCCCGATCGACTGAACAACTCCAACAGCTGGAACGAGTACGACGGCATCTCCAACCACCACAAGCTGCTCGACAGCAACGCCAACTTCGAACAGTTCGAGGTCAGCAGCGCCGACAGGAAGCTCCACATCAAGGCGCAGACGCTGCGCCTGTACAACCCCGAGACGCACCAGTGGAACATCTACGGCGTGGACCTCGACAACGGCCAGCTCGATACCCCGCCCGTCGTCGGGCAGTTCAGCAACGGCCGCGGCGAGTTCTACAACCAGCAGACCTACAAGGGCCGCGTCGTCCTCGTGCGTTATCAATGGCTGAACCTCTCGCCGAAATCGGCGCGCATGGAACAGGCGTTCTCGCCCGACGGCGGCAAGAGCTGGGAAGTGAACTGGATCTGCGAGCTTTCACGCTAGCCCGGGCCGGAGGGCATACGAACGCCAGCCACCGCGGCGCAGCATTCACACCCTCTATCGTCCCCATTCACACATTCGATTAGCCTTCCCCCCGCCCGATCCCGCATTGTCTGCGCACGCTCAGACGCGGGCGGAGGGAACCATGAACAAGAACACCGGCGCAGGCCTGCCACGCAAGGGCCTGCTGGCTTGCCTGGCCATTGCTGCCGGCGGCGCGATGCTCGGCGCCGCGGCAGGCGGCACGCACGGCGCGATGGCGGTGGATGCGCAGCAGCAACGCCTGGACCAGCTCATTACCGCCTCCACCGCGCCGCCCCAGGGCGTCGACCCGGTGGCCTGGGAAAAGATCTACATCCCGCCCGGCAACGAGCTGAGCGCCGAGCGCATCGCGCTCGGCCGCAAGCTGTACTTCGATGCGCGCCTGTCGAAGGACGGCACGGTCTCCTGCTCCACCTGCCACGACGTCAGCCGCGGCTTCACCGATCACCGCAACGTCTCCGAAGGCATCGGCGATCACCTCGGCCGGCGCAGCGCGCCGACCACCATGAACGCGGCCCTGCTGCAGAACATGTTCTGGGACGGCCGCGCCGCGACGCTGGAGGACCAGGCCAAACTGCCGATCCTCAACCCGATCGAGATGGGCCATCCAGACGCGGCCAGCGCCATGGCCGGCATTGCCGCCGACCCGGCCTACCCCGGCCTGTTCCAGAAAGCCTACGGCCGCGAGCCGAACTACGAGGACCTCGGCCGCGCCATCGCCAGCTTCGAGCGCACCCTGATCTTCCTCGACGCGCCGTTCGACCGCTACGTCGCCGGCGACGCCAAGGCGATCTCGCCCTCGGCGCAGCGCGGCTTCGCCCTGTTCAACGGCAAGGCGCGCTGCATGAGCTGCCACATGCTCAATACCTCCAACCCGCTCGGCACCGACAACCTGTTCCACAATATCGGCGTCTCGGCGCGCACGCAGAATTTCGAGGGCTTGGCGCGGCAGGCGCTGGCCGCGCTGAAGGACGGCGGCGACGCCACCGCGCTGGACAAGCTGGCGCTGCAGACCGACATGTCCGAGCTGGGCCGCTTCATCGTCACCAAAAACCGCGGCGACATCGGCGCCTTCAAGACCGAGCAGCTGCGCAATGTCGGCATCACCGCGCCCTACATGCACGACGGCTCCCTGCACACGCTGTGGGACGTGGTGGACCACTACAACAAGGGCGGCGAGGCCAACCCCTATCTCGACGGCGCGATCGAGCCGCTGAACCTGAGCGAGGACGAGATCAACGACCTCGTCGCCTTCCTGTTCAGCCTGACCGATCAGCGCTTCGCCGCGCAAAACCAGGCCGCCCTGCGCGAGCAGCAAGCCCAGGCGGCGAAGAAGCGGCCGTTCCGCGACAACGCCCTGGCGCACCGCGAGGTGCTGCCGTTCGAGAAGCGGGTGGTCGGCCCGGCCGGCCTCAAGTAAGCGGGAGCCAAAACATGAGCGACAAGAAAATTCCCCATATCAAGAGCATCGAGACCCGCCACCTGGAGGAGCGCGAGACGCTGTTCCGCGGCCTGCACAATCTCGACCGGCGCGGCTTCCTCAAGGTTTCCACCGGCGCCGCGGCGGCGGCGGTGGCGGCCGGGGTCAGCCACCACTTCCACAGCTTCCTGCCGATCAGCGTCGCCTACGCCGACGAGGGCGGCGCCAACCAGGGTTTCACCTTCGCCTACATCTCCGACTCGCACCTCTACGCCAAGAAGACCAACGAGCGCTTCGTGCGCCAGCTGCTGCGCGCGGTGGACGACGTCAACGCGCTCGACCCGCAGCCGGACTTCGTGCTCTACGGCGGCGA
>FTAG01000308.1_pt1 | contig 26899 bp, 29 predicted proteins | sample 1638911 | NCBI WGS metagenome assembly FTAG01 (sample SAMEA3914813, study PRJEB12502) | metagenome | biome: forest; material: soil | place: Canada | collected 2011-07-07 | depth 0.3 m
CTTCTCGCCTGCGTCGGGGTCCAGCGACAGGCCATCCCTGGCCTGACGCTGGACGCTTCGGCATCCTGCCTCGCCTCGCGCCAAACAGGCGCGAGCCAAGGTCCGACGCAGACTCCGATGCTCGGCGCAGTTACGGGGGGAACGTCAGAAGCACAGCAACGGCAACAGCAACATCAAAAGCGCCGCCGCTTCCAGTCCCCCCTCCCCTTGCGGGAGGGGCTAGGGGAGGGGTAGGTGGCGGAGGACAACCCTATGTCTCCCGATTCAGCTTGCGCGGGAACGACGCCGTCCCCCTGAACCCTCATGCGTGCCACCAGGTTCCCCCAGCAAACCCCATGCATGCCAACACAAAACAACGGCACACATGGCACGCATGGCGAACCTCAGCCCTACGCCTGCCGCAACCACGCCTCCGTTTTCTCCCATAAGCGCGCTGCCACTGTCGCATCCTGCGTATCGGCACTGGCAGCAACCGGCTTGCAGTTGCGGTAATACAAGCCGCCGGCCGCGTCCAGCGCGGTGGCGCAGTGCAGCTGTGTCTGCGCGCCTTCCTCCGGCGTCAGCAGGAAGAAGCGCTCCAGCGGAGCCATCGCATTGCGCACCGCTTCGATCAGCGGATTCCCCGCCAACCCCTTGCCGGCGATGTTGGTGTACACCGCGCCGGGATGCAGGCAGTAGGCGCGCAGGCCCTGCTCCGCATGACGCCGCTGCAGCTCGAAGGTGGCGTGGATCAGGGCCAGCTTGGACAGGCCGTAGGCGACCCAGGAGTTGTACTTCGGCTGCGGCGCGAACAGGCCGGCGTTGCTGCCCCGGGTGTGCAGCATCGATACGACATTGACCACCCGCGCATCGCCCTTCGCTTTCGCACCATCGAGCAGGGCCGGCAGCAGCAGCGAAGTCAGGTGCATGGTGCCGAGATAGTTGGTGCGCCAGTGGATCTCCTGGCCGTCCGGGGTCAGATGCGGTTCCTTCCATTGCGACAGCAGGTCAAGGTGTACGCCGCCGTTGTTGACCAGTACGTCGAGCCGGCCGTTGTGCCGCTGCAAGTACCAGTCCGAGAACGCGCGCACCGAGTCGCGCTGCGACAGGTCGAGCGAGTGCCCTTCGATCGTACCGCGACCGCCCGAAGCCTTGAGCGCATCGACTACGGCCGCCGGGTTCGCCCGCGTGGTGACGCACACGTCCGCGCCCCGTGCGGCAAGCGCGCGCGCGGTTTCAAAGCCGATCGAGCCGGGCGCGGTGCCGGTGACGACGATCTTCCTGCCGGACAGGTCGAGCGGCGCGGCGAAAGCGGGCCGCAGCAGCAGGCGGTGCAGACTGGTCATGCCGGTAATCCCCTCAGCGTGGCGTCATTCGCTAGTGATCCTCACGCAGTTCCTTCAACACCTGCTCCACGCCGCCCAGCACCGCCAGCGGATCGAGCGCTTCCAGCAGCTTCTGCTTGCGCTCCGGCTCCACCGGCAGCAGCTCGCACAAGCGGTTAGCGACCCAGGCGGCATCATCCATGCGCTGCGGTCTGGGGAAGTTGTCCTCGCCGATCTCCTCCATCAGCCGCAGCAGCAGCTTGCCGAGCGCGGCATGGCGCTGCGGCAGCGGCAGGGGATCGGCCGGCTCCTCCAGCGCCACGCGCGCCATGATCAATCCGGCATCGGTGGTCCAGCGCTCGAGGATGCGGAACACGGTCTCGCCGCGCGCCTCGAGGATAAACTGGCCCGGCACCGGGTCGCTCCATTCGACGATGCGCGCGGTGCAGCCGGTCCTGCAGGGCACGGCCGGCTTGCCGACCTCGTAGCCGGCCTGGATCAGGGCGACGCCGAACACCGAGTTGTCGCGCAGGCAGGCGCGGGTCATCTCGACGTAGCGCGGCTCGAAGATGCGCAGCGGCAGGCGCCCCGCCGGATACAGCACGGTGCCCAGGGGGAAGATCGGGATTTCCAGCGTCGCGGCCATGACGCAGCCTAGCGCGGCGGCGCGATTCTGGCGACGCCCCGTCTGTACCGCTCGGTCAAACCGCCGCGAACGCCCTAAGGATCGCCGATGACCACCGCCAGCAAGCTCGCCGGCTGCTCGGCGCTGGCGTTCTCGCTGACCAGATGGTGTGAACCCGGCGCCTCGGTCCAGTGCTCGCCCGCCTGGTACACCCGTGCAGCCTCGCCCTCCACCTGGCTGCGGATGCTGCCCGACAGCACGTAGGCATAGACGAAGCCCTGGTGATGATGCGGCGGCGAGGCGCCGCCCGGCGGGTAGTTCACGGTGACGACGCGCAGGTGCTGCCCCGGCAAGGCCGGCAGCAGACCCTCGAATTGCGGCCGCACTTCCGGGCCGGCAGCGCTGGCGGATGCCGCAAGCAAGGCGGCGTAGGCGGCCAGGAACAGGCGCGGATTCTTCATGGCTGGTACAGCGCCTTCAACTCGGCCGGCAGCTGCGCGTCCACGCCTTCGATGCGCCGCACGATGCGTCCGTCGGCGTCGGCCAGCAGCAAGGTCGGCACGCGCGACACCCGGAAGCTGCGGAACAGCGCGCCGGACTGGTCCAGGGTCAGCGGCATGGCGATGTGGTAGCCGCTGCGGTACGCCGCCACGTCCTTGTCGCTGGCCCACAGGCCGAAGGCCACGCCCAGCCAGCGCGCCCGCCCGTCCTGCGCCAGCGCGGTGACCTGCTCGCGCGCGGCGCGGCATTCGGCCGCGGCGGCCGGCCGCGAGGCGGCGAGGTAGCTTTCACACCAGGGCGAGAAAAACACCAGCACGGTGGGACGTTTGTCGCCGGCATCGCGCAAGGGAAATGGCGCTCCGTCCAGCGTCTGCGCCGGCAGCTTCGGCAGCAGCTCGCCCACTTCATAGCGCGGCTCGTCCTTCGGTACCGCGCCGCCGGCCACTACACTGGTGGGCGTCTTGCGCGCGTCCGCCAGCGCCTGGTCGAGCGCCGCATCCGCCAGGTGGCCGACATAGCGGATGCGGCCGTCACGCCCGATCACCACGTGCTGCGGCGTCACGCGCAGGTTCAGCGCCGCCGCCAGGCGGCCGTCGTCGATGACCATCGGCATCCGCAGGTGCAGGGCCTCGCGGTACTTGCGCACGTCCTCCAGCGTGTCGTTGAAGCCGGTGTCGACGGCGATCACCGCCAGGTCCGGACCGGCCTCCTCGTAACTGCGCTCGAAGTGCGGCATCTGCTCGCGGCAGGGCGCGCACCAGGTGGCCCAGAACTTCAGGTACACCGCTTTCCTTCCATACAGCGCGCCGAGGTCGATGCTCTGGCCGTCGATGGTCTTCAACACCAGGCGCGGCGCCGGCGTGCCGATCAGCTCGCGGCCGGCGGCCTCGGCCAGCGCCTGGCCGCCGTCGTCGGCGCGGGCCGGCGTGAGCGCCAGCGCGGCGCAGATCAAGCACAGGCCGGCGGCGAGCGGGCCGGAAAGCGCGGACCATTTCATCGTGGGGATTCCTTCGTCGAAGCGGGCATGGCCGCAGCATAGGCGCCGATCTGGCATGCTCAAAGAACCAATTCAGGGAAGTTTTATGGAACCAGTTCCGGGCAAGCCGGCGTTCGAATTCCCGCTCGAGCTGCCGGCGCGCGATTCGCGCCGCCTGCTGCGCGCCCTGCACGGCCAGCTGCGCGCCGCGATCCTCGACGGACGCCTGCGCCCGGGCCTGCGCCTGCCGCCGACCCGCGGCCTGGCGGCGGCCTACGGCATCTCGCGCAACACCGCCGTGGCCGCCTACGACCTGCTGCTCAGCGAGGGCTATCTGCTGACCCGCCCCGGCGCCGGGGTCTACGTCGCCGACGTGCTGCCGCAGGCGCCGCCGCGCAAGGTCGCCGTGCGCGACAGCGGCGCCGAGCGGCGTCTCGCCCCGTACTGGCGTTCGCCGCTGGCCATGCCGGAACCCGCGCCGATGCCGGCGGCTCCGCCGCCGCGCCTGTACTTCCGTCTCGGTGTGCCGGACAAGACCGCGTTTCCGTTCGAGGTGTGGCGGCGCCTGTCGGCGCGCGCCCTGCGCGTCCTGTCGAAAGCCCCCGCCGCCTACGCCGAACCGCAGGGCCGGCAGGCGCTGCGCGAGGCCATCGCACACCACGTCTCCTTCGCCCGCGCCGTCGCCTGCCGGCCGGAGGACATCTGCGTCACCACCGGCGCGCAGCAGGCCTTCGACCTGCTGGCGCGCATCCTGGTGGCGCCGGGCAAGACCGTGGTCGCGGTGGAGAATCCGGGCTATCCGCCGCTGCGCGCCGCCTTCGCCGCGGCCGGGGCCAGGCTGGCGCCGGTGCCGGTGGACCAGGAAGGCCTGGTGGTGGAGAAACTGCCGGCCGCGGCGCGGGTGATCTGCGTCACCCCCTCGCACCAGTTTCCGCTGGGCTGCGCCATGTCGGCCCGGCGCCGCGCCGCGCTGCTCGAGTTCGCCCAGGCGCGCGGCGCGGTCGTGATCGAGGACGATTACGACTGCGAGTTCCGCTACGGCGGCCGGCCGCTCGATGCGCTGCAGACCCTGGACCGCGCCGAGTCGGTGTTCTACGTCGGCACCTTCTCCAAGAGCCTGTTCCCGGCGATCCGCCTCGGCTACGTGGTGGCCCCGCCCTGGGCGCAGTGCGCCCTGCTGGCGGCGAAGAAGTGCAGCGACTGGCATTGCGCCGTGCTGTCGCAGGACAGCCTCGCCGCCTTCATCGCCGAGGGCCACCTGGCGCGGCATGTGCGCAAGATGCGCCGGGTCTACGGCGCGCGGCGCGAACTGCTGACGGAAATCCTGCAGCGCGACTTCGCGCGCTGGCTGGAGCCGGTGCCCTGCGTCGCCGGCCTGCACCTGGCGGCGTTGTTCAAGGCCAAGACCGACGAGGCGGAAGTGCTGCGGCAGGCGGCGCGGCAGGACGTCGGGCTCTACGGCCTGCGCGAGTTCCAGCACGGCCGCGCCGCGCGGCAGGGGCTGGTGTTCGGCTATGGCGCCATCGGCGAGGACGCCATCAGCGAGGGCCTGTCGCGCCTGCGGCGCGCGCTGCAGCGGTAAGCCCTGCGCCGACGCACTTGCGGCCCCCGCAGCGTGCCCTTACTATTAATACAAATGTAAGGAAATGTCATGTCCGAAGCCACCATCACCAGCAAGGGCCAGATCACCATCCCTGCCGACGTGCGCAAGGCCATGGGCCTGTCCAGCGGTGAGCGCGTGGTGTTCACGCGGCTGGATGACGGCAGCACCGTGATGCGAGCCAAGACGCGCTCGGTGCTGGAGCTCAAGGGATTGCTCAAGCCGGCGCGCGGCGCGCGCAAGCTGGCGATCGCCGATATGAAGATCGGCCGCGGCTGACAAGCCTTGCCGGGCCTCGACACCAACATATTGGTTCGCTGGTTGGTGGACGACGATCCACGGCAAAGCGCCCGCGTCCGCAAGCTGTTCACTGCGGCCCGCGACAGCGGCCAGCCCTTGTACGTCCCCGTTACCGTGATGCTGGAACTGGAATGGGTGTTGCGTTCGCGCTATAGCCTCGACAAGGCCACGGTACTGCGCACCTTCAACGCCTTGCTGGAAACACAGGAACTGGAGTTTCATGCGGAAGCCGCGCTGGAACAGGCGCTGCATTTTTATCGCGAGGGCCCGGCCGACTTTGCCGACTGCCTGCACGCCGGGCAATGCCGCGCCGCGGATCGCCAGCCACTGCTGACGTTTGACGAAAAAGCCGCCCGCCTGCCTGGGTTTCACTTGATGTAGGCGGCAGCAGGACGGCGCAGGCCGGTAATGCTGGCTGCAAAGCGGTGAACCGGAAATAAAAAAGCCGGCGCCATCGCGAAGGATGGCGCCGGCCGTCGTGCTACATCCCGCTTACCAGATGGTGACGCGCTTGTCCGGTGCGAGGTACATCTTGTCGCCCTCCTTGACGCCGAAGGCGTCGTAGAACGGCTGCTGGTTCATCTCCGGCACGGTGCCGCGGATCGGCGGCGGCGAGTGCGGGTCGGACTTGATGCGCACGATCACGTCGTTGTCGCGCGCCTTGGCGCGCCACACCTGGGCCCAGCCGGCGAAGAAGCGCTGGTCGCCGCTCAGGCCGTCGATCACCGGCGCCTGGCTGCCGCCGAGCGAGAGCTTGTAGGCCTTGTAGGCGATGGCGATGCCGGAGTTGTCGGCGATGTTCTCGCCCAGGGTCAGCTCGCCATTGACGTGATAGCCCGGCACTGGCTCGTAGGCGGCGTACTGCTCCACCAGGGCGTGGGTCTTGGCCTTGTACTTGGCCAGATCGTCCTGGGTGAACCAGCCCGGAGTGCCGAGCAGGTTGCCGTCGCCGTCGTACTGGCTGCCCTGGTCGTCGAAGCCGTGGCTGATCTCGTGGCCGATGACGCCGCCGATGCTGCCGTAGTTGACCGCGTCGTCGGCCTTCGCGTTGAAGAACGGCGGCTGCAGGATCGCTGCCGGGAACACGATCTCGTTCATCTCCGGGTTGTAGTAGGCGTTGATGGTCTGCGGCGTCATGCCCCACTCGTCGCGGTCGATCGGCTTGCCCAGCTTGTTGAGGTTGCGGTTGTACTCGAACTGCGCCGAGCGGGTGATGTTGCCGACCAGGTCGCCCTTGGCGATCTGCAGCGTGCTGTAGTCGCGCCACTTCACCGGGTAGCCGATCTTGGGCGTGAACTTGGCCAGCTTCTCCTGCGCCTTCTGCTTGGTCTCCGGGCTCATCCAGTCGAGCGTGTCGATGTCGGCCTTGTAGGCGGCCAGCAGGTTCTTCACCAGCTGATCCATGCGCGCCTTGGATTCCGGCGGGAAGAACCTGGCGACGTAGATCTTGCCCAGGCCCTCGCCGATGGACTCCTCGACCACGCTGATGCCGCGCTTCCAGCGCGGCCGGTTCTGCGGAATGCCGCGCAGGGCGGTGCCGTAGAACGCGAAGTGCTCGTCGACGTAGGCCTTGCTCAGGTATACCGAGTAGTCGCTGAGCAGGCGCCAGCGGAAGTAAGCCTGCCACACCGGCAGCGGCGTCTTCTGCAGCAGCTTGCCGAAGCCGCTGATGTAGCTCGGCTGGCTGATCACCAGGTAGGTGACCTTGCCGTCCACGCCGGAATCGGTGAGCCAGGACTTCCAGTCATAGCCCGGCGCCAGCGCCGCCAGCTTGTCGAACTCGACCCGGTTGTAGGTCTTCACCGGGTCGCGATTCTGCACCTTGGTCCACTGGATCTTCGCCAGCCCGGTTTCCAGCGCGACGATGTCCTTGGCGTCCCTGGCGGCGTTCTTGTCGCCGCTCAGGGTCAGCATCTTGAGGACGTGTTCGGCGTACTGGGTGCGCGCCGTCTTCATCTTCTCGTCGTCAAGCAGATAGTAATCGCGGTCCGGCAGGCCCAGGCCGTCCTGGCCCAGGTCGACCACGTACTTGGTCGAGTCCTTGGCGTCCTGGTGCACGCCGGGGGTATAGGGCGCGGACACGCCGATCTGGTTGAGGTGCGCGATCAGCGAGGGGATCTGCTTCTTGTCCTTGAGCGCATCGATGCGCGCGAACTCGGGTTCCAGCGGCTTGAGGCCGGCGCTTTCCAGCGCGTCCTCGTCCATGAAGCTGCCGTAGAGGTCGGCGATCTTCTGCTGGTCCGGGTCGGCGGCGTCGACCGACTTCTGCAGGCCCTCGACGATGCCGCGCAGGTTTTCCTGGGCGGCGTCGTTGAGCTGGTCGAAGGAGCCGTAGCGGCCCTTGTCCGCCGGGATCTCGGTGGTGGCCAGCCACTTGCCGTTGGTGTGCTTGTAGAAGTCGTCCTGCGCGCGGACGCTGTCGTCGGCGTTCTGCGTCTCGATGCCGGACACCAGCGCCGGCGGCGTTGCGGCGGCGGGCGCCGGCGCGGGCGCTTCCGGTTGCTTGCCGCAAGCGGCGACTACGCAGGCGCAGGCCGCGCCAAGTATCAGTTTTTTCATGAGATGCCTTTGAATTTGTTGAATTTCGGGGACAGCTGACGGCCGATCATAGCAAGCTGGCGCGCAAATCCCGCCGCCGGCGCGGGCCTTAACCCTCTGTGACGCCGCGGCCGGCCGGAACGTTTAAAGCGCCACGGCTGGCGCTCAGACCGAGGCCGCGATCAGCCCGATCGACAGCCAGTAGGTCGACAGGATCAGGGCCTGGGCGCCGCGGTAGGGCCCGCGGAAACGGCGGATCGCCAGCGAGGAGTCCGACACCACGAACAGCAGCGCCCCGGCCACCGCCAGCAGCGCCGGTGCGCCGCCCAGCGCGCGCTGGCGCAGCGCCGCCGCCAGGGTCATGCCCAGCAGCACCAGGCAGTACAGCGCCACCGGGATGCGCAGGCTGCCGGCGCGCGGCAGCAGCCAGGCCGCCAGGCCCAGGCCGTACAGCACCGGCAGCAGGGTCCAGGCCGGAGGCATGGCCATGGCGACGCCCTTGAGGAAGGCCAGGATGAACCCCACATGAGCCAGCAGGAAGCTGCTTAAACCCCCGGCGAACCAGAGTTCGCCTTCGAACATCAGGCAGACGTCGCCGACCAGCGACAGCGCCAGGGCGACGGCGACGCAGCAGCGGTAGTCGGTGCCCGAGGCGGACTGCAGGCTCAGCGCCGCCCCCAGGATCAGGGCGGTGGTCAGCGGCTTGAGCAGGTAGAAGGCGCGATGGCGCCGCTCCTCCCAGTCGGCGGTGATGGCCAGCGCCGCGCTGACGGCCGCCGCGCCGAAGAACACGGCGGATGTCGTTATCATCGCCGAAGCATAAAAGAAAACGCCCGGCCTGGCGGCCGGGCGTGGCGTATGCGCCAAAGGTGAGAAGGGCTGTTCTCGCCCGGATCACGCTACGCGCGGAATGTGAAAGACCTGTGACGGAGATGCGAGCAATGGAAAAGATCGTCAAGACCGACGCCGAGTGGCGCGCCCAGCTGACCCCCGAGCAGTACCAGGTGACCCGCCACGGCGGCACCGAATGCGCCTTCGGCGGTACCCTGTGGGACGACCACCGCGACGGCGTCTATCACTGCATCTGCTGCGACGCCGCGCTGTTCGACTCGCGCAACAAGTTCGAGTCCGGCACCGGCTGGCCCAGCTTCTTCCGCCCGGCCGAGGGCGAGCCGCTGGAGACCCTGGAAGACCGCAGCCACGGCATGCGCCGCATCGAGGTGCGCTGCAAGCGCTGCGAGGCGCACCTGGGGCATGTGTTCCCGGATGGGCCAAAGCCGAGCGGGCTGCGCTACTGCATCAACTCGGCGGCGCTGAAGTTCGAGGCGCGGGACGGCAACAGCTAACAACCCTCTCGCAAAGGCGCGAAGAAGCGCAAAGTCCGCAAAGAAAAGCTTCTATAGAAAAAGCTTCTGCTGTTCTTTGCGCTCTCCGCGCTTCTTTGCGTCTTTGCGTGAGATCGCTGTTCAGTTTTTGGCCTTGACCTGGCCCTGTGCTTGCATGAGACGGGCCAGATCCTTCGCTTCGCTCAGGATGACAACAGCATGCGCGTCCACTGGCTGCAGCACGCCGACTTCGAGGACCTCGGCTGCATCGGCTCCTGGCTGGAGCAGCAGGGCCATGCCGTCGCCGGCACCCGGCTGTATGCCGGCGAGACGCCGCCGGCGGGTTCCGCCTTCGACGCCCTGATCGTGATGGGCGGGCCGATGAACATCTACGAGTACGACCGCCATCCCTGGCTGCGCGGCGAAAAGGCGCTGATCCGCGGCGCCGTGGACGCCGGCAAGCGCGTGCTCGGCGTCTGCCTCGGCGCGCAGCTGCTGGCCGACGTGCTCGGCGGCCCGGTGACGCGCAACGCCGAAAGCGAGATCGGCTGGTTCCCGCTGGAGTTGAGCGAGGCCGGGCGCCGCTCGCCGTTCTTCGCCGGCCTGCCGCCGCGCTTCACCGGCTTCCACTGGCACGGCGACACTTACGCCTTGCCGCCGGGCGCCGAGTGCCTGGCCAGCAGCGAGGGCTGCGCGCAGCAGGCTTTTTCGCTGGGCGAACGGGTGCTGGGCCTGCAGTTCCACCTGGAAGTGGCGCGCGCCAACGCCGAGGAATGGTTCCGCCACGAGCGGCCCGCGCCGGCGCGCTACGTGCAGACGCCGGAGCACATCCTGGAGCAGCATGAGCGCTTCGAGGAGAACAACCGCTGGATGCGGGTGATCCTCGAGCGGTTCTTCGGGGCTTGAACGGCAAAAGCAATGTCGCGCAAAGACGCAAAGCCGCAAAGAAAAGCTTTTAAGACAAAAGCCTTTGATGTTCTTTGCGGCTTTGCGCGAAACCGCTTCTCGCTTCCAAGCGGTTGTAGGGCGGGCCGTACCCGTCCCTAAAGGGATTTCCTTCGGTCATCCGGCGCACTTTCAAAAATCGCGGCGCTTCAGGAAATCGCGCCGGCGGCCACGGGCCGCCCTACGATCTTGCTTTTCTTTGCGGCTTTGCGGCTTTGCGCGAGATTGCTTTTTGCCGGCTCGGCGGGAACACGCTCATCCACCGGCGCCGCCTTGCGGCTGCGCTTGCGCGCATTGCGCGACGGCGCGCGCTGCTGCCCCAGTTCGTTGACGTAGCGATGCAGATACTCGGTCGCCTCGGCGCGGCCGTCGCGGGCGTGGTCGCCCATGTTGGAGCGGTAGTAGTCGTAGTTGCCCATGAAGCGGTCGATGTCGCTCGGCGTCAGCCGGTGGCGGTCGCCGCGCATGCCCACGCCCATGCGCTCGATCATGTAGGCGTTGAGGCGCTGCTCGAAGGCTTCCTCCGGCAGCGCCAGGATCGGCTTGCCGAAATGGATTGCCTCGCCGATCAGCTGGTTGCCGGCGGTGGACAGCACGCCCTTGCAGTTGGCGAGGTCGCGCAGGAAGCCCTCGTTGCTCGGCGCGCGGAAGTCCAGGTTCTCCTCTTGGCCGCGGTAGGGTGTGCCGTACACCACCACCGGCTGGTCGAGCAGGCGCAGCGCGCGGTCGATGTGCGGCAGGTACTGGTGCTCGCCCTTGTTGAAGTAGGCCAGCAGGAATTCGCCTTCCTGCGGCTGCACCTGCAGCACCTCGGGACGCAGCATCGGCCCGACGATGTGCATGTTCGGATAGGCGGCTTCCGCCGGATAGAAGCTGGAGATGAGGATGCGTTCGGGTATGCCCATCAGCGCGCGATAGCCGATGGCGTCGCGCATGCCGAGCAGGCGCAGGTCCGCCGGGAAATGGGGCTTGCAATAGGCGATGATGCCGACGTGATCGTAGCTGATGCGCGGGATCTTCAGCTTCTGCGCGGCGCGGTGGGTCCAGGCCTCGGAGTCGGAGATCACCAGCTCGATGCCGCGCTGGCGGAACTCCTTCTCCACCAGGGCCGAGCCGGCGCCGCCGAACAGCAGATCGGTCATCGGCGAGAAGTTGCGCGACAGGGTGCGCTGCAGCGAATGCCCGCCGCGTTCGTTATAGACGTAGCCGATGATGGGGATGCGCACCGTCGGGAAGCGCGGCGCCAGCACGTCGTAGGCATCCCCGCCGGCGAACACCGTCACCTCGTGCTCCGCCATCAGCGAAGGCAGGACCGCGCCGCTGCGCATGGCATGGCCGCGCCCGTAACCCATCACACCGTATGCGATCCGCATGCTCGCCGCTCCGGGGCGCCGCCAGGCGCCCGTGGTTGTGGAACATGGCGATTATCGGAAGCAAATGTGACAAGCCTGTGGATTGTCACGGCATTGTCACGCCGGGGATTCCGGCTATGATGGCTTTCAATCTGCTTACAATCCCTGCATGCACCATCTCCTAGACGCGGACCTCTGGGCCGCTTTCCTGACTCTCGCCGCCCTGGAAATCGTCCTCGGCGTGGACAACATCATCTTCCTCTCGATCAGCGCCTCCAGGCTGCCGCTGGACCAGCAGGGCCGGGCCCGCACCATCGGCCTGGCCGGCGCCATGCTGACGCGCATCGCGCTGCTGCTGTCGCTGGCCTTCCTGGCGCGCCTGACCGCGCCCTGGTTGACGATCCTCGGCCAGGAGCTGTCCGGGCGCGATTTCATCCTGCTGCTCGGCGGCCTGTTCCTGATGGGCAAGAGCACGCTGGAGATGCACGAGCAACTCGAGGGCGCCGGCGAGGAGGAAGGCGCGCCGCCGCGGCGCAAGCCCAGCTTCATCGGCGTCATCACCCAGATCATGATCCTCGACATCGTGTTCTCGCTCGACTCGGTGATCACCGCCGTGGGCATGACGCCGAACATCCCGGTGATGGTCGCCGCGATCGTCGCGGCGGTGATCGTCATGATGTTCTTCGCCGGCAGCGTGGCGCGCTTCGTCGACGAGCATCCGACCATCCGCACCCTGGCGCTGGCCTTCCTGATCCTGATCGGCATGTCCCTGGTGGCGGAGAGCCTCGACTTCCACGTGCCCAAGGGCTACATCTACTTCGCCATGGCCTTCTCGGCGGGCGTTGAGATGGTCAACCTGCAGATGCACAAGCGGCGCAGGAAAGCCGCCGCGAAGAAGCGGGGCTAGGCCGGCAGTACCGGCGTCCAGCGCGCGGTGCGCCGCGCGCGGCGCTGCTCCGCGCTCTCGCCCTCATACACCACCAGCGGCGCGTCCTGCGCGAGCGGCGGTTCCAGTTCGAAGCAGTTGGCGTTGAGCGTGGCGTAGCCGCGCCCCGCGTGCTCGATGGTCGCGGCGAGATAAGTCCCGCATTCGCCGCAGACCAGGAAGTCGGCGGTATGCAGGCCGAAGCGGTAGCGCTTCAGGCGCTCCGGTTTGCGCACCATGAAGCGCACCGAGCCGGCGGGATCGGAGGTGGTGCGCGCGCCGTGCTTGCGGCAGAAGCTGCAGCCGCAGCGGCGCAGGGAAAGTTCCGCCGGCGCCGTGGCCGTGTTGAACTCGAAGCCGATGGCGCCGCAGTGGCAGCGCCCGGCGATGCGCTGCAGCGTCATCCCAGCCGCGCCTTGAGCCAGGTGGCGATGTCCTCGATCTCCTCCGCGCACACCTGGTGCTGCATCGGGTAGTCGCGCCATTCCACCGCGCAGCCGAGCTGGCGCAGGCTGTCGCGGCTGCCGCTGCCCAGGGTCACCGGCAGCACGTTGTCGTACAGGCCATGGCACATCAGGATCGGCGTGGTGCGTCCGGCCGCGCTCAACTCGCCCATGATGCGGGACTGCAGCGGCAGATAAGTCGACAGCGCCAGGATGCCGCCCAGCGCCTCGCCCTGGCGTAGTCCGGCGTGCAGGGCGATGGCGCCGCCCTGGGAGAAGCCGGCCAGCACGATGCGCTGGCGCGGGATGCCGGCCGATACCTCGTCCTCGATGGTGTTCTGCACCCGCCGCGCCGAGGCGCGGATGCCGGCCTCGTCCTGCTGGTCGAGCCGGGTCAGGCTGGTGATGTCGTACCAGCCGCGCATCGGCATGCCGCCGTTGATGCTGATCGGCCGCACCGGGGCGTTGGGGAAGATGAAGCGCGGGCTGATCGCCTCCGGCAGCCGCAGCTCCGGCACAATCGGTACGAAATCGTTGCCGTCGGCGCCGAGGCCGTGCAGCCAGATCACGGCGGCGTTGGCCGGTTGTTCCGGCTCGAGGATGATCGCGTCCGCGTTCTTGGTACTCTTCAACTCGCCTGTTTCCTTGTCTTCGTCGATTTCACTTGCGGAGTTCCTTGCGCAGCACCAGCTTCAGGCCGGACCAGACCTCGTTCACCGCGCAGACCTTGATGTCCACCAGCCCCAGCGGCAGCGCCACGGCGCGGATGTCGTTCTCGCCGATCTCGCTGGCCAGGCCCGAGGCCCGCTTCGGCCAGGACACCCAGATCGCCGCTTCGACCGGCATGTTCCGCCGCAGTTCCCGCAGCAGCTTCTCCAGCATCATGCGCTCGGTCAGGAACAGGTGATGCAATTTCGTGTCCAGGCCGGCGCGGCGCTGGAACACCACAGCCTCCGGCAGCGGCGCCAGCCAGTCCCTGTAGTCCGCCGGCATCGCATGGACCCAGGCCCGCGTCCCGGCCTCGTAGCCCAGCTTGCGCGCCAGCGGCGTGCCGGAATAGCCGGCCATTTCGGTCTCCCGCTTCGATGTCGCCGCATTGTGCGGAGCCCCCGCCGGGCGCGGCAACCGCTACACTTCGCGTTCCGCCCCGGAACCCTGGCCGTACCCGGACCACGACGATGAGAACCTGCTTGCTCTGCCTCGCCGCGCTGCTGCTGGCCGCCTGTGGCGCTTCCGGCGGCCTGTACCTGCCGGACCAGCCGCCCAAGCACGAGGGTCCGCTGAAGAAAGACCCGCGCAAGACCCCGGCCCAGCCCGAGTCTCAACCCGAGTCCCAGGCCCCCGCCGCCGATCCCGCCATGCCCGGCCCGGCCCCGGACCAGGCCGCTCCCGCACCGCAGCCGTAATGGATCATTTCAACTACAAGAACGGCGAACTCCACGCCGAAGACGTGCCGCTGTCCGCCATCGCCGCGCGCTACGGCACGCCGGCCTACGTCTATTCGCGCGCCACGCTGACGCGCCACTACCGCGCCTTCGACGAGGCCCTGGCCGGGCTCGACCACCGCGTCTGCTACGCGGTCAAGGCCAACTCCACCCTGGCGGTGTTGCAGGTGCTGGCGCGGCTCGGCGCCGGCTTCGACATCGTCTCCGGCGGCGAGCTGGAGCGGGTGCTGCGCGCCGGCGGCACCGCGGACAAGGTGGTCTTCTCCGGCGTCGGCAAGACCGCCGCCGAGATGAAGCAGGCGCTGGATGCCGGCATCCATTGCTTCAACGTCGAATCCGAGGCCGAGCTGCTGCGCCTCAGCGGCATCGCCGCCGTGCGCGGCGAGCGCGCCCGCATCGCCCTGCGCGTCAACCCCGACGTCGACGCCCGCACCCATCCCTACATCTCCACCGGGATGAAGGAAAACAAGTTCGGCGTCGACATCGCCGAGGCCGAGCGTCTGTATGCCCTGGCGCGGACCCTGCCCGGCATCGAGATCCACGGCGTCGCCTGCCACATCGGCTCGCAGCTGCTCGAGCTGTCGCCGTTCCTCGATGCGCTCGACCGCGTGCTGGCCCTGATCGACCGGCTTGCCGCGAACGGCATCAGCCTGCGCCACATCGACGTCGGTGGCGGCCTCGGCGTGCGCTACCACGACGAAACCCCGCCCGAGCCGGCGGAGTGGGCGCGCGCCCTGCGCCCCAAGCTGGAAGGCCGCGGCCTCACCGTGATGACCGAGCCGGGCCGCGCCATCGCCGGCAACGCCGGCATCCTGCTGACCCGGGTCGAGCTGCTCAAGCCCACCGCGCACAAGAACTTCGCGGTAATCGACGCGGCCATGAACGACCTGATCCGCCCCTCGTTCTACGACGCCTGGCACGCCGTACTGCCGGTGCGCGAGCACAGCGCAGCGACTACGAAGACCTGGGACCTGGTTGGCCCGGTGTGCGAGAGCGGCGACTGGCTGGCGCGCGAGCGCGAGCTGGCCCTGGCCGAGAATGACCTATTGGCATTCCGCACCGCCGGCGCCTACGGTTTCACCATGAGCTCCAACTACAACAGCCGCCCGCGCGCCGCCGAAGTGCTAGTCGACGAGGAGCGCATGTACCTGGTGCGCGCGCGCGAGACGATCGACGATCTGGTGCGCGGGGAAACCTTGCTGCCATGAAGCCGGGACAGCAAAAGCCGGGACTCGGGACTGGGGACTCGGGACTCGGGGAAAAGCGAAAGGCCCCGGGATGCTCGTGCGCGCCCGCAAATCGGGCGGAGCGGTTCCGTAAAGCGCGAACCGCTTCGCTGTTGCTGTTCCCGAGTCCCGAGTCCCGAGTCCCCAGTCCCGGCTTATGAATCCCTTGATCCTGATCGACGCCTCCGGCTGGCTGTTCCGCGCCTACCACGCGCTGCCGCCGCTGACCACCGCCCGGGGCGAGCACACCGGCGCGGTGCTGGGCTTCACCAATATGCTGCGCAAGTTGTTCAAGGATTACGCGCCCGAGGAAATCGCGGTGGTGTTCGACGCGCCGGGCAAGACCTTCCGCGACGAGATGTACGCCGAGTACAAGGCCAACCGCGACGCTACGCCGGAGGACCTCAACTCGCAGTTCCCGCTGATCGCCGAGCTGGTGCAGGCCATGGGCCTGCCGCTGCTGGCCATCGCCGGCGTCGAGGCCGACGACGTCATCGGCACCCTGGCGCGGCAGGCGCGCGACGCCGGCCAGGACGTGCTGATCGTCACCAGCGACAAGGACCTGGCGCAGCTGGTCGATGGCCAGATCAGCCTGCTCGACACCATGAAGAACCGCAGGATGGACCCGGCGGGCGTGGTGGAGAAGTTTGGCGTGCCGCCGGAGCGGATCATCGACTACCTCACGCTGGTGGGTGACACGAGCGACAACGTGCCGGGCGTGCCCCTGGTCGGGCCCAAGACCGCGGCCGAATGGCTCAACGAGCACGGCTCCCTGGATGCGATTGTCGCCAACGCCGACAAGGTCAAGGGCAAGCGTGGTGAGAACCTGCGCGCTTTCCTGCCGCAGATGCCGATGTCGCGCGAGCTGGTGACGATCCGCTGCGACGTCGAACTGCCGCTGCGCTACGACCAGCTCAGGCCCACCCCGGCCGACAAGGCCAAGCTGGAGGAGCTGTACCGCCGCTTCGAGTTCCGCCGCCTGCTGGAAGAGCTGACCGCAGGCGCCGCGCCGGCCGCCGCGCAAGCTCCGGCGACGCCGGTCCCGGCAGCCGCGCCCGCGACGACCGCCACCGCCGAACCCGCCGCCGATGCGCCGGCCACAGAAGCGGCCAGCGAATCCAAGACCACCGAATACGTCATCGTCGACACCGAGGAAAAGCTCGATGCGCTGCTGGCCGAGCTGGAAGCGGCGCCGCTGGTCTGCGTCGACACGGAGACCGACGCGCTCAGCGCCATGCAGGCCGGCCTGGTCGGCCTGTCCTTCGCGGTGAAGCCGCGCCACGGCTGGTACGTGCCGGTGGCGCACAACTACCTCGGCGCGCCCGAGCAGCTGCCGATGCAGACGGTGATCGCCAAGCTCAAGCCGCTGCTGGAAGACCCGCGCAAGCCCAAGCTCGGCCAGCACATCAAGTACGACCTCAACGTGCTGGTGCGCCACGGCATCGAGGTACAGGGCGTGGCCTACGACACCATGCTGGAAAGCTACGTGCTCGACGCAGCCGGCAACCGCCACGACATGGACACCCTGGCGGAGAAATACCTCAACCACCAGACCATCCATTTCGAGGACGTGGCCGGCAAGGGCAAGGGCCAGATCAGCTTCAACCAGGTCGCGATCGACATCGCCGCCGAATACTCCGCCGAAGACACCGACATCACCCTGCGCCTGCACCACGCGCTGTATCCGCGCATCGTGGAAGTGGCGCCGCTGCAGAAAGTGTTCGAGACCATCGAGATGCCGCTGGTGCCGGTGCTGGCGCGGGTCGAGCGCAATGGCGTCAAGATCGACGCGCCGCTGCTGGCGCGCATCAGCACCGAGCTGGCCGGGCGCATGGACGAGCTGCAGGCCGAGTGCTGGAAGCAGGCCGAGGGCGAGTTCAACCTCGGCTCGCCCAAGCAGCTCAGCCAGATCCTGTTCGAGAAGCTCAAGCTGCCGGTGCTGGCCAAGACCCCCAAGGGCGATCCCTCCACCAGCGAGGACGTGATGGAGGAACTGGCGGCGCAGCACCCGCTGCCGCGCCTGATCCTCGACTGGCGCGCGCTGCAGAAGCTGCGCAGCACCTACACCGACAACCTGCCGCGCGAGATCAATCCGGCCACCGGCCGCATCCACACCTCCTACCACCAGGCGGTGGCGGCGACCGGCCGCCTGTCCTCGCAGGACCCCAACCTGCAGAACATCCCGGTGCGCAACGCGGAAGGCCGCCGCATCCGCCAGGCCTTCATCGCCGAGCCCGGCAACGCCCTGCTGTCGATCGACTACTCGCAGATCGAGCTGCGCCTGATGGCGCACTTCTCCGGCGACGCGCGCCTGCAGGACGCGTTCCACAAGGGCCTGGACATCCACCAGGCCACCGCCGCCGAGGTCTTCAACCTGCCGCTGGAGCAGGCGGTGGGCGAGCAGCGCCGCGCCGCCAAGGCGATCAACTTCGGCCTGATCTACGGCATGTCCGCGTTCGGACTGGCGCGCCAGCTCGGCATCGCCCGCGGCGAGGCGGCGGAGTACATCGAGCGCTTCTTCGCCCGCTACCCCGGCGTCAAGCAGTTCATGGACAACACCCGCGAGCAGGCGCGTACCCAGGGGTACGTCGAAACCCTGTACGGCCGCCGCCTGTACCTGCCCAACATCCTGTCGCGCAACGCCGGCCTGCGGCAGTACGCCGAGCGCACCGCCATCAACGCCCCCCTGCAGGGCACCGCCGCCGACCTGATCAAGCTGGCCATGATCGACGTCGGCGGCTGGATCGCGCGCGAAGCGCCGCAGCTGCGCATGATCATGCAGGTCCACGACGAGCTGGTGTTCGAGGGCCCGCAGGCCAGCCTGGCCGGGCTGGGCGCCCGCATCGCCGACCGCATGTGCCGGGTCGCCGCCCTGGCGGTACCCCTGGTGGCGGACTGGGGCGTCGGCTCCAACTGGGATGAGGCGCACAACTCGCAAGGGCACGCCAGCAGCGCGAACAAGGTGGTTTAAACGCTTTTATAGGGAAATTGGCCGCAGTTCCTGCATTATGGCCAACACACCAGTACCGGCCGGGACGCCGCAAATCGATAAAATAAATCTATTGATTTTCAGTCCCTTGCACAATTCTTATTGGGGTTTCTGCCGCATTGCAAAAATATTGCTGCAATGCGGTTGAACTCTCCGCCCCCAGCCGCATCTAATCTTGCGAACGGTGACTCCCTTTCCCGTTCTCCGCCTCTACTCCCTGGGCGGATATTTCCGGTTCCCCCAAGCCGGAACTCGTTGCCCGGTGGATTTCCCCCGATCCACCGGGCACTTTTTTTGTGCGGGGTCCGCGCCCGTCCCTGGCCATCCATGAAATTTCGAGTGATTCCGGCGCTTTACAAAAATTAGCGTCGAATCCTTGAACTTTGCCACCGCAGCCGCATCTAAGACTGCGAACGGTGACTCCCTTTCCCGTTCTCCGCCCTAACTCCCTGGGTGGACATTCCGGTTCCCCCAAACCGGAACTCGTTGCCTGGTGGATTCCCCCGATCCACCGGGCAATTTTTTTGCCCGCGGCAAACGTCAAAGGCGCGGCCCGGGCCGGTCCTGCAACTATTTTTCGAGCTTAACCAACAATTTGTGAGCAGTTTGCCGATTCGCCGCGCAAAGCCTTGAACTCCCGGCCCGCAGCCGCATCTAAGACTGTGAACGGTGACTCCCTTTCCCGTTCTCCGCCTTCACTCCCTGGCGGATATTCCGGTTCCCCCAAACCGGAACTCGTTGCCCGGTGGATTCCCCCGATCCGCTGGGCAATTTTTTTGTGCCGCACTTTTTTGTCAGCCTTCCCGGCTCAGGCCGGTTCCGCGTCGAGCCAGTCGTCGACGATCTCCCGCACCCTCTCCGCCCCGGTCTTGGCATGCGCCGAGAAGGTTTGCGCCGTCATCTCCGGATCCAGCTCGCGCAGCTGCGCCTGCACCTTGAGCAGGCTGCTCTTGGCGGCGCCGTTGCCGAGCTTGTCCGCCTTGGTCAGCAGCACATGCGCCGACAGCCCGCGCGACTCGCACCAGCCCAGCATCTGCTGGTCCAGGTCGGTCATCGGGTGGCGGATGTCCATCACCACCACCAGCCCGCGCAGGTTCGGCCGCTTCTCGACGAAGCCGCCCACCAGCACGCCCCACTCGCGCCGGATCTCCAGCGGCACCTGGGCGAAGCCGTAGCCGGGCAGGTCGACCAGGCGCCCGCGCACCGTTTCGCCCTTGGGAATCTCGAACAGGTTGATCAGCTGGGTGCGTCCCGGCGTCTTGCTGACCCGGGCCAGGGCCTTCTGCTGGCAGATCAGGTTCAGCGCGCTGGACTTGCCGGCATTGGAGCGGCCGACGAAAGCCACCTCCGGCAGCACGTCCTGCGGCAGCTGGCCCAGCTTGGCCGCCGAGAGCAGGAAGCGCGCCTGGGCGAAGACATTGGTAGGTGTGCCGGGCAAAGCAGCCATGGTGTAATATTCCACGCCGTAAAGTAGTCGAATAAGCGCGCACCATAACACCCAGCGCGCACCAAGCCTGTCGCCGCACCGCCCAGCCGCCAAATAGTCAGTGGAGTCTTGTTAATGAAGCGCGTCCTGATCGCCCTCGCTTTGTCTGCGCCCCTGTTCGCCGCAGCGGCTGACGAAGCGGCCCCGGCTGCTGCTGCCAAAGATGCCTTCACCCAGGGCGATGCCGGCGCCGGCGCCACCAAGGCCACCGCCTGCTTTGCCTGCCACGGCCCCGGCGGCAACGGCGCCATCAACGCCGACTGGCCCAAGCTGGCCGGCCAGCACTCCTCCTACATCGCCGGGGAGCTGGCCGACTTCAAGGCCGGCAAGCGCAAGAACCCGGTGATGCTCGGCCAGGCCGCCGCCCTGTCCGAAGACGACATGAAGAACCTCGGCGCCTACTTCGCCGCGCAGAAGCCGGTCCCCGGCGTCGCCAGCAAGGACGCCGTCGCCGTGGCGCAGAAGCTCTACCGCGCCGGCGACGCCGCGCGCGGCCTGCCCGCCTGCGCCGCCTGTCACGGCCCCAGCGGCGCCGGCAACGCCGCCGGCCAGTTCCCGCGCATCGGCGGCCAGAACAGCAGCTACGCCGCAGCCCAGCTGAAGAGCTACAAGGCCGGGGAACGCGGCGCGGCGGGCAAGGGTCAGATGATGGCCGCCATTGCCGGGAAGCTCAGCGACCAGGAGATCCAGGCGCTCGCGTCCTACATCTCCGGCCTGCAGTAAGCCGGCCCCCCGCCGCCAAGAGGATTCCATGATGCGCCTGTTGAAGCACGGCCTGTTTGCCGCCGCCCTGAGTCTGTTCGCTGTCGCCTGCCACGCCTCCGACGCCTATTCGGAAGGCAAGAACTACCGCCAGGTCGGCACGCCGCAAAAGCCGGCCGATCCCAAGCGCATCACCGTGGAAGAGTTCTTCTGGTACGGCTGCCCGCATTGCTACCACCTCGAACCCGAGGTCGAAGCCTGGCTCAAGACCAGGGGTGCCGACGTCGACTTCGTACGCATCCCCAACACCCTGGGCCGGCCGATCGGCGAGCTGCACGAGCGCGCCTTCTACATCGCCGATACTCTCGGCATCCTCGATAAGACCCACAAGCCGCTGTTCGACGCGATCCACAGCCAGGGCTTCCCGATGAGCACGCCGGAGTCGATCCGCGATCTCTACGTCGAGAAGGCCGGCATCACTCCGGCGCAGTTCGACGGCATCGCCCACAGCTTCGTCGTCGACAGCAGCATGCGCCGCGCCGACGACCTCGCCATGACCTACGGCATCACCGGCACGCCGACCTTCGTCGTCGGCGGCAAGTACGCGGTGGACGCGCAGGACGGCGTGCTCAAGGTGGTGGATTTCGTGATCGCCAAGGTTCGCAAGGAACGCAAGTAGTCCGGAGGGGCGTGTGGCGCTGCGGGTGGCATGCAAGGCCCTGGTCGCGGGCCTGATCCTGACAGCTGGTTCCGCCGGCGCCGCGGGGCCCACCCCGGTGTCGCTGCAGCAGGTGCCGGCCCAGGTTTCGGCGCTGTGCAGCCAGTTCGCCGGCCGCATCAGCGGCTTCAATCCCGAGCAGTGCCGCCTCGCCGGCCTGCATGTCGCGCCCGCCTCGACCAGCCTCGGCCGGCCGCTGCTGGTGCGCGACGTGCCGTCCGCCGCCGGCGTCCATGCGCCGCGCAAGGTGCTGGTGCTCGGCGGCATCCACGGCGACGAGTATTCCGCCGTGGTGGTGGCATTCCAGTGGATCGAGCGCCTCAACGGCGACCGCTTCCAGCGCTACCAGTGGCGTTTCCTGCCCTGCGTCAACCCGGACGGCCTGCTGGCCCAGCCCTCCACCCGCACCAACGCCCACGGCGTCGACCTCAACCGCAACTTCCCCACGCCGGACTGGAACGCCGACGCGATACGCTACTGGAAGGACAAGACGCGCAAGGACCCACGCCGCTTTCCGGGCAGGCAGGGCGGATCGGAGCCGGAGACGCACTGGATCGTGGAGCAGATCGCCAGCTACCAGCCGGACGCCATCGTCTCGCTGCATGCGCCGCTCAACCTGCTCGACTTCGACGGCCCGTACCCGCCCCCGCCCAAGCTCGGCTATCTGCGCCTGGCGCCGATCGGCACCTACCCCGGCTCGCTCGGCGGCTATGCCGGCCTGTTCCTCAGGCTGCCGGTGATGACGCCGGAGCTGCCCACGGCCAGGCACACGCCCTCGGCCGAGCAATCCGGCCGCATCCTGGCCGACCTCATCGACTGGCTCAACAAGAACCTGCCCTCGGGCTGAGCGCGGCGGGCATATACTGGCGGCGGTCAGCAGCGGAGCGACGCCATGGAAAAGACCGCCGGATTCGGCTCCTTCAGCCAGTTCTATCCCTACTACCTGAGCGAGCACGCCGACCGCACCTGCCGCCGCCTGCACTTCGTCGGCACCAGCCTGGTCATCCTCACCGCCGTGGCGGCGCTGACCAGCGGCCACTACGCCCTGCTGTGGCTGCTGCCGGTGGTCGGCTACGGCTTCGCCTGGGTCGGCCACTTCTACTTCGAGAAGAACCGCCCCGCCACTTTCAAATACCCGTTCTACAGCCTGGCCGGCGACTTCGTCATGTACAAGGACATCTGGAGCGGAAAGATCCGGTTTTAGCTTTCCCCTCTCCCGCTCGCGGGAGAGGGTGGCGCGTCAGCGCCGGGAGAGGGGCCGTGAAGGCCGGGTTTGACGGCCCCTCTCCCCTGACCCCTCTCCCGCAGGCGGGAGAGGGGAACCAATCCACAACTTGCTGATAAAATCGCCACCCTCAACCGGTCCGGCGGTCCCCGCTTCATGTCCAGCGCGCAGCACTACGAAGTCATCGTCATCGGCGGCGGCCATGCCGGCACCGAGGCCGCGCTGGCGGCCGCGCGCATGGGCCGGCGCACCCTGCTGCTGACCCAGAACATCGAGACCCTGGGCCAGATGTCCTGCAATCCCGCCATCGGCGGCATCGGCAAGGGCCACCTGGTCAAGGAGATCGACGCCCTCGGCGGCCTCATGGCGCAGGCCGCCGACCGCGCCGGCATCCAGTTCCGCACCCTCAACGCCAGCAAGGGCCCGGCGGTGCGCGCCACCCGCGCCCAGGCCGACCGCATGCTCTACAAGTGGGCGGTGCGCGAGACGCTGGAGAACCAGCCGAACCTGTCCCTGTTCCAGCAGGAAGCCGACGACCTCATCGTCGAAAACGGCCGCGTCAGCGGCGTGGTCTGCCGCCTCGGCCTGCGCTTCACCGCGTCCGCCGTGGTGCTCACCGTCGGCACCTTCCTCGGCGGCAAGATCCACGTCGGCCTCGAGAACCACCCCGGCGGCCGCGCCGGCGACGCGCCCTCCTTGCCGCTGGCCGCGCGCCTGCGCGAGCTGCCTTTGCGCGTCGGCCGCCTCAAGACCGGCACGCCGCCGCGCATCGACGGCCGCAGCATCGACTTCGCCGGCCTGCAGGTGCAGCCCGGCGACCAGCCCACCCCGGTATTCTCCTTCCTCGGTAGCCGCGAGCAGCACCCGCGCCAGGTGCCGTGCTGGATCACCCACACCAACGCGCGCACCCACGACATCATCCGCGCCGCGTTCGACCGCAGCCCGATGTTCACCGGCGTGATCGAAGGCACCGGCCCGCGCTACTGCCCCAGCGTCGAGGACAAGGTCAACCGCTTCGCCGCCAAGGACTCGCACCAGATCTTCATCGAACCGGAAGGCCTCAACACCCGCGAGATCTATCCCAACGGCATCAGCACCAGCCTGCCCTACGACGTGCAGGAAGCGTTCGTACGCACCATCAAGGGTTTCGAGAACGCGCAGATCACCCGCCCCGGCTACGCCATCGAGTACGACTACTTCGACCCGCGCGACTTGAAGCGCAGCCTCGAGACCAAGCCCATCGCCGGCCTCTACTTCGCCGGCCAGATCAACGGCACCACCGGCTACGAGGAAGCCGCCGCGCAGGGCCTGCTCGCCGGCCTCAACGCCGCGCGCGCCGTGCGCGAAGAAGCGCCGTGGACGCCGCAGCGCCACGAGGCCTACATCGGCGTACTGGTCGACGACCTCATCACCCGCGGCACCAGCGAGCCCTACCGCATGTTCACCTCGCGCGCCGAGCACCGCCTGCTGCTGCGCGAGGACAACGCCGACCTGCGCCTCACCGAAACCGGCCGCGAACTGGGCCTGGTCGACGACGCGCGCTGGACCGCATTCGCCCGCAAGCGCGACGCCATCGAGCGCGAGCGCGGCCGGCTGGACTCGCTGCGCGTCAAGCCGGCGCAGCTGGCCACGGTGGAGTTTTCAGAAGTGTTCGGCCCCGCGCAGGAGGGCAGCGGCGCCTCCGCCCTGGACCTGCTGCGCCGCCCCGAAGGCAGCTACGCCATCCTCGAACGCCTCGGCCTGGCCGAGCCCGGCATCGACCCCCTGGTCGCCGAGCAGGTCGAGATCCAGGGCAAGTACGCCGGCTACATCGAGCGCCAGCAGGCCGAGATCGACCGAGCCCGCCGCTTCGAGGAAGCCCCGCTGCCGCTGGACCTGGACTACGCCGAGGTCACCGGCCTGTCCAACGAGGCGCGCCAGAAACTCGCCGCCCACCGCCCCGAGACCGTGGCCCAGGCCGGGCGCATTTCCGGCATTACGCCTGCGGCGGTGTCGCTGCTGCTGGTGCACCTGAAGAAGAACGGGCTGCTGCGCAAAAGCGCATAGCCGTCGTCATCCCCGCGCAGGCGGGGATCCAGTTTTGCTTTGCCCTGAATCAGCACCACCCGTTCGCCCCGAGTCGATCCGAAGGATCGTGTCGAGGGGTTGCTACTCCTCCAGTCTCTGAGACTCATCACATGGAACCCGAAATCCACTGGGTACGGGCATTGATTCCCGACATCCGCCTTGCCCTCATGCCGCGACCGCGCGCGGGTGACTGGCTGGCCGACGAGATCACCGGCTGGCGTCACGCAGGCCTCGATCTGGTGGTTTCGCTACTCGAAGCCGATGAAATTCGTGATTTGGACCTGGGTGACGAAGCTGCACTGTGCGAAGACGCCGGAATAGCGTTCTGCAACTTTCCCATCCCGGATCGCCAGGTGCCTCAGTCCATAACGCACATGGGAAAGCTTGCCGACGAACTGGCCATTAAACTCCAGGCAGGACAGGCGATCGGCATTCACTGCCGCGCTGGCATCGGCCGCACTTCGCTCGTCGCCGGTTGCGTCCTGCTGCGCATGGGCTATCGACTGGCGGACATCTACCCCATGCTCTCCAAAGCCCGAGGGCTCAAGGTTCCGGATACCGAAGCGCAAGTGGAATGGCTTGGCCGCTTCGAAAAGGAATACCGGCCCTGATACATTCGGGCCTTACTTCTTCAACTCCACCAACACAATCTCCACATCATCCAGCGCCTCGTCGGCGTGGACCACCGGCGGCCGGATCACCGCGGCGCCGGTGTTCAGCTCCGTCACCTTGGTGCTGCCGTCCGGGAACGTCGACTTCACCCGGTCTCCCTTGATCACATAGACCACCGTGGCCGGGTGCGAGTGCATCGGCGTCTTGTCGCCCTGGTGCGGCGTGTACTTGAGCACCCGCGCCTTGTCGTCCTCCGCCAGCACCTGCACGAACTTCAGTCCGAACTGCGCCACGTCCTGGGCGAGCGCGGCGCCGCTGCACAGCAGCAGCAGCGCCCCCACGCCATAGCCGAGCTTCTTCATCGCCGTACCCCCTCTGCTCCGAGCGGAGTCCCATCATAGGAGCAAGCCCGCGCGGCCGCAGCGGCGTTATGCTGTGGGCCAGGCATGCAGCAGTGAACCCCTCGCACATGATGCGCATCGTTCCCGGCCAGCTCGACGACCCGCGCGTCGTCGCCTTGCTCCAGACCCATGTCACCACCGCCCGCGCCCAGACCGCGCCGGGCAGCGCCCATGCGCTCGATCTGTCCGGGCTCAAGGCGCCAGGCATCCGCTTCTGGACCGTGTGGGATGGGCAGGCCCTGCTCGGCACCGGCGCGCTCAAGTGGCTCTCCGCCGATCACGGTGAAGTGAAGTCCATGCATACCGCGGAGGCCGCACGCCGGCGCGGCGCCGGCAGCATGATGCTGCGGCATATCATCGATCGCGCACGGGCCGATGGCCTGCGACGGCTCAGTCTTGAAACGGGGTCGTGGGATTTCTTCCGGCCGGCGCAGGCGTTTTATCGGGCGCATGGGTTTGTGGAGTGCGGGCCGTTTGGGGATTATGTTTTGGACCCGAATAGTGTGTTCATGACGTTGGAGTTGGGCGCTCTCGCCGGCTAAAGCTAGGAGGTCTGGAATGAGTCGCTTTAAAGTTCCGCCATTGCCTCAAACTCCGCCGGCTACACCGGAGCCGGATCCGCTGCTGGAGAAATTCCGCGACGATACGATCAAAGGCAAGAAACTCCGGGCCCCGCCTCGTGCATCGGCGAGCTCTGGATCCGATTCTTCATTGATCGACACTAGCGCACCGGACCTGGATCAGGCCGGTGGTGGCGTGGACTGGGGCATCGACGATACAGGGAGTTGGTGAATTCAGGATCAGCTGCGGAAAGCAGGGTGGGCAAGGTGCAGCGTGCCCACGCGAAGTCAGCACGGGCTTTTCAATCTCGTCATCCCCGCGCAGGCGGGGATCCAGTTTTGCTTTTCTCTGTCATCCTGAGCGCAGCGAAGGATCTGGTGCCGTACCTATGCCTTGAGTGACAACGTCACGCGCCGCACTGCCTTCGCGAAATGAAGCCTTGGGTTTTCGCCTACAGGCGAGTTACTTTTTGGCAGCAGCGCCAAAAAGTAACCAAAAAGCGTCGCCACCCGGGAACTGCGCCCTCTTATCGCGAGAAGAACAAGCGCGATAAGAGGGTGCCCTGCGCTTCTCGCCTGCGTCGGGGTCCAGCGACAGGCCATCCCTGGCCTGACGCTGGACGCTTCGGCATCC
>FTAG01001831.1_pt1 | contig 25692 bp, 17 predicted proteins | sample 1638911 | NCBI WGS metagenome assembly FTAG01 (sample SAMEA3914813, study PRJEB12502) | metagenome | biome: forest; material: soil | place: Canada | collected 2011-07-07 | depth 0.3 m
CACCACCCTGGTCAGCTTCATCACCATGGTGCTGGTGCCGATCCCGATGATCCGCGAGCTGGCCGTGGTGGCCTCGATCGGCATCGCCTACAAGGTGGTGAGCAACCTGATCATGCTGCCGCTGGCGGCCTCGTACTCCAAGGTCACCAAGGAATGGGGGCAGCTGTCGCAGCAGCGGCGCGAGAGCCGCGGCGACCTGATGTCGCGCATTGCCAAGATCGCCGAGCCGCGCAATGCCTGGATCATGAGCCTGGTGACCTTCGGCGTCTTCGCCGCGGCACTGTTGCTGTGCCAGGGGCGGGTCATCGGCAGCCTGCAGCCCGGCTCGCCCGAGCTGCGCCCCGACGCGCGCTACAACCAGGACTCGCGCGCCATCGCCGAGAAGTTCGACATCGGCCTGGACTGGCTCAGCGCCGTGGTCGAGGCGCCGGAGGAATCCTGCGGCAAGGTCGAACTGCTCAAGCTGGTGGACGAGTTCAGCTGGGAGATGCGCAGCGTGCCCGGCGTGATCTCGGCCGAGTCGGTGGCCTCGCTGACGCGCCTGTACAACAACGGCCTCAACGAAGGCCAGCCGAAGATGAGCACCATCCCGCGCGACAGCCACACCCTGGGCTACAACATCGCCCAGGCGCACGAGGCCGCCGCCATCACCGGCAAGGGCTGCAAATGGATGGCGGTGAACCTGTATCTCACCGACCACAAGGCCACCACCATCCAGGGCGTGGTCGCCGCGGTGAAAGCGTTCCGCGCCGCGCACCCGGTGGCGGGCGTGAGGTTCCGCCTGGCCAGCGGCAACGCCGGCGTCGAGGCCGCCACCAACGAGGTGCTGGCCGGCGAGGAACTGCCGATGCTGCTCTACGTCTTCGCCGCCATCCTGCTGCTGGTGTTCCTGGCCTACCGCGACTGGCGCGCCATGCTGGCCTGCTGCCTGCCGCTGGCGGTGGCCACCTACATCGGCTACGCCTTCATGAAGCTGCTCGACATCGGCCTGACCGTGGCCACCCTGCCGGTGATGGTGCTGTCGGTCGGCGTCGGCGTGGACTACGCGTTCTACATCTACAACCGGCTGCAGCTGCACATGGCCAAGGGCGAAAACATCGTCGACTCGTTCGAGCACGCGCTGAAGGAGACCGGCGTCGCCACCGTGTTCACCGCCATCACCCTGTCGGTGGGCGTCGCCACCTGGAGCTTCTCGGCACTGAAATTCCAGGCCGACATGGGCAAGCTGCTGGCCTTCATGTTCATGGTCAACATGGTGATGGCGATCACCGCCCTGCCCGCCTTCGCCGTGGTGCTGGAGCGGCTGGTGCCGCGCAAGGGTCCGGTGCACGTACCGGGGCTGGCCCATGACTAACGCCCTGAGCAAGGTATTGGCTGCGATTCTGGTCGGCGCCGTTATCGGTGGCGGCATCTGGCGGCTGCAACAGCAGCAGAGCGGGGTCGCCGCTCCCGCTCCGTCCGCCGCCGTGACAGCGGCGGCAACGAGCAAGGGCTCGGCGCAAATCCCGGCCGCCATCGTCGCCGATGCCATCCACGCCCCCATCCTCGCCGCCGCCTGGGCCGGCAAGCGCGTGGTCGCCGCCGGCGATCATGGCGTGATCCTGCTTTCCGACGACGCCGGCAAGACCTTCCGCCAGGCCCGCTCGGTGCCGAGCCAGGCCCTGCTGACCAGCCTCAGCTTCGTCGACGACAGCCAAGGCTGGGCCGCCGGCCACGACGGCCTGGTGCTGCACACCGCGGACGGCGGCGAAACCTGGACCATCCAGCGCGAGGACCTCGACGGCGACAAGCCGCTGTTCTCGATCTACTTCAAGGACGCGCAGCACGGTTTCGCGGTGGGACTGTTCGGCACCGCGACGCAGACGGCCGACGGCGGCGCAACCTGGACCCCGCTGATGGTGGAAACCGGCGAAGAGAACGACCATCACCTGTATGGCATCTTCGGCGCCCCGGACAGCGGCCTGTTCATCGCCGGCGAAGCCGGCCTGATCTACCGCTCCAGCGATGGCGGCGCCAGCTGGACCACCATCAAGACCGCCAACCCCGGCTCGTTCTGGACCGGCCTGCGCCTCAAGGACGGCAGCCTGCTCGCCGCCGGCCAGCGCGGCCATGTCTTCCTCAGCCACGACCAGGGCCTGAACTGGAGCGAAGTGCCCTCCGGCACCGAGCAGTCCCTGACCGGCGCGGCGCAGAACGCAGACGGCTCCCTGATCCTCAGCGGCCTCGCCGGCACCACCTTGGCCAGCACCGACGGCGGCACCAGCTTCGGCGCCCGCAACCGCGCCGACCGGGTGCCGCTCAACGCAGTGCTGACCATGCCGGACGGCGCGCCGCTGTTGTTCGGCGAGCATGGGCCGGCCATGGCGGAGTAGCCCGGGCTCCCAGTCGGGGAACGCGAGGGCTCCGGGGCCAGTGTCGGCGCCGTCTTAACATCTGCTTAGGTGAAAAGTGCGAGCTGGCAGCAACCGGGTGCCAAAGCGGACGGTCAATCCACGACTGCGAGCGCCCTGATCCAACCCATTCCTGTCCTTCGCCGGCGGCGGTTTTGGGGGGCTGCTTTCCTCCATGCGCGCAATACGCGCCATGGATGCAATGCGCGCAAGGCTCGCGACGGGGGGCGGGGTCCGGGGCCGGACGATGTTGCACCTTGCCGGACATTGGCCATGTTCCCGGGTGATCCTCGGCTGCAGCAGTCCTCCAATGTGCGGCTTGCATCTACCTGGATGATTCGGCTTGGCAGCCGCCTTCAGCCCTGACCGGCCGATCGGAATGAGCCCCTTAGGCGTTAAATCGCCGGCCAACGGCAGCTTTCAGGAAATCGCCTCCGTGTCTCTTGCGGGCCAATTGTTGACATTCAGCTTTTGAAACTCGCTGGAGAAAAGCGGAGGCTCATTGCAAGCTCATCTACAGCCCGACCCGCCCGGCAGCAGCTTTACAGACTGCCGTGCCCGCACCCGCGGCCCTTGACCGCCGAGGTTTGCCAAAACGTACAAAACGAGTAGAATTGAACAACTTTCCGATTCCGAAGGCATCAGCCCATGTCCAAGTCCGCCGTCATCGAAGCCAGCACCGCCAGGAATAACTTCTCCCAACTCGGCGCCCAGGCCAGGCTGACGCCGGTGCAGGTCACCCGTCACGGCAAGGTGGAGTTCGTCATCATCTCGCCGGATCTGTACGAGGCCGTCAAGGCCACCGGCGCTGCACCCGCCAGCGAGCTGGAGCGCATGCAGGCCTCCTTCGAGCAGATGTTCCAGGACATGCAGTCGGATCAGTCCAACAGTGCGTTCGACGCGCTGGAGGCCCTGTCGGCGGGGGATCTGCCGAGCGCCGTGGCCAAGGCGCACAAGCGCCTGACCAGGCCCGCCGCACCTCGCCCGCGGCTCCGCGTTGTCCGCTAAATCCGGCCGCATCATCGCGGCCGCCGGGACGAACGGCGCCGGGAAAAGCTCCATCGTCGGTCCGCTCATCCGGGCCCCCGGTGGCGCCTACTACAACCCGGACGAGTACACGCGCGAGTTGGTGGCGATCGGGGTGCCGCTGGACCAAGCGAATGCCCTGGCCTGGCGCAAAGGCTACGACGGTCTGCAGCGCGCGATCGACGAGAACCTCAACTTCGCCTTCGAGACCACGCTGGGCGGCAGCAGCATCACCGTCGAGTTGCTGCGAGCCCTCGCTGTCGGCCGCCGGGTCACGATCCTCTATGTCGGCCTGGCGTCGCCGGAACTCCACATCCAGCGCGTTGCCGAGCGCGTGGTGCGCGGCGGCCACGACATTCCGGAAGAGAAAATCCGCGAGCGCTTCGACAACAGCCGAGCCAACCTGCTGAGGTTCATCGGAACGCGGGCCGAGATCCGGGTCTGGGACAACTCACACCAGACCGCTGACGGATCGGCGGCGCCGGTCGAAATCTTCCGCGTGCAAAACCGGAAGGTCCTGATCCCAAAGGGCCGCCAGGTCAGCCAAACCACGGGCTGGGCTCAGCCGCTCGTCGCCAAGGCCCTCTCAGTGGTCAAGTAATCCTCCGGCCGCCAGCGCTATCGCGCCGCCGTCCACTCGCGGCTTTCAGGATTGGTCGACCTTCCTGGATGCCGGAGCCATCTTCGCGTTTGGCTCCAACCTGCGCGGCGCTCACCGCTTACTTTGCGAGCGGCAGGTTACAGGAATCTGCTGCCTTCGCCGCCGCAGGCCAATACCGGCCTCTCGATTCTTAAGTCTCGCGGCACGAAAGCGGCCGCTCGTTCCGATGACTTTCTACACCCTCGACGCCGTTCTTCACCGACGCCCCGCAGGGCGTCCGGCGCAAGAATATGGGCTTCACGCAGCGAACCCCGCAAACGGGTCCTTTCCATCAAGAGAGTCCTCCAACCAGTCCATCAATGCAGCTTGCGGACAGGAACAGGAACTGTTGCCACAATAAACAGCAACGATGAAACAACGAGAAGTATTGTTATTCCCACGATGCAACAGCTGATTAGGTAGCCCCTCGTAACTTTCTTAGCAGGCCACCTTTGAATTTCATCTTTTATGCTCGATATTTCGCCTGGCCCAGCAAATAGTAAATTAAGCGCAAAGAGTATGGCTGTGACAAGTACAAGCGGCTGAAGCGAGGGGTTAAACAATGCAGGTAGGGCCCTTACTATTGCGTAGCCTTTTTTGAGTACTACGATATTCAGCACTTCAATATAGAAGATCTCGAATAGATATAGGGTCATCAGTGCCTTCACGTAGTTGACCCGATCTTTGCCTGTTAAGTCATACAGAAGGACTAAAAAGGCAAAGAATAGCTGATAAGTCCGCTTTAGAGACATACATCACCAAGTCCTTCAACGCGTCAAGTCGACAGGCCCTAGCCGAAAGGGCGAGCAACAGCGAACCCAAACCTTGACCTACACCGGCGCGCCAGTCCTCGACCCGACCGTCAATGACTCCCCTGGTGCCGGGAGCTGCCGGCTGAATGACCGAGCCCGACAGGAGCGGTCATTCATTTTGCACGAGGTTCGATCGTCTCGTTCTGGCACAAACTCGACGGTCATGCGCGCACTGCGAGTGGCGCCTTAGGGCCGAGTGCGAACGTCTCGACGTCACGAGCAGCCAGGAGCTGTCGTCTACTTCTCTTGCCGCTTGACCTGCTCAGCTTTCCAAAAAAAAGGGCGGCCGGATGGCCGCCCTTTCCGTTCCGCAAAGGCGCTCAGCCGCCGCGCCGCCGGCGCAGCAAGGCGCCGAGCAGCAAGGGCAGGAGGACGGCGCCGCCGAATGCACCGCCGCCACCGCCGCCGCCGGAACCGGCGCCGCCACCAGCCCCGGAGCTGCTGCTGGAGGACGAGTGCCCGCCGCCGCTCGAGGACGACGAAGACACACCGCCCGAACTGCTGCTGGACGATCCGCTGCCGCCGGAAGATGAATGACCGCCGGAGCTGCTGCCCGAGGAGCCGCCGCTGCTCGACGACGAGGAGTGACCGCCCGAGCTGCTGGAACTGCCGGACGATGAGCTGCTGCTGCTCGAACTGCTGCTGCCGGAGCTGCTGGACGAGGAGGAGTGGCCACCCGAGCTGCTGGAACCGCTGCCCGAGCTGCTGGAGCTGGTGCTGCCGGAACTGCTGCCGCTCGAGCTGCTGCCGGAGCCGGACGAGCTGCCGCCGCCGGAGCTGGACGAACTGCTGCCGGAGCTGCTGCTGGAGCCGCCGCCGCTGGAACTGCTGCCCGAACCGGTGGAGCAGGCATCGCCGATCAACTGGTAGCCGAAGCGGGTGCTGGCGGCATCGACGGTTTCACCCACGGTGATCGCGGTGCTGGCGCCGGTCACGGTGGGCGGCAGCTGGATCAGGATCGCCGTGGTGCTGAGCAGGGCCTGCAGGGTATCGCCGGTCTTCAGCCCCAGCCTGGACTTGTCCAGCACCAGGGCGATGGTGCCGTCGGCGCTGAAGTTGCTGGCCGGGTCCAGCTTGCCGAGGTCGTTGTACAGGGTCAGCAGGCCGAGCACGCTGATCTTGACCCCGCCCAGGCTGCCGCGCGTGCCGTAGACGAAGGTCGGCGTGAGCAGCGAATCGGTGGCCATCGCCACGTAGTAGGTGTTGAGCGGATCGCCGGGGATGGTGAAGAACACCGCCCAGCGGGTCAGCGGCGTAACGGTGGCAAGCGTGTCCACCTTGAGCGTGAACACCAGCTTGCCCGGCAGCGTTGCCGGCTCCGCCACGCTGACCGAAAGCAGGTCCTGGCCCGGCAGCGGGTCCGGCACCGGCGGCAGCAGGCCGCCGACGACCGGCACCGGCAGTGGAATGCTGCTGCTGCCGGCGGGCGAGGTCATGATGGTCTTGCCCGGCACCGCGCAGACGGGCGGCGTGCCGGTGACGGTGGCGGTCTGCACCGACGGCGCGCTGACCGCGCCGTGCGCGTTGCGCACGGTCAGGCTGGCCTGGTACACGCCCGGATCGGTGTAGCTGTGCGGCGCGAACGCCGCGGTGGTCTGCTGTACCGGCAGGGTGTCGTCGCCGTAGTCGATGGTGTAGTACTGCAGCGTATCGCCCTTCGGATCGTGCGAGCCGCTGGTGTCGAAGCCCACGCTGAGCGGCGCCTTGCCGCTTGCATTGCTCAGCTTGAGGCTGGCCACCGGCGGCGTCGGCGCGGCGACGCAGCCCGCCGGCGCCGGCGTCAGCGCGGCGTTGACCGCCATCAGGTCGGGGCTGCCGAAACCGGTGGTGTAGTCCCAGCCCGGAGTGGCGACGTAGTCGCCGTTGGTGCCGAGGGTGACGTCGTGAAAGCCGGTGGCGGTGGAGAACAGGGTCTTGGCAGTGTCCAGGGCGTAGTACGCCGGCGCCGCGAAGCCGAGCTTGTTGCAGTGGGCGCTCTGGAAGCGGGCCCAGGCGCCCACCGCCAGCGGCGAGGACAGGCTGGTGCCGACCACCGCGTAGTGGGTGCCGCCGACGATGGTGTCGGCCGCGGCGGCGATGGCCGCTTCCGGCAGGTAGATGCCGGCATCCAGGGCGATGTCCGGCACGCCGCGGCCGATACCGGTCCCGCCCAGGGCCACGCCGGGAATGCTCAATCCGGGAATCTTGCCCAGCAAGTACAGCGGCACCATGCCCTGCTGCCAGTCCGGCGGGCCTTCCAGCGCGCTGAAGCCACCGCCGCCGGACAACCAGGCAGTCTCGGAGCCGTAGTTGTAGCTGGAATCGGTGAGCAGGGAGGTGCCGCCGACGGCGACCACGTAAGGCGAGGAATCCGGGTAATTGGCGATCAGGGGTACACCGGCCAACGGCAGGCCCAAGGCATTGATCGGCGAACAGACGCCGCCGTCGTCGCCGGTGGAGGCGTGCCAGCTCAGCCCCTCGGACATGGCGCGCTTGAACTGCGCGTCGGAGGAGGCGATGTCCGGCAGCAGCAGGCCGGTGACGGCGTCGAGTTCGCAGGTGCCGTAGGACATGTTGCCGGCGATGGCGTCGGCGAAGGTGGCGAACTGGTCGTACTGCGTCACCAGATCGGAAGTGTTCTCGCTGGCGTAGATGATCAGCTTCTTGACGTTGCCAGCCATGGCGGTGGAAGACTGGGTGTCCAGGTCCCACTCGTCGTCGCCGGAACTGCTCGGGGTCGGCGTACTGAACTTCGCGGTCTCACGCACTTCCACCGGCACGTAGGGCAGGCCGTACTGCCGCTCCATCTGGCGCAGGTCCTTGACCACTTCCACGTCCTCGCTGCCGAAGGTGGAGATGGCGATGGCGGACTGCGAGCCGTCCGGCGAAGTACCCGCGTGGTAGGCGACATCCCAGGCGGTCGGCGGGAAGGCGGTGATGACCGGGTTGGCCGCTGCGGCGGCAAGGCCGCCCCGCTCCGCCCCCTGGATGCGCGAGGCTTGGGCCGTCAGCGGCGGAAACACCCCGCGCTCGCGCAGCTGCTCCTGGTTGGTCCTGACGTCGGCGAGGGTGTTGGCCCCCAGCACGGCGAGCACGACGCCGTCGAGGGACGCCGGCACCTGCATGTCGGTGAGGTTGGCGCGGACCATGCGGCCATCCTTCTGGAACTGCACCAGCCTGGTATTGAAGGCTTTCTCCACCTGGGCCGCGGTGCCGCTGGCATTGACCAGCAGGCGGCTGACGCTGAGCGAGACATTGCCCAGGCCCATGCTCTTGAGGTAGTCCACCACTTTCTGCGCCTGGGCCTCGCCCGGCGCGAACTGGGCGGTGAACTCCGCTGGCGTGAGGTAGCGGCCGTACTGCGGGTTCCCCGGCGTGTACTGGTTGTGCAGCAAGGTATTCAGCGCTGCCTCGTCCTGGATCTTCAGGCTGACATGCAGGTTGATCCGCTGGTCGGCCGGCACGGCGCTGGCGCCCGCCGGCACCTTGGCGGCGCGCGACAGGGTCTGGTCCCAGGCCGCGTAGGCTGAAAGCGGCGCGGCCAGCGCGGCGCCTAGCAGGCAGCCCGCCAGCAAGGTCCGGCGCCGCGCGCCGGGGAGCTGATGCAATCCGGATTTCAATGACATCGGTCGGTTCTCGATTGTTGGAATGTTCTACGCCCCAAAGCTCCGCGGCCGCGCCCAACGCGGCCAGCCCCGGCGGTTTGCCGGAGCGCGTTCCTTACGGTTTTGCTTTCCCTGAGCGGACCCTGCGGCCGAGCCTCCCTGGCAGGATCGGCAGCCCGGTCCTCATGTACAGATCGTTCGCAAGCAGCGTGCCTGTCGGCCGCACCCGCAATGCAGTTCGCATGAAGCCCCCGGCTGGTCCCTGTACACCCGGCAACGGCACGGGTGGCCCGCACGCCTCTTCGGGCGGCGTGAATTTCTGTTGTCTGGACTTTTTTACGCCTGCGGATGCAAGGGCGTCAATGAGCCATTTTTACCGGTGCCGTGACGCCGACGCTGGCACACCGTCCAGGGCGGTATCGAGGAAGTTGCGCAGTGCCGGAGAGGCCTCGCCGCGCTTCCAGGCCAGCAGGATGTCGGCGGTGGCCCCGCTCTCGGCCAGTGGCCGGAACACCACGCCCGGCACCTGGACGCGCTGCATCGATCCCGCCACCAGGGCGATGCCCATACCCGCCGCGACAAGGCCGACCGTGGTCGGCATCTCGTGCACCTCCTGCACCACGCGCGGCCGGAAGCCGGCCTTGAGGCACAGGGCCAGGATCTGGTCGTGCAGGCCGGTGCTGACGCTGCGCGAGTAGAGGATGAAGGGCTCCCGCTCCAGCGCGGCCAGCGGCAGGCGCTTGCGCCGCGCCAGCGGGCTGTCCGCGTGCAGGGCCACCACCAGCGGCTCGCGCAGGATCACCCGGGTTTCGAGCAGGGCCAGCCGGTCGTGCTGGGTCGGGCGGAAGAAACCGACGTCGAGGGTCTCGTCGGCCAGGCGCTCGATCTGCTCGTGGGTGCTCAGTTCGCGCAGCTGCAGCTGCACGCCGGGATGGGCCAGGCGGAAGTCGTGCAGCACCCGCGGCATCACCGGCGTCAGCGGCAGGGAGCCGGTGAAGCCCAGCTGCAGCACCCCGCTTTCGCCGCGGCCAACCCGCTGCACCGCCGTGCGCGCCGCCTCGGCCTGGGCCAGCACTGCCCGCGCCCGCGGTAGCAATTCGCGGCCGGCGTCGGTGAGGCTGGTGCGGTGGCCGCTGCGCTCGAACAGGGCCGCGCCCAGTTCCCGCTCCAGCGTCTGGATCTGCTGCGACAGCGGCGGCTGCGAGATGTGCAGCCGCCGCGCCGCCCGGCCGAAGTGCAGTTCCTCGGCCACGGCAACGAAGTAACGCAGGCGGCGCAGTTCCATGATATGGATATCGTATCAAATAGCCTTGAAAATTATATTTGCCGTATCGCCGGCTCGGGCCTAAGCTGCGCCATCTTTTTTTCAGGCCTTGGGGCCGGAGACTGCGGTGCGGATCGGACGCGGGCACTTCGCCATCGTGGCAGCCGGGATGTGCGCCTTCTTCAATATGTACATCACCCAGGCGCTGCTGCCGGAACTGCGCCGCGCCTTCGGCGCCGGGGTGGCCCAGGTCAGCCTCACCGTCACCGCCACCACCCTCGGCGTGGCGCTCGCCGCGCCGTTCGCCGGCAGCCTCGCCGACCGCTACGGCCGCAGGCGGGTGCTGCTGGTCGCCCTGTTCCTGCTGACCCTGGCCACCTTCGGTTCCGCCAGCGCCGACAGCCTCGGCAGCTTGCTGCTGTGGCGCGCGCTGCAGGGCTTCGTCATCCCCGGCATCTTCACCAGCGCGGTGGCCTACATCGCCGAGGAATGGGCGCCGGCCGAGGCGGCCAGCATGGCCAGCCTCTACGTCGCCGGCACCGTGCTGGGCAGCTTCTGCGGCCGCTTTATCTCCGGCCTGGTCACCGCCGAATACGGCTGGCGCAGCGCCTTCATCACCATGGGCTGCATCAACCTCGCCTTCCTGCCGCTGATCGCGGCGCTGCTGCCACCCTCGCGCCGCTTCACACCCAGCCGCTCCCTGCTCGCCTCGCTCTCCGGCGTCGGTGCCCATCTGCGCAACGCGCCGCTACTGGCCACCTACGGCATCGGCTTCACCCTGCTGTTCGCCCAGGTCGGCACCTTCACCTACGTCAATTTCTATCTCAGCGCCGCGCCGTTCAACCTCTCGACACACGCGCTGTCCTTCATCTTCTTCGTGTTCCTGATCGGCATGGCGGTGACGCCGTTCAGTGGCCGCTGGTCACTGCGCTGGGGTTCCCGCGCCGTCGGCCTGGCGGCGCTGGCGACCAGCGCCCTGGGCCTGCTGCTGACCCTGGACCACTGGCTGCCCGCGATCCTGCTCGGCCTGGTGCTCAGCTCCGGCGGCGTCTTCATCGTGCAGTCCCTGGCCACCGCTACGGTGCCGCGCCTGGCCCTCGGCGCGCGCTCCGCCGCGGTGGGCCTGTACCTGACTTGCTACTACTTCGGCGGCAGCGTCGGCTCCAGCCTGCCGGCCTCGATCTGGTCCGGCACCGGTTGGTTGGGGGGCTGGTATGGCTGCGTCGCGCTGGTGCTGCTGGTGCAGGCCGGCGCCGCCATCCTGATTCAGTCCACCTGGGCTGGCCGCAGCGCGCGCCCGGCAGCTTCACCCTCCCCTGCATCCGATCCGATGACCGCCTGCGTCAAATAGACGCAAGCGATTCTCGTTCCGTGAAATTGCCCGAATGTTTGGTAGCGTGCCCGCAGCGGGCGCCGCAAACGTTCTGAGCAAAGATCCGTTTGTGCGCTCCAGCAATTCCCCCCGAAGACCCTGACTGGAGAACGCACCATGTCGCACCCTGTCTCTACGGACCGCCGCCGTTTCCTCAGCCTTGCCCTGGGCGCCGCCGCCCTGCCCCTGTTCAGCCTGGCACCGGCGCAGGCCGCCGACCTGCCGCACCTGAGCCCGGATGACCCCACCGCCAAGGCGCTGGGCTACACCAATGACGCATCGAAGATCGATGCCAAGACCGAGACCGCGTTCAAGGCCGGCAGCTCCTGCGCCAAGTGCGCGCTGTATACCGCCCCCGCCAGCGGCGACTGGGGCGCCTGCGGCGCCTTCGCCGGCAAGTCGGTGAACAAGGGCGGCTGGTGCCGGGCGTTTGCGGCCAAAGCCTAGCGATTCCAGGCACGCTTCAAGAAAAAGCCCCGGCCAAGGCCGGGGCTTTTTTGTATCGATCGGTCAAAACTCCGCGTCAGCTCTTCAAGGCATCCTGCGCCGGCTGCCAAGCGTAGCCGAGCGTGTCCGCCACCGCCTTGTAGGTGACCTTGCCGTTGCTGACGTTGAGGCCTTCGCGCAGGTTGGCGTCGTCCTGCAAGGCTTTGCGCCAGCCCTTGTCGGCCAGCGCCAGCGCGAACGGCATGGTGGCGTTGGTCAGGGCGAAGGTGGAAGTGCGGGCCACGCCGCCCGGCATGTTGGCGACGCAGTAGTGCACCACGCCTTCCTCGACATAGGTCGGGTTCTGGTGGGTGGTGGCGCGCGAGGTCTCGAAGCAGCCGCCCTGGTCGATGGCGACGTCGACGATCACCGAGCCCGGCTTCATCTTCTTGAGCATGGCGCGCGTCACCAGCTTGGGCGCCGCGGCGCCCGGCACCAGCACCGCGCCGATCACCAGGTCGGCGCGGCTGACCTCGCTTTCCAGCGAGTCGAAGGTGGAATACAGGGTGGTCAGGCGGCGCTCGAAGATGGTGTCGAGCCAGTTCAGGCGCGGCAGCGAGCGGTCGAGGATGGTGACGTCGGCACCCATGCCGACCGCCACGCGCGCCGCGTTATAGCCGACCACGCCGCCGCCGATGACGACGACCTTGGCCGGCGGCACGCCCGGCACGCCGCCGAGCAGCACGCCATTGCCGCCCCATGCCTTTTCCATGGCATGCGCGCCCGCCTGGATCGACATGCGCCCGGCGACCTCGCTCATCGGCGCCAGCAGCGGCAGGCCGCCGCGGCCGTCGGTGACGGTTTCATAGGCGATGGCCACCGCGCCCGACTCCACCAGCCCCTTGGTCTGTTCCGGATCCGGCGCCAGGTGCAGGTAGGTGAACAGCACCTGCCCCGGCCGTAGCATCTGGCATTCGACCGGCTGCGGCTCCTTGACCTTGATGACCATCTCGGCGCGGGCGAATACCTCCGCCGCATCCTTGACGATCTTAGCCCCCGCCGCCTCGTACTGCGCATCGGGGATGCCGATGCCGATCCCGGCCTGGGTCTGGATGATGATCTGGTGGCCGCGCCCGGCCAGCTCGCGCACGCCGGCCGGCGTGAGGCCGACGCGGTATTCGTGGACTTTGATTTCCTTGGGAACGCCAATCAGCATTGAATGGCTCCTGTGATTGTTGAGATGGGGCAGTTTAGCCCAGGTGGCGAAGCACCACAGAGGCCTTCAGGGAGCATCAGCCGGACCATCCGGCCGGCGGTGGAAACAGCGAACCCTGCTTCCCTGCTCCAGCGACAAAGCTCAACAAAAAAGCCCTCGCTTGCGCGAGGGCTTTTTCTACCGCTTCCTGGACCCTAAGCTTTGAAACACCACTCCGGGGCGACCCTGTTTTGCTCAGCGATCTCCTAGCTGGGATCCGAGCAAGAACTTGCCGTGCCGAAGGGACTAGTTTGCCCGCCAGGCGGGTCAACGGGGTATTGATTGATGTCATTCACCGCAACCGGCAGACCAAACGTCTGCGACGTCGTGCTTTCCGTCCCGGCCACGCTGGCGGTGACTGTGAGCGTCACTTCCACCCAGTTCGCGAAGTTCTTGGGGTAGGTGACATTGAACTGGGCCGAGCCGGTGGCATCCAGAGTTAGAGAGAGAGGCACGCTTGCCACGGCTCCGGGATCCAGTTTTTTATTGTGGTTCCAGTCTTTCGCCGCGGTGTATATACCTGAGTTATCGGTATCTTCGCTCTTGCAGCCGAAGTCATTCGAATCATTGCTGGGATTATTCAGATCCGTTACAGATGGACCTTGTTTCCACAAGGTTCCGCTTGCCGGTTTTAAGTAAATGCCCTTCTGATAAGCGGTCGAGACGATCGACACGTTGACCGCAGTATTGCTTGGCGCCGGATTGCCCGCTGAATCGGTCACGATCACGGTCCAGGGCAAGTCGTATTCCGTAGGCGTGGTGGCAGGCGGAGTAGGCTTGTGATCCTGTATCAGGTTCGACGTGCCAAGGGAAAATTTCAAGGCAACACCCGCCACGGTAATCAATGCCGGCGAAGTCGTCGTTATGCCGGTGCCCGAGATAGAGGAAGCGATCTGTACGCCGTCCTTGGCGCTGGTCTTCGAAGTGGCCTGGTAGGTCGCCGTAACCGTGCCCGTCTGGTCTGTGACCCCGAACGACGGCGACACGGAGCCACCGGTCACGTCGGACAACTTGAAATCCACGGTCTGGCCGAACACCAGGTTGTTCTGCGCATCACGCACAACTGCAGTGAGCGCGCTGGAGCCGGCAGGCGCAATCGTTGTCGGGGATGCCTGAATGGAAACCGTCGTGGGTGTAGTGGAGACAAACTGAATCGATTCCGAAGCCGAAGGGCCGCCGCTTACCTGGGCGGAAATACTTGCCCCGCCGGCGCCATCGGAGCCATCGGACCCGATAGTTACAGCTGCAATGCCGTTGGAATCGGTGACCTGGGAGGAAGCGGAAAGCGCACCGCGGGTTGCCGCAAAGAACACCGTCACGCCTGATTTCCCTACGCCGTTTTGCGTGTATTGGACTTTCACCGGCGTCGCAGTATTGAACGAAACATTCGCGGCACTCTGCGGAGCTTGAAAGACCAGCTTGGTGGCGGAGACGCTGATCGTAGCGGTCGACGACGCTCCCAGACTCTTGGCTGCTCCGTTGATCGTTTCCGTAGCGGTGGCGGTCAGGGTGTCCGCACCACCTGTGGTTCCGGTATAGGTAAATACCGCCTGGCCGTTCGGGTCGGTCGTGGCGGATGCCGGAGACAAACCATTGGATAGGCTGGAAGCCAAGGCGACGGTTTGATTGGCGAGCCCGTGTCCGGCGGAATCCAGAAGTTTTACGGTATAGCTGGCAATGCCGCCGGAACTGACCGTGCTGACTCCGGTGATACTGATGTTGGTTCCGGTTTCGGGCACCTGAATCGAAGCACTGGCGGCACCGACATCTGCAGTGACGGTAATGGTCTGGTTAGCGGGATCGCCAGCGGAGGTCAGCACCGCAGTAGCGATGCCGTTGGCGTCAGTGACTCCCCCGTTGACCGGACCAATCGCGCCTGACGAGGCAATGAAGGTGACGGCGGCATTCGGAACAAGATTGTTGTTTGAATCCTTGACGATCGCAGTAACCGTCGAACCGGCAGCAACAGTGTTCGCAGCCGAAGGCAGTTGCGCAGGACTGACGATTAGCGTCACTGAAGCGCGGACCGTTGCGCCGCTGCTACTGCCACTGGAGCTGGTGGAGCCGCTGCTCGAGCTCGAACTGCTGCTTCCACCACTGCTGGGACCGATGCCGACGGAAGTACCCCCCCCGCCGCAAGCCGCCAGCGCCAAAGAGAACAGAACCGCCGCAAAACCCTGGGCAATCGTCTGACTGCGCATGAAATCCCCCAAATCCGCCGCGTCTTGCGGCACTTCCCTAGTTAACTGATCCTAGCTTTAAATTCGAGCGAAAACAAGAAAATCGGCCCGGTATGTAAAGCGGTTTGCGAAGCCCGGTGGCAGCGGCGTACCGCGTACCGGCCCTTACTGGCCCCGGATGATGCCCGGCCGGGGTTTAAGCCTTTGTGACAGCGCCGGTTCCGGCCTGCCCTCCCGTTTCCAGCCCCAGCGTGCTGCGGCTGCGACTATAGCCGAAGTAGATCACCAGGCCGATGGCCAGCCAGGTGAAGAAGCAGATCCAGTTGGTGATGGACAGGCCCATCATCAGCAGCACGCAGGTGGCGATGGTGGCGAGCGGGGCCAGCGCCCCGCCGGGGGCGCGGAAGTGGCGCACGCGCTCGGGCTGCTTGTAGCGCAGGATCAGCACGCCCAGGGCGACCAGGGTGAAGGCGAACAGGGTACCGATATTGGCGAGGTCAGCCAGGGTGCCGATGTCGAGCAGGCCGGCGGGGATGCCGACCAGCAGGCCGGCGGTCCAGGTGGAGAAGTCCGGGGTGCGGAAGCGCGGGTGGACCCGGCTGAACAGCTTGGGCAGCAGGCCGTCGCGCGACATGGCGAACCAGACGCGGGCCTGGCCCAGCTGGAACACCAGCAGGGAGGAGACCATGCCGATCAGGGCGCCGAGCAGGACCACCAGGCGCACATTGTCCATGCCCAGCTTCTTCAGGGTGTTGACCACCGGGGCGGCGTCGTCGAGCAGGCTTTGCCAGGGCACCAGGCCGGTGAGGATCACCGCCACCGCCACGTAAAGCACGGTGCAGATGGCCAGGGTGAGGAGGATGCCGATGGGCAGGTCGCGCTGCGGGTTCTTGCACTCCTCGGCGGCGGTGGAGACGGAATCGAAGCCGATATAGGTGAAGAAGATGATCGAGCCGCCGGTCAGCACCCCCTGCCAGCCGTTGGGGATGAAGGGCTGCCAGTTGTCCGGGTGCACCAGGTGGGAGGCGAAGCCGACGAACACCAGGATGGCGCCGATCTTGAGCAGCACCATGATGTTGTTGGTGCGCGCCGACTCGCGGATGCCGCGCACCAGCACCACGGTCAGCAGCATCACCACCACCAGGGCGGGGATGTTGAAGCCGAAATGCCAGCCCGGGTCGTACAGGGTATTGCCCTGCAGGTCGCTGAGGCCGGCCGGCAGGTAGGCCGGCGTGATCCAGCGCAGATCGGGCTTGAGCCCGAACCAGTCGAGCAGGCCGACCAGGTGGGCCGAGAAGCCCACGCTCACCGCCATATTGCTCACCGCGTATTCCAGGATCAGGTCCCAGCCGATGATCCAGGCGATCAGTTCGCCCATGGTGACGTAGGTGTAGGTATAGGCGCTGCCGGCGATGGGGATCATCGAGGCCAGCTCGGCGTAGCACAGGGCGGCGAAGCCGCAGGCCACCGCCACCAGCACGAAGGACAGGGCGATGGCCGGGCCGGCGCCGGGCCGGCCGAACGAGGCCGAGTGGTGGATCAGGTATTCGAGCAGCGGCGCATTGAGGATGGAGGAGAACTGCAGCTTGACCCCGGCGATGGCGGTGCCGATCACGGTGAAGATGCCGGAGCCGATCACCGCGCCGATGCCCAGCGCGGTGAGGCTGCCCCAGCCCAGGGTCTTGCTCAGGCTGCGTTCCTCGCAACTCGCGTCCGCCACCAGCTTGTCGATGTCCTTGACGCGGAACAGCCCTGACGCCATCACCCTCTCCCTTTCGCGGCGCGTCGTGGCGACGCCGCTGGCCGGCTGAGCGGCCCGTTGAAAGCAATACACGGCGCCGCCAGGGACGCCGCACTGGATTTACCGTCTGATCGGCCGGGCGGCGCGCAATGCGCCGCGCCCTCGCCTGCATTGGATGCGGGCCCGGAGCCACCCGCCTGCAAGTTCTACGCCGCGACCGGGCTCGCGACCGGTCGGACTATGGTGCGGGCTAGCTTAGCGATTCCCGCCGTTTCGTGCAGCCGGCCATGAAACCACGCACCTGCTCTTGCTAGAATCGCTGCCGCGCACGCCCCCGTAGCTCAATTGGATAGAGCGCACCCCTCCTAAGGGTGAGGTTGCCCGTTCAATTCGGGCCGGGGGCACCATCCTCGCGCCGCTGCGAAACGCTTCATCCCGCATGCGGATGGAAGAGTTGTAGGGCGGCCTGTGGCCGCCATCTTTCCCCGAAACGCAGCAAAAAGCCGGCGGGCACGGCCCGCCCTACGATTCCCGTCATTCCGAATGCGGATGGAAGTGGCCGCAGTACAGGCCTTCGATCTCCATGTCTACCGCGGTCTCCGCCTCCGCCGCCGCGGCCTGGCGCAGCAGCAGCGCATCGCCGCGCCGCAGGCAGGGCCGCACCACGAGCTCGGCGCCGCCCGCCACGAAGCGCTTGGCCACCACCACCTGCTGGTCCAGGGCGGCGCGCACCAGCCGCACGCCGACCAAGTCGCCGTCGTGGATGCCGAGTTCGACCATCGACGCACCCCGCGCCCGCCGCAGGTAGTCCGCCGGCGGGCGGAACAGCGCCGGCGACAGCGCCAGCCACTCGTCCACCTTGCCCGGCAGCAGCGAGGGTATTCCCGCCTCCAGCCGCAGCACCAGCGGCAGCACCGCCTTGCGGTCGAACTTCTCCGTCGCCCGCCCCGGAAAGCGGATGCCGCGCGGGATGTCGCGGCGCAGCTCGATCACGCCCTTTGCGGCGATCAGCTTGAGGTGATCGCCCGCGGCCTTCTGGGTGAAGCCGAAACGGCTGGCGATCTCCGCCTGGGTCGGCGGCATGCCTTCCCGCGCGGCGTAGTCGCGCAGGAAATCGACCACCTGTTGCTGGCGGGGGGTGAGCAGCATTTGACCAATACTACTTATATAAGTAGTATCGAAGCAATACCCCAACAGGGAGGCAGACGCATGGAGCAATACGGCGAATTGAGGGGCGAATTGAGAGGCGAAATGCGGCCGGAAGCGGGTCAGACCCGCCGGCCGCGTCGCGTGGCGGTGCGGCGCTCACCCGGCGCGGAGCGTCCGTCCCAGTTCGTGCGCTCGGATGCGCGGCGCGGCACCGACATGGCCAGCCGCGTGGCGGCGACGCGTTTGCCGCGGCAGGGATTGGAGAACGGCCAGGAGCGGATGATGACCTTCGGTCTGCGCGCCTCGATCACGGCGGCCATGCTCGGCATGTCGCTGTTCTTCCACGTCCAGCTGGGCACAGCGCTGTCATCCCTGCTGCACTAGGGAAGCTCTGATTTACGACTGAATTGGCCGTTGATTGTGAGACGAAGGTCCGGCGTGGCGTGTTGGATGGTCGATTTTGAAGGGTGTAGCCGTTCAGCTTGCGCTTACACCCCTCCGCCTGAACCTTGGATGAGGCGCGCTGAATGTTGCGCTCGCCTTCAAGGCATCAGATCAATTCGCCCTGCCGGCAGTCACGACGCCAATCGGAGATTGCATCGGCCAATGAATATTTGAGTTCAAATTCGATTGCCTTCAGCCGCTCGGCCGAAAGATTCGTCGATTGATACAGCTTCTGGATGCGCCGATAATGTATCGGGTTTTTCAATCCTGCGGCATCAAGCATCTGGAAGAATAGCGCCGCAAGCAGGGCTGGTCGATACGGCAGCGTCAATACACTGCGTTTCCAGCTATACGTCTCACAAAAGGCGGCGCAAATCGATCGCACCGTGGTCGGCTGCGGATAAACCCCGTGGTACACCCAATAAGGTTGGGAATCGCTTGCAACCACCTGCAGCAGCCTCACGAGATCCTTGACGTAGATCGCGCTTTTCACAGTAGAATCCCGCCCGATGTAAAAGAACATCCTGCGCCGCAGGGCCGAGAAAAGCCTGGAGAAGTTTCCACCACCGTTCTTTCCGAAAACCACCCCCGGCCGCACGATCCGCAACCGCCGGCCGGAGTTTGCGGATTGCCAGCCCCTTAGCACCTCCTCCGCAAGCGCCTTTGAAATCCCGTATGCCGAATCCGCATTGGGCAGGCTCTCCTCAGAATTCCGTTCCTCGCCGGCGCGGAATACCATAGCGGTGCTGGTAAATACCAGGTTATTGATGTTGCTCTTCGACGCCCATTCGCAGACCACTCGCGTACCCTGATAATTGGTCTGGAAGTACTCGTCCCAATCAAACCCGGGCTCGCGGCAGACGGCGGCAAGGTGGAAGCAGCAATGGATCGGCGCCGGGGGAACGAAAGCGATCGATTTTCGAATATCGCAGGTGATAAACTTGATTTTGGGATGCTCAAGTCGAGGAGGTACGGCGTCGAGCACGTAGATTTCAGTGATATCTGCATCAGCCAACAATGCCGTCAACAAATGCGTGCCAATGAAGCCCGAACCGCCAGTTACAGCTACCACCTTGCCTTGCATTGATCTTCAATCCTTTCCGCTATTGTCGTCGATAAAACACTCGCACTTGTAGGCGACTCACGGGAACACGTCCGCCCGGATCGTAGGCATGCATGCAGCGATCAGGTCCCTCTCGACCCCTGGGCTTTCCCGTTGATTCAGGTTAACACCAGGCCCAGCGGATTTCGAGCGCACCGAGAGCTGCGCGGCCAATCACATGCTAGTTTGTTGACCAAATATGCGTATCCTGATCCACGGCGTCTATTTCTCCCCGGACCTTACGGGAATCGGCAAATATACGGGAGAACTGGCGGATTGGTTGGTTGGGCACGGCCACGAAGTCCGCGTGGTGACGGCGCCCCCTTTTTATCCGGAATGGAAGGTCGCCCAAGGCCACCGCTCCTGGGCATACCGCCGCGAAAGCCGTCAGGGCTTGCGTGTGTATCGAACACCAATCTGGGTACCCAGGCACCCCCGCGGCAGCACCCGCCTGATTCATCTGGCGAGCTTCGCGCTGGCAAGCTTGCCGGTAGTTCTAGCCCAGGCTTTCTGGAGGCCCCATGTGATATTGATAGTGGCCCCGACACTTTTCACAGCTCCGGCCGCGTGGTTATCGGCACGATTGTCAGGTGCCTGTGCGTTTCTGCATGTGCAGGATTTTGAAGTTGATGCAGCTTTACAATTGGACCTGTTGCGCAAAGGCGGCGTCCAACGCGTTGCCGAGAAGATCGAACGATGGCTCTTGAAAGGCTTTGACCGCGTTTCGACCATAGCCCCAAGCATGATCGATAAATTGCGCGAAAAAGGGGTTAGTGAAGAGCGCATAGTTTTGTTCCCGAATTGGGTTGACTGTGACCGCATTTACCCATTGGACCGTCCCAGCAAGTATCGACTCGAACTCGGAATTTCGCAGGAAACGCTCGTTGTCATGTATTCCGGTGCGATGGGGCAAAAGCAAGGGATAGAATTGCTTATCGATGCGGCCAAGCAACTTGCATATTCCAAGGACATTCTTTTTATTTTCGCCGGGGCCGACGCAGCAACAAGCCGTTGGTCCCGACAAGTGGGCGAAATGACCAATGTGCGTTGGCTACCGCTACAGCCTTTGGAGCAACTTAACGAGTGGCTGAATCTTGCCGATATTCATCTGCTGCCGCAGCGAGCGGAGGCCGCTGACCTTGTAATGCCATCAAAGTTGACCGGTATGCTGGCCTGCGGACGCCCGGTTATTGCTACTGCAGCAGACGGCACGCAGTTGGCCAAGACACTGAAAGAAGTTGGTAAAGTCGTCCCGCCGAGTTCCGTTGACGAGTTGGTCAATGCAGTCCTCGAACTTCATGGAAACACCGCATTGCGACAAGTTATGGGTGCAAATGCGCGGCGTTATGCGCTCAGCCATCTAGATCGCACCCGTTTGCTGAATGGCTTTGAAGATGAACTGAAATCAGCCGTGCGGTCTTCGATCAAATCGTGATCAAGCGCAAACGTGACTAGCAACCCGGTTCAGCCGGCATTGTCCATGTCTGCAGCAATCTCTCCCGCCTGGCGGGAGAGGGGACAACGAGTACGCATCTAACAAAAAGGGCTGCACTGCCTTCGCAGTGGAGCCCTTTAGGTCCGGGAGCTTGCCCCGAACCGTTCTTAGGCCTTGCTAGATCACGGCTGACCCGCCGCGGTGCCACCGGTCTTCCGCGCCTTGATCCAGCCGTCGACGCGGGCATCCATCACGTTCAGCGGCAGCGCGCCCCCGTCGAGGATCTCGTCGTGGAAGGCGCGGATGTCGAACCTGGCGCCCAGCTCCTTCTTCGCGCGCGTGCGCAGTTCCAGGATCTTCAGCTGGCCCAGCTTGTAGGCCAGGGCCTGGCCCGGCCAGGCGATGTAGCGGTCGGTCTCGGCCTGCAGGTCCGGCTCGTCCTCGGATGAGTGCTCGCGGAAGAACTTGATCATCTGCTCGCGCGTCCAGTGCTTGTAGTGAACGCCGGTGTCCAGCACCAGGCGGTCGGCGCGCAGCAGCTCGCCGGAGAGGCGGCCGTAGTCGCTGAGCGGATCCTGGTAGAAGCCGACTTCCTTGCCGAGGCGTTCGGCGTACAGGGCCCAGCCTTCGACATAGGCGTTGTAGCCCGCCTGCTGGCGGAACGGCGGCAGGCCCGGCAGGGTCTGGGCGATGGCGATCTGCATGTGATGCCCGGGCACGCCTTCGTGGTAGGCGGTGTCCTCGATCGGCAGCAGGGAGCGGCTCTGGTAGTCGCCGGTGTTGACGTAGACCATGCCCGGGCGTGAGCCGTCGGGCGTGCCCTGGTTGTACTCGGCGCCGGCCGCTTCCTTCTCGCGGTATTCCTGCACCGGCACCACCTTGACCGCGGTCTTCGGCAGCAGGCCGAACAGCTCCGGCAGCTTGGGCTGCATCTGCGCGATGTATTTGGTGTAGAGGTCGACGATCTGCTGGCGCGAGGTGGCGTGGACCTTGGGATCGGTCTTCAGCGCGGCACGCATGGTCTTGAGATCCTTGTAGTGCAGCTTTTTGGCGATCGCCGCCATCTCGCCTTCGATGCGCTTCACTTCGGACAGGCCGAGTTGGTGAATGGACTCGGGATCGCGGTCGGTGGTGGTGTTGCTGTGGATGGCGAAGCGGTACAGCACATCGCCGTTGGGCAGGGACCACAGGCCGGGCTGGGCGCGGCCCTTCGGCGCGTAGTCCTTCTCCACGAAATCCGCCAGCTTCCGGTAGGCCGGGCGCACCTCGTTGTCCACCGCCTGGATGATGGCGTCATGCAGGCGCTGGCGGTCGGCTTCCGGCACGGCGTCGGGGAACCTGACGACGGGCTGGCCGAACACGCTGGCCTCGCCGGCCGGTTCGCCTATCGAGCGGGCCTGGGTCACCACTTTCTCGAGCAGGAACTTGGGCGGCATCAGGCCGTCCGTCTCGCCCTGCTGCAATACCTCGATCAGCTGGTCGAACATCCGCGGCACCTGATGCAGGCGCGCCAGGTAGTCCTCGTAGTGCTTGCTGCTGTCGAAGGGAATGGAGGCGACGAACTGCGCCAGCTGCAGGTGGAAGCCGTTGAACTGGTCCAGCGGCATCTCGTAGGTCTTCAGCGCGATGCCCCTCAGGCTGTCCTGCAGCTGCCGCACCATCAGCTCCTGGCTCAGCCGCTCCTGCTCGGGGAAGCCGCTGGTGTCGATGGCCTGGAAGCGGGCGAGGAAGCTTTCGGCCTCCTGCTTCTGCAGCTGGGTGTGGGCCAGCGAGGCGTCGCTGAGGCGGTCGTTGTAGCGGTAGTCGCCGATGATGGTGGCGGTCTCCGGCGAATCCTTGAGGTTGTACTCCCACTGCTCCGCCAGCAAGCCGTCCAGCGCCTTGACCCTGGCGGCGACGTCGCCGCCGGTGCCGGCCGCGGCGGTGTCGGCCTGGGCCGGCGCCAGGGCGCCCAGCGCGGCGACAGCCAGCGCCGTCAGCGCCAGCTTCCTGCGAAATGACTGGTTCATGATGCTCCCGAATATTGGTGTATTGGTGGCGGGCACAGGGCCCGCGAACCGTGTTTGACACGCCAGGCGCGGCTCGCGTTTAGACGCCGCGGCGGCCGGGATCGGTTCGCGGGACTTTTCCGCCGAGGGCGGCACGATAACGCAGGGCCGGCCGCCTTGCTCAAAGCTGCTGCTGCGCCGCAGCAGCAACCCGCGAGCCCGGCCCCGGAGTAGACTATCGCCATGTCTCCCCCGTCCACCGAGGGCGCACCTTCGGGCGCGCCGCAACTGCTTTGGATCGACGGGCAGGTTGCGGCGATGCGCGAGGAACTGCTGCACCTGTCCAATCTCAACTCCGGCAGCTTCAACGCCGCCGGCGTCGATGCCTGCGCGGCACGCCTGCGCGAACTGTTCGCACCGCTTGGCGCCGAGGCCGAGAGCATCCCGGTTGCCCCCTACCGTTACACCGACGATCGCGGCGAATGGCGCGAACGCCCGCTGGGCCGCGCCCTGCGCCTGCGCAAGCGCCCGCAGGCGCCGCTGCGGGTGTTCCTGTGCGGTCATCTCGACACAGTGTTCGGCTCCGAGCATCCGTTCCAGACGGCGCGGGCCGCCGGCGAGGACCGGCTGCACGGTCCCGGCGTGGCCGACCTGAAAGGCGGCCTGCTCGCCATGTTCCTGGCGCTGTCGGCGCTGGAACAGAGCCCGCAGCGCGAGCGCATCGGCTGGGAGGTGCTGTTCAACCCGGACGAGGAGATCGGCTCGCGCGGCTCGGCGCCGTTGCTGGCCGAGGCCGCGCAGCGCAACCACTTCGGCCTGATCTACGAGCCGGCCTATCCGGACGGCGGCCTCGCCTCCGAACGCAAGGGCAGCGGCAACTTCGACATCGTGGTGCGCGGCCGTGCCGCCCATGCCGGACGCAACCCGGAGGACGGCCGCAATGCGATCGCCGCCGCCGCCGCCTTGGCGACGGCACTGCACGGCATCAACGGCAAGCGCGAAGGCCTGACACTCAACGTAGGCTACGTCCACGGCGGCGGCGCCTTGAACATCGTGCCGGACCGCTGCGTGCTCAAGTTCAACGTGCGCACCAACCGCCACGAGGACGAGGCTTGGCTGCTGCAAGCGGTGCAGGCGCTGCTCGACACCGCGAACCGGCGCGAGGGCTATGCGCTGGAACTGCGCGGCGGCTTCACCCGCCCGCCCAAGCCGGTCAGCGCCGGCACCGCAAGACTGCAGCAGCTGCTGGGCACCTGCGGCAAGGATCTCGGCCTGCAGCTGCAGTTCCGCCCCACCGGTGGTTGCTGCGACGGCAACAACCTCGCCGCGCACGGTCTGGCCAATGTCGACAACCTCGGCGTGGTCGGCGGCGAGATCCATTCCGACCGCGAGTGGATGCGCGTCTCCAGCCTGGGCGAGCGCGGCAAGCTCAGCGCCCTGCTGCTGCTGAAACTCGCCGCCGGGGAGTTGAGCTGGCAATGAGCACCCAGCCACCCCCCACCTATGCCTCGCTGGCCCCCTTCCGCCAATACTTCGACGGCGGCCTGCCGATCCTGATGTACCACAAGCTCGGCCCGCGGCCGCCCGGCGTGCGGCTCAAGGGGCTGTACGTCGGCAACCAGCTGTTCGACCGGCAGCTGCGCGAGTTGCGCCAGGCCGGCTACCGCTCCTGCGACTTCGAGGGAATGGGCCAGGGCCTGCCGGCCGGCGCGAAACAGATCGGCATCACGTTCGACGACGGCTACGTCAACGTGCTGCGCTACGGCCTGGGCCCGCTGCACGAACATGGCTTCCAGGCGCTGCAATACATCGTGGCCGACCACATCGGCGGCGGCAACCACTGGGACCTCCCGGCGGGCGAGGCCTACGAACCGCTGATGGACGCCGCGCAGCTGCGCGAGTGGCTGGCCGCCGGCCATTTGATCGGCTCCCACACCCGCACGCATGCCCACCTGCCCGAGATCAGTCTCGAGCAGGCGCGCGAGGAGATCGTCTCCAGCAAGAAAAAGCTGGAGGACCTGTTCGGCCTGCCGATCACGCACTTCTGCTATCCCTACGGCCAGTGGAACGAGCGGATTCGCGATCTGGTGATCGAAGCCGGCTACCACACCGCGACCACCACGCATTTCGGCCTCAACCACGCCTCCACCTCGCCGTTCGAGCTGCTGCGCATCCAGGCGCGCTACCAGTCCTGGGGACTGCGCAGCCTGCGCCAGCGCCTGTTCGGCTGAAACACATCCATTCAGAAAATCATGAAAGTCATCCGCCCGATCCGTTCCACCGATATCGACGCCCTGCTGCACATGGCGCAGACCGCCGGCGCCGGCTTCACCTCGCTGCCGCCGGTGCGCGAGTACCTGCAGAAGAAGATCGAGCTGTCGGAGCAGTCCTTCGCCGCCCAGGTCACCGAGCCGGGGCACCAGCGTTACATGTTCGTGCTGGAGGACTTGGCCAGCGGCAAGGTCGGCGGCTGCTGCGCGGTGGAAGCGGCCTGCGGCCTGGACGAGCCGTTCTACAACTACCACGTCGGCATCACCGTCCACGCCAGCCACGAACTGAAGGTCTACAGCCGCGCGCCGACCCTGTACCTGTCCAACGACTACACCGGTACCAGCGTGATGGTCTCGCTGTACCTGCAGCCGGACTTCCGCGGCGGCGGCGCCGGACGCCTGCTGTCGAAATGCCGCTTCGCCTTCATGGCGCAGTTCAGCCGGCGCTTCTCGACCAAGGTCATCGCCGAGATGCGCGGCGTCTCCGACGAGCACGGCCGCTCGCCGTTCTGGGAAGGCCTGGGCCGGCACTTCTTCGCCATCGACTACGACCGCGCCGAGCACATCGTCGGCATGGGCAACAAGGCCTTCATCGCCGAGCTGATGCCCAAGCA
>FTAG01000579.1_pt1 | contig 25425 bp, 28 predicted proteins | sample 1638911 | NCBI WGS metagenome assembly FTAG01 (sample SAMEA3914813, study PRJEB12502) | metagenome | biome: forest; material: soil | place: Canada | collected 2011-07-07 | depth 0.3 m
CTCGCCTGCGTCGGGGTCCAGCGACAGGCCATCCCTGGCCTGACGCTGGACGCTTCGGCATCCTGCCTCGCCCCGCGCGAACACACGCGCGGGCTAATGCCGACGCAGACTCCGATGCTCGGCGCAGTTACGGGGGGAACGTCAAAAGCAACAGCAACGGCAACAGCACAGCAACGTCAAAAGCCAAGCGTCACTGCTTCTAGTCCCCTCTCCCCACGAACGTGGGGAGAGGGCTAGGGTGAGGGGCGCAGGTAGCGGAGTGCATCACAACGACCATGGATTCCCGCTTCCGCGGGAATGACGAGCCGGGAAGATCAACTCCGCACCAGCTCGCCCTTCGCCAGCTGCCCCAAGCGCACCAGCGCGCTCTCGATCGCCGGCGTCCACATCCGCCCGCAATTGAGCCGCAGGCAGCTGCGGTAGCGCCCGCTGGCCGAGAACAGCGGCCCCGGCGCGAAGTTCACGCCGGCGCTCAGCGCCTTCTCGTACAGCGCCAGCGAGTCGATCTTGCCCGGCAGCTCGACCCAGATGACGAAGCCGCCGCCCGGCTGGGTGATGCGGGTGCCCTCGGGGAAATGCTCGCACACCGCGGCCGACATCTGCGCCACCTGGGCCGCATAGCCGCGGCGCAGCTTCAGCACGTGGCGCTCGTAGCCACCGCTGCCCAGCATCTCCGACAGCGCCTCCTGCAGGATCGCCGGGGTGGCGCCGGACAGGGCGAACTTGCGCAGGCGGATCTCCTCGGCATGGCGGCCGCCGAAAACCCAGCCGACGCGCGCGCCCGGCGCCAGGGTCTTGGTGAAGGACGAGCACAGCACCACGTTGCCGCTGCGGTCGTAGACCTTGGCCGGCAACGGCCGCGGGCCGGCGTGCTGCAGGTCGGAATAAACATCGTCCTCGATCAGGGTCACGCCGTGGCGCTCACACAGCTCCACCAGCCGGCGCTTCTCGTGCTCCGGCATGGTCGAGCCCATCGGGTTGCTGAAATTCGGGCTGACCAGGCAGGCCTTGACGCCACGGCCGGCGCGCGAGGCCAGCGCGGCCTCCAGCGCGTCGACCGAGAGGCCGTCGCGCGGATGGGTAGCGATCTCCAGCGCCTGCAGGCCGCGCTTCTGGATGATCTGCAGGAAGCCGTAATAGCAGGGCGACTCGATCGCCACGGTGTCGCCGGGCTGGGCCACGGCGGACAGCGCCAGGTTGATCGCCTCGGTGCAGCCGTTGCTGATCACCACCTCGTCCTGCGCCACCACGCAGCCCAGCGCAGCGTAGTGCCGCGCCACCTGGTGGCGGAGCGAATCCAGCCCGGCGTAGTACGGACAGCAGGTGGAGAGCAGCTCCGGATGACGCCGCACGGTGGAGGCGATGACCCGCTGCAGGCGCCGCACCGGGAACCAGGCCGGATCCGGCGCGGCGGTGCCGAGCGGGGCGATGGCCGGGTCGAGCGCCGCATCGATCATGCGCACCATCAGGTTGTCCACGCCCACCGTCTTCGGCGCCGCCGGCGGCCGCGTCATCACCGGCTCCGGGCTGTGCTTGCCGCTGGCGCGCACGAAGTAGCCCGACTGCGGCCGCGCCTCGACCAGGCCGCGGCTCTCCAGCGAGCGCAGCGCGGCGATGGCGGTGGTGGCGCTGACCCGCTTCTGCCGCGACAGACGCCGCACCGAAGGCAGGCGCTCGCCCGGCCGCAGCTGGCCGTTGCCGATCAGCAGGCACAACTCGTCGGCCAGCTGGGTGTAGATCGGGGCGGAAGACAGGCTGTTGTCGAACGCAGTCATGGAAGCTCCGGCAGGAACGGCGCGGCGGCGACGCGCCGGGCGGTACAGCAGCAGACACGGCGGACCAGCACAGTCACAAGCATTCAAAACTGTACTGCATACAATTCATTTTACTTGTATCTGTTATCACTGTCACCCGGAGCCTATCGTTTCCCTCGCGCGGACTCACCGCGCCCACCGGTAGCCCGCGACATGGAAAACCTGGCCCTGCTGCTCGCGCCCCTGGCGATGTTCATGTTCGTTTCCTCCATCACCCCGGGGCCCAATAACCTGATGCTGCTCGGCTCGGGTATCCGCTTCGGCTTCAGCCGCACCATCCCGCACATGCTCGGCATCACCGCCGGCATGGTGCTGCTGTTGCTGGTCTCTTATGCCGGCGTCGGCGCCCTGCTGCTGGCCGCGCCGGGCGTGGGCAAGCTGCTGGGCCTGCTGTGCTGTGCCTACCTGTTCTGGCTGGCCCTGGCGCTGCTGCGCGACGCCGGACCGGCGCCAGACGGCAAGGAAGCGGCCGGCGCCAGCGGACGGCCGATGCGCTTCCATGAGGCGGCGCTGTTCCAGTTCGTCAATCCCAAGGCCTGGGCCATGGCGGTGGCCGCCTGCGCCATCGCCGGGAAATTCCCCCTCGGCGTGCCGGCGCAACTCGGGCTGATGCTGCTGATCAGCGCCGCGATCAATTTGCCCTGCGTCTCGGTGTGGGCCCTGTTCGGCCGCGGCCTGCGCCGCCACCTGCACACGCCGGGCGTGCGCCAGGTCTTCAACCTCGCCATGTCGGCCCTGGTGGTGGGCACCGCGCTGTGGATGCTGGCACCGCTGCTCGACGGCAACCTCAATGTCGCCGCGGTCGACGCGGCACGCGATCCGGCCTTCCTGCTGGGCCGCTGAAATCCGTACTTGAACTGCGTGCCGGAGCCATCTAGGCTCCGGACATGCAAGCGGATCACGCAGCGCCCGTCATCGGTATCGCCCTGGGCAGCGGCTCGGCGCGCGGCTGGTCGCATCTCGGCGTGATCCTGGAGCTGGAAGCCATGGGCATCCGCCCGCAGGTGGTCGCCGGCACCTCGATCGGCGCCCTGGTCGGAGCGGTCTACGTCTCCGGCCAGCTGCAGGATTTCACCGACTGGGTCACCAAGCTCAGCGTGCGCGATGTGGTGAAACTGATGGATTTCACCTTCTCCGGCGGCTTCGTCAAGGGCGAGCGCCTGTTCGGCTACTTCGGCGACCACCATCCGAACCCGAACATCCAGGAGCTCAAGCAGCGCTATGTCAGTGTCGCCACCGAGATGAAGACCGGCCGCGAGATCTGGGTCACCGAGGGGCCGGTGCTCGATGCGGCGCGCGCCTCCTGCGCCATCCCCGGCCTGTTCACCCCGGTCAAGCTCAACGACCGCTGGATGCTCGACGGCGGCCTGGTCAACCCGGTGCCGGTCTCCGCCGCGCGCGCCCTCGGCGCCGACGTGGTGATCGCGGTCAACCTCAACGCCCAGCTGGTCGGTCTGCACCTGTCCGCCGCCGGACGCCAGGAAGCCGAGCGCGAGGTCGATGCCGAAATGCCGGCCGAATCGAACAAGACCAAGGGCTTCTGGCACCGCGTCGTCGGCTACCTGGAAAGCGGCGACCCGGACAAGCCCGGCTTCTTCGACGTCGTCGCCTCCAGCGTCAACATCATGCAGGACCGCCTGACCCGCAGCCGCATGGCCGGCGACCCGCCGGAACTGACCCTGCTGCCGCGGCTGGAAGACTTCGCCATGATGGATTTCCATCGCGCCGCCGAAGCGGTGGCCGAGGGCCGCCGCGTGGTGCAGCAGAGTGAAGCCGAGATCCGCGCCTGGACGAAGATCAAGGCCAAGGCCTGAGGCTGCGCTGCTTCAGGCGACAACAAAGTCAAAAGCCTCGCGCAAAGACGCAAAGATGCGCCAAGAGCGCAAAGAAAGATGAAGAAATACAGGTAGCGTACCGCCCAGTCGGACATTGCCGATCCCACCAGGTTTTACCTTTGCGTGCTTTGCGTTCCTTTGCGTCTTTGCGCGAGGCTGTTGCTTATATTGTTCATCGTGCCGCCATTTTCCGCTGATTGCGCCCCAGCCCGCGCAAGGTGCGCAGCAACACCAGCAGGCTTGCCGGCCGCCGCAGGCTGACGCCGGCCAGCAGCTGCCGCAGCAGGCTCATGGCGTCGAAATAGACCCGCTCGCACACCAGCCGCTCGCCTTCGAAGATGAAGAAGGCGCTCATCCGCACCTCGAACGCGCGCCCGGTGGGCGGCACGTGGCCCAGCGGGCCGCGATGGGTGCCGCGCAGCCAGAACTCGACGATCACCGCGTCCTCGGCATGACGCAGCGAGATCAGCTCGTTGCGCTGGTCGGGAAAAGCCGTGCGCGATTCGCGGTAGTAGGCTTCGACCTGCGCGCGACCGTCGTAGACCGCGCCGGTGGGGATGATCCGGGCCTGCCAACAGCCAACTTGATCGCTGCGACGGGGTCTATTTTCGTGCAGTGCAAGGCGCGACCGACGCGGTGTACTGCATGTACACGAGGAGGGAGCAACGCCGCAATGCGCGAAAATAGACCCCGTCCCGAAGGGTTGCCCCGGATTTGCGCCCATGCGTCGTTGCTCGTCGCTTATGTACTGGTAGTACACCGCGCTCCTCGCGCCTAGCCTGGACGCAAATCCGGGGCAACGCAGCGATCAAGTTGGCTGTTGGCAGGCCCTGTGCGGATGCGGGAACGTGGCGAGCACCCGCCCGAAATCCAGGCTGTTCTCGTCGGCCATGTGCTCGCGCACCAGCCGCTCCCGCGCCACCCTCATCGCCGCGTCGATCATGTCCGCCCCTCTCCCGGATCAAGCGCCGACTTTAGCAGCCGCACCCGCCGCCCACGCAAAGACGTATATTCAGCGCCAACCCAGGCTAGCGGAAGCGCCGTGAAACTGACCAAGGCCGTCCTCGCCATCGCCGACATCAGCGGCTATACCGGCTTCATCCATCAACCGGATATCAGCATTGTCCACGCCGAGCAGATCATCACCGCCCTGCTCGACACGGTGATCGACCGCGCCGCGCATCCGCTGACCCTGAACAAGCTGGAAGGTGACGCCGCCCTGCTCTACGCCGAATACGAGGGCGCCGACGGCCCGGTGGTGCGCGACATCCTGGCCCAGGCCGGCGAATTCTTCGGCGCCTTCGAACGCGCCCGCCTGCGCTTGCAGCACGATCGCAGCGCTTGCGGCTGCGAGGCCTGCCAGGGCATCGACCAGCTGCGCCTGAAGATCCTGCTGCACCTGGGCGAGATCGCGGTGAAGCAGGTGCGGCAGTTCACCGAGCTGGCCGGCAAGCCGCTGATCCTGCTGCACCGCCTGCTCAAGAACAGCGTGCCGTCACGGGAATACCTGCTGCTGAGCGAGGACTGCGCCAGGGCCGCGGCGCCGCTCGACGGCCTCAGCTGGCTGGACGAGGAGGTCGACGGCGTCGGCCCGGCGCGCATCGCCTGGCTGCCGGCGGCCCCGGAGGCGCTGGCGCGGCTACCGCAACTGCCGCTCCGCTAGCCAGCGCTCGACACCCGCCGGCTGAGTGCCGGCGGAGCAAGCCACTTCTTCAGCCTAGCCCTGGCGCGGATTCTCCCGCCGCTGCTGCTGTGGCTGCGCGTGCGGCTGCTGCATACGTTGCTGCTGCATCTGCTGCTGTTGCGCCTGCTGCATGCGCTGCTGCTGCATCTGCTGCTGTTGCGCCTGCTGCATGCGTTGCTGCTGCATCTGCTGCTGTTGCGCCTGCTGCATGCGTTGCTGCTGCATTTGCTGCTGTTGCGCCTGTTGCATGCGCTGCTGCTGCATTTGCTGCTGCGCCTGCTGCGCACGTTGCTGCTGCATCTGCTGTTGCTGGCGCTCCTGTTGCAGCCGTTGCTGCTGCACCTGCTGTTGCTGGCGCTGCTGCTGCGCGCGCTGCGCCTGCATCTGCTGCTGTGCGTGCTGCTGCTGTTGCGCCTGCTGCATCCTCTGCTGCTGCATCTGCTGTTGCTGTTGCTGGCGCTGCTGCTGCTGCGCACGCTGCTCCTGCACCTGTTGCTGCGCGTGCTGCTGCTGCATCTGCTGCTGTTGCATGCGCTGTCCCTGCGCCTGCTGCTGCATCTGCTGCGCGCGCTGCTCCTGCATGCGCGGCTGCTGCGCCGGCGCCTGGTGCTGCGGCTGGATCAGGGTGTGCTGGCCCTGCGGCAGGTTCTGGTGCTGCACATAGGCCGGCGCATTGCCGCCGCCCGGCTGGCGCTCCTGCCCGCGGATTTGCGGGGTGATCGGCGTGTGCTGGCCCTCCGGCATGCGCTCATGCTGCACGTAGGCCGGGCCACCGCCCTGCTGCCGCTGACCGCCCGGGCCTCCGCCCTTGAGGTAGGCGCCGTTTGCGGCCGGCTTGAACGGAGCGGCCTGGCCGCGCGAGATCACGCCCTTGCCGCTGAATTCCGCCGGCCTGGCGGTGGCGAACACCGCCGGGCGCCCGCTATTGGCCTTGGCGAACTGCGAGGGGTTGGAGCGCGCCGTCTGCTGGTGCTGCTGCTGGTTGGCGGTGGCGTCGATGTGGTGCTCATGCTCCCAGTTCTGCTGCTCCTGGGTGGGGCGGGCGTTGGTGCCGCCGTTACCGCCGTTGTAGCTGACCCGGTTGTCCGTGACGTTGTTGACCACGGTGGTGTTGTAGGTGTTGTGGATATTGTTGATGTTGACGTTGTTGACGCTGCGGTTGTAGTAGAACTGGTCGCCGCGCCACTCGCCGCCGCGGTAGCCCTCGCCGTCGTAGCCGTAGCCGTAGTTCACGCCACCGTAGAAGCCGCAATGCGGGCCCCAGTAGCCGACGTGCCAGATGAACACCGAGTCGCTCCAGCCCCACCAGCCCGGCGTCCACAGGTAGCCCGGCTGCGGCGCCAGCACCCAGGTGCCGGGCACCCAGTAGTAGTCGCCTTCGTCGTCGTCCCAGCTCCAGTAGCCCGGGGTCCAGATATAGCCGTCGCCCGGCGCCACCGGCTGCTCGTACACCGGCAGCGCGGGCGGCGCGATGTTCACCGAGACGAATACGCCGGCGAACGAGGACAGCGGCACCAGCAACAGCGCCAGCGCGAGGAGCAGCGGCCGCATCATGGTTTTCATGGCTCTACCTTCCTGGTAAATCGCCCGCGGCGCGGAGCCTGCGGATGGTTGACGATGGCCCGAAGTTAGCGCCACCCAACTTAACCCTGTCTGAACACAGCCCAGCGACCCAGGCGACGGCGAAAGGTTCAGCGCCGCGAAAGGCCCGTTCTGCGGCTGATTGAACCCTCCCCGCTCCGGCCGGTCACAAAGCAAGCAGCCGCGAGGGCGCCGGGATTGGCCCTGTAGGGCCCGTCGTTGAAGCACTCCCGCCGCGCCCGCGGGCCGCCCATGCCGCGCCGGACAGGAAGTCCGGTGCGGCGCCCGGCCGCCGCCCGGCCGATTCCATCCGCAACATGGAGGTTCGCGATGTCACACCAGAAATTCCTCGGCGCCCTGGCGCTCACCGCCTCTACCGCGCTTGCCGGCAACGCCCTGGCCCAGTCCGGCACCGGCACCATGCCCGGCGGCGCGCCGCCCGACACCAGCATGCCGTCCGAACCGGCGCAGCACGTCGACCCTTCGGCCGGCAGCGGCAGCGACACCATGAGCGGCGATTCCAGGACCTCCTCGAAATCCGCCTCGTCCACCACCCAAATGCACGGCAAGAAGAAAAAGAAAGCCGCCACACACAAGCCGGCGGATAACGACAACAACGCAAGGCCCAACAGCGCCTCGCCATCGGCGTCTCCGCAATAGGGCTTCCTAAGGATTGCGCCGGTACACCGACAACGCGTTGCCGAACAGGGGCCCGGTCTGGCTGACGCCGACCACGCCCTTTTCCGTCACCACCAGGTCGGTGGGGTCGAACAGCGGCGGGCGGCCGGTCTTCACCGAGGAGGGCAGGTCGAAGCTCAGCGGCGCCGTCTGCGACAGGATCGACCCGTCCGGGCCGATCAGGGCGATGGCGCCCTCGCTGTACAGCGCCAGCAGCAGGTCGTCGCCGACCGGGCTCAGATCGTCCGGCACGCTGGCCACAGTGCTCAGTGTCTGCACCGGGCCGGCCGTGCCGTCGGCCTGGATCGCGACGCTGTTCACCAGTCCCAGCGCCGGCGGCAGGATCGAGGAGGTGCTGAAGTACAGCGTGCGGTCGCGCCGCGTCAGGCCGTTGGGCAGGCCCACGCCCTGGCTCAGCCAGGTGGTCTGCCGCGTCACCTTGAGTGGATCGGCGGCGCCGAACTCCAGGCGCACGATCTTCGGGCTCGGCAGCTGTGAGGTCGAAAGCGGCCCATCCGTCAGATACAGCTCGCCATCCGGCCCGTCGGTCATGCCATTGGGCGCGGCCATGCCGGCCAGGGAATAGAACGGCTGCAAGCGCGCACCGGCCTGGTCCAGGTTCAGCGCGTACAGGCGCAGGTCGAAGCAGGATACGTAGAGGATATTGCCGCGGCGAGCCATGCCGGTGAAATTGCAGCTGCCGTCGTACAGCGGCGCGGCGTGGAAACCGGCCGCGTCGCGCGTCACCTCGTAGACATTGCTGCCGCCGCTGACGAACAGCCGGCCGTCCGGCGTGAACAGGGTGTTCTCGGCATTGGGAATCTCCAGCAGCCTGGTCTTGGTGCCGCAGCCGGACGATACGCAAAGCGCGGCCGGATCCACTGATGACGCCGCCGTCAGCGGCGCGCTGCCGGAGCCGCAGGCCGCGAGCATGGCGCCCACAAGCGGCAGCATGGCGGCGGCGAGCCCGTCTTTCATCCCCATCCCCGTCTCCCCTTGAGGCGCGGCGGCAGGCCGCGCTGTGCATGATTCAATCCCGCGGCAACCGTACCGCCCTGTACCTGAGCATCCCGCCGGCTTGCACGGCGCCCACCCGCCTCCCACAATGCCGCCATACCGCTCCCCCAGCCGCAGCACGCGGCGCGGCACACCAACGAGGATCACCATGCAGGCACACGGATTCGTGCACTTCCCCCAATCCCTGATCAAGCCGCTGCTGGCTTGCGCCGCCGGCGCCTTGCTCGCGGCCTGCGGCAATACCACGGTCAACTTCGGCGGCGGCAGCAGCAGCGGCAGCAGTGGCGGCGGCGGCGGCACGCTCCACGGCACATTCTTCGGCTATACCGGCAATAGCACGCGCGGGTTCCCGTCCCCGTCGACTCAAAAGGATACGGTATTCGGTGTTATCGCCGGTGATGGCACTGGCTTTTTGGCGGATACCCAGGTTAATGGTAGCCAAGCCATTTTCAATCTCGCGGCGGCGTCCAGCACCGGGAGCACCGCAGTTAGTGGATTTTTCATTGCATATGCCGGCGGCTCCGGCAACCTGGGGGATGGAAGTACGCAGATTGCACTTGGCAACCTGAGCGGCACCATCACCTCGAGCAGCAGCGTACAGGCTGATTTGAATTTCCCGTTCCCCGGCACCTACAGCAACAACGCCCATGTGGTTCTCGATACCCCGGCGTTAGTTCCAAGTGCGATTCCGACCGGAACCTACGCGGCTACCACAGGATCGGCGGCGGTGTCGGCGAAGGGATTTCCTATCCTTTCCACCACTTATACGGTGGCGTTCACCAGCGCCACAAGCTTTACGCTCTCCAGCATCAGTGGCTGCAATTTCTCGGGAACTGCTTCCGCCGACGGCACTTATAACGTCTCCCATTTGTCGGCATCAGGCAATTGCGGCAGCGGCACCGTAACGCTGACCGGATTAGCAAGCTTCTTGCCTAAAAACGGTCACTCGCCGCTCGGTGGCAGCCTCACTGCAGATACCCTGGTGCTGGAGCTCGATGATTCGGATAACAGCGCCAGCGCACATCAATATGCGTTGGTGCTAGTCGCGACCAAACAGTAGAACTGCAGCGTCCTTTGCGGCCACATCCTTGCTGATTTGGCCGCAAAGACCTGAGCTCTAATCAAGCTGCAGCCGGCGGTCGACGATGCGCCAGCGCGGCTCCTGGCCGGGCGCGAGCTTTTCCGGCGGCTTGCCCTCGACCCGCTGGCGCAGCGAACGCAGGATACGCTCCTGTTCCAGCCTCACGTGGGGGTCGAGCCGCTCGATCCAGGCCTTGCCGGGGGTGGTCAGCGCCACCGTGGGGTTCCTGGGGTCGGGATTCAGCGCCAGGCTGCCGTCCTCCAGCATCTCGTTGAGGCCGGTGGAAAGATCCTCGCCGCGCAGGCCGTTCTGGGTCCAGGCCGCCATCAGCACCGTCAGCAGCACCGCCACCCCGGGCTGATCGGCACGGCACTGGCGGAACAGTTCCAGGATGGCGGTCTTGCGGGTCAGGGCGGTGATGGCGAGGGTCATTGCGGGATTCCCGGGGGTCGTGAGCGGCTTTACTATACAAAAGCCGCGACCGGCTCCGTCAGCGCGGCCGGTTTGTGTGAACTGCTTCTCGGACCGGCCCCGCCGATTGGCGCATAGTTTCAAACTACTCGGGGAATCGGCATGGACAGACAAGAACGGGCTCGCCTGCTGCTCGAGCAGGAGGAAACCGGAACGCAGATCGGCGAATTGCGAGCCGCGCTTCAGCATGCCGGCAAGATCCTCTCGGCCATCGGCACTGCCCTGGCCAACTCGCCGGAAGCCACCACCTTCGCCAACGCCCCGCCGCCGCTCGGCCACATGCCGCTGCACCTGATGCACAGCAAGGCCTTCGACTGGAACTCGATCCCGGACAAGGCCAGCATCGCGCAGAAAATCCAGGACCTCCGCGCCCTCCACGAAAAGCTGGCGGATGTGCAGCGGCAACTGAAAGCGCCCAACTGAAGCCAGGCCGGCTTGCCGGCCCCGGATGTACAGCCGTTACACTGGCGCATCCCTTCCGCACCGCATTCTGCCCATGGGCTCTGCGCCGCTGCCCCGCGCCTTCTACGACCGCGACCCCATCGAAGTGGCGCGCGCCCTGCTCGGCAAGCACCTGGTGCTGCGCGCCGGCGGGGTGGAAAAAGTCGGCCGCATCGTCGAAACCGAGGCCTATCTCGGTCCGCACGACCTGGCGGCGCATTCGGCGCGCGGCCGCACCGCCCGCACCGAGGTGATGTTCGGGCCGCCCGGCCATGCCTACGTCTACCTGATCTACGGCATGCACCACTGCATGAACGTGGTCACCCAGGCCGAGGGCCTCGCCTCCGCCGTGCTGCTGCGCGCCCTCGAGCCGGTGCGCAACATCGAGGCCCGCAGCAACGGTCCCGGCCTGCTGTGCAAGGCCGTGGGCATCGACCGGCGGCTCAACGGCCATGACCTGCTCGGCGCGGAGTTCCACATCGCCGAGCCGCCGCAGCCGGAACCGCGCATCGCCATCGTGCGCCGCCCGCGCATCGGCGTGGACTACGCCGGCCACTGGGCCAAGCGCCTGCTGCGTTTTTACGTGCGTGGAAACACCTCGGTTTCGCGCACGTAACATTTTGATTAAAAGCGGTATTTTCGCATTTACCTTTGTTAACTCGTGGCGCCCCGGGGAATTCAGAAGACGTTCAGTGTCGCGGCGTAGCTTGGGTGGTGCGTACCGCACAGGCCCATCACAGGAGAAACGCCATGCGCACACTTTTACGAATGCTGATTCTGAGTACGGTGGTCCTCGCCTCGGGTTGTATCGTGGTGCCGGTGGGGCACCCCGGTTACTACCACTGCGGCTACTACCACTGCCGCTAGACCGGCCGCATCAAGGCACCCCGCTGAATCAGGCCCCCCGCCGGGTGCGCCGATCCCGAGCGGGGCATGCGCAGGGGCCGCGGTGGCGGCCCCCTTTTTTTGGGGGATGATGCAGGCCCGGCAAACGGCTTGCGGACGCCATCCCCCCTCCAAACCGGCTCGTCACAGGGTCTCGCCGGTTCGTCCCACAAGCCTCGCTGCTGGCCGGGACCCCGACTAAGGTGCTCCCGTCACAAGAGTCCAACAGCCGGCACGAGGTACCCATGAAACAGCGCACCTTCGCCCTGTCCACCCTCGCCCTGTGTGGCGCGCTCTGCTGCGTTTCCGTCCCGGCCCAGGCCGACGACAAGCCGGCGGATGCCGCCAAGGGCCCGGCTTTTACCATCGTCGGCGCACGGGTGTTCGACGGCGAGCGCTGGCTGCCGGCGGGCACCCAGGTCCGGATACAGCATGGCCTGGTCCTGGCGGTCGGCCCCGACGTCGGCCTGCCCCGCGGCGGCGTGCTGATCGACGCCACCGGCAAAACCCTGATGCCCGAGACCGCCGATGCCGACAGCGGCAAAGCGGCGGTCGATGCCGATCAGGTCCGCGGCGAACACGGCGCCATCGTCACCGGCGCCCGCGCCGACCTGCGCCTGGTCGAAGGCGGCAGCGGCCAGGACTGGAGCGGCATCGGCGACATCGTCGCGCGCTGGAAGAGCGGCGTGCTGGTCGGCGCCCACCGCAATCTCGGCGGCAAGCCGCTCTGAGGGGCGTCCCGCCGCCCGGGCTGCGTCTCAGCCCGGCGGACAGTTCGGCGCGGTCCCCGCCGCCGCGCCGCCGATCGCGGCGGCGATGCGCCCGGCCAGTTCCGCCACCGCGCGCTGATGGCCTTCGGCCAGGGCCTCGTAACCCGGCCCCACACTTTCCGACACGCTGCTGGCGCAGGTCAGCGCGGCGCCGCCGTCGTCGCTGCGCCGCAGCGTCCACAGCGCGTCGATGCGCGCGTAAGCCCCGAGCGAAGACTCGAAGCGCTGCACCTTGAGGTTGACGCGCCAGGTCGGCAGGCCCTGCCCCTTCGGCGCCACCGCGTTGGCCAGGCCGTGCACCTCATGCGCGCCGAGGCGCTGGCTCAATCCGGCCGACAGCGCATCGCGGATCTCGTCGCCCAGCGGGGCGATCCAGCGCCGCGTATCCACCGGCACCATCCCGCCGGCGCTGGTGCGCACCACCAGCTGCTGCGTCGCCACCTGCGGCGGCACATCGACGCCCTGCACCTCGATCTGGTACGGCGCCGTTGCCGCGGCCGCCGCGGCGGGCGGCGGCATCAGGGTGTAGAACTGGGTCGGCGTCGAAGCGCAGGCGCCGAGGCCCAGCGCCGCGGCGAGCAGCGCGGCGCTGCTGCGCCGGCCTGTGGTTCGGGTCATCGCTCGGATCGGGGTCATGGCGCTCATTTCCTGTCGGAGTCACCGGAATTGGCGGCCGGTTCCTGCTCGGCGGACTTGCCGCGGATCAGCGATTCCGGGTGCTGCTCGAGATAGTCGGCCAGGGCGCGGAACGAGGCGGCGGCGCGGTTCACCTCCTCCAGCGTGCGCCGGGCGTTCTGCTGCAACGGCGCATCGGGCGAGGCCAGGCCCTGGTTGAGCGACTGCATCGCCTCCTGCGCCTCGTGCAAAGTCGCCTTGGCTTCCGGCACCAGCTGCTTGTCCAGCTGCCCGAGCAGTTCGCTGGCGTTCTTCAAGGTCGAGTTGAGGTTCTTGCCGATGTCGCCGAACGGAATCTCGTCGAGCTTCTTGACGATGCTCTGCAACTGCTCCTGCAGCTGCTCCAGGCTGCCCGGCGCGGTCGGCAGCACCAGCGGACTGGCGTTCGGGTCGAACTTCACCGGCGGCGTGTTCTTGATGAAGTCCAGCACCACGTAGAGCTGGCCGGTGAGCAGGTTGCCGGCGCGTAGCTGGGCGCGCAGGCCGCGGTCCACCATGCGGCCCCACATCTGGTTGGCGTTGGTCTGGGTGCTCTTCTCCAGGGCGCGCATGGTCTTCATCGCGGCGCCGAGGCGCTCGGGGAAGACGTCGGCGATGACGTCGGTGTAGAAGTCCTTCTTCACCGGGTCGAACTGCAGCTCGATCGCCTTGACCGTGCCGAAGCTGATGCCGCGGAAATCCACCGGCGCGCCGAGCGACAGGCCGCGCACGGTCTGCTCGAAGTGCATCAGCACTTCCAGCGACGGCCCGTCGGCCGGCGCCAGCGCGCCGGCCTGGTCGGTGAACAGGTAGAACTCGGCCTTGTCCGCCGCCGGGCTGCCCGGGTCGTCCTCGTGGAACGGCTGGAAGGCGACGCCACCGGCGATCACCGTGGCCAGCGACTGGGTGTTGACCTTGAGGCCGCCGGCATTGAGCGACAGGTCCACGCCGCTGGCGTTCCAGAAGCGCGTGTTCGCGGTGACCAGCTTGTCGTTCGGCGCATCGACGAATACCTGCACCGTGATGTTCTTGCCGTCGGGGTCAAGGTCGTATTCCACCACCTTGCCCACCGCGATGCGGTGGTAGTACACCGGCGAGCCGATCGTCAGCGAGCCGGCGTCCCTGGCGTGCAGCATGAACAGCCGGCCCTTCATGTCGTGCGTCACCGGCGGCGGTTTGTCCAGGCCGGTGAATTCGGTCTTCGCTGTCTTCGATTCGCCGATGTCGACGCCGATATAGGCACCCGACAGCAGGGTCTCGATGCCGGAGACGCCGTTGATGTCGATGCGCGGCCGCTCCACCCAGAAACGCGAATCCTCCACCGCGATCTTCGCAGCTTCCTTGCTGAGCGCGATCCTGGCCAGAACGTCGCTGTGGTCCTTGCTCAGGGTGATGTGCCTGACCTTGCCCACCACCACGTTCTTGTAGCGCACCTCGGTCTTGCCCGCTTCCAGCCCCTCGGCGGTCTCGAAGCTGATGCTGATGCTCGGCCCGGCCTCCAGGTAGGTGCGCACCACCAGCGCCAGGCCGGCGATGGCCGCGGCGATCGGCACCAGCCAGATCAGCGAGAAGCTCCAGCGGTGCCGCGGCTTGCGCTCGGGCTCCGGCAGGTCGTGGAAGTCGGGGTCGGTCATGAATGGTTCTGTTGTGGTGACTTGGACGCCGCATTCAGGCGCCGGTTCCGCCGCGTCCGCTCCGATCCGGGCTGGCCGCATCCCAGATCAGGCGCGGATCGAAGCTCATCGAAGCCAGCATGGTCAGCACCACCACCGCGCAGAAGGCGACGATGCCGGGGCCGGCCTTCACTTCCGCCAGGATGCCGAAGCGTACCAGCGACAGCAGCAGGGCCACCACGAACACGTCGAGCATGGACCAGCGGCCGATGAACTCCACCATGCGGTAGATGCGCGTGCGCTGGCGCCGCCAGCGCTGCGAACCGGCCCGGCTGCTGAACAGCAGCAGCGCCAGGCAGGCCATCTTGATCAGCGGCACGGCGATGCTGGCGGTGAACACGATCACCGCCAGGTCCCAGGCGCCGCCGTTCCACAGTTCCACCACGCCGGACAGGATGGTGTTGTCCTGTGCGTCGAACAGGGTCGCAGTGTGCATCACCGGCAGGGCATTGGCCGGGATGTAGAGGATCATCGCGGCGATCAGCAGCGCCCAGGTGCGGGCATGGCTGTCGGGCTTGCGCCGGTGCAGCGGATGGTCGCAGCGCGGGCAGTGACCGGCGCGTTCCTCGGCGCTGCTGCGCAGCACCAGGCCGCAGGCCTGGCAGCCGATCAGTCCGAGGTCGCGGCCGCGCCGGAATTTCAGGCCGCCTGGCGATGGCTGTGCCGGGCGCGGCGTCGCATCGACCGGCAGCGGCCGCGGCTGCCGCGCCTCGCCGCCGCCCGCCCGCTCGATCGCCTCCGCCCGCTCCCATAGCTGTTCCAGGTCGCGCGCATTGAGCATGGTCAGCAGCACGGTCAGCGCGGCGAAGCCCCACATGCCGAGGTCCGGCGTGGAGGTGGCCATGTTGCCCAGCTTCACCACCGCCACCAGCAGGCCGAGCACGAACACCTCGACCATGGTCCAGGGCTGCATCTGCCGCAGCGCATGCATGATGCCGATGAAAGCCACCGGCACGCGGCCGCGCCGCAACGGGATCAGCACCCAGGCATACAGGCCGATCTGCAGCAGCGGAAAGAAGAACACGGTCAGCGCCGCCACCACGGCGAGCGGACTGACGTTGGACTCGTAGGTGTCGACGATCATCCCCCACAGCGTCGCCTCGCTGTACTTGCCGCCGACTTCCAGGGTCATCAGCGGGTAGGCGTTGGCGACGAGGAATACCAGCAGCGCCGTCAGCGTCAGCGCCAGCATGTGATCGAGGTTGGTCTTCGCGCTCTTGTACAGCGGCGTGCCGCAGCGGCCGCAGCGCGCCGTGGCGCGGCCCGGCAGCGGCGCCCGGCGATACACGGCATCGCAGCACTCGCAGATGATCAATTGCGCTGTCGACATGGCCGGCGGGTCTTCCTGACCTGTGGTACGGGGAACAGCGGTGGTGCGCGGCCAGTGTAACAAAGCCCCCGGCCCGCCCGGGGTTCCCCGGCGCCCCGCCGCGGATGTTAAGGTGTGACCGTGCCCGAGGAGGAGCGATGGCGGAAACGCCCGAACAGACCAGCCCGGCAATCGATCTGGACAGCATCGCGGAAGAGCAGTTGCTCGACCTGCGCATCTGCGACCTGCCCATCGCCATCGCCGGCACCTGGCTGGAGCCGCGTACCGCCCAGCTCCACGCCGAGCTGAAAGCCCGCAACATCCTGTTCGAGCCGCACTGCTACCTGGCGGACGAGTGGCTCACCCCCGAGGACGAGCCGGTGATCGGCATCCCCTTCTACCTGGCGCACCCGCGGCTGGTCGCGCTGGAGAAGAAGATGATGCTGGAGGCCGAGGGCGAGACCCCCGACTGGTGCATGCAGCTGCTGCGCCACGAGGCCGGCCATGCCCTGAGCTACGCCTTCGGCCTGCACCGCCGGCGCAGCTGGCAGAAGGTGTTCGGCAGCTCCTCCGAGGACTACGGCGACACCTACCGCTTCCGCCCCTACAGCCGGAGCTTCGTGCGGCACCTCGACCACTACTACGCCCAGTACCACCCGGACGAGGACTTCGTCGAGACTTTCGCCGTGTGGCTGACGCCGGACCTGGACTGGCGCAAGGACTACGCCGGCTGGAAGGCGCTGGACAAGCTGCTCTACGTCGACAAGCTGATGCGCAGCATCGCCGGCAAGCCGCCGCTGAAGGACGGCGGCCGCGAATACTGGAAGGCCTCGCGCCTGCGCAGCACCCTGCGCGGCCACTACCAGCGCCGCCGCCACGCCGAGGCCGAGAACTACCCCGACTTCCACGACGCCAACCTGCTGCGCATGTTCGCCAGGGGCCAGGCCCGCGACGAGACCCGGCGCCGCGTCAGCAGCCTGATCCAGGCGCACCGCCGGCAGCTGCTCGCGGCGGTATCCGGCTGGACCGGCGAGAGCCGCTACATGGTCAACGAGGTGATCAAGGCGATCCACCAGCGCGCCCGCGCCCTGCGCCTGGTCACGGCCGAGACGGAAGCCGCCGCGGTGCTGCAGCTGTCGACCTATCTCACCACCCTGCTGATGAACTACCGCCACACCAACCGCCTGCGGGGGAAGCCATAGCCAAGAAGATTGCCGGCAAGGGCAAGACGGCAAAGCGCCTCAAGGTGCTGCTCGCCTTCGACATGCCCTACGCGGTGAAACGGGATCACGACTACACCGCGGAATTCGCCGACCCCGAGTTCGGCTATGTCGAGAACGACGTCCACCAGGCCCTGCTCGAGAACGGCTACGAAGTGCGCCTGCTCGGCCTCTACGACGACGTGCGCATGCTGCTCGACGAGGTGGCCGAGTTCAAGCCGGACGTGGTGTTCAACCTGATCGAGACCTTCCACCAGGTCACTCGCTGGGACAAGAACATCGCCGCGGTGATCGAGCTGCTCGGCGTGCCCTGCACCGGCGCCTCCTCCTCGACCCTGGCGTTGTGCAACGACAAGGGCCTGTGCCGCAAGATCCTGCGCTTCCACCGCGTGCGCGGGCCGCGCTTCCACATCTTCCACCGCGGCAACAAGGTGTGGCTGCCGAAGACGCTGAAGCTGCCGTGCATCGTCAAGCCGCTGACCGAGGAAGCCTCGCGCGGCATCTCGCAGGCCTCGGTGGTGGACGACGAGAAGGGCCTGGTCGAGCGCGTACGCATGATCCACGAGCGCTTCCAGATGGACGCGATCGTGGAGGAATACATCGACGGGCGCGAGCTTTACGTCAGCATCGTCGGCGACCTGCGCCTGCGGGTGCTGCCGCCGCGCGAGCTGAGCTTCGGCCAGCTGCCCAGCGACGAGCCGCGCATCGCCACCTACAAGGCCAAGTGGGACGATGCCTACCGCCAGCGCTGGGGCATCGAGGACGGCTTCGCCGGGCACATCGACAACGTGCTGGAACAGCGCATCCACGACCTGTGCAAGCGCTCCTACCGGGCGCTCAACATCCGCAGCTATGCGCGCTTCGACCTGCGCGTGACCGCGGCCGGCCAGGTCCACGTGATCGAGGCCAACGCCAATCCCTGCATCGCCCGCAACGACGAGTTGGCCAACTCGGCGCAGAAGGTGGGGATCAGCTACCCGGCGCTGATCCGCATGATCGTGCGCCAGGCGCTGCGCCGCAAAGCTTGAGGATTCCCAAAGCGCCGGGGAGCCAGGGCGCGTCTTCCCTGACGCGTTTTCGTCCAGGAGGGCAGGCATCGGCGAGATGCCTGGCGTCCTGCACGCCCTGGTCCGGCCTCCGCCGCGGCATCCTGCCGCGACGGCTCACACCCCCCAGTCCGCTGTGCGCGGCCCGGGTTGCCGCAGCTCCGCCATCCTTGGCGGGGACCGGCGGCATGCCCGCCGCCGGTCCCCTGCCGGATCATCCTTGATCCGGCGTGGAAGTCTTGGCCGCCGGAGCTCTTCAGCCCGGATTTGTCGACGCTCTCTCCTAAATGTTTTGTCGCCTCACAACGCAGGGGCGGCGGGCTTCAGGCCGCGATGCGCGAGGGCAAGGCGTCCAGCACGCGCTCCAGCGCGGTGATCAGGCGCTCCTGCGCCTGGAACATTTCCCGTACTACCGGGTTCACCGGGTGCAGGACGCCGTCCCACTGCATCTGCTCGCGATGCTGCACCAGCTCCTGCAGGTAGGCGGCGATCATCTGGTTTCTGCGGAGGAATTTGTCGACGCTCATCTCGGGTCTCTGGAAGGATGCGGGGGAATGGGGGAATCAGGATCTGAGGTGCCGGCTGCGCAGGCGCACGCCGGCGGAAGGGCGCCGCAGCGTTTCCTGCCGCTGCCCCAGCACCACCGGGATCAGCGCCAGCAACAGCGCGGCCAGGAACAGTCCGATGGCCGCGGGAACGGAAATCCCGGCGATGCCGCGCGCGCCCATGACGCCGGCGGCGAGCGCGATCAGCAGGAAAGCGGCGGACCACCAGGCCATGGCATCGCCTCAGGTCGACCAGCTACAGCCGCTTTCCCGGCTCTGGCCGGCCTCGGGCACATACACCGGCAGCGGCTCGATGCCTTCCATGGCGGCAGCGCCGTCGGCCAGGGTGCGCAACTGCTGCGGCATCGGCGCGGACCGCAGCGCCGGCGCGGTGGTCTGCGCGTTCTTGGCATGGACCTGCACAGCGGTGGTGTGACTCGCGCCGCCGAGCAGAAGGAAGCCGAACAGCAGGGGCACGATGTGGTTGTTCATGGGCAGATTCCTTTCAGGTCCTGTCATGCCGATCGGAGGCCAGCACTGATGCAGGCCGTGGAAGTAGCTTTGCGAGCCCCGTGCCAAGCCCGGAGCCTGCTCACGAAAAACTATTTATCTATTTATATTCAAATAGTTAAAATCTAAATCCCGGTCATGCTGCGTAGACTTTTGAGGCCTTGCCGGCCATGCTGTGTAAAATTTACCGGCAATAGGGATGCTGACCGTGTAACGCCTGCCGGCGATGACAGGCCCGGGTGAATAAATGAGGAAGGAATCCGATTCCGGAGCGCTGCGCGTGCTCTGGGTCGACGACGATTACGAGTTGACCCGTGACCTCGCCGCCTATCTGGCCGGCGAGGGCTATACGGTCGACTGCGCCCACGACCTGGCCGAGGCCGGGCGCTGCCTCGCCGCGTCCGCCTACGATCTGGTACTGGTCGACCTCGACCTGCCCGACGGCAGCGGCTTTTCCCTGATCCGCGACACGCCGCGCAGCCGCGCGCGCGATTTCGTGGTGCTGACCGGGCACGGCAGCGTCAGGACCGCGGTGGAGGCCCTGCGCCACCAGGTGTTCGACTACCTGATGAAGCCGATCGAGCTGGCCGAGTTGTCCAACCTGCTGCTGCGCGTCGGCCACGCCGCCGCCAAGGCGGCGACCGGCGCGGCGGCGGCCCAGCCCGCCGCCGTCGACGGCAGCGATGCCGCCGACCTGCTGCCCGGCAACGCGCCCAGCATGCGCCAGGCGCAGGATCTGCTGACCCGCGCCGCCGGCAGCGACATCACCGTGCTGCTGCAGGGCGAGAGCGGCACCGGCAAGGAAATCGCCGCCAGCTGCCTGCACCGCCTGTCCAACCGCAGCGACGGTCCCTTCGTCGCCTTCAACTGCGCCGCGCTGTCGCCTTCGCTGATCGCCAGCGAGCTGTTCGGCCATGAGAAGGGCAGCTTCACCGGGGCGCTGCGCACCCACAAGGGCATCTTCGAGCGCGCCGAGGGCGGCACCCTGCTGCTCGACGAGATCACCGAGATGCCGCTGGAGCTGCAGGCTTCGCTGCTGCGTGTGCTGGAGACCGGCACGGTGGTGCGCGTCGGCGGCGACCGCGAACTGCCGGTGAACGTGCGCATCGTCGCCGCTTCCAACCGCGAGCCGATGCAATACGTCGAGCAGGGCCGCTTCCGCCTCGACCTGTACTACCGCCTGCAGGTATTCCCGATCACCCTGCCGCCGCTGCGCGAGCGCAGCGGCGACATCCCGATGCTGGCCGGGCGCTTCCTGTCCCAGCCGGGCACCGCCGCGCAGCGCTTCTCGCCGGCGGCGATGGAGCGCCTGTGCCGTCACGACTGGCCCGGCAATGTGCGCGAGCTGCGCAACGTGGTGGAACGCGCGCGCCTGCTGGCGGGGGAGACGATCGAACCCGAACACCTGCTGCTGCCCGAGGCCGGCGCCTCGCCGGTGCTGGCCGCGACGCCGGCAGCGCCCTCCTCGATAGCGATCGCCGCCGCGCCGGCCGGCACGCGGCTGCGCGACGCCGAGCAGGACATCATCCTGCAGACCCTGGCCGCCTGCGGCGGCAACAAGACCCGCGCCGCTTCGCAGCTGGGCATCAGCCTGAAGACCCTGTACAACAAGCTCAAGCGCTTCGAGAACCGCGAAGCGGGACGCTGAGGCCCGGGGAGCGCGCATGCAGATCGTAGTACTCGAGGATGACGCCGATGCCCGCGAAGCGCTGGCGGCCCTGCTCAGCCTGGACCGGCACGAAGTGCGCCAGGCGCATGACCGCGCCAGCTTCCTGCGTGCGACCTCGGACCTGCGCAGCCAGGCGGTGATCTTCGACCTCAACCTCAACAGCGAAGCCGACGGCCTCAGCCTGGCGATGGACTACCAGCAGCGGCGCCAGGACGCCGGCCTGGCGCCGGCCAGACTGATCGCGCTCAGCGGCAGCGCCGACCAGGCGCGGATCATCGCCGCCACCGCGGCGCCGTTCCCGGTGCACCATCGTCTGGCCAAGCCGGCGGAACACGCCGCCATCCTCGCCGCGCTCGGCGTCTGACACCTGGCGCCATGCTGGATCTGCCCCCCGCGCAAGCACCGCCGATGCCGCCGCACTGGCGCCTGGCGCCGATGCCGGATGCGCCGCTGTGCCTGGCGCAGCCGCGGCGGCTGCTCGACCAGGGCGGCCACCAGGCGCTGGCCGTCTCGCCGGCCCTGCTCGCCGCTCTCGCCGCACCGGTCGAAACGGGCGCCACGCTCGCCGCCTACGACTCCTCCGGCGCGGCCTGGCGCTTGCGCCACGCCGGCTTCGACACCAGCCAGCCGCTGTGGCGGGTGCAAGCCCTGGCCGACAGCCGCGCCGGCCTGTTCGCGGCCCTGCGCGGCCTGCTCGGCCGGCAGCTTGCCGGCGGCCTGCTGCACGAACTGCGCGGCCCGCTCAATGCGCTGTCCCTGCACGGCGACCTGATCGAACGCATGGCTTCCAGCGGCGAGTTGGCGGCCAGCGCGCCGCGCATCCTCAACAGCGCCGGAGTGATGCGCGAACGGCTGCGCGAGCTGAGCCGGCGCCAGGATGCCCTGGTGGCGCTGTGGCTGGGCGAGCCGGCATCGGGCGACGCCGGACTGCGGCAGCTGGTCGACGACAGCCTGCGCCTGCTGCGCAGCCACCTGTCGCTGCAGGAAGTGCGCTTGCGCAACGAGGGCCTCGACTGCATCGGCGACGCACGCATCGCGCACGGCGCGGCGGCGGCCCAGCTGGCGCTGCTCGCCCTGCTGCTGGGCGCCTGCGCCGGCGCACGCCACAACCGCGTCGCCGCGGGCGAAGCCGAAATGCGGTTCGTCGCGGCGCTCGAGGACCGAACCCTGAGGCTGGAACTGCAGGCCCCCTACGAATTCCAGGCCCTCGGCCGCGAACTGGCCGGCACCGACAGCGCCGGGCTGCTCGCCGCCCTGGCCCTGCTGCTGGAACCCGCGGGCCTGCGGCTCGAGGCCTCGCCCGAGCTGGCGCTGACCCGCCTGTCGCTGCGCCTCGCCTGACCCGGCGCCCGGGACCGGCGCCGCGCTACACTCGGCTCCCATCCTCCAGCCGCGGGCGAACCAGATGGACGGACAACTGCCGGCCGCCGCGCCGCGCCGCCTCACCACCGGCACTCCGCAGCAGGCTCCGGCCGGCCTCGGCGTCGAGCTGTACTGGATGCCGGCCGGCACGGTCGAGGCGCCGCCTTCGAACCAGCATCTGATCAGCATGCACACCGGCGCCCCGGTGCGCGCCTGGTGCCGCTGCGAGGGACAGAGCCAGGGCCGCCTGCAATCCGCCGGCGATCTCGACATCGTTCCCGCCGGCGCCAGCGGCGTCTGGCGCGACGACAGCAGCGCCACCATCCTGCTGCTGCGGCTGGCGCCCGAGCTGCTGCGCCATACCGCCGGCGAGCTGGGCCTGAACCCCGACCGCATCGACCTGTACCCGCGCCTGCAGCTGCGCGACGCGCGCATCGAGCACCTGGCCTGGGCGCTCAAGACCGAGCGCGAGGACAACTACGCCGGCGGCCGCCTCTACGCCGAAAGCCTGGGCACAGCGCTGGCGGTGCAGCTGCTGCGCGCCCACAGCCGCTCCTTTCCCGCCGCGCTGGCGGCGGGCCAGGGCCTGCCGCCGCGCCGCCTGCGGCGCGTCATCGATTTCATCGAGGCCAACCTCGGGCGCAATCCGGGCCTCGCCGAGCTGGCCGCGCAGTCCGGCTATGGCGTGTCCCAGTTCAAGCTGCTGTTCCGCCAGTCGACCGGCCTGCCGCCGCACCAGTACCTGCTGCGGCGCCGGGTCGAGCGGGCGCGCGAGCTGCTGCTGCAAGGCCGGCTCGAGGCCAGCCGCATCGCGCTGGACACCGGCTTTGCCCACCAGAGCCACATGGCGCGCTGCATGCGCCGCCTGCTCGGCGTCACGCCCTCCGCCCTGCAACGCGAAGCACGCTGAAGCGGCGCATCGGCCGAACGTGCCGGCGCGCGGCCGAAGCTGCGCGACCGCGCCGACCGGCGCCGGCATGCTGCGGCCTCTTCCAATCGAGGACCATTCATGCCGAGCCGGGAACGTGTCGCGCAGCTGATACAGCGGGTCGAACGCGGTGAATTCGTCGCCGCGCTGCAGGAGTTCTACGCCGAGGATGCCAGCACCCAGGAAAACGAAGGTGCGCCGCGCCAGGGCCGCGCCCTGCTGATCGAGAACGAGCGCCAGCTGCTGGCGGTGATGCACGTGCGCACCCTGCCCTGCGAGGCCTGGTTCGTCGAAGGCAACCGCGCCGTGATCCACTGGCAGTTCGAGTTCACCGACGCGCAGGGACGGCGCATGCAGATGGACGAACTGGCGCTGCAGGAATGGCGCGGCGAACACATCGTGCAGGAACGCTTTTACTACGACCCGGCGCAGCGCAACCGCTGGAGCTGAAGCCGTTATTTGCGGGGCTCACTGCGCCCCGCCACTTCGATCGGCAGATGCGAGGAAGGCCCGGCGCTGTCGCGCAGCACCGCGATCAGCTTCTCCAGGTCGGCCGGCTTGGCGACGTGCGCGTCGAAGCCGCTGTCCAGCGCGCGCCGCGCATCCTCCTCGCCCGAGAAGGCGGTGAAGGCGATCAGCGGCACCGACGCCGGCGTGGCGCTTTCGCGCTCGCGCAGGCCGCGGATGCGGCGCGCCAGGGCATAGCCGTCGGCAGCCGGCATGCCGATGTCGGACAGCACCGCGTCCATGCGCTGGAAGCGCAGCCGCTCCATCGCTTCCTCGGCCGAGGTGGCGCCGACCACCCGCGCCCCCTCGGCGCCGAGCAGCGACTCCAGCACCACGCGCACGTCCGGCTCGTCGTCCACCACCAGCAGGCGCAAGCCGGCCAGGCGCTGCCCGGCGGGGACTTCGCCATCCAGCGCCGCCGGCCGCTGCTCGACGCTGGCCGCGCGCTGCACCGCCGCCGGCTGTGGCGGCTCCACCGCGATGATCGGGAAGCCGAGAATGAATTCGGCGCCGCGGCCGCTGCCGGCGCTGCGCACGGCGACGTGGCCGCCGTGCATCTCCACCAGGTGCTTGACGATGGCCAGGCCCAGGCCCAGCCCGCCGTACTGGCGCGCGCTCGACACGCTGCCCTGCACGTAGCGCTCGAAGATGCGCGGCAGCAGCTCCGGTGCGATGCCGATGCCGGTGTCGACCACGTGCACCTCCAGGCGGGCGCCGACGCGCCACACCTGCACCGTGACCTGGCCGCCGGCCGGGGTGAACTTGACCGCGTTGCCGACCACGTTGATCGTCACCTGGCGCAGGCGGTCGGCGTCGCCCACCATCCACAGCGGCGCGTCGCGCAGCTCCAGCTCCAGCCGCACGCCCTTGGCCGCCGCCGCCGTGCGCGACACGTCCACCGAGGAGCGCACGATCTCCGCCAGGTCGACGCGCTGCGTCGCCAGCGACAGCTTGCCGGTGATGGCGCGCGACACGTCGAGCAGGTCGTCGATCATGCGCGCCAGCGCGCGCGCGTTGCGCTCGATGGTGTCAAGCTGGGTGGCCAGCTGCGCCACCGGCGCGACATCGCGGCCGCGCACCAGGCGCAGCAGGAACTGGGTCCAGCCGAGGATCGCCTGCAGCGGCGTGCGCAGCTCGTGCGACACGGTGGAGACGAAATCGTCCTTGGCCTGGCTTGCCGCCTCGGCCAGGGCGCGCGCCTGACGCTCCTGCCGCAGCAGCTCCTCGCGCTGCCCCTCCATCGCCTGGCGCTGGCGCAGATCGCGGATCACCAGGTAGCTGAGAAAGACCGTGAGCAGGATCGAGAGCAGGCTCGGCACCAGGATCGAAACGCGGGCGGAGCGGTGCGCCTGCGCCGAACCCAGGTCCAAGGTGTCGTTGGCGTGGGCCTGGCTCAAGCCCAGGGCCGAGGCACTGTCGCGCACCGCGTCCATGCGCTCCTTCTGCCGCTCCACCAGCGGCCTCAGGTCGTCCAGGCCCACGCTGCCGGGCATCTGCCCGCGCATCAGCACGAAGGTCTGCGACTGGTCGAGCAAAGCGGCGACGGCGTTCTCGAACTGCGCCAGCTGCGGCGCCGTCGCGCTGCCCCCCAGTTCCCGTTGCAGCTGCTCCAGCTCCGCCGGCAGCGCCGCGCGCCCGCGTTCATAAGGCTCGAGGAAACGCGGATCGCCGGCGATGAAGTAGCCGCGCACGCCGTTCTCCACGTCCTTGACGTGCGACACGATCAGTTCGACATGGTGCTGGGC
>FTAG01001800.1_pt1 | contig 24268 bp, 27 predicted proteins | sample 1638911 | NCBI WGS metagenome assembly FTAG01 (sample SAMEA3914813, study PRJEB12502) | metagenome | biome: forest; material: soil | place: Canada | collected 2011-07-07 | depth 0.3 m
GCATGATGATCGGCAGGGAGCTGCGCAGCCGCAGGCGCCGGCACAGGCTCAGTCCGTCTTCGCCGGGCAGCATCAGATCGAGAATGATCAGGTTGATGCGCGACTCGGCGAGCGCCTGCATCATGCCCCGGCCGTTGTGCGCGATGGATACGCGGAAGCCCTGGCGGATCAAGAACTCGGACAGCAGGCCGCAGATTTCCGTATCGTCGTCGACGATCAGCAGGTGCGAAGTCTGGTCCATGGGGCTCAAGTATCGGTCTGAAACAGGGAATCGGGAAACGGCGCTGTGTAACCAAGTGTTGCGAATGGCCGTGTGGAAACAATCGGCAACAAAACGCCCGGATCGGGACACGTTCGGGTTACACGGGCTGCCGATACTGGTTTCCGGACTTTCTATCTTCAGGGTGGCACGTGAATTCATCAATCCCCGGCCGGCAGACGCGGTCTGCGCGCGGCGCTGCGGCCGCGGCCCTGCTGGCCGCTGCGGCGCCTCTCGCACTGTGGCCTGGCGCCGCTGCGGCGCAGGAGCAGAGCGAGGTGCAGCTTGAGCAGGTGGGCAGCGGACATGCGGCGGGCGGCGGGTGGAACTTCGTCGTCGGCGGCGGCGCCGCGCTCAGGCCGAAATACGAGGGCGCGGACTCCTATGCCCTGCGCGCCTTCCCCGCGATCTCGATTTCCTACGACAAGGGCTTGTTCTTCGCCAGTCCCGCCGGGATCGGGATGACGGCCATCAACTGGCAGGGTTTCAGGGCCGGCCCGGTGCTGGGTTTCCTGAACGGCCGCAAGGAGGATGACGATTCGCATCTGAGCGGGTTGGGCGACATCCAGCCCAGCCTCGCCGCCGGCGTGTTCGCCAGCTATAGCCTGGGGCCGGTGAGCCTGCGCGCAACGGTGCGGCAGGCGCTGACGCATCAGGCCAACGGTCTGTATGGCGACGTTTCCCTGAACTGGATGCATCCGCTGATTGCGAACCGGCTGCTGCTCACCGCCAGCGTGCAGACGGCATTTGCCAACGGCTCCTACGACCGGACCTTCTTTGGCGTATCCGCGGAGCAGTCCCTGCAATCCGGGCTGCCGGCTTATACGCCTGGCGGCGGCATCAAGGACATCGGCCTCAATGTGTCCCTGGACTACCGTCTGTCCCGGCATTTCATGTTGCGCGGCTTTGGCGGCGTCAAGCAGTTGCTCGGCGACGACGGCTCCAGCCCGATCGTGCAGAACAAGACCCAGGGCGTGGCCGGCCTGGGTCTTGCCTATCGATTCTGAAGGGGCTGGGCGCGGCAGCGCCCGGTCCCGCGCGTGATCCTGCACAAACGAATCGGGCCCCCGCCCGATTGGTGGCCGATGCTCCGCAGGGAGACTTGCCCATGACGCGTCATATCAGCCGTTTCATGTTGAGCTATACCCTGATTGCGGCTTTGAGCGATCCGGCGCAGACCGGACCGATCCTGGTTCCGGAGCAGGCGCTGAAGAGCACAGTCGAGCAGCTGTGCGAGATGATTCGGCACCACCGCCTGGAGTACAAATCCGAGCCCGGCCTGTTTTATCGGGTGTTCGAGCAGGTGCTGCTGCCGCAGTTCGATCTGCACGACCTGGGCCGTCAGTTGCTGGGAGCCGGCTACGCCAGCGCCTCGGCGGAGCAACGCGAACGCTTTGCCGCGGCGCTGATGGAGGCGCTGTTCCGCTGCTATGCCGGAATCGTGCTGGACCTGCTCGACTCGGGATCGATGCATTGGATGCCGTCGCAGCTGGCAGCCGGCGGCGACGAGGCCACGGTCGGGGCCTTGCTGCTGCGCGGAAACGAGCCCTCCTGTGCGCTGGAATTTCGCATGAAACCGGTCGACGGCGTGTGGAAGGTATACGAGCTGCTCATCGACCATGTGCCCTTGCTGCCGAGTTTCCGCAGCCGGATCGAGCGCGGGATCGAGGGCGGCAATCTGCATGAAATGATGGCGCAGTTGCAGCGGCAAGGCGGGTAATTTCCACATTTATCCGCCGCATCCGGAGGGCTCGGTATCGGCGCTGAAAGCCAGGTGCGAAGCCGGATTCGAGGGTGAGGGAAAGGTAAATGAACAGTGCTTTTCAGACCTTTTGAAAGCATGCCTTCAAAACTGCCCGACTTTCCAGAAGTAGGCGGTTCGTGTTATTTAAGTACCCATGCGTTTTCCGGTTCTCTCCCGTTTTCTCATTGCGCTCGGCTTTCTGGTAGTCCAGACGGCCGCGGTGGTGCATGCCACCGGCCATGAGCTGAAGCCGGAAGCCAATGGCAGTTGCGAAGTCTGTGCATTGGCCCACGCCGCCGGCGGCACGCCGCTGGTGGTGGACGCATCGAGCATCGTCGTTCCCCGCGGCATCGAACCGGTGCAGCCCGTGGTCAGGGCCGTGCCGCTGCGTGCCGTCGCGCGCCCCAACAGCCGCGGACCTCCTGTAATCCTCGTTTGACCCGAGCAGTAGCTGTATCGCGCAACCGCCAGCGGTCGCGCCGGTTTTTCATTCAACGAGGATTACCCATTCATGCTTTCCTTTGCGCCGGCCGCGCGTCTTTGCACGCGCCGCTCTCTGATTGCCGTATTTCTGGGGTTTGCCAGCAGCACCCTCTCCAACCACGCTCTCGCCGACGAACCACAGTTGCTGGCGGCATCCACCAGCGAGGGCACCATCCAGGGCATCGTCGTCGGTGGCGACGGCAAGCCGCTGGGCGCCGCCAAGATCCAGCTGCTCAATGCATCGGGCAAGATCGTGGCGCAGGCGCAGAGCGACGCGCACGGCATCTTCACCATCTCCGGCATCGCCGCCGGCACCTATACCGTCAACGCGGCCAAGGGCAGCGACTTCAACAGCGTCGATGTGCAGGTCAGCTCCGGCGTCACCAGCAAGGCCGAGCTGGCGCTGGGCAGCAAACAGCTGAACACCGTCACCGTCACCGCCAAGCGCTTCGAGCGGGCGCGCAACAGCCTGTCGCCCTCGACCGGCAGCAGCCAGTACACCTTCGACGAGAAGTCCATCGCGCAACTTCCCGAAGGCGACAACACCCAGTTCAACCATGTGCTGCTGCAGGCGCCGGGCGTGGCCAACGACAACCAGGGACAGCTGCACATCCGCGGCGATCATAACGACATCCAGTACCGCCTCAACGGCATCATCCTGCCCGACGGCATCAGCGGCTTCGGCCAGGTGCTGGACACACGCTTCGCCAAGAGCATCACGCTGAATACCGGCGCCCTGCCGGCGCAGTATGGCCTGCGCACCGCCGGCGTCATCGACGTCGTCACCAAGGACCGCTATGACGGCGGCGAAGTGGAGGTCTACGGCGGCAGCCACGACACAGTCAATCCCAGCTTCGAGCTGGGCAAGACCGTCGGCAACTTCACCGGCTACGTCACCGGGCAGTTCCTGACCAACAACCTGGGCATCGAGAACACCACCGATTCCAGCAACGCCATCCACGACCGCACCCGGCAGGGCAAGGGCTTCGCCTACCTGTCCTACCTGCTCGACAGCAACACCAAGATCAGTGCGCTCTACGCCGCCAGCGCCACGCGCTTCGAGATTCCGAACAATCCGGATCAGGGAGTGAACTGCGACTTCGTCAACCAGCTCAACGGCAACAGCGCCTGCGTCGGCAGCAGCAACCCGACGTCGGCGCCGGTCGGCGCCTCGAACATCGACTCCAGGGGTTTGAACGAGCGGCAGTTCGAGCGCAACCAGTTCGGCATCCTGGCGCTGCAGGGCGTCGGCGCCGACGACATGACCTATCAGGTGGCGGCATTCCAGCGGGTCAGCACGGTGTCGTTCTCGGCCGATCCGGTGGGCGACCTGGTGTTCAACGGGGCGGCCTCCGACATCAAGCGCAAGGCCTCGGTGCTGGGCCTGCAGGGCGACCTGAGCCTGCCGCTGACCGATTCGCACACCCTCACCACCGGCTTCTCGGCCAGCACCGAGGACGATCGCGCCGATAACCGCTCCACGGTGTTCACCTTGGCCACGCCGTCGGCCGGCCCTTCCTGCGCCCCCGGCACCACGCTCGGTACCGACCCGAACTCCGGCAACCCGACCTGCTTCGGCGGCCCGGCCAGCATCGTCGACAACAACCCGAAGAACGGCAACACGCTGGCGAGCATCTACATCCAGGACAAGTGGGAAGTCACCAAGAACCTGATCGTCAACTACGGCCTGCGCTACGACCATGTCAGCGCCTTCGTCACCGGGCAGCAGCTGAGCCCGCGCATCGGCATGATCGACTACCTGACGCCGCGCACCACCATCCACGCCGGCTACTCGCGCTACTTCACGCCGCCGCCGAGCGAGCTGGTGGCCAGCTCGACCCTGGACAAGTTCGCCAACACCACCCTGGCGGCGACGCCGAACATTCCGAACTGCACGCCGAGCGCAGGCAACAACTGCGTGCTGAACAGCCCGGTGCAGCCGGAGCGCTCGCATTACTTCGACGTGGGCGTGCTGCACCAGCTCACCTCGTCCTACACGGTGGGCCTGGATGCCTACTACCGCTACGCGCGCAACCTGATCGACGAGGGCCAGTTCGGCACGGCGCTGATCTTCACGCCGTTCAACTACGCGCAGGGCCATGTCTACGGCCTGGAATTCACCAACGCCTATCATCAGGGCAATCTGTCGGCCTACCTCAACTTCGCCAAGTCGGTGGCGCAGGCGACCAATAACGTGTCGGCGCAGGCCATCGCCTTCCCCGACCCGACCGAGTTCGCCTACGTCAGCCAACACTACATCTATCTCGACCACAACCAGGCCCTGACCATTTCCGGCGGCGCTTCCTACGTGCTGTGGCGCACCACCTTCGGCATCGAAGGCACTTACGAGGACGGCTTGCGCGAAGGCTTCGCCAACACCGGCAAGCTCAAGCCGAACGTGCAGTTCGACCTGTCGGCGAGCCGCTCGGTGCGGCTCAGCGATGCGCTGGGCTCGGTCGACCTGCGCATGGCGGTGATCAATGTGCTGGACCGCAAGAACGAGATCCGCGACGGCTCCGGTATCGGCGTCGGCGCACCGGCCTGGGGCCCGCGCGCGGCGCTCTACTTCGGCATCGCCAAGCCGTTCAACATCTAGACCCTCAAGGAGCGAGGATATGCAGAACGTGGTTTCATCCGCAGGCGCCGTCACGGCGCAACGCTGCCTGGGTCTGTCGGCCCTGGCCTTGCTGATGATCACGGCGACCGCCGGAGCCAATGCTCCGGCGGCGTCGCCATCGGCGGTAGCCGGCGGGCTGGCCCAGTCGGGCACCCATCTGGTGACGCTCGAGACGCCGGTGGAGGATGAGCGCATCACCTCGCCTTACGGCTGGCGCGTGCATCCGATCCTGAAGAAGCGCCGCTTCCACAAGGGTGTGGACTTCGGTGCGCCGGAAGGCACGCCGGTGCATGCCGCCGAGGACGGGGTGATCGAAGCGATCGGCCGCCGCGGGCATTATGGTTTGTACGTGCGCATCCGCCACTGCTCGACGGTGGAGACGGCCTATGCACACCTGGCGTCCTTCACCCCGGGGCTGGCAGTGGGCTCGACGGTGAGCCGCGGACAAGTCATCGCCGAAGTCGGCCGCACCGGCTGGGCCACCGGCCCGCATCTGTATTACGAGGTGATCGTCAACGGTCACCGCATCAATCCGAACAAGCCGGGACTGCGGGTTCCGGTGGATCTGCCGGCGCAGGCGCAGCAGCAGCAACCTGCGGCACAACAGGCCGCAAGCAACGGCACTTCCTAGGAAGCCGCTGCCCGATCCCAAGCCCGGACGGGGACCAATATATCCCCGCAGCCGGCACGGACAGGCCATGCCGGGTAGGATGGGTGGACGCAGCATCCATGACTGCGATCCGGAGCGGACATGAAATTTCAGGGTATGGGCCTGCTGCTGGCCGGCGCGATGCTGCTTGGCGGCTGCGCCAGTTACGATTATGACGCTTCCCGGGCCAAGCTCGGTTACAGCGGCCAGCGCCGCGTTGCGGTCGGCACCTGGGACCAGCGCGAATACGTGGTGTCCGGCGACCAGGATCCCGATTTCGTCGGTTGGCAGCGCACCAATATGGGCATCCCTTTCAAGGTCAAAACCAGCTCGAAGCAGCCGCTGGCGACGGAGATGACCAGCTCGCTGATCCTGTCGCTGGCCGGCGCCGGCTTCGCCGCCTCGCCGGTGACGCTGAAGCCGGAGGACACCGAGGGCAGCGCGGTGTACGCCCTGCTGCGCAACAAGCCGGGACGCGCAGTGCTGCTGCGCATGGACGAGTGGAAAAGCGACACCTTGATGAAGCCCACCGTCTACTACGATCTGACCATGAACGTCTACGACGGCGCCGGGCGCAAGCTCGGCAGCAAGACGCTCAAGGGCGACGAGGATCTGGAAGGCAGGATCTTCAATCCCTCCGGCAAGGCGCAGAAGACGGTGCCCGAGGCGTTCCGCGTGAAAATCGAACAGCTGCTCAATGCGCCGGAGATCGCCAACGCGCTGAAGTAGCCGGCGCCTCAGGCGCTGAAGGCCATGCCGCTGACCACCAGGTTTTCGCCGAAGCGGCAGAAGCCGGACCAGGGCGGCGGCAGCATTTTCTCCAGCTTCAGGGGCAGCAGCGGACGCACGGCGAAACGCCCTGACTCCAGATCGGAAGCCTGCGGGTCCAGCATCACGTCCTGGAATCCGACCCAGGACTCGGTGAGGCCGTACTGGCATTTGTAGAAAGCTTCCTTGGCGCTGAAGATCAGCGCGCCGGTGCGGGCCTGCTCCGGCTCGGACAGGCCTTCCAGCCATGCCGTTTCCGCGGCGGTGCAGATCTTCGGCCATAGGTGCCGCCCCACCCGCCCGACCAGTTCGGCGTCCACGCCGATGGCGCGATACTCGCCGCGCCGCGCTGCCACTGCGGCATAGAAGCCATGGGTGTGGGTGATGCTGCCGACGATTCCATCCGGCCACTGTGGCCGCCGGTCCTCGCGCACCAGCAAGGGGAAGCCGCTGACGCCGAGCTGTTCCAGCACCTGCCGCGCGCAGATGCGGCCCGCAGCGAACTCGCCGACGCGCTTGGCGATGGCCTTGCCGAGGTGCTGCGCCTCTTCCGGATAGAGCAGCGCCGCGTCACCTGGCTGCAGCCGGAATGCCGCGGCCACTCCTGCCGGAAACAGGGAAGCGAGCGGGGACGCTGTTTCAGGCACGGCTAGGCCAGTCCGCCGTTGACGCTGATCGTCTGGCGCGTGATGTAGGCGGCGGCATCGGAACAGAGGAAGGCGATCAGGGCCGCCACTTCCTGCGGCTGGCCGACGCGGCCGGCCGGGATCAGCTTGAGCAATTCCTCGCGCGGCGCCTGCCCGATCATGTCGGTTTCGATCAGGCCCGGCGTGACGCAATTCACCGTGATGTTGCGGCTGGCCATCTCCAGCGCCAGTGCCTTGGTCGCGCCGATCAGGCCGGCCTTGGCGGCGCTGTAGTTGACCTGGCCGCGGTTGCCGATGAGCCCGGCCACCGAGGACAGCACCACGATGCGGCCGCCTTGGCGCAGGCGCACCATCGGCATCAGCAGCGGATGCAGTACGTTGTAGAAGCCGTCCAGGTTGCTGCGCAGCACCTGGTCCCAGTGCTCGCCGGACATGCCGGCGAAGACGCCGTCCTGACTCAGGCCGGCGTTGCACACCGCGCCGTAGTAGGCGCCGTGGGCGGCGATGTCGGCTTCGATGGCGGCGGCGCAGGCAGCGCGGTCGGCGATGTCGAACGCGAGGACGCGTGCGCTGCTGCCGGCCGCTTCGATTTCGGCACAGAGGGGTGCCAGGCGCTGCGGCTGTGCGCGGCAATGGGCGACGATGTTGAAGCCGGCCTGTGCCAGCGCCAGTGCGGCTGCGTGGCCGATGCCGCGGCTGGCGCCGGTGACCAGGACCCAGCGGCGTTGCGGGCTAGTGGCGTTCATGGATTCTGCGGCTCGATGTCGATCGAATAGTTCAAGGCCAGATTGTGCAGGCTGATGTGCGCCTGCCAGGGGTCTGCCGCACTGTAGCTGACCCGGCTCACCAGGTCGCCGTGAAAATACAGCTCGCGCACGCCGGCAGCAGGCTCGGTAATTTTCCAGTCGCTGCCTTGCAGCTGGTCCTGCCAGGCCGGCAGCGGCCACATCGCCAGCTGCACATCGGACAGCACGCGCTCCGGCGGCAGGCCCTGCGGCGCATAGGGGCTGGCCTGCGCATCGAGCTTGCTGCCGTCATAGTGCAGGCTGAAGGCGCGCTGGCCCAGCGGGCCGATGGCGATCAGGGTCACCGCGCTGCCGTCCGCTTGCAGCGCGCATTGCAGGATGAAGCTGCGCTCGCCGTTCACCACATGCAGCACCTGGCTTGCCGTGTGCGCGCCGCCGAGCGAGGCCGGCGTCAGCAGCGGTGGCACCGGCGGCGGCAAACCACGCCCGAACGGCAGCAGGGCGCAGCCGCCCAGCAGCAAGGCTGCCGCGCTAGTGAGCAGGCGGTGCGTGATCACTGGCCTCCCGGTTACGCAGGGTCTGCGCCAGCGCGCGCAGGCGCCGGCCGGACTTTCCGACATAGGGATTTTCGGTATCCCAGGCGTAGCCGGCGAGCACGCTGCACAGCAGCTCGTAGACCCGCGGCGGGCGGTTGTCGCTGAACATCACCGTCTGCAGCGCGCCTTCGTACCAGGTTTCGACGTAACCCTTGAAGGTGTCGACGCCGAGCATCAGCGGCGCGGCGAACTCCTTCTCCCAGTCCACCACCCCGCCCTGCAGCTGCCGCAGCGCCAGCGGCACCGCCAGCGAGGCGGACTTCAGGGCGATGGTAACGCCGGAGGAGAACACCGGATCGAGGAACTTGCCGGCATTGCCGAGCAGGGCGAAGTTCTTGCCGTGCAGCGAGGACACGGCGGTGGCGTAGCCGCGGATCTCGCGCGCCGCCGGCCAGATCGGTTTGGCGTTGCGCAGCATGCGCTTCATGCCGGGCTCTTCCGCGATCAATGCCATCAGACGTTCGGTGATCTCCCCTGGATACTTCTGCAGGAAAGCGTCTTCGGCCACCACGCCGATCGAGGCGCGCCCTTCCGAGAAAGGAATCAGCCAGTACCAGACGTCGCCGTGCACCGGATGCACCGCGACGCGGATCTTGTTGCGGTCGAACAACGCATCGTCGATGTGATCCTCGACGTGGATGAACAGCGAGGCGCGCACCGGGAAATCGGCCGGGCGGTCCAGCTTGAGCAGCCGCGGCAGGATGCGGCCGAAGCCGCTGGCATCGAAGACGAAGCGCGCGCTGTGGCGGCTCTCCTGCCCCGCCGCGTCGCGCGCGGTGAGCAGGGCGGTGTCGCCGGAGAAATCGACGGCGGTGATGTCCTGCTCGTAACGCACTTCGGCGCCCTGGCGCTCCGCCTCCTTGGCCAGGATGTGGTCGAAGTCGGCACGCGTCACCTGGTAGGCATAGGGATGGCCGGCGCAGGTCTTCATCGAGAAAACGAAATCGACCTTGCGGTCCTCGCGCACGATCTGCGCGCCGTCCTTGTACTGGAAGCCGGCTTTCTCCACCGCTTCCAGCATGCCGGCTTCCTCCAGCAGGGTCAGGCTCTGCGGCAGCATGCTCTCGCCGATGGAGAAGCGTGGGAAGCGGGTCTTCTCCAGCACCCGCACCGACAGGCCGCCGCGCCGCGACAGCGCCGCCGCCATGGCGCCGGCAGGACCGGCACCGATGACCAGAACATCAACCGGGGCTTCCGTGTTCACTGGATTCTCCTGATCAATCCTTTGAGGGGCTGGCTTTCGATGGGCCGGGCCATGCCGGGATTGTGCCCAATACGGTGGAGCAGGCAAAGCCGAGCAGCACGCCGATCGACACGGTGAGGCCGATGCTGTGGATGAACGGCGTGGTGCTGAAGGCGAGCAGGCCGAAGGCGATCAGCGCCAGCAGCGCCGCCAGGGTCACCGACAGCAGGGTCGAAGGGCCGCGCAGTTCCGGCAGTTGCAGCAGGATCGCATATTCCATCGACAGGCCCAGCACCAGGTGCAGGGCCACCACGTGGAAGAAGGTCACCGGCACGCCGCACAGGCCCAGCACCGCGAAGGTCGCCAGCACCGCCGCCACCGGCGCCAGCATCAGGCGCACGCCGCGGCGGAAGCCGTAAGGGACGGCCAGCAACAGGGCCGAGGCGAACACCGAGGCGGCGACGATCCACAGGGCGATGCTGCGGTAACGCCGCAGCACCTCGGTGACGTTGGCGACGCGGTCGATGAGGCGCACCTGCGGCAGGCCTGCAGCCGCGGCGCGCAGCACTGCGGTGTCGCCCGCACCGGCCAGCGTCACCACGCTGGCGTAGGTGCTCCCGCCGATGTCGCCCAGCCACAGGTGGCGGTAAGGCTCGGCCGCCGGCGTGTCGAGCCAGGCGGTGGCGGTCAGCGGCGCGGCGGCCTGATTGAAGACGGCAATACGCTGCGCGATGGCCGATTGCGGAAAGCCCAGCTCGTGCATGAAGCGCGGCAGCAGGCCGCCGTCGTTGAATACCCGGCTCGCCAGCAGCTGGTGGTTCTGCGCCTGCCGCTGTGCCGAAGGCAGCACGCGCGACACCGCGCTGTAGGACTTGAGCTGGCCCTGGGCCTGCAGCGGATCGAGGTGCTGGCACAACTGTTCTTCGGCTTGCAGCAGCGCCTCCTCGCTGGCGGCGCGCACCAGGAAGAAGCGGCTGTCGACGATGTCGCCGAGGTGGTCGCGCACCGCCTGCTCCTGCTGCGTCAGCTGCGGCGTCTGCGGTTGCAGCACGCGCACGTCGTCTTCCACCTGAAGGCGCCACAAGCCTGCCGCGGTCAGCAGCAATAGCGCCAGCCAGAACCAGCGGGTGCGCATCCCGGCAAGATGCTCACGCAAGGCCTGGGCGCGGCCGAAGAACTCGCTTAAACGCGCGGCCGCGGCCGGCGGCGCAGGACGCACCCAGCGTGGGAACCAGGCGATGACGCTGGCATAGGCCGCGACCAGGCCGATGCAGCAGAACAGCGCGATCTGGCGCAATCCCGGGAACGGCGCCACCGCAAGGAGCGCATAGCTCATCAGCGACACCAGGCAGCTCATGCCGATGGCCGGCCCGATGTAGGGCAGCGCATCGGCGGCGCGCCAGCGGCCCGGCGTGCGGAACTGGTCGGCACAGTAGTAGATCGAGTAGTCGATGGCGATGCCGGCGAGGTTGCTGCAGAACACCAGGGTCAGCACATGCACGCGGCCGAACAGGTAGTGGCAGATGGTAAGCGCCGCGACCACGCCGATGCCCAGCGCCGCAGCGGACAGCAGCAGCACGCGGCCGGAGCGGAACACCCACAGCAGGATGCCGATCAGGCCGAGCAACTGCACGCTGCCGAACAGCTTCACTTCCCGCTGGCCCAGGCGCGAAGCGGCGACGGCGTGCTGGATCAGGCCGGAGCCGCTGACGCTGGCGCCCGCGGCCTGGGCAGCGGCGAAAGCGGCATCCAGCGCCGGCGCCGCCGCATCTTCCTCGGCGGTGGAGAAGGCGTTGGCGGACAGCACGGCGCGGACCAGTACGTACTGTGTGGTCGAGGGTGCAATGGCCGGCACGGTGAGCACGCCGTCGCGCAGCGTCAGATTGCCGCTGGCCGGCGATGTATCGGCGAGGAAACCGCCGAACAGATTGAGCGGATCGGCGCCGGCGCCGCTGCGCCGCATGAACGCCGCCGGGGTGTAGAGGGCCTGACGCGCCTGCGCCAGGATTGCGGCATCGTTGCCGTCGGTCAACCAGCCGCGCATGCGTGCGGAGAGCAGGCCGTCGCGGTACGGCAGATAGGTGTCGGCGACTTTCTGCGGCCAGTCGGCATCGGCGTCCAGCGTCACCTGGGAGAACGCCGGCGAGGCGCGCAGGGTTTCGGCGAAGCGCTGAGCCGCCTGGTGCGCCGTGTCGAAATCCCTGGCCCCGACCAGGAACACTGCGTTGCGGCCGAGCTGGTCGGCGAAGCGATCGAGCGCCTGCGTCGCGTCGGGATCGACGGTGTCGCGCGGCAGCAGCGCCAGGATGTCGGTCTCGAACTGCAGCCGCGGCACCACCTGGGTCGCGAACAGGGCCAGCAGCAGCGCGACCGCCGCGGTCCAGATCCAGAAGCGGGCTGCGACAGCGCCGGGAGGACTCACTTGAAGCGCTGGCGATCAGCCTCGGACAGGCTGCTCAGGGCGCTCTGACGGGAGAAGCTGATCTCGGTGCGGTCGCCGTTGGTCTCATGCAGCACGATGCGCTGCGGCTGCTCGCTGCCGCTGATGACCACGGTGTCGATCATCTTGGCCAGGGCCGCGTCGCGCGGCTTGAGGCCGAGCGTCCAGCCGTCCTTGCCGCGCAGGCCGTAAAGGGTGAAGCGTTCCGCCAGCTTCGGCAGGTCGAGCGCGAACAGCGCGTCGAACACCTGCTCCACCGCACCCAGGCCGGGCTGGGTCGAGGCGTCGACGCGCATCGCTTCGGCGCCGCCGTCACGCTGCACCATCGCTTGCGGCGTCAGCACCAGGTCGGAGTCGAACGGCTGCTGCGTATGCCAGTCGATGCCGATGCCGCGCGCCACCAGAAACTCGCCGGACGAGGTCAGCGGCTGCGGCAGCTCGCGCAGGAACTTGCGCTGGCTGAAGGCGCCGCGCACGGCGGCGGCTCCGCCGAGGGCGCGCGCCGCAGGTCCGAGCAGCGCATCCAGTTCTTTCGCCGCCGCGGGATGGGCGAAGACCGGATCGGCGGGCGTGGCCGTGGTTGGTACGGGCGCTGGCGCTTCGGTGGCAGCGGGCGCCGCAATCGCAGCGCCGCACAGCAGGAACAGCAGGCTCGCCGCAATACGCATCAGCCCACTCCCAGTCGTTCGTGCAGACGTTGCCGCAGCGCCGGCGGTGAAGCCATCTGCATCTCGCCATTGTCGATCCGCACCGCCACCTGCACGGTGTGGCCCTTGCATAGCCGCGCGCCGCTGGTCGCATCGGTGATCAGATACGCCACCTTGAGGCGGAACTCCCATTCGCACAGCGCGGCGCTGACCGCGACGCGCTGGCCGAAACGCAGCGGCTTGACGTAACGCGTCCAGAAATCGATCACCGGCCAGGTGTAGCCGGACTCGGCCATCTGCGCGTAGCCGTAGTCGATGCGCCCGAGCAGGGCACAGCGCGCCTGGTCGAAATACTTGGCGTAGTTGCCGTGCCAGACAATGCCGGCCGGATCGCAGTCGTAGAACGGCACTTCGAGCGCCACCGTCGCTTCCAGCAGCGGCGTTTTGGCGGCGGTCGGTGCAGCCGTTGCGGACTCGCTCACGTCGGCGCGCTCCGCGCCGGCAGGCCGACCAGGCGCCGGCCCAGCCACCAGGGCAGGCGCAACAGCATGCCCAGCAGCAGGCGCAGGTGCAGGCGGACCATGCGCAGGTTGTCGCTGAGGTAGTGGAAGTGCGAGACGCCGTCGCTGGGATAGGTGACACGGGTCGGCACGCTGTAGACGCGCAGGCCGGCCCAGTGCAGGCGCACCAGGATGCTGGTGTCGAAATCCATGCGCTGGCCCACCGCGCCGCTGCGCCACAGCGCCAGCGCGGCATCCAGCGGGTAGACGCGGAAGCCGCACATCGAATCGACGATCTCGAACGACAGCGTATGCAGCCACACCAGCACATGCGTCAGGTAACGGCCGTAGAAGCGCACTTTCGGCACCGACTGGTCGTAGACCGGGATGCCGCTCACCACCGCCTGCGGATGCTGGCGCGCCACCTCCAGCAGCTTGGGCAGGTCGAGGGTGTCGTGCTGGCCGTCGGCGTCGATCTGCACCGCATGGGTAAAGCCTTCCGCAGCGGCGGCGGCAAAGCCGCTCATCACCGCCACGCCCTTGCCGCGGTTTTCAGGCAGCGCCAGCAGGCGCAACCAGCCGCTTTCGGCGGCGGCCAACTCCCGCACCACCGCGCTGGCTTCGCCGCCGCTGCCGTCGTCGACGATCCAGCAGGGCAGACCGTGCACGCGCAGATGCTCGATCAACGCGCCGACGGCGCGTTCATGGCGGTAATAGGGAATGACGATGCAGGGACGGAACATGCGCAATGACGTTGCAGCGAGTTATTGTTATTGCAGTGAATAGACCGGCACCGCGGCGGCGGCGGGCCGGGCTTCGACGTTGAGCAGGGACTCGAATTGCGCGGTGAGGCGGCGCGCCGCCATGCCGTCCAGATCGCCTTCGCGGCGGCCGCGCTCCGGGCGCATCGGCGGCGAGGCGAGGAAGGTGTAATGCGGCGGCTGCTCCGGCACCTGATACCACTTCGAGCCCTTGGTCAGCGTGATCGGCTCGCAGCGGATGCGCAGCGGCACCACCTCCGCGCCAGAGCGCAGGGCGATGTGCGCGGCGCCGCGGCGGAACACGCTGCGGCGGCCCGGCACCGAGCGGGTGCCTTCCGGAAACACGATCAGGCTGCGGCCGGCCTGCAGCGAGGCGGCGCAGTTTTTGATCAGTTCCTCCGGCGAGGCATTGCCGATGTAGCCGGCCCAGCCCACGGCACGCCGCAGAAAGGGGTTGTGCCACAGGTCCTGCTTGACGATGCAGTCGAGCTGCGGCATCCAGGCCAGCAGGAACACCACGTCGATCAGGCTGGGATGGTTGGCCACGATCAGCCGGCCCGGCACCCGCAGGTGCTCGCGGCCATGCACTTCGTAAGTGATCAGGCCGAGCGATTTCATCAGCCAGATGAACCAGCGGCAGCCGTAGTGGACCACGCGCTGCACCCGGCGCCGCGCGCCGTCGGTATCGGCGGCGCTCACCGCCACCAGCGGCAGCACCGTCAGCGACAGCAATAATGTCACCAGCCCGAATACCGCGAAGGCGAAGCCGGTGGCGCAGACACGCCAGGCCCGACCGAGCTGGTTCACGCCGCCCTCGCCGGCGGCATCGAGTACATGGCTTCGACTTCGATCAGCAGCTCGCGGCGGCAGATATCACCGGCCAGCAGCTGCAGCGGCGTATCGCCGAACAGCTCGCCCAGCAGCGGCTGCACCAGCGGCAGGTCTTCCTGGTGGCGCAGGTAGATGCTGTAGGACTCGGCCTTGAATTCCTGCGGATTGCGCCCGGGCAATTGGGTCTGCACCGCGTGGGCCAGCAGCACCTGCAGGTTGGAAGCGGTCTGCCGCAACTGGCCGACGGTGTCGCCGGCGCAGGCGGTGGCGTGGCCGACGATGCTGGCGGTGCCGGACACCAGCAGGCGCGGGCCATCGGCCCAGGGCAGCAGGGTGGCGCGGGAAAAGCTGGGGCTGCGCAGGCCATAGGCGCGCGGATAGCGGAAGGCGCTGACCTGGCGCGGATTCTCCACCTGCCGGCCGGGGCGCTTGCCGGCCAGGGCGATCAGGGTCAGGCCGCCGCCGTGCGAGCCGATGGCGCTGGCCGCGGGCAGGCGCATCTCGAACCCGGCATGGTCGTCGAGGGCGCGGTAGCGGCCGGCGCAGAACTGCCGGTAACGCTCGGCATCGCCCTCGCCCTGGTTGATCTCGCCCAGGTAATGCCAGACGCGCCACAGCTCGGGATAGCCGCGCGCGGCGACAAACTCACCAATACGGCGGTAGGCCCGGTATACCGATTCTTCGATCGGCAGCAGCGCGGCTTCCTCCAGGCGCAGCTGCAGGATCAGCATCTCGCCGTTTTCGCTGTAGCCCAGATCGCCGTCCCAGCCGTGGCTGACCGGCAAATCGCTCAGCCATATCTCGCCCTGACCATCGCCGGCCAAGGGGGCCAGCGGCACCGCCAGCAGGCGCGGATCGGTCCCGCCGGAAGTGGCGCCGAAAAGAAATCCGCACAGGGCATCGTCCGGCAGCGGACGCGCCAGCACCGAGGCCTCCGCCACCTCGACGCGATGTGGACAGGCCGGCCATGCCGCATCCGCGCCAGCGGCCCTGATTTCGGGAATCGTCATCGTTGAAGTATCTCGCAAACCCAGGCCGGAATGCAGCCCCGTAAGGGGTGGGCATTCTTTATAATTCAATGCTTAGGAGCACGCCGGGCCGGTTTTGGGAGCAGAATCCGGCAACAGGGCATAAATTTAGCAACGGCGCTCATTTTATCCAGTTTTACCGTCCGCTTGTGCCAAACAGGCCACAAAACATGCTCACAGCACCACCCAGCAATGTTTCGACACCAGCAACCGGGGTTTTGTTGCCTCCCCACCCCCTGCTGGGCGATTACTACACGGACGAAGCCGGCCGCCTGGCGCAGGTACGGCGCTGGTTCGACGCCTCGGCCGGCAACTACGATTGGGTCAATACCTTCATGAGTTTCGGCTCCGGCGTCTACTACCGCACCGACGCCCTGCGTCGCCTCGGCCTGGGCCCCGGCGAGCGGCTGCTCGACTGCGGCAGCGGCACCGGGGTGATCGCCGCCATCGCGCAGGGCATCGTCGGCGCCACCGGCCTGGTGGTGGCGCTCGACCCCAGCTCCGGCATGCTGGCGCAGGCGCGCAGCCGCGGCGTGCTCAACCTGGTGCCGGGCCGCGCCGAACGCCTGCCTTTCGCCGATGCCAGCTTCGACCGCCTGACCATGGGCTATGCGCTGCGCCATGTCGCCGATCTCGGCGCCACCTTCCGCGAATACCGGCGCGTGCTGGCGCCCGGCGGCAGCCTGCTGCTGCTGGAAATCACCCGGCCGCGCAGCCGTTTCGGCTGCGCCGCGCTGCGCCTGTACATGCGCACCCTGGTGCCTTTGGTAACGCGCTGGTTCCGCCACAGCCGCGATACGGCGGCCTTGATGAGATACTACTGGGACACCATAGAACACTGCGTGCCGCCGGAAACGATACTCGCAGCGCTGCGCGCCGCCGGGTTCGAGCAGGTGCAGCGCCAGGCGCAGCTCGGTGTATTCAGCGAATACACCGCGCTCAGACCGCAACAGGATCAAACCGATAAAAGCTTGGAAATGGAGCAGCAATGAGGGACAGCGAACAGGAGATGGCGACGTTGCTGATCGCCGCGCTCAATCTGGAAGACAAGAAGCTGGAGGACATCGATCCGGCGGCGCCGCTGTTCGGCGAGCCCGGCAGCGGCTGGGGCCTGGATTCGATCGACGCGCTGGAGATCGCCCTGGCGATCCAGCAGAAATACGGCGTCGAACTGCGCGCCGAAGACGAAGCCACCCGCCGCGCCTTCGCTTCGCTGACGGCCCTGGTCGACTACGTTGCGCAGAGGCGTGCAGGCGCCTAGGCGCCCGGCCGCCAGGATCCAATTTGATCAGGGTATTGCTGTTTCTGGCCTACGCCCTGTGCGGACATCTGTCGGTGCTGCGTTCGGCTCCGGCGCTGGAATGGGCCTCGCTGAGCGCGCTGACCGCCGGCATCCTCTATCCGCGGCTGCGTGCCGGCGCCTGGCGCGCCTGGCTGCTGCTGGCCGCGACGGTGGCCGTATGCGGCGTGCTGACCGGCATCGAGGGCGGCCGCTATGTCATGTATCTGCCTTCGGTGGCCTTGCCGGCGGTGACGCTGTTCGGCTTCGCCGAGTCCTTGCTGCCGGGCCGCACCGCCCTGGTGACCCGCATTGCCACCAGCGCACAGAACCCGCTGCCGCCAGCACTGGTCGGCTATACGCGCAGCGTGACCTGGCTGTGGACCCTGGTGATCGCCGCGGTGCTGCTGTTCGACCTGTATCTGATCGTCGCCAGTTCGCGCGAACACTGGTCGGAGTTCGCCAATATCTACATCTACGGAATCCTGGCCCTGATCTTTCTCGGCGAGTACCTGTACCGGCGCATCCGTTTCCGCGGCTTGCAGCAGCCCGGCTTCCTGGACTATCTGCGCCTGCTGTCGAAGCGCCCGGGACTGGCATGAAGAGCCTGGCATGACGACTCTGCAATTGCCCCTGCTGGACCTGAGCGACGCCGACGCCCCGCTATTCATGCAGCGCGATAGCGTCATCAACCGCGGACAGTTCGCCAAGGCGGTCGATGCGCTGAGCCAGCGCCTGCCGCAGCAGCCCTACGCGCTGAACCTGTGCGAAAACCGCTACGCCTTCAGCGTCGCCCTGGCCGCCGTTGCCCTGCGCGGCCAGACCGGGCTGCTGCCGTCCAGCAGTGCGGCGGGCGCGCTGGAAGCTCTGGCGCTGGCTTATCCCGGTGCAACCGTACTGAGCGAAAACGCCACTGCCGGCGGCCTGCTGGTGGACAGCAGTGCCGGCGCCGGCAGCCTCGACCGCTTGCCTTCGATCGACGCCGATGCCGCGCTGGCCATCGCCTTCACTTCCGGCAGCACCGGCCAGCCGCAGCCGCAGATCAAGACCTGGCGCGCGCTGCGGCATGTCGGGGCGCAGCTGTCGCAGCGCTTCCTCGACGGCCTGGGGCGCTGCTCCATCGTTGCCACGGTGCCGGCTCAGCATATGTACGGCCTGGAGTCCTCGATCGTGCTGCCGCTGGCCGGCGGCCACTGCGTCTGGACCGGCCGGCCGGCATTTCCGGACGACGTGCGTGCGGCCCTGGCGGAAATGCCGGCGCCGCGGGTGCTGGTGACCACGCCGATGCACGTGCGCGCCCTGCTCCTGGCCGGCACCCGGCTGCCGCCGCTGGCCTGCCTGGTCTCGGCCACGGCGCCGCTGCCGCTGGAGCTGGCCGAGCGTGCCGAACAGGCCTGGGCCGCACCGCTGCTGGAGGTCTACGGCTGCTCCGAAGCGGGCACCGTCGCCACCCGGCGCACCACCGACAGCGATGTGTGGCAACCGCTCGACGGCATCCGCATCGAACAGCGCGACGGCCTCAGCCTGGTGCACGGCGCCCACCTCCCCGCAGCGGTGCCGTTGCAGGATGTACTGGAAGCGGAGGGCGACGGCTTCCGCCTGCTCGGCCGCGCCAGCGACATGCTCAAGGTGGCCGGCAAGCGCGCTTCGCTGGCCGACCTGACGCAGAAGCTGCTGTCGATTCCCGGCGTGGTCGATGGCGTGGTATTCCAGCCCGAGGCCGGCGACGACAGCGGCGTGCTGCAGCGGCCGGCGGCGCTGGTGGTGGCGCCGCAACTGAGCGAGAACGAAATCCTCAGCGCGCTGGGCCGGCTGATCGACCCGGTATTCCTGCCGCGGCCGCTGCGCAAGATCGGCGGCCTGCCGCGCAACACCGTCGGCAAGCTGCCGCGCAGCACCCTGCAACGGCTGCTGGCCGATGCTTGAGTTCAGCGTCACTGCCACAGTCGCCGCCGACCATCCCTGCCTCGCCGGACATTTCCCCGGACGGCCGGTGGTGCCTGCCGTGCTGCTGCTGGAACTGATCGGCGCAGCCCTGCGCGAACGCCTCGGGCCGCTGCGCATCAGCGGCGTCCCCGCCGCGAAGTTCCTGCTGCCGGTACTGCCGGATCAGCCGCTAGCCCTCAAGCTCAGCGCCGACCCGGCGCGCGGCCGCGCCAGCTTCCGTTGCGAAAGCGGCGGCCGGCTGGCGGCGCAAGGTGAATTGAGCTTCGACCGTCTCTGACCATGTCCGATCCGCAGGCGTGGAAGCAGCACAAGGAACGCAGCTCGCCGGCGCTGCTGGCGTTGTTCGTATGGGGTGCACTGCATCTCGGCCGCGGCTTCGCCCGCGCCCTGCTGCCGCCGATCGTCGCCTATTTCTACCTGACCGCCGGTGCCGCGCGGCGCGCCTCGCGGCATTTCCTGCAGCGCGCCGGCGCGCCGCAGCAGGGCACCCGCGGCGTGCTGCGCCATATCCATACTTTCGCCGCCTGCGCCCTGGATCGCGTGTTCCTGCTGTCCGGCCGCCATAGCAAGGTGCAGGTCACGGTGTACGACCCGGACAATCTGCTGCCCTACTTCGATCAGCACGGCGGCGCCCTGGTGCCGACCGCGCACCTGGGCAGCTTCGAGGCGCTGCGGGTGATCGGGGTGGATCTGAAGGGCATCCGCTTCCGCATCGTCATGGATCGCGGCCACGGCGGCATGATCAGCGACGTGCTGGATCGCCTCAACCCGCAACTGGCGGCCGAAATCATCGACGCCGGACGCGGCGGCCCGGAAATGGGCCTGGCCTTGAAGGAAGCGCTGCAACAGGGCTGCATCGTCGGCCTGATGGCCGATCGCCTCACCGGCACCGATCCCGGCGTGACGGCGGGCTTCATGGGCGGCACGGTGCGCCTGCCGGTCAGCCCCTGGCGGCTGGCCGCGGTGCTCGGCGCGCCGGTGATCCTGTGTTTCTGCCTGTACCGCGGCGGCGCGCGTTACGACCTGCATTTCGAGCGTTTCCTCGACGGCGCCACCGTGCCGCGCCCGGAGCGTGCCGCGTTCACCCAGGCCTGCGCGCAGCGCTATGCCGAGCGGCTGGAGCACTATGCGCGCAGCGCCCCCTACAATTGGTTCAACTTCTACGACTTCTGGGCTGATGAATCCCCTCGCGATCACTAGCTATACCGCGACCACCGCGCTCGGCCGCGGCCTTGCCGCGCAGGCTGCGGCCCTGCGTGCGGAACGCGGCGGCCTGCACCACCGGGGCTTCGAGAGCTGCACCCTGCAGACCTGGATCGGCGAGGTAGCCGGCCTCGATCGGCCGCTGTCTGCCGACTGGGCCGACTGGGAATGCCGCAACAACCGCCTGGCGGATCTGGGCCTGCAGCAGGACGGTTTCAGCGCGGCGGTGGCCGCGGCGCGCGAGCGCCACGGCGCCGGACGCATCGGCGTGTTCATGGGCACCAGCACCGCCGGGGTGCAGCAGACCGAGCTGGCCTACAGCATGCTCGAAGACGGGCGCCTGCCGGACTGGTTCAATCACCGCACTTCGCAGAACGTCTACGCCGTGGCCGATTATGTGCGGCTGCGCCTGGGACTGTCCGGCGTGTGCAGCGCCATTTCCACCGCCTGCTCGTCCAGCGCCAAGGTCTTCGCCTCGGCCAGCCGGGCCATCGCCACCGGGCAGTGCGACGCCGCGGTGGTGGGCGGCATCGACAGCCTGTGCCTGACCACGCTGTACGGCTTCAACGCGCTGCAGCTGATTTCCACCGAGGTCTGCCGGCCGGCGGATGTTCGCCGCAACGGCCTGTCGATCGGCGAGGCGGCGGGCTTTGCCCTGCTCGAACGCGACAGCGGCCAGGTGCCGCTGCGGCTCGAAGGCTACGGCGAAAGCAGCGACGCCCATCACATGTCCTCGCCCGACCCCGACGGCCGCGGCGCGGCGACGGCGATGCGCGATGCCCTGCAGCGCGCCGGCGCCACGCCGCACAGCGTCGGCTACATCAACCTGCACGGCACCGGCACCCAGGCCAACGACCTGGCCGAGGACAAGGCGGTGTGCACGCTGTTCGGCCGCGACACGCCGTGCAGTTCGACCAAGGGCTGGACCGGCCACACGCTCGGCGCCGCCGGCATCGTCGAAGCGGTGTTCGCCCTGCTGTGCCTGCGCGACGGCTTCCTGCCGCGCAGCCTCAATACGCAGACCAAGGACCCGGGCATCGAAGGCGCCATCCTGCTCGAATCGCGGCAGCAGCCGCTGCGGCGGGTGATCTCCAATTCCTTCGGCTTCGGCGGCAGCAATTGCAGCCTGGTGTTCGGGATGGCGGCATGAAGCAAACAGTGTATGTCTGCGCCGTCGGCATCGCGGCACCGGGCCTGCCGGATTGGGCGGCGGCGCAGCCGGTACTGCGCGGCGAGGCGCCTTATGTGGCCGCCGAGCTGCCGCCCTACCAGCCGCAGCTGTTGCCGCCGAACGAGCGCCGCCGCGCGCCGCCGGCAGTGCGTCAGGCCTTTCGCGCCGCCGAGGATGCGGTCACGCGTTCGCCGCGGCCGCCGGCGGAACTGGCCACGGTGTTCGCCTCGTCCGAGGCGGACATGGGCATCATTCACCGCATCTGCACCGCCCTCAACCAGCCGACGCGGGTGATCTCGCCGACCGACTTCCACAACACCGTGCACAACGCCGCGGCTGGCTACTGGAGCATTGCGGTCAGCGCACGCGGCCCCTCGAATACTCTCTGCGGCCACGACGCCACCCTGGCCGCCGGCCTGCTCGAAGCCGCGGCGCAGGTGACGACCGACGGCTACGATGTGCTGCTGGTGTTCTACGACGTGCCGCCGCCGCAGCCGCTGTACGAGGCGCGGCCGATCGGCAGCAGTGCTAGCGTAGCCTTGGTGCTGACCGCGCAGCGCGGTCCCGGCTGCCTCGGCGAGCTGTCGCTGGAAGTGGTGCCGGAGGCGCCGCTGAGTACCATGGCCGATGCGGGCCTCGAGGCGCTGCGCCTGTCCAACCCCGCCGCGCGCGCGCTGCCGCTGTTGCAGCTCCTCGCCCAGGGCCGCGGCGGCACGCTGCATGCCGAAAATGCCGGCGGCGGTGCGCTGCGCATGCAACTGTCGCCATGACCGGCACCGACACAGTCGATGCAGCGGAGATCCGCAGACTGATCCCGCACGGCGGCAGCATGTGCCTGATCGAGCAGGTGGTGCAGTGGGACCTGCAGACCATACACTGCCGCACCCGGACTCACCTCGATCGCGCCCATCCGCTGCGGCGCGATGGCGCCCTCAGCGCCCTGCACCTGGTCGAATACGGCGCCCAGGCCATGGCCATCCACGGCGGCCTGGAGGCGCGCAGCCGCGGCGCCACGGCAGTGCCGGGCCTTCTTGTGTCGGTACGCGACCTGCGCCTGGAAGTGCAGCAGATCGACGATCTCGACGGGCCGCTGGAGCTGCATGCCGAACAGCAGCTGGCCAGCACCAGCGGCTGGCTCTATGACTTCCGCGCGCTGTGCGGCGAACGCCTACTCGGCAGCGGCCGCATCGCGGTGATGACCGCCGCCTGATGCCGCCGGGGCTTTGCGTCAGCGGCCGGCGGACACTAGGCTTGGAACCAACCACTATTCCGATTTCTTTGACGACCAAAACCGAGGAGAAGCAGGCATGAAGGCAATCATCTGCCGCGAGCTGGGACCGCCGGAAAAGCTGGTGTTCGACGAGGTCAAGGAAGCGCCGATGGGGCCTGGTGAAGTGCGCATCGCGATCAAGGGCGCCGGCGTCAATTTCCCGGACACGCTGATCATCCAGGGCAAGTACCAGATGAAGTCGGCGCCGCCCTTCACCCCCGGCGCGGAAGTGGCCGGTACGGTGCTGGCGGTGGGCGACAAGGTCAAGCACGTCAAGGTGGGCGACCCGGTCGCCGCCATCGTGCCGGTGGGCGCCTATGCCGAGCAGGTGGTGGCTTCCGGCGACAGCGTCATGCCGCTGCCGCCGAGCATGGACCTGGTGGTGGCCGCCGGCTTTCCGCTGGTTTACGGCACCACCCTGTATGCGCTGAAGCAGCGCGGCCAGCTCAAGCCGGGCGAGACCCTGTTGGTACTGGGCGCCGCCGGCGGCGTCGGCCTGGCTGCGGTGCAGCTGGGCAAGCTGATGGGCGCGCGCGTCATCGCCGCCGCTTCCAGCGCCGAGAAGCTGGAGCTGTGCAAGCAGCAGGGCGCCGATGAGGTGATCGATTATTCAAAGGAAAGCCTGAAGGAAGCGGTGAAGAAGCTGACCCGCAGCCAGGGCGCCGACGTGATCTACGATCCGGTCGGCGGCGAGCTGGCGCAGGACTGCTTCTCCGCCATCAACTGGAACGGGCGCTACTTGGTGATCGGCTTTGCCGCCGGCGGCATTCCTGAAATCGCCACCAATCGCCTGCTGCTGAAGGGCGCATCCGCGGTGGGTGTGTTCTGGGGCGCGTTCATCGCCCGCGAGCCGAAGGTGAGCCTGGAGAACTTCCAGCAGCTGTTCGGCTGGATCAGTTCAGGCCAGCTCAAGCCCTACATCTCGAAGACCTACCCGATGAGCCAGGCCGGGCAGGCGCTGCGCGATATGCAGGACCGCAAGGTGACGGGAAAAATCGTACTGGTGAACTAAAGGCCTGAACTGGGCCTGAACTTCACCATACGCAACATCTTCCGCTCCGGACTGCTGGCGCTGCAGCGCCAGCGGTACCGGAACGGTGGCGGATCAGCTCTTGGCGCAGAGCTTGTGCAGCGCACTGGAGGCATCGGCGTACATACTGGCGCCGTCGCCGTTGTACCAGGCGTTGTAGATGCGCTGGCCGTGGGTCGAGGCGTTGCCCAGTACCATGCCGAAGGCGGCATTGACGGTCAGTGCCAGGCCCATCGCCACCACCAGCACCGGAAAGCCGCGTTTTGCCTTGTAGCCCTGTGCCGTTTTCATTCTGTCCATGACATCCTCTCCAAGTCTGCTTTTGCTGTATCGCCGGCAATTTCGCCGGTACCACTTGGATGCACGGCCTCGCGGATTTGGATTAAGCGGCCTTCAAATAATCATGCCTACCGTTCGTCGGCTGGCCGGGGCAGGCCTTTAAACCCTGCTCCGGTATAATGGACGTTTA
>FTAG01000637.1_pt1 | contig 24215 bp, 23 predicted proteins | sample 1638911 | NCBI WGS metagenome assembly FTAG01 (sample SAMEA3914813, study PRJEB12502) | metagenome | biome: forest; material: soil | place: Canada | collected 2011-07-07 | depth 0.3 m
AGGCGCGGCAGGGGATTGAACTCGACGCGGCCGTGCAGCAGGGGCACCGGCTGGTCGATGGCGAAGCGCTCCTGCTGCACGATGGTGTCGATGGGGATGCCGATGACGCCGATGGTGGTGGTGCCGATGACGTTGGCGTGGCCGGCGAGGTACTTGAGGGCGAAGCCGGGCTGGATTTCGAGGATGGAGCGCTTGCGGCCGTCGGGCTGGTCGTCGCGCCACTCGAACAGGCGCCAGTCGGCGTCGATCTCGTAGTCGTTGAAGTTGACGCCGGCGAGGATCAGGGTGTTGCCGGAGATGATGTCGATGCCGCCGAACTGGAAGCTTGCCGGGGCGAGGTACTGCCCGGCGGCGCCGACGTGCACATAGCCGGCGGTGAGCGCGGGCAGCCAGCGATTGCGGAAGCCGTAGTGCAGCAGGACCTGCGCTTGGGGGTTGGCCTTGATGCCGTTGTCGCTGTCGATGGTGATGCGGCTGCCACCGGTGGCGATGTCGCCGCCGACGCTGTAGTCCCAGATGCCGGCGAACAGGTTGCCCTCGATGGGGTTGTCCTCCGGGAAGAACTGCACATCCTGCATGCCGGCGCGCGCCGGCCCGGCGCACAGCAGCAGGACGCCGCACAACAGTCTGGACGCGGTCATGCGCATGCTTCCCCCTTTCCCTTTCCCTTTCGCGCTCCGGCCGCGGCGGCGGCCGGGCTGGTGCCTGGCTCTACTGCTTGACGCTCAGCGGATGCTCGCGCAGCCACTGGAACATCGCGTCATTCCAGGCCAATGGCCAGATGACGTGGTTGACGTTGCCGACCGGATCGCCGGCGATGCTCTGGCTGGCGCAGGAGGCGTCGCACTCCTGCACCTCGTTCTTGGCGGCGTCGACGATGACCGATTTCTGTTCCAGGCTCGGGAACAGGTAAGCAAGCTGCTTGTGGAACGCGGTGCCGGTCTGGCAGATGCCGATGATGTCGCAGCTGTTGTGGATGTCCATCAGCGGCGTCAGGGTGGTGGCGAACGGCGTCTGGTAGCAGGGGTCCTGCACGTCCTTGAACGGATCGGGCGAGGAGTAGACGGCGGAGGCGGCGATGGACGGCGTGTTGAGGGCGTAGAGCTGGGCCATGGCGGCGCCGTTGGACCAGCCGGTGGCGTAGACGCGGTTGCTGTCGACGATGTTGCGCGACTCGACCTGGGCGATGAACTGGTCGATGGCGGCGACGTCGAGATTGAGGTCCGGGCTGCTGCGGTCGAGATCGCGGTGCCAGTTGTCCCAGCCCAGGGCCTGGTCGTCGGGGAAGGGATAGAAGTGCTGGGTGTTGCGGCCGATCGGCAGCAGCAGGATGAAGCCGGGATGCCGCGGGTCGCCGTTGAGGTCGGCGCTGTCGGCCAGCGAGACCCAGTTGTTGAGGATCAGCTGCACCGGTGCGGGGAACAGCGAGCCCTGCAGGAATACCAGTAGCGGTAGTTTGCTGTTTGGCGTGGCGCCGGACGGGGTGACCAGGCAGGCCTTGCGCGGATTGCCCTTGGCATCGGTCCAGCTGAGGGTTTCGGCGCCGTCCTGCTCGCAGAAGTTGAGCACGTTGAGCACATCGCCGATGGCGCCGCTGACGCTGATCAGGGTGGAGTCGGCGGCGGGCGGATCGCCGTAGGGTACGTCGCAGTTCCTGGTGTCGCTCACGCCGGGTCCGGTGGAGGCCAGCGCCGCCCTGGTGGGATCGGACGGCAGGCTGGCGCCGCTTTGCGCGCCGCCGTCGACGCCGCTGCTGCCGCCGCAGCCGGCCAGGCCGAGTGCCGCCAGGGCGAGCATGCCCCCGAGTGTCCCGAGCCGCATCTGCTTCTCCTCCGCCGCGCGGATTATTGTGTGCCGCTATGCGGTTAGCATGCCACAGCGGCGGGCACGAAACAGGGGAGTAGGAGGCCGGGACGGGGCGGTCGCGGATGGGGACAGGGAAGGGAACCCGGCGACCCTTGGGGAGCAAGTGCCGGCCCGACCTCCTGCGGGTGAGTGCCGGAGGCGCTGTGAAAGGTTGCGGCGCGCTATTTCTTTTCGATGCTGCCGCTGCCGTAGACCTGCTGGGTGACCGTGGCATTGCCGCGGTAGTCGATGTCGCCGGAGCCGTAGACGGCGGCTTCCAGGGTCTTGTTGGCGGTGACCTCGACGTCGCCGGAGCCGTTCAGGCGCACCTTCACGGTGTCGGCGGAGAGGTCGTACAGGTGCAGATCCCCGGAGCCGTTGAGCAGCACGCCGAGACTGGCGACATGGCCCTTGGCATGGATGTCGGCCGAGCCGATCAGGCGCAGCGCGAGGTCGCCGCCGTCGAGGCCGGTGATGGAGACTTCGCCGCTGCCTTCGTTGGACAGTGCGTTGAGCGACGGCAGGGTGATGCGGACATGAGGGTCCTTCCCGGCGCTCCAGCTGCCCTTGCTGTCGATCAGCAGGGTCTTGCCGCGCACCTCGGTGGTGATGGCCTGGATCAGGTTGTCGTCGAACTCGATGCTGGCCGAGGCCTGCGGGCCGACGGTGACTTCCAGTTCGATGGCGCTTTTGGCCTGGATCGAGTCGAAGCCGGAGACGTTGCGGGTCTGCGTGACGCGCTTGCCGGAGCCGGTGACCATGGGGCTGTTGTCCTCCTGGTGCACGACCTGGCCGCCGAACAGGGAGCCGGCGTAGGCGGGAGCGGCGAGCAGGGCGGCGAGTGCGGCAGTGGCCAACAGGGCCTGGGGGCGCGGCATGAGGCGGAACTCCGGCTGGTGTGTGCTGCTTGGATGAGGCAGGGCGGGAAGAAGTTTGAGTCGGGGTGCGGGGGCTGTCCATCGCCGGCCGGAAAGGCAATCCGGAGGCCGCGCCAGCTTTCCATATCATTGATTCTTAATCAATTCATTAGAAATGCGATAATTTTTTGATCTTGTTGTTTTTAAAGCATAAAATGTAAATATATCTATTCATTATCAATTCAAAATGCGTCTGGAAGAAATCCTCGTGCAGCGCCTTGCGGGTGGTCCGGCCACCGCCGCGGAGCTGGCGCGGGCGCTGGACGTCAGCCAGCCCACGGTGTCGCGTACGCTGGGGCGCCTGGCCGCGCGGGTGGCGCATCTCGGCCGCGCGCGGGCCACACGCTACGCCTTGCGCCGGGCGGTGCGCGAGTTGCCGCCGGATGTGCCCTTGTTCCGCGTCGACGCGGCGGGAGCGATTGCGCGGATCGGCATGATCGCGCCGATCGAGTCCGCCAGCTGGTGGCACCAGGAAGCGAACGGCGCAGGCGCCATATACGCGGGGCTGCCCTGGTTCATGACCGACATGCGTGCGCAAGGTTTCCTCGGGCGGCGCTTCGCCGCGGCCGCGCAGCTGCGCGGGCTGCCGCAGCGGCTGGCCGACTGGAGCGAGACGCAGCACTTCTATGCGCTCGCGGTGCTGGGCGAGGACGTGGTCGGCAACCTGGTGCTGGGCGAGGAAAGCCATGAGCGCTCGCAGCGGCGGCGGCGCGACGCCGAAGAGCCGGTACCGTCGCGGCGCCGCCGCGCCGCCTACGCCGCCGCGGCGCAGCGCATGCTGGAGCACGGTGCGCCCGGCTCGTCCGCCGGCGGCGAGCAGCAGAAGTTCACGGCGATGGTGGCCGATGCGCGGGGCGAGGCGCGGCATGTCATCGTCAAGTTCTCGCCGCCGTTGGATGATCCGGATGGGCGCCGCTGGGGCGATCTGCTGCTGCTCGAGCACCTGGCTTTGCGCACGCTCGCCGGGCTCGGCGTGGCGGCCTCGCACAGCGAGGTGGTGGAGGACGGTGCGCGCCTGTACCTGGAGGTGAGGCGCTTCGACCGCGTCGGAGCGCAGGGGCGGCGCGGGCTGGTGTCGCTGGGCGCGCTGGACGACGAGTTCGTCGGCCAGCGGCGCAGCTGGAGCGCCACCGCCGAAGCGCTGCAGGCGCTGGGATGGATCAGCCTGGAGGATGCGCGGCGGGCGAGCTGGCTGGAAGGCTTCGGCCGGCTCATCGCCAATAGCGACATGCATTTCGGCAATCTCTCACTGATCCACGAAGGGCAGCGGCCGCTGGCCCTGGCGCCGGTCTACGACATGCTGCCGATGGCCTATGCGCCGGCGGCCGAGCTGCCGCCGCTGCGTCCGATGCAGGCGCCGGTGCTGACGCCGGCGGCGCTGGAGCAGATGGACTCTCTGGTACCGGCGGCGCTGGAGTTCTGGCGCGCGGCGACCTCCGAGCAGAGGCTGTCCGCGCCGATGCGCAAGCTGGCGGCGGCGAATGCGGCGGTGATTGCGCGGGCTTTCTGAACCTGGGCGGCGCCGCCGCTAACGCAGGAAGGCGTCGAGCAGGACGATCTGCTCCGGACGGTCCGGCAGGTAAGCCAGGTGGACTTCGGTGCCGGGTGCGAGGTGGTGCAGCAGCCATTCGTTGTTGCACCAGGCGCGGCCTTCACTTGCGCGGCCCTCGGCCTGATAGGCGACGAAGACGTCGTAGGACGCGGTGCTGAGCTGGTTGGACCAGTTGCCGCTCTGGCGTTTGCGCACGTACACGACGCTGCCGCGCACCAAGCGCCCTTGCCTGAATGCCTTGCGCGCTCGCCGCACTTCACGCAGCTGCGGCATGAAAACGGCGCCGAACATCACGAGGAAGAACAGCGGGAATATCGCGAAGAAGAACAGCGGCGGCTGGTCCTTGCCGCCGTCGCCGATGGCGTTGACGCCGGGATCGGAAGGCAGATAGCGCACCGGCAGCGCTTCGCCCTCCTTGATCGAATAGTAGGGCGAATTGCGTCCGGCGACGGCGCTGCCGCGGTGAGGAACGCCCTGGGGCGGGGTGAACTCATAGGTAATGCGGCGGCCACGGCTGCGGTCATCGTCGGCATCGGCCACCGCGATGACTTGTGCCGGCGCGGTGGCTGCCTGCCCGGTAGCCAGGCGCAGCTTCGGGTCGGAGCGCATGATGCTCAGCGGCACGAGCAGGAAGAACACGCCGAAGAACAACAGCAGGATGATCAGCTGGCGCGGCACGGCGGCGCCGTAGCGCAGGCCCGGAAGCTGCTTGAGCGGGCGCGGCGGCTGGCTGGTGATGTCTTTCAACAGGTCTTCGAACATGGCCGCTCCTTGGAACATCGGGCTCGAACGATGCGCTTCCCTCCGATCGAGTCCGGGGTCAGCGCATCCTACATGGGACGGGAACGGGCCGCTTCCATGCGCTCCAGCAAGGCGGCGAGTCGTGATTGCAGGTCCGGCGAAGCGGCGCTCATCGGCGCGCGCGTGGCGTTGCGGATCAGGCCCTGCTGCGCCAGCGCGGCCTTGACGCCGGCGGGGTTGGGCTCGGCGAACAGGGTCTGGATCAGGGGCCAGAGGCCGTGGAAGAGGCGGCGCGCCTCGGCCAGACGGTCTTCGCGTACGGCCTGGTACACGGCGGTGTAGCGTTCCGGGAAGATGTGGGCCGCGGCGGCGATGGCGCCGCTGCCGCCGGCGCAGAGGGTGGTGAAGATGTTGGCGTCCTCGCCGGCCAGCACTTGCAGGCGGGTGCGGGTGATGAGGTCCATGGTGAGGGCGTTGCTGCCGCCACAGTCCTTCACCGCCTGGATGTTGGGATGCTCCGCGAGTTGCTCGAAGCTGGCGAAGTCGATGGCGACGCCGGTGCGGTAGGGGATGTTGTAGACCACCAGGGGGCAGTGGGCGCGGTCGGCGAGGTCGCGGTAGTAGTCGACGATGGCGGCCTGCGAGGGGCGCACGTAGTAGGGCGGCACCACCAGCAGGCCGGCCAGCGGGCGGCTGCGCAGGGCGGCGAGCTGGGCGTAAAGGTGCCCGCGGTGCGGGCCGCCGAGGCCGAACAGCACCGGCGTGCCGGGCGCGGCCTGGAGCACGGTGTCGAGCACGGCGAGCTGTTCGTCCGCGTCGAGGGCGTGGGCCTCGCCGGTGGAGCCGCAGACGACGAGGCCGGCGACGCTGGGTGCGAGGCGCCGGGTGAGGGCGTGCAGCGCGGCGTGATCGATGGCGCCGTCGGCGCGGAACGGGGTCACCAGCGGTAGCCAGATGCCCGAAAAGGTACTTGTATCGCCTGTCATTTCATTCTCCAACGCGTATGTCGTCCGACCGGATTGGGTCAGGCGCTGAGGAGAATGCGTGCTGGTGTTGCCGGTGCGGCGCGCGGTCCCGTCAGCTCGCCTGACGGGACGGGGCCCCGGTCAGGTGAGCCCGTGTTTTTTGGCCTGCGCGCGCGCCGCCGCGCCGCGGTTGCGGCGGGTACGGGTAGCGGGGATGGCGGCGCGGTTCATGGCGGGGCGGAGTATCGTGCAGGGGTCGGTGGGGCGTCAAACCCGGAGCCCGGGAAGAGGTGGTTAAATTGGCCCAATGCCCGTGAGCGGAAGGCCGCTGCGGGTAAGCTGTGCGGCTTCAAAACAATGACGCGGCCGCGATCGACGCGGAGCGCTTGCAAGGTGCCGGGAGGCCACGGGTGGGGACGGTAGGCGCGAAGGCTGCGCTGTGCGTGTTGCTGCTGGCCGCCGGGCTGGTGCTGCTGTGGCTGATCCAGCTGCTGAAGCAGCCGCGGCGCCCCAAGCTGGTGCGCAGCTCGGTGTATGCGCCGGAGCCGGGGCACGACAAGCGTATCGCGGTGCGCGGCTGGACCGACCTGGAGCTGGACTCGATCCTGCACGAGTTCGGGACCCTGTTCCGCGAGCAGCTGCACGAGGGCTACCGGGTGCAGGTCGCGCGCGAGACCGACGGCACTTTCCGCCTCGACTTCCCCGACGACATCGAGCCGGAGCTGTACTACTTCCTGCTCAATGCCCTGAACCATCCGCCCAATCATGCGCTGGAAGGGCGGGTAGCCACCGTGCTCGGCCGGGTGGCGCTGTCGCCGGCGTTCAATCCACCCGATGCGCGCCTGCACGGGCAGCGCGCCTGGGTCTACCTGCCGGAACGCGACCGCGGCTATGAGCTGGTGATGGTGGGCCTGCTCGCCGGCAGCGTTTACGAGCACGACTTCATCCGCCATCGCTGGAAGCTGATGATGGAAGCGCGCGTGCCGGCGCCGCTGCGCGAGTTGATGGAGCTGCCCTGGCCGGATTGAGGCATGCGCAGGCGCAAGGCGGTCGCCGGGTCCGCCGCTCATTGCAGGATCAAATGATGAGCAATTCATCCGCGCTTTCCGCCAAGCGGTTCGCGGCAGACTCGATATCGTCCCTCTCCGCGGCCTACACTGCGCCCTTGATTCATCGAGGGACGCAGGGATGAGCGATTACGCGGCTACGGAAATCCGCCGCCTGGTGTGGTCAGGCTTCTACGATGCGCCGGAGGTGCGGGAGATCGTGCTCGAGGATATCTTCGAGCCGGGCGAGGTCGATGCGGAGTGGGTGGAGAAAAGCATCGACGCGGAGTTCGCGCGCAAGCTGGAGGTGGAGCGGGCCTGGCCGCTGGTGACGGACTGCGACAAGCTGGATCGCGCCTTCGACGAGCTGAACGGCATGGGCATCATCGCGTTGCAGAACGCCGGCTACACGCAGGACGAGGGCATCGACGACGTCACCGAGATGTACCACGAGCTGGGCGGCGAGGAGTCGCTGGTGGAGGGCTACTGCTTCTACCACGGCCAGGACCTGGAGCGGGCGGTGGACGGGCTGGGGCTGATGCTGACCTTCGGCGACATCGTCGGCAACGAGGCCAAGGGCGAGGAGATCGGCGAGCGCATCGTCGAGGTGCTGCACCGGCACGGGCTGGCGGTGAACTGGTCGGGGACCATCGACGAGCGCATCGAGCTGCCGGAGATCGAGTGGCGGCGGCGGAATTTGAAGTAGCGGGCTGCTTTGAACGGTGCGGTGCTGGGATTCGCTTTGCTCATCCCAGCCTACGGGCTCCCGCCCTACGAATCCTCGATTGTATGTAGGTCGGCCTTCAGGCCGACAGCGTCGCCCTGAAGGGCGACCTACAGGGATTGCAGTTCAGTGGGCTGAGGCCACTTGCTGCGACGGCGCACCGCCGAGGGCGAGGTAGAGCTGGGCGGTGTCCTGGTAGCGCTGGGCCTGCGCGCGGACATAGCCGAGGCGGGCTTGCTGGTAGAGGCGTTCGGCGTCGAGGACCTGGAGCACGCCGCTGTTGCCGACCTGGTAGCTCTGGCGCGTCAGGTCGAGGTTGGTGGCGGCGGTGTCCAGCGCATTCTGCTGGGCGGAGAGCTGCTCGGCGTCGTGATCCAGGGCGGTGAGGACGTCGGCGACCTGGCCGAAGGACTGCAGCACGGTCTGCTCGTAGTCGGCGAGCGCGGCCCTGGTCGCGTCCTGGGCGCCGCGGCGTTCGGCGCGCAGGGAGCCGCCGTCGAAGATCGGGCCGGTGAGGCCGGCGGCGAGGCCCCAGACGTTGGCGGACTTCTCGAACAGCTGGGAGATCTGGGTGGACTGCTGGCCGACCGAGGCAGTGAGGGTGAGTTGCGGGTAGAGGCGCGCGGTGGCGACGCCGACGTTGGCGGTGGCGGCGTGCAGGCGCGCTTCTGCGGCGAGGATGTCGGGGCGGCGGTGCGCCAGTTCGGACGGCAGGCTCAGCGGCAGCTTGCGCGGCAGTTTGAGGCTGTCCAGCGCGAAGTCCGGTGCGCTCCAGGCGGCTGGGGTCTTGCCGGTGAGGATGGCCAGGGCGTGGCGCGCGACGCTGAGTTGCTGGCGCAGCGGCGGCAGCAGGGTCTGGTCGTTGGCGAGCTGGCTCTGCGCGCTGAGCAGGTCGATGCGGCTGACGCTGCCGGTGTCGAAAGCGCTCTGGGTCAGCGTGAGGTTCTTTTTATCTTCCTCCAGCAGCTGCTCGACGGCGGTGATCTGCGCGTGAGCGGCGGCGATGGCGAGCGCCTGTTGCGCGACGTTGCCGGTGACGGCGAGGTAGGCGGCCTGCAGCTGATACGCCTGCACCTCGGCGAGGGCGCGCTGCTGTTCGATGGCGCGGCTCTGGCCGCCGTTGTAGTCGAGCACGTAGCTGACGCTGGGGCCGACCGAGAAATAAGTGAAGGGCGGGATCAGCTGGTTGCCGCTGAACTGGGCGCCGTACTTCTGGCGGCCGGCGCCGGCGTTGCCGCTGACTTGCGGATACAGCACGCCGGTGGATGCGATGACGGATTCCTGCGCCTGGGCGAGGTTGGCCTGTGCGGCGGCGAGGCTGCGGTTGCCGGCCAGGGCCTGCTGCATGGTGCGGTTGAGTTCGGGCGAGCCGAAGCCGGTCCACCAGTCGGCGGAAGGATTGCCGGGGGCGAGTTGCTGGCCACCGGCTTTGCCGAGATGGTCGAGTGACTCGTTGGTGTAGGCGGTGTCGGTGGTGGACTGCGGGCGCTGGAAGTCCGGGCCGACGGTGCAGGCGGCGAGCAGGGCTGCCGCTGCTGCGATGCCGGCACGGCGTAACGGACTTATATAAGAACAGTGCATGGACATGGTCATGAGATTTACTCCATCGCCATGGCAGGAGCGTCATCGCCCTTGGCCGGCTTGCGCACGATGCGCACCAGGAAAAGCAGAGGCATGGCGGCCAGGGTGAGGATGAACATGAGCTGGAAGTCGTCGAGGTAGGCAATCATCGCGGCCTGGGCGGTGAGGCCGGCGTTCAGCGCGGCGGCGCCTGTGTGGCTGGCGAGCTGGGCGGCGAGATTCGGATCGCGCGCCATCAGGTTCCAGGGCGAGAGGTGCTCGGACAGGGTCGCGTGGACGATCTGGGTGTTGCTGACCAGCAGGGCCTGCACCACCGAGATGCCGACGCTGCTGCCGATGTTGCGGGTGAGGCTGAACATGGCGGCGCCTTCGTTGCGCAGCTGCGGCGCGAGGGTGGCGAAGGCCAGGGTGGCCATCGGCACGTAGGCGATGCCGGTGCCCAGGCCCTGGAACACGCCGGACCAGAATACCGGCACGCCGTTCATCTGGATGTCGAAGCGGGTCATCAGCCACAGCGACAGGGCGGTGAGGCCGAAGCCGGCGCCGATGATCAGGCGCGCGTCGACGCGGCCGACCAGGCGGCCGACGATGAACATGGCGGCGAGCGAGCCGAGGCTGCGCGGGGCGGTGAGCAGGCCGGCCTCGTACACCGGATAGCCCATCAGGTTCTGCAATAGCGGCGGCAGCAGGGCCAGGGTGGCGAACAGCACGATGCCGACGACGAAAATGAAGATGTTGCCGGTGAGGAAGTTGCGGTCGGCGAACAACGAGGGCCGGATAAAGGGCGCCGGACTGGTGGCGCTGTGCACCATGAACAGATAGAAGGCCAGGCCGGCGACGGTGGCCTCGGTCCAGATCTCGGCGGAGCTGAACCAGTCCTTGAGCGGGCCGCGGTCGAGCACCAGCTGAAGGCCCGCGATGGCGATGCTGAGCAGGGCGAAGCCGAAGAAGTCGAAGCGGGTGCGGCGCTTCTCGCCTTCCTCCATGTACAGCATCACGCCGAGGAAGGCGAGGATACCCAGCGGCACGTTGATGTAGAACACCCAGCGCCAGCTGTAGTTGTCGGTGAGCCAGCCGCCGAGGATGGGGCCGAGCATGGGCCCGAGCAGCACGCCCTGGCCCCAGGCGGCCATGGCCTTGCCGTGGTTCTCGGGCGGGTTGATGTCGAACAGCACGGCCTGGGACATCGGCACCAGGGCGGCGCCGGCCGCGCCTTGCAGGAAGCGGAATAGCACGATCTGCGGCAGCGACTGCGCCAGGCCGCAGAGCATGGAGGTGAAGGTGAAGGCGGCGACCGAGATCAGGAACAGGCGCTTGCGCCCGATCTGCCCGGCGAGCCAGCCGGTGAGCGGGGTCACGATGGCGGCGGCGACGATGTAGCTGGTCAGCACCCAGGTCATCTGGTCCTGGGTGGCGGACAGGGTGCCCTGCATGCGCGGCAGGGCGACGTTGGCGATGGTGTTGTCCAGCGTCTGCAGGATGGAGGTGAGCATCACCGTGCCGGTGATCATGGCGCGGTGGGGGACGTGGTGGGCGGAGGCGCTCATGGGATTGCGCAGCTTGCGATTGCGTGCGACCCCTCGATACGATCCTTCGGATCTACTCGGGACGAACGGGTATCAAAAGGGGCGAACAAAAACATTGGGAACTCAGTGCTGGGCACCGGACGAGTCGCTGCTGCCGAACAGGCTGCGGCGGTGGCCGGTGTCGACTTCCACCGTGGCGCTCAGGCCGGTGTGCAGGGGCAGGCCGGGGTCGGCGTCTTCGAGTTCGAGGCGCACGGGCAGGCGCTGCACCACCTTGACCCAGTTGCCGGTGGCGTTCTCGGGCGGGAGGGCGGAGAACTGCGAGCCGGTGCCGGGGGCGAGACTTGCCACCTTGGCCTTGAAGGTCTTGCCGGAGTAGGTGTCGATCTTCACCTCGGCGGTCTGGCCGGGGCGCATGTGGGTGAGCTGGTCTTCCTTGAAGTTGGCTTCGATCCACACGTCGCGGCTGGAGATCAGCGCGAACACCGGCGCGGCGGCGGTGATGTGGTCGCCGGGCTGGAGCTGCTCGACCTTGGCGACGATGCCGTCGTAGGGGGCGAGGATGCGGGTGTAGGAGAGGTTGAGTTGGGCGCGGTCGAGTTCGGCCTGGGCCTGCTGCACGCTGGGGTGCTGGTCGGGGTCGAGGTCGGGCTTGCCGTCGAGCATGGCGAGGACGCTGGCCGCCTGCTGCTGCGCGCCGGCGTACTGCTGGCGCGCGGCGTCGAGAGTGTGCTGAGCCTGGTCGAACTGGGCCTTCGAGGCGATGCCGGAGGCGAGCAGCTTTTTCTGGCGCTCGTACTCGCGCTGCTGGTAGCCCAGGGTGTCCTGGGCGGAGCGCTGGCTGGCGAGCTGCTGCTGGTAGGCGGACTTGCCGGCGATGACTTGCAGGCGGCTGGTGCCGAGCTTGCCCTGGGCTTCCTCCACGGCGATGCGGAACGGGGCGTCGTCGAGGCGGAACAGCAGGTCGCCCTGGTGCACCTGCTGGTTGTCGTGCACGGCGATCTCGACGACCTGGCCGGAGACGTTGCTGCTGATGGAGGCGCGCGCGGCCTGGACGTAGGCGTCGTCCGTGGACATGAAGCGGCCGCCGAGCAGCCAGAACAGGCCGGCGCCGATGACGACGACCAGCACGCCGACGATCATCAGGGGCAGGCGCAGGCGCTCGGCCAGGCTGCGGGTGTCGGAAGAGCCGGGTGCGCCGGCGACGGTGGTTGCGCTCATTTGCTGGCCTTGTCTTTCTTGACGGCGCGCCTGGGGGGCGGCGCGGCGGCGGGTTTGCCGGAGGTCTCTTCGGCCGGCGGCGCGCAGGACACGGCGGGGTCGGCGTTGGGGACGAGGTTGGTGAGGTTGTGGTGGATGCGGCCGAGCAGGCTCATCAGGGCGTCGCGCTCGGCGGCGTCGAGACCGGCGAGGGCGGCGGCGCGGGCGCGGTCGGCGATGCGCCAGATCTCGTCCACCACCGGGTAGGCGACATCGTTCATATAGAGGCGGCGGGCGCGGCGGTCGGCCGGGTCCTGGCGGCGCTCGATCCAGCCGTCGTGCTCCATGCGGTCGAGGATGCGGACCAGGGTCATGGGGTCGGTGTCGGTGAGGTAGGCCAGCCGCACCTGGGTGATGCCCTGGTTGCGCTGCAGGTAGGTGAGGACCTTGCACTGCGCCATGGTGAGGTTGAGGCCGGTGGCCTCGCGCTCGAAATTGAGGGCGGACAGGCGCGACACGTCCTTGAGCAGGAAGCCGAAATTGCGCAGGGAGTCCATGGGGATAGGGATACCGGGGAGTTGAATCTCGGGAGATAATATCACTTGATATTATTATTTCAAGAGATATTTCATGGCGACCGGCGAAAAGCGCATAAGCCCCGGTGCGCTAAGATGAAATTGCCGCGCAGCGCGGTGTATTCGAGGGCGGCATGAGCCAGGTGCAGGTGTTGGCGGGGCTGGTGGTGAGCGGGGCGCTGGCGGCGTTCCTGCTGGCGATCGGCTTGCGCGGCCTGATCCACCGGCGGCCGTTCCTGATCTCCTCGCGCTGGCTGTTCCTGCTGTGCGTGCTGGCGTTCCTGCCGGGGCTGCGGCCGTTCCTGGCACATGGCAGCGTCATCTCGCCGCTGACCTGGATGAACCTGGCCATGTTCGTGATTTTCGGCGTGGCGATGTGGCTGGTGACGGCGGGCTATTCGGCTTTCGGCGTGACCGAGTCCTCGTTCCGCCAGGGGCTGTACGAGGCGCTGCGCCGGCGCGGCCTGCCGTGGGAGGAGGCGCTGGGCGGGATGAACCTGCCGACCGAGGACGCGGCGGTGCAGGTGGGGATGCACAGCTGGATCGGCACGGCGCAGATCAAGGTGCTGCCGCGCGGGCGGACCTCGCTGCTGCGCGATATCGCCGCCGGCATGAATGCCTACTACCGCTCGGCCACAGTGCCGGTGAACCTGGCGCCCTGCCTGGTGTACGCGGTGATGGGTGGGGTGCTGCTGGTGTTCGCGGTGATGCTGATTTAGACGGTCATGCGCACCAAGTGGCCGGTGGTGATGCTTGTGTTGGTGGCAGCGTTGGCATGGTGGCTATGGCGGCAGCGGGAAAACGCGCCTGTAGCGGCGGCCCGGGTCGAGCCTCAGAGTATGCCGGCGACGCCTTTGCCAAGTATGCCGGCGAAGCCAAGACCAGAGGCGGTAGCGGCGCCGAATCCGGCTTCGGCGAGGGCGGTGCCGCGGGTGGACCTGGCGCACCGGCGCCAACTCATGCAGGAATTTTCGGCATCCGTCGATTGGCTCGCGTTCGTGCAGGAGCATGTGCCGCAGGCGCGGGCGGGCGATGTCGAAGCGGCCCTGATGATCCTGAGTGTGTTCGATAGCTGCGACAAGATGCAGAAACGGGCCGCGTCCGGAAGCGGGAGCAAGGAGGAGCAGGCCGATAGCGTCGAAACCTTGCGCCGCTTCTGCGGCGGCCTGTTGCAGGCACCGGCGGAGGAGGTTGGCACCAAGGAAGAGTGGCTGCGGATGGCGAGTGCACATGGCAGCGGTCTGGCTCTGCTGACCCGGGCCGAAGGTGCCGACCCGGCGCGGAGCCAGGAGCAGCGTGTCGCCGACCTGCACGCCGCGATCGACTCCGGGGACCCGACGGTGGTTGAACGAATGATCATGGGGAACTACGGCGACAAGCATCCCAACTACGGTAGCGACCGTGAATTCAGGATCATGCGCGCAGAATCGAATCTGGTCCTGTGTTCGCTGGGCTACGACTGCGGCTCGGCCGGGCCGGTTTACGAAGGGATGTACTGCCAGCCCAAGGGCTGTCTACATGCGGACGGGGTGGAGCGCTACTACGAGTTGTCGATGAGCCCACCGGACTATGCCGAAGCATTGGCGTACAGTCGACAGATGGCGGCGGAAGTGGGGAGCGGGCACTACGACTGGCCGGAAGCGCAATTCCTGGAGAAGCAGGTGACGGCCTCCCAGCAGGACGGGGAAACGGGCGGGACGGAGAAAAGCCCCTGACACCGGGGGCGCCGGAATACCGCCGCTGCCGCCACAGGCTCCGCCGATAAAAGCCGAACGTCGGATCAGGCGTCCGGCAGGAGAGGAGAACCGGAACAATCCCCATAGCGGGAGTACCGGAGGAGGGGGCGATGGTCAAGACAGCGATGGTGGCGACCTGCGCGGTGCTGCTGGCGGGCTGCAGGCTGTGGGCGGCGGGGGATGACCCGGCCGGGCGGGAGCTGATGAGCAATGCGCTGACGGTGTTGGGGGCGATGAACCGGTATGCCCAGGCCAATGACGGCAAGGGACCGCCCGAGCTCATGGCCCTGGTGCCGAATTACCTGGCGGCGTTGCCGGCGCAGCCGGTGCTGGATTACTCGCCCAAGCGCGGGACCCTGGTCTACAACTATGAGACGGTCTGGCCGCCACACTCGATTTCGGCGTGTTCGGCCAAGCTGGGGGATAGCGGGTTTCATTGCGCGGTTTACAACTAGGGATGGGGCGGCGCGGTCCCGGGCTACGGGGCGGCCCCACGATCGAGCTCGGCTTGTCCCGGGAAAGGCCCCGGATTGCGCTTCGCTCCATCCGGGCTACGGTGGGGCAGATATGCAGCGGGGGGCGGGGTTCGCCGGTAAACTAGGGGTATCGTCCGCTGGCGCCGCCGGTGGTGCAGCTTTCAGGATTGGATGAATTCCAGGTTACCCCCCTCCCGCCGTTCGGGCACCGCGCAGATCGGCCGCGGTTCGCAAGCGGTTTTCGGCCTGGCCGAGTCGTTCGAGTCGGTCCGCGATACCTTCGAGGAAAAGCGCTCCTTCACCCGGCGCGTGGTCGTGGCCGCGCTGATGGTGCTGCTGTTGAGCGGGCTGCTGCTGGGGCGGCTGACGCAGATCCAGCTGGTGCAGCACGACTATTACACGACACGTGCCGACGACAACCGCATGCGGCTGATCCCGGTGCCGCCGGTGCGCGGGTTGATCTATGACCGCAACGGCGCGCTGCTGGCGCAGAACGAGCCGAGCTTCTCGCTGAAGCTGACGCCGGAGAAGGTGCCGGGCGGGCTGGACAATACGCTGGCGCGGCTGGCCGAGCTGATGCAGCTCGACGAACGCGACCTGGCGCGGTTCAAGGACCGCATGCACAAGATGAAGCGCTACATGGCGGTGCCGGTGCGCACGCATCTGTCGATGGAGGAGGTGGCGCGCTTCGAGGTGAACCGCTACGACTATCCGGGCGTGGACGTGATCCCGGAGCTGGCGCGCGACTACCCGATGGCGGACGTGACCGCGCACCTGATCGGCTATGTCGGCGGCATTTCGGATACGGACTACGCCAACCTCAACGAGAGCGAGTACCAGGGGCTGACGCAGATCGGCAAGGCCGGCATCGAGCGCAGCCACGAGGACGAGTTGCGCGGCATGCCGGGCAACAAGGTGATCGAGGCGAACGCGGCGGGCAAGCGCCTGCGCGACCTGCCGGGGCAGGGCACCTTGCCGGCCTCGGGCCAGGACCTGTTCCTGAGCATCGACGCGAAATTGCAGGCGGTGGCGGAGCAGGCCTTCGGCGATCTCGACGGCGCGGCGGTGGCGCTGGACCCGAAGACCGGCGAGGTGCTGGCGCTGGTGAGCAAGCCGGGCTTTGCGCCGGGGCCGTTCGTGGAAGGCATCGACGGCGACAGCTACCGCGCGCTGCTGGAGGATCCGGACCGGCCGCTGTACAACCGCGCGCTGCTCGGCACTTATCCATCCGGCTCGACCATCAAGCCGTTCCTGGCGCTGGCGGGCTTGCACTTCGGCACGATCAATCCGGAGAAGCCGGTGTTCGACCCGGGCTACTTCCAGCTGCCGGGTGTGTCGCGCAAGTACCGCTGCGACAAGCGCCAGGGGCATGGCTGGCTGGCGCTGGACCAGGCGATCGCGCAGTCCTGCGACGTGTATTTCTACCAGGCGGCGGTGAACCTGGGCATCGACCGCATCGACGAGGTGCTGAACGAGTTCGGCTTCGGCCACGTCACCGGCGTGGACATCCCCAACGAGAAGGCGGGCATCCTGCCGACGCGCGAGTGGAAGCGGCGGGTGCGCCATGACAGCTGGTACCTGGGCGAAACGGTGAACATGGGGGTGGGCCAGGGCTATTTCACGGTGACGCCGATCGAGCTGGCGCTGGCGGCCTCGCGCATCGCCATGCACGGCGGCGGCTTCAAGCCGCACTTGGTGCACGCGATGCGCGATGCGCAGACCGGCGACCAGCAGGCGGTGAGGCCGGAGCCGCTGCCGCCGATCAAGGACATCGAGGAGAGCGTGTACGCGCGGGTGATCAAGGGCATGTCGATGGTGACGCAGGGGCCGACCGGCACCGCGTACCGCGTGTTCAAGGACGCGCCGTATACCTCGGCCGGCAAGACCGGCACGGCGCAGGTGGCGGGGCTGCGCCAGGACGAGACCTATGCGCCGAAGCTGGACACGGTGCAGAAGAAGCTGCGCGATCATGCGCTGTTCATCGCCTTCGCCCCGGTGGAGGATCCGCAGATCGTGGTGGCGGTGGTGGCGGAGCATTCCGGCTTTGGCGCGACCTCGGCGGCGCCGGTGGCGCGGCAGATGATCGACCAGTACCTGACCGGCAGGGTGCTGTACCTGACGCCGCAGGCGAAGGACGTGGTGACGCCGCAGGACAGCGTCCCCGACGAGTCCGATACCAGCGACGAGGACGAGAACGCCACCAACGGCAACGCGCAGGAGCCGGTGCAGCCGGGCGGCGATGCGCCGCCGGTGCCGCCGAATTGAGGGTGTTGTGACAGAGGCTTGCGCGATGCGGTAAGTGGCATTAAAAGAGTGATAGGCGGCTCGTGTTGTGTGCGAGGCCGCTGAGGGAAAACCCGCCCTGGAGGCGGGTTTTCTGCTTTATGGAGGTGGCGGCGCCGGTTGGCATAGTGCGCTGCCCCTCACCCCAGCCCTCTCCCCACATTCGTGGGGAGAGGGGGAAGAATCAAAAAAATTAACAAAGCCCGCCTTGCGCGGGCTTTTTCGTTTTGCCCGTCCGCTGGCAGAGGGGATCGGGTGCGCCGGTTCGCCGGCGCTTTTATTGGAGCCGCGGAGGTGCGGGATGGACGAGGCATCGACGCGCAAGAAGCCGGGGCGCGCGGCGGCGAAGAAGGCGGTGCGGGCGAAGGCCGGCAAGCCGGAAAAGGCGGCTGAGGCGGCGGCATCAAAGGTGTCGCCGCTGGATTTCATGCTGATGCTGATGCGCGACGAGGCCAAGCCGGCGGCGCTGCGGCTGAGCGCGGCGCGGGCAGCGGCGCCTTATGTGCATGGGCGCTATGCGGGCGAGGAGCCGGAGGGCGGGGAGTCGCGCTTGCGCGAGTCGCTGAAGGTGCTGGTCGATCAGGCGCAGGAACGCGGCGGCGGCGTGACGGCTCTGGTGAGGCGGCGCTAATGGAGATGAATGAGGAGACGCTGCAGGAGGTGGTGGCGGCGCTGGGCGAACGGCTGCTGGACCGGGAGTGGCGGCTGCGCAACCTGTACTGGATCACCGACAAGCAGGGACGCCGGGTGCGGTTCGAGCCGAACTGGGCGCAGGTGGAGCTGTTCGATTCGCTCGGGCACCGCAACGTGGATTTGAAGGTGCGGCAGCTCGGGATCACGACCGGGTACTGCGTGCTGTGGCTCGATGCGGCCCTTTTTAATAGGGATCTGAGGGTCGGCATTGTCGCCCACACAAAGGACGATGCCCGGATCCTGTTCAGGGACAAAATCAAATTTGCGTACGAAGCACTGCCGGAGGAGCTGCGCCGGCTGATCCCCGCGGTGAAATGCGATGCGAATGAGTTGTTACTGAAGAACGGCAGCGGCATCCGCGTGGGGGTGACGTTCCGCTCGGGCACGGTGCAGGTGCTGCATGTGACGGAGTACGGCTATGTCTGCACGCGCAATCCGCAGCGGGCGGAGGAGATCCGCACCGGCGCGTTCCAGGCGGTGCCGGCGGGAGGGATCATCGTGGTGGAGTCCACGGCGAAGGGGCGCGCGGGGCATTTCTTCGAGCTGTGCCAGGAGGCGCAGAAGAGCAGCGCGCGCGAGACTCATCATAGCGAGGACTGGCGCTTCACCTTCCTGCCCTGGTACCGGGCGCCGGAGTACGCGGCGGAAGGCGAGGGCGTGGAGTACGCGCAAGAGACGGAGTACCTGGACCGGCTGGAGGAGACGGCGCGGATCAGCCTGACGCGGGCGCAGCGGCAGTGGTGGTGCCGCAAGCGGCGCGAACTGGGCGACGAGATGTACTCCGAATATCCATCGACGCCGGAGGAGGCGTTCCGCCAGTCCACCGAGGGCGCGTACTACGGTGGCCTGATGATGGAGGCGTGGAAGGACGGGCGCATTACCTCGGTGCCAGTCGACAAGGCGCTTCTCGTCGATACGTGGTGGGACCTTGGTATCAACGATGAAACTTTCCTGTGGTTCGTCCAACGCAATGGCTATGAGGTCCGCCTGGTCGATTGCTACAAGAACAGTGGCGAGGGTCTGCCGCATTACGCGCAGGTGCTGGACGAGTGGCGGCGCAAGCACGGGGTGATCTACGGGCGGCACATCGCGCCGCACGATATCCGCGTGCGCGAACTGAACACCGGCAAGAGCCGACTGGAGACGGCGCAGGGCTTGGGCATTTCCTTCGAGGTGGCGCCGATGCTGCCGGTGGCCGACGGCATCGAGGTGGTGCGCGCGGCGCTGCCGCGCTGCGTGTTCGACGAGGAGCGCTGCGCCGAAGGGCTGCGCGGGCTGGAGCACTACCGCAAGGAATGGAACGCGGCGCTGGGGGTGTACCGCATGCAGCCGCTGCACGACTGGGCCTCGCATCCCTGCGACGCGTTCAGGACCGGCATCGCGGCGGAAGGGGTGCAACAGGTGGTGTCGCGGGTGGCGGCGCGGGAGGTGGGGAGGGAGCGATGGCGGTGAGGTAAGAAATTCTAAATAAAATCTGACATTTACTGTTTTAAATTGATCGCTTGAGTACTTCTGGTACCGCCTGTTCCTTTATGGTCCGCGACAAACGTGGACATATCGGAATCGTTCGGTCCAAGGAGCCAAAGCCTCTGCTCTCCAGAATCAGCCATTATCTGAATCGGGCGGAGGTCAAGGAGCTGGGGGCTGTTGATTGGTGGAGCGTCATGTCCTTGCATGGCGGGCGTCTTCTATGGCCGGCTCCTTTCCTGGAGCGCTTGCGCGCGGCAAGCTATGAAGACTTTCTGATCGCAAGAGAAGACATCGGCGCTCATGCATGGGACGATCTGGTGGAGCTTTTCCCGGAGTATGCGGAGCGCTTTCTTGCCGAAAAACAGGGGAAGGCGAAGTTCATCAAACCGGGCGCCGTCGTTCGAGATCGGCATTGGCACGTGGGCATCGTGCGTGAGAAGGAGGCGCCCCCTTCCAAGAGTTGGATCGACGGCTTGAAGAATTCTGAAGAGGTCAAGAAACTCGGGCCAACCGTTTGGTGGAGTTTCCTGCCTTTGAGTGGCGGTTCTGCGCTATCGCCGGGCCCCCTTCTGGAATATTTGCGTGATGCAAGCTACGAGGACTTCCTGAAGGCCAGTGAAGCTGCCAATGAAGCGGCAAGGGAAAGTCTGGTGAGGATGTTTCCGGAATATGTGAGCCGGTTTTTGAATGAGCAGCGGGGCGAGTAGAAAGCCGCTCCAAGCAAGGTTGCGCGCTTTCCGGGCCACGGCGTTGTCTGCCGGGGAAACTGGATCCCCGCCTACGCGGGGATGACAAGCGGGGAGGGCGGGGTGAAGGAGTGAGAGTAGTTACCGGCTGCTCTTGTCCTTGAAGAAGCTCCAAGCCTCTTCCGCGCTTTCGAAATCCCTGTTCTGTGTGCCGACTAGGCGGCTGTAGAGCCAGCCGTAGTGGTAGCGCAGGCTGGGTTCGACGTGGCCGCCGTTCTGGATGGTGAGGAGTGAGACCTGGGGGCCGTTGTTGGGGCCCCAGGTTTGCTTGCCGGCGCTGGTCGGATCGTCGGTGTTCAGGTGGGGGAAGGTGCTGGCGACGGCGGGTGTACCGGCGAGGCCGTCGGTTTTGAGCCAGAAGTCGCGGGTGGCGGCGCCGCCGGTGACGACGCCGGTCCTGTGGTTTTTCACGCCGACCTTGCCGCCGGCGTAGGGGACGATGGGGTCGTCGGTGCCGTCGATGAGCAGGACCGAGACGGGCGCGGCGGGGCCGGTGCAGTCGCTGTGTTCGGCCATGGTGCCGGAGGCGGCGGCAATGGCGGCGGGCGTGGGGCGCAACTCCAGCGCCAAACGGATGGACATCATGGCGCCGTTGGACATGCCCATGATGTAGAGGCGATGCGGATCGGCGCGGCCGGATTTGACCAGGGTGTCGATGACGGCGCGGGCGAAGGCGACGTCGTCGACCTGGGGGTCCTCGATGGCGTCCGTGCGGCAGTCGTGCCAGCCGGTGTGGTTGTCGCTGCCGGTGAGGCCCTGCAGCGCGGCGACGAGAATCTGTTCGCGGTCGGCGATGCCGACCCAGGCGGAGAGGGGCGAGGGTACGCGGCCGTCGCCGAGGGCGTTGGCGGCGGTGCCGAGATGGCCGTGCAGGACCAGGACCAGGGGGCGCGGGCCGGCAGGCAGGTGGTCGGGGGTGACGAGGATGTATCGGCGCTGGAGGCCGCCGGCCTGGATGGTGCTGTCTTGCTTGGTGGCGGCTTGCGCGGTGCAGGCCAGGCCGAGGAGCAGGGCGGCAATGGTGTGGCGAAGCGGAAGGGTGGGCATGGCGGGGCTTGTTGCTTGCTGGATGGAGTGTGAGTTACCGACTGCTCGATCGATGCGCTTCGCTACGCTCAGCACATCCTACGCCTTGTGGCTGACTTGCAGTGATACGCCCCGGAAAGGGAATCCCTTCGCTGTGAAAATCCGTTTGTTGTGTCCTTGCGTCCGTCGTGGGCTTTGTACCCGTTGGAGTCCGCTAGCATTCTGCGTGGATCATTTTGCGGGAGATGCGGGATGTTCGATGCGGAGACTCTGGCGGCGCTGGCCGCCTTTCCGGACCGGCTGGAGCGTTACCTGGCGGCGGTGCCGGCCAGCCGAATGATGTGGGCGCCGCAATCCTGGGAGGGGATTCCGAGCGAGACGCTGACGCCGCTGGAGCAGGTGTGCCATGTGCGCGATATCGAGCGCGAGGGTTATCTGCTGCGTTTCCGGCGTCTGGTGAACGAGGAGAATCCCGTACTGGCTTCGATCGATGGCTATGCGCTGGTGTGCGAGCGGGACTATGCGCGTGACGATGCGGGGCGGGCGCTGGCGGCGTTCCGGGCGACGCGGGCGGAGACGGTGGAGCTGTTGCGCGGGCTGGATGCGGCGCAGTGGCGGCGGCGCGGGGCGTTCGAGGGTTATGGGGCGGTGACGGTGCGCGGCTTGGCGCATTACCTGTGCAGCCATGATCACCAGCACCTGTCCGGGCTGCAGTGGCTGCTGGGGAAGATGGAGGAGGCGGAAGCGGTTTGAGCGCCGCCGCTCAGGCAGCGGCGTGCTCGGCGGCGGCTTGCTGCGCGGGCATTGGTTCGGCACGGATGAGGCGGATATTGCCTTTGAAGTCTTCGGCCAGGGCGGTGCAGGAGTCGACCCAGTCGCCGCAGTTGTAGTAGGTGATGCCTTCGCCGAGGTCGCGGATCTCGGGGTGATGGGTATGGCCGCAGATGACGCCTTGCAGGCCGGCGCGTTCGCAGCGGCCCTGCATGCGCATGTCCACGCCGCAGACGAACTGCACGGTGCTCTTGACTACGTCCTTGGTCGTGTCGGCGATGTGGAGGCCGGGCTTGCCCAGGCCGGCACGGACGCGGTTGATGAGGGCGTTGGCGGCGATGAGCAGGTTGTAGGCGCGGTCGCCAGCGCGGGCGAGGCGCGGCAGGCGGGTGATGAGGTCGTCGTAGATGTCGCCGTGCAGGACCAGCAGGCGGCGGCTGTCGGCGGTGGTGTGGACCAGTTCCTGGGCGAGGTGGATCTTGCCGAAGGGCAGCTCGCTGGTGATGAACTGGCGCATGAAGCCGTCGTGGTTGCCGGTGAGGTAGCAGACGCGGGTGCGGCGCCGGGCCTTGGCGATGACGGCGCGGATGACGCGGCTCTGGTCCGGAGTCCAGTAGAAGCGGGTGCGCATTTTCCAGCCGTCGAAGATGTCGCCGACCAGGTAGAGCTGTTCGCAGTCGTGGCGCTGGAGGAAATCGGCGAGGCGGGCGGCCTGGCAGCCGGGCGAGCCGAGGTGGACGTCGGAAATCCAGAGGGTGCGGTAGGCGGTGCGGCGGCGGACTGCGGACATGCGGCTTCTCGTTCCCTGAGTACGGGCGGCCTGCCGCGTCCTTCCGTGGGACGGCAGGTGCGTAAGGTTCTGACGCCCGGGGAGCGGGAAGGTTCCGGCGGATCGGCGTCGGGCGCTCAGGTCAGCTTGTGATGGCGGATGACGATGGTGTCCGCCGCGAAGTCACCCAGGCGCTGGCGCCGACGGCTGGCGATGAAGAGGATGTCGAAGAAGCTGAGAAGGTAGAGCGTGAAATTACGCCCGATCGATTGGCCGTAGGTGCAAGGCGAGCCGAACACGGCGTCGACGACCGCGATGCCAAGCAGTCGTTTGCCGACGCTCTGTCCGTCGGGAAGTCCATCGGCCAGCATGTGGTAGGCAAAGCCGACGATCAGGCCGAGGAAAAAGAGAGCGGGTGAGCGGGCGATGGTGGTAAGCCAGCCGAACAGTGCGACCAGGGCCACGACGACTCCCATGTCGATCAGGCGTGCCGCAAGACGGCTCCCGTATGAAGCCAGCTGGCCGTGATCCGGATCGCGCGCGATCCGCTCGGCGCTGCGCTCCTTTTCGCGCTCTAGGGAAAGCGCGCCAAGGTTATCCGGCGTAATGCCGCGCTCGGCGAGTACCTCCGCCAGCGTGGTACGGGCGATTTCGGTGAGATCACCGCGGATATGCAGATCGAGCAGCGCCTCGAGCGGCATGGAGGCGTACTGTTCGCGCAGGTCTTGTGCTTGCGGCGGCATGTGCGGGCGGCGAGTGGGATATCCCGTTAGCCTGCCTTGGGGATGGCGGAGGTGTCCAGCGGGAAGCGCTTGCGCCCGCTGGTGAAGCCGATTAAAAGGGTGCTATGCGGTGCGCGCTGTGCGTACCACCCCGAACCTGCCCCTGTGGCGGGTTTTTTCGTTTCTGGGCCCTGCGGGGCGGAGGGCGGGATGAAGAAGCTGGATGAGAAGGATCTGTCGACGCTGCGCACGACGTTCGCGGCGGCGATGGTGGCGTTGCAGCGTGGGCGGGTGCCGCTGGGGCCGGAGTTGCAGCAGCTGCTGAAGACGAGCTGGGACATTGTGCGGCAGCCGGATGATCCGGCACTGGCGTTCCAGATGCGTAAGGCTTCGCCGTTGGTGTTGCCGTTCGGGATGGACCTGCGATGAGCGGGCCGGGCGATGTGATCGCGGGGCTTGCGCCGCCGCAGGAGAATGCGCCGGCGGTGGCGTTTGGGCGGGGGCGGCTGCGTGGTGCTGAGGACGGGGACAGCGCGACGGCCTACCCCTCACCCCAGCCCTCTCCCACAAGGGGAGAGGGGGATGAGGTTGCAGCGCAGGATGAAGTGGAAGAGGCAGGTGAGTCGCTGAATGCGCTTGCTGGATACATCCGCTCTTCCTGGTCGCGTAACAAGCGGGCGCGGGATGTGGTGGAGGAGCGGTTGCTGGCCTGCCTGCGGGCGCGGCGCGGGGTGTATGCGCAGGCGGAGCTGGGGGAGATGTGGACGGCGGATGCGGGCGAGGCGATCTATCTGCCGCTGGCGGCTACGAAGATGCGGGCGGCGGAAGCGGCGCTGCGCGAGCTGCTGCTG
>FTAG01000626.1_pt1 | contig 24114 bp, 16 predicted proteins | sample 1638911 | NCBI WGS metagenome assembly FTAG01 (sample SAMEA3914813, study PRJEB12502) | metagenome | biome: forest; material: soil | place: Canada | collected 2011-07-07 | depth 0.3 m
CCATCTGGATCGGAAAGCTGCCGTTGTTGCCGGTCTTCAGGGTGTCGCTGATCTGGCCCTGGGCGTTTGGCGTCGCGGGAGTGTTGCCGTCAGGGTTCAGGTTCAGATAGTTGCGGTAGTACCGTTCCGTGTAGCCGGCGTCGAAGGCGCGCAGGTACCAGCTGTCGTCGGCGTCCGGCTGGTAACCGAAATCGGCGCCGTAGCCGTGGCGCCGGCGGTGCAGCTCGTAGTCGCGCTGCTGGATCTGATTGATCGCGTCGTAGGGGTGCGCGCCGTCGTTGAAGTAGGCCGGCTCGACGTCATGGAAGAAGCGCTTGTCGTCGTAGTAGGAGGCGGTCAGCACCACCGAGAACGGGCGCCGGCTGTAGGGGCTGTCGCCGCCGCCGAAGCGGCCGCCGGCGGTCACGGCAGCGTCGATGATGCCGGTGCTGCCCAGGGGCTCGTAGCCCGAACCGAGGTTGCCCTGGATGAAGGGCTCGCCGTTGCCGGGGGCGGTCTTGGGCGTGATCTCGATGCTGCCGCCGAGATCCTCGGCATCCATGCTTGGTGTGTTGGATTTGGTCAGGGTGATGGCGCCGATCAGGCCGATCGGGATCGAATCCAGCGTCACCGCGCGATAGCCGCCGAACGGCGAGGCATTGTTGGTCGGCGGCAGGCGCAGGCCGCCGAAGGTGGTGCTGTTGAGGTCGGCGTCGAAACCGCGGATGTTGACGTAGCGCCCTTCGCCTTCGTCCGTCTCCAGCGAGATGCCGGGGATGCGGCGCACGGCCTCGGCCACGCTGACGTCCGGCAGCTTGCGGATTTCCTCATAGGTCGCGATGTTGATGATGTTCGGCGCGTCCTTCTGCGCCTGGCGCGCCGTCGCCGCCGGGGTGCGCTGCGCCAGCACCGTGACGGCTTCCAGAGCGGTCATTTTCCTGGCGTTCACGGACACGTCATCGCGCGCGGTCTCGCCGGCCGCGACGCTGACGCTGTGCTCCTCCGCCTTGCCACCCGCCGGAGTCACGACCAGCGTGTAGGTGCCGGGCGCGAGGTTGGTGAACGAATAGGCGCCGTCGTTGCCGGTGACGAGTTGCGCTCCGGTTTCGCGGATGCTCACGGTCGCGCCAGCGACGGGGCTGCCATCCTTGGAGTTCTGTACATGTCCATTCACGCCGCCGCCGTCGGCGGCGAAGGCGGCCGACTGGATCGAAAGCAAGAGCAGCGCCGGCAGAAGTACACGGCGCGAGACCGTGCTTGCCGGGGCCGGCGTTACAACGGCAACGGGATCAGCCGACGCCGGCAGCGGCGCCTCCAGAAAAGAACCTCGCATGACGCACTCCTTGTCCCAGGCGGTGCAGGGCGTCCGCGTTTCCGGCGACATTTGGCCGGACGAGCGTCCCCGCAGAGGAGAAGGAGTTTAGGAAGCCAAGATGAACATCTTGTTAAAAAATGAACAAATTTTCATAAATCGAAAATTATTATTGTTTTGTTGTTTTTATTTTTTAAAAATAAACAGTTAAAAAATAATCCAGATAAATCAATTTGCGATTATCGAATTATTAAGGACAAATAGATATCTTCATTGCACTGAATTTCTATTTCAGCACATCAAATGACTGCATGATCTAATTTTTCATGATTGAAAGCGACCATCCCTCCCGCCAAGCAGGCCGCTGCCAGGACGGAATTGCTCCATTTCCCGAACATCGACCGGCATCGGCGCCATGCTGGCTGCACGCCATCCATGCACGGCGATTCTCGAACGCCAGACTTAAGCGGAACTTAAAACCGGCGACGCAGGCAATACGATGCGGCACACTAGCCGCGGTGCCGGATATGCCATCCAGGTAAGGGAATACCCATGCGTCTGCTGCTGATCGAGGACGATCCGATGATCGGCCGCGCCATTCGCCGCGGCCTCGGCGACGAGGGATTCGGCGTCGACTGGGTGCAGGACGGCACCGCTGCGGAAGCGGCCTGCCGCCAGCCCGGCTATGACGCCGCCATCCTCGATCTCGGCCTGCCCGGCAAGGACGGTCTGCAGCTGCTGCAGCAGATCCGGCGCGATGGCAGCACCCTGCCGGTGATCGTGGTCACCGCCCGCGATGCGGTACCGGACCGCATCCGCGGGCTCGATTGCGGCGCCGACGACTACCTGGGCAAGCCCTTCGACCTGAACGAACTGGCGGCACGGGTGCGGGCGCTGATCCGCCGCCGCTCCGGCCGCGCCGCGCCGCAGCTCGAACACGCCGGCGTGATGCTGGATCCGGCCACCCGCGAGGCCAGCCTGCGCGGCAAACCGCTGAACCTGTCGGCGCGCGAGTTCGCAGTGCTGGAAATCCTGCTGTCGCGCCCGGGGGTGATCCTGTCGCGGGCGCAGATCGAGGACAAGCTGTACGGCTGGGGCGGCCAGATCGGCAGCAATGCGGTGGAAGTCCATATCCATCTGCTGCGCCGCAAGCTCGGCCAGGATTTCATCCGCAACGTACGGGGCGTCGGCTACACCGTGCCGGGAGCGCCGTGAGGTCGATCCGCGCGCGCCTGCAGGTAGGCCTGCTCGCCGGCATGCTGCTGGTGCTGATCGCCGCTTCGGCGCTGGTCTTCATGGCGGCGCTGGACGAAGTGGGAGAACTGTTCGACTACCAGCTGGAACAGACCGCCACGGCCTTCTCGGCGCAACCGCTGAAGACCCCGGACAAGCTGCCCGACAAGGACGACGATGATCCCGAGGCGGATTTTGCGATCCAGGTGTGGGACGCCGCCGGTGCGCCGCAGTTCAGCTCACCGTCGCCGGCGGCATTGCCGCGGGTCCCCCGGCCGGGATTCTCCGACCTGCAAGCCGGCGGCGAGCGCTGGCGTGTGTTCCGCACCGACAGCGGCGGCCGCACCGTACAAGTGGCGCAGCCCTGGCAGGTGCGCAACGAAGTCGCCAGCGGCATCGCCCTGCGCATGCTGGGGCTGGTGCTGCTGCTGTTTCCATTGGCGGCTCTGGTGATCTGGCTCACCGTCGGCCGCGGCCTGCGGCCGCTGGACGCGGTCGCCGCCGACCTGCAGCGGCGCTCCCACCTGGATCTGCGGCCGCTCGACACGCAGCGGCTGCCGCGGGAGATCGAGCCGCTGGCCGCCTCGCTCAACGACCTGCTGGCGCGCCTGGGACGGGTCATTACGGCGCAGAAGGTCTTCGTCGCCGATGCCGCGCACGAGCTGCTGACGCCCATCACCGCCCTGCAGCTGCAGGCGCAGCTGCTGTCGCGCGCCGCCGACGAGCCGTGCCGGCAGGAGGCCCTGGCCGAGCTGCACCAGGGGCTGGCGCGGACCGTCCACACCGCCAGGCAGCTGCTGACGCTGGCGCGGCAGGAGTCCGGCCATGCCGGTGTCGAGCAGGCGCCGCTGGATCTGCGCGAACTGGTGCGGCAGGTGATCCGCACCGAGCTGCCGCTGGCTGAGGCCCGGGACATCCGGCTCGAAACACGGGCGTCTGCCGAAGCGCCGCTGCGCGGCGATGCGGCGGCGCTGGCGACGCTGTTTTCCAGCCTGCTCAACAACGCCATCAAGTACACGCCGCGCGGCGGCGAGGTGCGGGTGTCGGTGGAACGGGACGAGGCGGGCACGGCGCTGCTGCTGGAAGATTCCGGACCGGGCATCCCGCCGGAGGATCGCGAACGGGTGTTCGACCGCTTTTTCCGGCGGCCGGGCACGGAAACCTTCGGCAGCGGCCTGGGTCTTGCCATCGCCCGCGACATCGCCGTGCGGCACCGCGCGGAAATCGAGTTGTCGGCTTCCGTCGAGCTTGGCGGACTGGCGGCACGCGTGCGCTTTCCCGCCTGAGTCGGACCGGCTGCGCACCATGGCGGGCCGGCGCGTCAAGTTGCGATTCCGTAATGTTCCGCCCAGCCCCCGGCGAGGTGGCAGCCGCTATGCTGGCCGGGCAATGGCTTCCTACCCGTCCATGAACCTGCTTGCGCCGCGGGCCCTCGCCGGCCTGGCGCTGGCCGCCGCCCTCGCCGGCTGCGCCACCTATTCGCCGCTGCCGCTGGACAAGCAGGCGCGTCCGGCGGACAGCGTCGATCAGCTGCATCACGATGCGCCGCTGCCGGCGCGGCTGCGGGTCGAGGACATCGTGCTGCTGGCGCTGCAGAACAATCCCGACCTGGTCGCGGCGCGTGCGCAGCACGGGGTGGCGCAGGCGCAGCTGCTCAGCGCCGGCATTCTGCCCAATCCCTCGCTCAACGCCAGCTACGGCTTCCTGCTCGGCGGGCCGGGCACCACCGGCGCCCTCGCCGCCGGCCTGTCGCAGGATCTCAAGTCGCTGGTGACCCTGTCGGCCAAGCGCGGCGCGGCGCGCGAGTCGGCGCGCGAGGTCGATGCCAGCCTGCTGTGGCAGGAGTGGCAGACCGTCGGCAAGGCGCGGCTGCAGGCGGCGGACCTGATCGAGGGCGAGCGGCAACACCGCCTGCTCGTGCAGAACGCGGCGCTGCTGCAGGAGCGGCTCGACCGCGGCCGCCAGTCGCTGGCGCAGGGCGACAACACCCTGGCCGCGCTGGTGCCGGACCTCACGGCCGCGGCCGACGCGCGCAAGCAGCTCGACGACCTGGAGCGGCAGCAGGAAGCGCGGCGGCGCGACCTGGCGGTGTTCCTCGGCCTGTCGCCGCAGGCGGCGCTGCCGCTGGACGAGAACGTGGTGCTGCCGCCGATCGACACCGAGGCGGTGAAGCAGTCGCTGCCGAGCCTTGCCGACCATCGCCCGGATCTGGTGGCGCTGCAGCTCGGCTACGGCGCGCAGGAGGAGAAGGTGCGCGGCGCGATCCTGGCGCAGTTCCCGCTGCTGTCGCTGGGTGTGGCCGGCGGCAGCGACACCAGCGACGTGCGCACGCTCGGCCCGCAGATCACCATCGAGCTGCCGCTGTTCGACCGCAACCAGGGCAATATCGCCATCGAGCGCGCCACGCGCCAGCAGCTGCACGACGAATTCAGTGCGCGCCTGGCCACGGCCAACAGCGAGGTGCTGGCCCTGCTCGCCGACCAGGCGCTGCTGCAAAACCAGTACCAGGGCAAGCTGGCGCAGCTGGCCGAACTGGAGCGCACCGCCCGCAGCGCCGACGATGCCTACCGCGCCGGCGACCTCGACGAACGCAGCCATGTCGACCTCATTTCCGCCCGCAACGCCAAGCAACAGGAAGTCCTCACCATGGAACAGAGCCTGCTGGACCAGCAGGTGGCGATCGCCACGCTGATCGGCGCCGGCATGCCGCCGATCACGTTCACTTCGCCGGAGACGCAGCCATGAGCCGCCGCGATTACGCCGCCATCGGCCTCGCCGCCGGCCTGCTGCTCAACCTCGCCGCCTGCAGCAAGGAAAGCGCCGCCGCCGAAGCCCCCAGCGTGCTGGTGCAGACGCAGGCGCCGCAGCGCGGCGCGCTGCCCGACACCATCGCCGGCTACGGCATGGCCACGCCGGCCATCAACGGCGGCATGACGCTCAGCGTGCAGGCCGAGGGCCGCGTCATGCGCATCCTGGCGACGCCGGGCGAGGCGGTGCACGCCGGCCAGGGCCTGCTCGAGTTCCACCTCTCCGCGGCCGCGACCAGCACCTACGAGCAGGCGGTGTCGGCGCTGAAAGTGGCGCGGCAGGAGCAGGCCAAGACCGCGCGCCTGCTGGCGCAGCAGCTGGCCACCCAGGACCAGCTGGGGCAGGCCGACAAGGCGGTGTCCGACGCGCAGGCGGCGCTCACCGCGCTGGAGCAGGAGAGCGGCGGCAAGCCGCTGCAGACCATTACTGCGCCGTTCGACGGCGTGGTCAGCGCCATCCCGGTGGCGCAGGGCGACCGGGTGCAGCCGGGCGCGGCGCTGGTGACGGTGACGCGCAACAGCGGCCTGGTGGTGACCGTCGGCGTCGAGCCGCCGCTGCGCGGCCGGCTCAAGCTGGGCCAGCCAGTGGAGCTGACGCCGCTGGCCGAGGGCGAGCCGGTGCTGCAGGGCAAGCTGTCGCGCATCGATCGCGCGCTCAATCCGAAGACGCGGCTGATCGACGTCGACGTGGTCGTCGCCGGCGAGCTGCTGCAGGGTGCGGCGTTCCACGCCGCGATCCAGACCGGCGAGCTGAAGGGCTGGCTGGTGCCGCGCGACGCGGTGCTCAGCGACGAGCAGGGCGAGTACCTGTTCCAGGTGGCGGGCGGCAAGGCGCACCGGGTGACGGTGAAGCGCCTCGGCGGCGTCGACGACACCTCGGTGGTGGACGGTCCGCTCGACCCGCAGCAGCCGCTGGTGACGGTCGGCAATTACCAGCTCAGCGACGGCGCCGCGGTGCGCCAGGATGAGCCGGCCGGCAAGTCCGCAGGCGCTGCCGACAAACCCGACGCCGCGGACAAGCCGGACACCGCGGACAAACCCGAGGCCAAGGATCAGCCGCAAGCCGGCGGCAAGTCAGGCTCATGAACTTCGCCGCCATCATCGAGCGCCACACCCGCTCGATCGTCGCCATCGCCTGCGCGCTGGCCATCGCCGGCATCGTGGCGGCGGTATCGCTGCCGGTGGGGCTGTTTCCGCAGGTCTCGTTCCCGCGCGTGGTGGTGGACCTGTCCTCCGGCGATCGGCCGGCCGACCAGACGGCGCTGGCGGTGACGCGGCCGGTGGAGGAGGCGATCCGCTCGGTGCCGGGAGTGCGCGAGGTGCGCTCCGCCAGCTCGCGCGGCTCCTCGCAGATCTCCGTCGACTTCGGCTGGGGCCGCGACATGATCGCCACCACCTTGCTGGTCGACGCCGCCATCGCGCAGATCCTCCCGACCCTGCCGGCCGGCACCAGCTACGGCGTGCGGCGCATGGACCCCACCGTATTCCCGATCATCTCCTATGCCCTGACCTCGGACACGGTGGCGCCGAACGCGCTGCACGACCTGGCGCAGCTGCAGATCGTGCCGCTGCTGGCCTCGGTGCCGGGACTGGCGCGGGTCAACATCCAGGGCGGCGCCGTCGACGAGGTCGAGGTGCTGGCCGATCCGCACCGCCTCGACGCCTACGGCCTGGGCCTGTCCGACCTGGTGACGGCGATCACCGCCGGCAATTCGCTGCAGGCAGTGGGCCGGGTGCAAGACCACGACAAGCTGTACCTGGTGGTGTCGAACAGCGACCTGCGCCAACTCGCCCAGTTGCGCGAACTGGTGGTGCGCAGCGACGCCGCCGGCGTGGTGCGCCTGGGCGACGTCGCGCAAGTGCAGGACGGCGCGGTGCCGCAGTGGATCCGCGTCACCGAGGACGGCAAGCCGGCGGTGCTGTTCAACGTCTACGAGCAGCCGGACGGCAACGCGGTGCAGATCGCCGGCGACGTGCGCCAGCGCCTCGCCGGCTTCCAGCTGCCGCCCGGAGTGAAGCTGTCCAACTGGTACGACCAGAGCGAGCTGGTGGTGCAGTCCGCGGCCAGCGTGCGCGATGCGGTGATGATCGGCCTGGTGCTGGCCGGCATGGTGCTGATCCTGTTCCTGCGCAACTGGCGGGTGATGCTGATCGCGCTGTTGACGGTGCCGGGCACGCTGGCGGTGACGGTGCTGCTGCTGAGCATCCTGGGCATGAGCTTCAACATCATGACCCTGGGCGGCATCGCCGCCGCGGTGGGCCTGGTGATCGACGACGTCATCGTCATGGTCGAGCACATCGCGCGCCGCGCCGGCGCCCCGGGGGTACAGGATGGGCGCGAGGCGGTGCTGCCGGCGGCGCGCGAGTTCATGCAGCCGCTGACCGGCTCCAGCCTCGCCACCCTGATCGTGTTCCTGCCGCTGAGCTTCCTCAGCGGCGTCACCGGCGCCTTCTCCAAGGCGCTGGCGGTGACCATGGGCTCGGCCCTGGTCATCTCCTACCTGATGGCGGCCTTCGTGGTGCCGGTGCTGGCGCGGCAGCTGATCGACTTCAAGCGCTGGCACGACCCCGCCGCCGGCCGCGAGGACTGGCTGTCGCGGCAGCATGTGCGGCTGCTGGACGGCGTGTTCCGCCGGCCGCTGCTGTTGCTCGCCGCGGTGGCGCCGCTGCTGCTGGTGGGCCTCATCGCCTTCGGCAAGGTGCCGAGCGGCTTCATGCCGCAGGTGGACGAAGGCGGCTTCGTGATGGACTTCTACACCCAGCCCGGCACCTCGCTGACCGAGACCGAGCGCGAGCTGGGCCAGGTCGAAACGATCCTGCGCGCCACGCCGGAAGTGGCCACCTTCTCGCGGCGCACCGGCACCGGCCTCGGCGCCGACCTCGGCGAGGCCCACCACGGCGATTTCTTCGTGCGGCTCAAGGCGGATCACGCGCGCGGCACCGAGGAGGTGATGGCGGACGTGCTGGCGCAGGCGCAGAACCAGGTGCCGGGCGTGCAGCTGGAGCTGGCGCAGCTGATGGAGGACCTGATCGGCGATCTCACCGCGGTGCCGCAGCCGATCGAGATCAAGCTCTACGCCACCGACCCGAACCTGCTGATCCCGCAGGCGCGCAAGGTGGCCGAGGCGATCGGCAAGATCGCCGGGGTGGTCGAGATCAAGGACGGCGTGGTGCTGGCCGGCGACGGCATCGACCTCAAGGTCGACCCGGTCAAGGCCGCGATCGAGGGCAGCTCGCCGGACGAGGTGACCAAGGCGGTGGACGCCGCGCTCAACGGCGCCGTCGCCACGCAGCTGCCGCGCACCACCAAGATCGTGGACGTGCGGGTGCGCCTGCCCAATGCCCTGAGCCTGCACGACAACGGCCTGGCCGATCTGCCGATCCGCGCCGCCGACGGCCACCTTTTCCCGTTGAGCCGCGTCGCCACGCTGACGCCGGTGTCGGGCGAGCCGGAAATCTCGCGCGACGACCTGCAGCCGATGGTGGCGGTGACCGCCCGCATCGAGAGCGGCGGCATCGGCGCCGCGGTGGGCGAGGTGCGCAAGGTGCTGGCGCAGCCCGGCATGCTGGCGCCCGGCGTGCGCTACCAGCTCGGCGGCCTGTACCAGCAGCAGCAGATCGCCTTCGCCGGCCTGGCCAAGGTGTTCGCGGCGGCGCTGATCGCCGAGCTGGTGCTGCTGCTGCTGCTGTACGAGCGCTTCTGGCTGCCGCTGATCATCGTCGGCACCTCGCTGCTGTCCACCACCGCGGTGTTCACCGCGCTGTGGATCACCGGGGTGGAGCTGAACATCACCGCCCTGATGGGCATGACCATGATCATCGGCATCGCCACCGAGATGGCGATCTTCTACGTCTCCGAGTACACCGAGCTGGCGCACAGCATGCCGCCGCGGCAGGCGCTGCGCGAGGCCAGCCGCAACCGTTTGCGCCCGATCACCATGACCACCCTGGCGGCGATGCTGACCCTGCTGCCGCTGGCCCTGGCCATCGGCCAGGGCTCGGGCATCCAGCAGCCCCTGGCCATCGCCATCATCGCCGGCCTGCTGATCCAGTTCCCGCTGGTACTGCTGGCGATGCCGGTGCTGATCGGCTTGACCCTGAAGCGCGAGGAGCGCGCCGCGGCGTAAGCTGGGTACCCAACAGGAAGAAAACCCGCATGAAGATGATTCCAGGCAGCATGCTGCTGACCGCTCTGGCGCTGGGCGCCCCGGTCCAGGCCGGCGAGGCGCCGTACGAGGTGGTGCAGCGGCTGGCGCTGGGCGGCGACGGCGGCTGGGACTATCCCAGCGTCGATCCGGCCAGCCATCTTCTGTACCTGTCTCGCGCCGACCATGTCGCGGTGGTGGATACCGCCAGCGGCAAGGAAGTGGGCAGCATCGCCGGCACGCCGGGGGTGCACGGCATCGCCTTGGCGCCGGAACTGAATCGCGGCTTCATCAGCAGCGGCAAGGCCGACCAGGTCAAGGTGTTCGACCTGAAGAGCCGCGCGGTGCTGGCTACCGTGGAGACCGGCGCCAATCCCGATGCCATCCTGCACGAGCCGGTGACACGCCGGGTCTTCGCCTTCAACGGCCGCGGCCACAGCGCGACGGTGATCGACGCGCAGAGCAACGCCGTGGTTGAGACCATCCCGCTCGGCGGCAAGCCGGAGTTCGCCCGCGCCGATGGCCGCGGCGGCGTGCTGGTCAACATCGAGGACACGGCGGAGCTGGCGCTGCTGGATGCGAAGACGGCGAAGCTGGTGTCGCGCTGGAAGCTGCCGAACTGCGAGGAGCCGAGCGGGCTGGCCTACGACCCCGCACACCGCCGCGCCTTCTCCACCTGCGGCAACCAGCTGCTGGCGGTGACCGACGTCTACAGCGGCAAGGCGGTGGCCAGCGTGCCGATCGGCAAGGGCGTGGATGGCGCCGAGTTCGATCCGGCGACGCAGGACGTCTACAGCGCCAATGGCGAGGGCACGCTGACCGTGGTGCACGAGCAGGCGCCGGACCAGTACGTGGTGAAGCAGACCCTGCCGACGCAGCGCGGCGCACGCACCATCGCGCTGGATCCGGGCACGCACCGGCTATACCTGCCGACCGCGGAGTTCGGCCCGGCGCCGGCGGCCACGGCCGACAATCCGCACCCGCGGCCGGCGATCGTGGGCGGGAGTTTCGTGGTGCTGGTGGTGTCGTCCGCGCCAGCCAAATAGCAGCGGGTGGCGGCCTCTGCCGCCGCCCGGCTCAGTTCGCCGAACGCAGCTGGCCGTCCGCGGCTGTCGACGTGCCGACCGGCATGGCCCGCGCCTCGAGCCTGCCGGGAATGGCGAGGAACAGGTTGAGCACGAACAGCACGCCGCCGAGCCAGACGCCGATCTCGGTAACGGCCAGGACCGGCTCGATGCCGGCATGGCCGGTGAGCAGCAGGCTCAGCGCCAGCAGCGTGACCGGCAAGCTCAGGTTGTAGAGCCAGAAGAAAGTCTTCGCCAGCCCGGTCTGCGCGGCCTGCGGCCACAGCTTGAACACGGCGGCTGCCGCGGCGAGCGTGAGCCACCCGAGCAGGTTGACGTGCGCGTGCACCGGGGCCAGCGCGAAGTTCTTGGTGGCGCCCATGTAGACGCCCATGCTCATGCCGGCGATGAGATACAGGCCGGCCAGCTTCAGACAGCGGATCGACATCATGTGCTCGAGACTCCTGCGCCGGGGCGCCTGGGGGAAGCGCGCAGTCTAGGTGCGGATGTACGCGGCGTTTGTGAACTGCTTCTAATCCGCTTCCCCGGAATTTCCTGAACACGGCGCGGCGCGCGGAGAAATGTGACAGCGCGCACAAAACAGCGGCGCGTGAATTGTGACAGCGGCGGCGACATCGATTGTGACAACGACCGTTGATCTCCCTGGAGAAAACGTTTGGCTTTCACATTCGTTTGCCTGAAAATACGTCACTAAGCTGTCACAAACACGTGATAGATACTGGAGATTCGGTTGAAGCGGTTTCGTTTGTTGCTCGTCATCGCCGCTTTGACCGGGGTCCTCGTCTGGGGCTGCACGCGCACGCCCGGCATCGAGACCGCATCCGCGGCCGACGAAATTCCCGCTTACACCGGCCCGCAGGCTCCTTCGCATCACAACCAGCTGCGCCGCAACGGCGCCTGGCTGGTCGACGCGCAGGGCCGCGCGGTGATCCTGCACGGGGTCAACGCGGTTTGGAAGCAGGCGCCTTACGTGGCTCCGGATTCGCTCGACGGCTTCACCGCCGCCGATGCCGACTGGCTGGCGGCGCACGGCTTCAACTCGGTGCGCCTGGGCGTGCTGTTCGCCGGGGTGATGCCGCAGCCGCACATGATCGACTCCAGCTACCTCGACCGCATCGACCGCGTGGTGCAGCTGCTGGCGGCGCGCGGCATCTATGTGCTGCTCGACTTCCACCAGGACCTGTATAGCGAGCGCTACCACGGCGAGGGCTTCCCCGACTGGGCGACGCAGCCGAGCCGCTTCGACCCGCTGGCGCACATGGGCTTCCCGCTCAACTATTTCACGCCGGCGGCGAGCGGCGCGTTCGACCGCTTCTGGGACAACGCCGACGGCCTGCAGGACGACTACCGCTCGGCCTGGATCGCGGTGGCGGCGCGCTGGAGCCAGCAGGACCACCTGATGGGCTATGAGCTGATCAACGAGCCCTGGCCCGGCGGCAACTGGCCACGCTGCGCCGGCCCGCAGGGCTGCGCCCACTTCGAGCGCGACAAGCTGCAGCCGATGTACGAGAAGGTGCTGGCCGGCATCCGCAGCGTCGACCGCGACAACATCGTGTGGATCGAGCCGCAGATCCTGTTCGACTTCGGCAGCGCCTCGCACCTGGGCGAGCGCGGCATCGCCGACGGGCAGCTGGGCCTGTCCTGGCATGACTACTGTCTGCCGGAGACCTTGCTGCAGGCCTTCGGCCTGAAGAAGTTGCCGGCCTGCCAGTCGCTCGAGCAGCGCGTGTTCAGCAACGCCCGCGTCACCAGCCGCCGCCTCGGCGCGGCCTCGCTGCTGAGCGAGTTCAGCGCCAGCGAGGACCTGCCGGACACCGCGCGCATCGTCGACTACGCCGACAATAACCTGACCGGATGGATGGTGTGGTCGTACAAGAACTGGGGCGACCCCACCACCCAGGCCCAGGGCAGCGGCGCGCAGAGCCTGTTCATGCACGACGAGGATCTCGGCTCGGTCAAGCAGGCCAAGCTGGAAGTGCTGGAGCGGCCCTACCCGCAGGCGGTGGCCGGCACGCCGCTGAGCTACGGCTTCGAGCCGCGGAGCAAGGCATTCAGCCTGGAGTACGGCACCGCCCTGCCCGGCGGCGGCAGCGGCGCCGGGTTGGAGACGGATATCTACATTCCCGCCCTGCACTATCCGCGCGGCTACACGGTGCGGGTGGATGGCGGCCGTGTGGTATCCGAAGCCGGCGCGGCGCATCTGCGGATCGTGGCTGACCCCGATACGGACAGCGTCTCGGTCAGCGTCGGGGCGAACTGAGAACGCTAGGGAACCTCTGATCAATTCCATGCCCTGCCGCGGCTTGCCCTTTGACGCAGGGCAAGGCGCGAGGAGCGTGGTGTACTTTCTGTACACGAGCGACGAGCAACGCGGCCATGCGTCAAAGGGCAAGCCGCCCGAAGGGTTGCCCCCCATTTTGCGCCATGCGGCCCCGACACGGTGCCCGAGCGAAGCGAGGTGGGTGCGGGAGGGGCCGCTTCCGCCCGCGTATGTCGTCTCGTCGGGGCCTCTCCGCCCGCTCCCGCACCCACCTCGCTGCGCGGCACCGTGTCGCGGGCGGTCGTTGCTCGCTCCTCATGTACTTCAAGTACACGTCGTCGCTCGCGCCTTGCCTGGCGCAAAATGGGGGGCAACGGCAGGGCATGGAATTGATCAGAGGCTCCCTAGAAGCCCCGACGGATTTCCACATAGCCCGTGGTGTTGTCCCTCAGGAAACCGTAGAACGATCTGCCGTCCCCGCCCAGGATCTCGCCGCCGACCGACGCGGTCCACTGGTCGGTGATGCGGTACTTGAGCAGCGGGCGGATCACATAGCTGCTGCGTAGCATCGAGAACAGGCCGGCGACCTCGGCTTCGAGCGTCTCGTTGTACCACTGGTCGGAGATGCGGAAGGTGATCCCGCGGTCGTCGTGATCGAATTGCTGGGCGGTTACGGCGAACACCTGGGCGATGGCCCGTTCCGGCCCCGACAGGTCCGGACGCAGCGCCTGGCCGTCCACATGCCGCCAATACAGCTGCAGGTTCAGGTTGAAGTACTCGCCGAAGGTACGGTCGCCGCCGGCTACGGCAAAGAACTGCCGCTGCTTGGCGAAGATCGCGTCGCTGCGCGCCGCCGGCGGCTCCAGGTAGGCGATCTCGCTGCGCAGCACGAAGCGGCCGACCGGTTTGGCGAGGTCTCCCCCCACGATCCTGAGCCGGTCGTGAAACACCAGCAGCCTTGGCGCGCCCAAGGACATCATGGGGGACGCCAGGGCCGCCTGGGTCGGCAGCAGGTCGTAGCCGTCGAACCAGGACAGACTGCCTTCCAGCGTGTCCCCCACGATCTCCATGCGTACCGCCGCCTGACCGGTCGGCTGGCGCGGCTTCAGGTCCCGGATCGCCGGCGCATCGCGCGGCCAGGGCAGCACGCTGGGTTGAAACCCGGCCAGCCAGACCGCGTTGACCGACACCGGTCCCTCAAACCAGGTGGCGCGTACGGCTGGTATGCCGAAACGCTGGTCGTCCATATCACGCGTCAGCAAGGTGTATTGCCGCGGCGAAAGGTTGTCGGTGGGATTGATCGCATCGGCCCGGCCCCATGGAAAGATCTGCCAGCCGGCGCGGACCTCGAACGGCCCGGCGCTCAGCTGCGCATAGGCTTCCCGGTCACGTCCATCGACACGCGCCGCCGTGCCGCGAGGCAGGTATTCGATCCAGCCCTCTCCGTGAAAACCGATTGCGGCACTCCCAAGCGGGCGGCTAACCCCTGCCCGAACCCAGGCCTGCAGCGGCGTGAGATTCCTCTCGTCGTTCAAATTGCGGGAGGAAGACCAGTAGGCGGCTCTTGCGCTGGTTTCAAGGTCGAATGCGGCGGCTTGCGGCAGGGCGGCCGAAAGCACCAGGGCAAGGACCGTGCATGCCCATCGGATCACGAACCGAACTCAAGCGTCCGTACCGAGAACAGGTCCTGTGAAATGGCCGGGTCGAGCCGGTAGTTCCTGAAAACGACATCGGTCGAGTGTCCGGTTTGCAGGTTCCGCGAGACGGCGTGCATCGCCCACCATTTACCGTGCGCCGGGTCGACGTTTTGAAAGTCGCTGTACTCCTCCTCCTTCAGCTTCTGGCCTTCCGTGTCCCAGGCCTCCATGCGCAGCGTCACCAGGCGGGACTTGCTGACATATGAGCGGCGCCTGGAGTATCCGCTGGTATCCTTTACCGAATCCGTCGCCGGAACGGACTCGACCACGTAACATGACTCTCCGGCGACCGTCTCTTCGCCGGCCAGGGTGTGACGCCAGTCATCCACGGCGTAGCCGATGACGTCGCCATAGCTGAAGTCGGTGCCGGCGAAACTGTCCCTCTTGTTCGAGGCAACCAGGCGGCGCACCTTTTTCAAGCCCGGCAGATAGATCCACATATCGTCGTCCGACCTCGAGTGCTCGGCGAGCAGGATCGAGGTTCCCTTTATGTCCGCAGGGGCCTGGAACAGCACCAGGCGCTGGTTGTCCAGGCCGTTGTCCTGAAGGCGCGTGGAAGTGGTGGATTCGCGGACCCGCTCCTGCCCATGCTCGTTGTGCAGGGTGAAGGACACCTCGGCGCGCGAACCGGTCACCTTGTCCACCAGGAAGTTCTGGCGCATCACTTGCTCGGCGGTGGGTGCATCGGCCGCCCGCGTATCCGTATGGAGCAGCACCAGGCCGGCCGCCAGCACCATCGCGGCCGAGGACATCGAAGGGACCGAAGGTTGCCGGCCGTTGTAGATGAAAGCCGGGCGCAGCCAGACCACCAGCACCGGCACCAGGCTGATCGCTGCCAGCGCGCTGGTCATCATCGCGGTGCTGATCAGGATGCCCATCCAGATGTGGTTCCAGAACCCGTAGGACAGCAGCAGTACGCTGTATCCGGCCGCGACGGCGCCGGCCACGAAGACGATGGCCGAGCCGGCGCCGACCAGGGCGCGCCGCAGCGGTTCTCCGGGCGGCCCACCGATGGCCTGCTCCTCGCGCAGCCGGAACAGCAGATAGATGACGTAGTCGGCGCCGATGCCAACTGCCATGGCGGCGGTGATGGAATTGTTGATGTTGTACGGAATGCCGGTCCACCCCATCAGCCCGAAATTGAACGCCACCGTCACCGCCAGGGGAATCACCACCAGAAAGCCGGCCAGCAGCGAACGGAACACCAGGGACGAGAGCACGAAGAACACCGCCGCGACCTGCAGCATGTTCAGGATCTTGGCGCGCCCGACGATCTCCAGGATCGCCGTGCCCTGCGCCACGGTGCCGCCGAAGGACACGGTCACATCGGGCGGGAAGGTGCCGGCGGCGAAGGCCTTGAGGTCGCGCACCATGTGCTGCAGCTTCGCCGTGTCGTGCTCTTTCAGGAGCGTCCAGATGTTGGCGCGCTGATAGTCATTGTCGACGTAGGTGTCGAAGTCCCCGGGATCGCCGGAGTTGGCGTACAAGAACAGGTATTGCGCGATGAGCTCCCTCTGTTCCGGGATGGCGTCGTAGCGCGGGTCGTCGGCGTGCATGGCCTGGTTCATGCGCCGGACAAAGTCCGCAATGGACAGCGAGCGGCCGACGTTCGGGTCGGCTTGCAGGTGCTTCTGCATGCCGTCGATGGCGCGCAGCACATCCGGGTCCTGCATCCGCCCTGGCGTACTGGACTCCACCAGCACGTACAGGGTGTTGGTGCCGGCAAGGGAACGGTTGAGGTGGTTATCGTCCTGGATCACCGGCAGGCTGGTGAAGAACCACTCCTTGAGCGCCTCGGCGTAGCGGATGCGCGTCGCACCCCACAGCGACAGGCCCAGCACCAGGGCGGCGACAAGCATGATGGCGCCGGCGCGCGGCCCGGAAATCAGGTCCGCCAGCCCCGCCATGGCACGGTGCAGCATTCCCGGCCGCTGTTCCGGTCTGATGCGGGGCGGCTTCATGCTGGAGCGCAGGGCCGGGATCAGGGTCAGTTCGAGCACCAGCGAACTGAGGATGCCGCAGGCCGCCATGATGCCGAAGGTGCGCACACTGGAGATCTCGAACACCACCAGCGACAGGAAGCCGGTGGCCGCGATGACCCCCGCGACCAGCATCACCGGGCCGACATGGGTGAGGGATTCGACCACCGCCCGGCGGTTGGCGGCGGCGAGGTCGGCTGGTGTCAGGGCTCGCTGGCGCTGGAACTCTTCGTAGTAGCGCTTGAGGATCTGCACGGCGTGGCCGGACGCAACCGCCAGGATCAATACCGGCGTCGTCGCATTGAACACATCCAGCGGCACCCCGAACCAGCTCATGATCCCCAGGGACCAGATTACGGCCAGGATGGCGGTGAGCAAGGGCAGCACCAGGCCTTGCACGCTGCGGAACGCGAACCACAGGACGACAGCGATCAACAGGGTGGCGATCGGCAGCAGGATGCCCATCCGCTGCGAAAAGACCTCCAGCGTGCCCAGCAAGACCGGCAATCCACCGAGGGCGATACGCACGCTGGAGTCACGTTCCGCATCGACGATGGGTTTGACTTTCGTCATGATCGACTGGAAGCCTTTCGGGTCATCCTTGAAGTCGGCCAATACCGCGACCGAACGGCGGTCCTTCGAAACGAGGATGTCCGCGTAAGCCGGGTTGCTCTCGACGCGCTTGCGCAACAACTGCATGGCCGCGGCGTTCCCGGGGACGGCCGGCATCAGCGGCCGCACTTCCATGCCCTCGGCGGTCCCGGTGATGCTTTTCGCCTTGTTCGCGGAGAAGCTGAGGATGCTGCTCTTGACGACGCCCGGGACCTCGCGAAGCTTGTGCGTGATGCGCTCGACCTTCGCCAGTATCGCCGGGTCGTAGATGTCGCCGGTGCTGGGCGTGATCCCGATGACCAGCACGGAGCGGGAGCCGAAGATGTCCTCGACCCGATCGGTGGTGATCACATAAGGATGCGACTTCGGCAAAAACCGGTTGGGGTCGATCTCGACCCGGAGATGGCCGATGCGGCTCGCCAGCCCCGCCGTGATGAGCAAGGCGCCCAGCAGGAACCAGCGCCGATGGCGCACGACGAGTTCGGTCCAGCTGCGTATCGATGTCGAGTTGTTCATTGGCACGTCATCCTTGGTGCGGTGCAAGCGCCGGCATGCCCCGACGAAGAACAGGGCGCGGCGCGATATCCGGCACGTTCCCCCGCAAGGGCTTCTACTGGGATGACGTTTGATCCGCCCGAAAGGATTCGGGGTAAATAGCATTCAACTGAGCCCCGCCGCCCCGCGCGACGCGAGGCGGCCCGGATCGTGGCCACAGCTTACGAAGTATCCGGGAAACGGCAGGGGCGGTTTGCGGCGGCTCGACGCACGCCGAAAAGCGGAGGCAGGGGCTTGCCGCCCCCGCCTCCGCTCCAGTCGTTTTAAGCTGATTCAGCTATAGCGCAGCTATAACCCAACTATAGCGGGCCAGGCTTAGTGCGGTACCACTACGACCGTGCTGCCGTTGCCGGAGCCGGTGTTGCCCTTGGTGCCCTTGGCGCCGGTGGCACCGGTGTTGCCCTGATTGCCGGTGGCGCCGGTATCGCCGGTCGCACCGGTGTTGCCGGTATTGCCCTGGTTGCCGGTAGCGCCCGTGTCGCCGGTCGCACCGGTATTGCCCTGGTTGCCGGTGGCGCCGGTGTAGCCGGTGTTGCCGGTGTTACCCTGGGTGCCGGTGTTGCCCTTGGCACCGGTATAGCCGGTGTTGCCGGTATTGCCCTGCTCACCCTGCGGTCCCATCGGACCGGTACAGGCGCCCAGTCCGAGCGCAGCGCACAGCAGGACTGTAGGGATTGAATATTTCATGTCTGATGCCTCGAGGTTGAAGGCGACCTGAAGGCCGCGTTCGTCACCTTGAGCGCATCCGGCTGGCGGGTCTGTACGCTGCAACGCTTAGGCCGGACAGGAATCGCGCCAGGCGTACGGGCCTCGGTGCGGTAGGCAACCGACAGGCTGTCTTTAGTTGTGGGTAGTTAGATCGCTTCGCGCGCGGCGGCGAGAATCTCGTCGGACAGGGCGCGCGAGCGCGTGGTGCGCGACAGCAGCAGGGCCCCGACCATGGTGGAGAACATGACGATGGCCTTGTGCCGGCCCTCGCTGCGCGCGCCGGAATATTCCTCCAGCAGGGCGAACATCTCCTCCAGCCGCTGCTCCAGGGCGCCGCGGGTATCCGGCGCGAGGCGGGCGATGTCGGCGCCGAGGGCGGCGGCGGCGCAGCCCTTGCCGGGGTGGTCGCGGTGGCGGCCGTTGAGGTAGCTGTCGACGATGGCCTGACGCGCCTCATTACTGGGCGCCTTTTCGGCCGCCGCACGCAAATGGGCGATGGTCTGCCCCATGGCGGCGCTCGCCGAAGCGGCGACCAGCTCTTCCTTCGAGGCGAAGTGGGCGTAGAAACCGCCGTGGGTGAGGCCCGCGGCGCGCATCAGGTCGGCGACGCCGATGCCGTCCACGCCGGACTCGCGCAGCAGGGCGGCGGCGCTGGCGACGATGCGCTCGCGGGTTTCTTCCTTGTGGCTTTCGGGGTAACGCATGGGACGGCCGCCGTGAATATGACGTTTGTCATATTACGCCTGCGGCGCAGCGGCGGGAAGAAGATCGGGGAGAAACAAAAAGGCGGGCTTACAGCCGCGCCGGGTCTGGGAATACCGGCGCGACATGCCGCCGAAACGTCGGCTCGCAGGAGGAGGAGTGCGTACAGCAGCCGACAGCAGACAACTCGGTTTGCCTCAGTGCGCGTCCTTCACGGCGGCGGCGGTGGGCCGCATGCGCCGGCTGAAGGGCAGCACGGTGAGCGCGAGCAGGAACAGGCCCGCCAGCACCAGGAATGAATCCGCGTAGGTCATGGTCATCGCCTCCCGGCTCACCAGCTGATTCAGGACCCCCAGGGCCATCTGCTGCTGCTCCGGGGCGTCTGTTGTTAGTACTTGCATTTGCCGTGCCAACCCGTCGAGGGCGGGCTGCATATTGGGGTTGGCCGCGTTCACCGTTTCGACGATGCGGGTGTAGTGCAGGTGGAAGCGGTGGTTGATGACGGTGTTGGCCAGCGCGATGCCGATGGCGCCGCCGAGGTTGCGCATCAGGTTGGACAGACCGCTGGCGGTCTTGAGCCACTGCGGCGGCATGGCGCCCAGCGCCATGTTGGTGGCCGGGACGATGCAGAACATCATGGCGAAGCCGCGCATCGCCTGGGGCCAGAACAGCTGGTCGCGGCCCCAGCTGGAATCGAGGAACCTGAACATATACAGAGACAGCGCGAACAGCGAGAAGCCGAACGCGATCATGTGGCGCGGGTCGAGCTTGCGCGACAGGCTGGCGGCGACCGGTGTGGCGATGACCTGGGCGATACCGGTGATGAATACCGCTTTGCCGATGTCGAGGCTGCGGTAGTCCTGCACCCCGGCGAGGTACTGCGGAATGAGATAGATGGAGGTGAAGACGCCGACGCCGAGCACGAACTGGAACAGGCAGCCTAGCGCGAAGCGGGCGTTGCGGAACACGCGCAGGTCCACCACCGGGCGCGGGTGGGTGAAGCTGTTGTAGAAGAAGAACAGCGCCGCGACGGCGGAGGCGGCGCCGACGCCGCGGTTGAGCGGGTCCTCGAACCAGTCCCAGCGCGGGCCCTCCTCCAGCACGTATTCCAGGCCGCCGAGGAATACCGCCAGCAGCGGGATGCCCCAGGGATCGAAGCCGCGCAGTACCGAGGGGTCCGGCTCGTCGACATGGGCGTAGATCGGCACCAGGATGGTGATCAGCACACCCGGCACGATGTTGATGAAGAACAGCCAGTGCCAGGAAGCGACGTCGGTGATCCAGCCGCCCAGCGTCGGCCCCAGGGTCGGCGCCAGGGTGGCGATGATGCCGAGCACCGCCGGGATCAGCGCCTGCTGCTTGCCCTCGAACAGCACGAAGCCGGTGGCGAACACAGTGGGGATCATGGCGCCGCCGACGAAGCCCTGCACCGCGCGGAACGCGATCATCACGTCGAGGTTCCAGGCGAAGCCGCAGGCGATGCTGGCGATGGTGAAGGCGCCAGCCGAGACGGTGAACAGCCAGCGGGTGGAATAGGCGCGGCTGAGGAAGCCGGACAGCGGGATCATCACGATCTCGGCGATGAGGTAGCTGGTCTGCACCCAGGAGCCCTCGTCCGAACCGGCCGAAAGCCCGGCCTCGATCTCCGGCAGCGAGGCGGCGACGATCTGCACGTCGAGCAGGGACATGAACATGCCCAGGGCCATGATGGCGAACACCAGTATGCGGGTGCGGGGGGACATCGAAGCCAGCGGATTCGGGGCCATGGCCGGCTCCTTTTATATGATGATTATAATATTATGATCATAATTCAATAATTCCCGCCAGCGCCGGCCGCCGGACAGGGCCGGTTCAGGCGAAGCGTTCGATCAGCAGCGAGCCGGCGATGGCCCACATGGTGGCGGCGATCAGCGCGTCGAGCACGCGCCAGGCCAAGGGGCGGGCGAACAGCGGGGCGAGGTGGCGGGCGCCGTAGCCCAGCGAGAAGAACCAGACGAACGAGGCCGTGGCCGCGCCGGCGCCGAAGCAGACGCGCAAGCCGGCGGGCTGCTGCGCGCCGATGGAGCCGAGCAGGACCACGGTATCGAGGTAGACATGCGGATTGAGCAGGCTGAAGGCAGCGGCGGCGGCGATGGCGGCCCCGGCATTGGCCGGAGCAGCGGCGGCGGCGCGGTCGATGGTCATGGAGTGCGGATGCAGGGCGCGGCGCGCGGCTTTGAGGCCGTACCACCCCAGGAACACGGCGCCGCCGACCGCCGCCACTTGCAGCAGCAGCGGCGAGGACCACACCAGGGCACCCATGCCGAGCAGGCCGGCGGCGATGAGACTGGCGTCGACGCAGGCGCAGACCAGCACTGTGGGCAGCACCTGCCGGCGCAGGATGCCCAGGCGCAGCACATGGGCGTTCTGCGGGCCGATGGCGATGATCAGGCCGGCACCGGTGAGGAAGCCGGTGAGGGCGGATTGTATTGCTGGGTTCAAAGTACACACGTCCCCGTCATGCAGACACAAGCCTTGTAGGTCGCCCTTCAGGGCGACCGCGCAGTCGGCCTGAAGGCCGACCTACAAGGATTGCGTCGGCATGGCTGCTTGATCCTGCGGGAAGGCCTGGTCGGCCAATGACGGCCCGACCCGGGCGTGCCAACATGATACGAAATATTCCGGGGCCCCTGATGAAGCTGCGCCGCCTGCCGCCGCTGCACGCGCTCGAAGCCTTCGAGGTGGCGGCGCGCGAGCTGTCGTTCCGCAAGGCGGCGGAGAGCCTGCACCTGACGCCTTCCGCGGTGAGCCACCAGATCAAGGGCCTGGAGGATTTCCTCGGCTTCGCCCTGTTCCGCCGCATGAACCGCGCGCTGGAGCTGACCGAGGGCGGGCGCGACTATCTACATGTGATCGGCGATACGCTGGACGGCCTGCGCGCCGGCAGCCAGCAGGTGCAACAGCGCTACGGGCGCCACACCACCTTGAAGATCAGCGCCGGGCCGTTCATCGCCAGCGAGATCATCGTCCCCGCCCTGCCCTCGTTCCAGCAGGAATATCCGCACATCGACCTGAACATCGAGACCAGCCTGCACCCGGTGGACCTGCGCCGTGAGGACATGGACATCGCGCTGCGCTTCGGCAGCGGGCGCTGGCGCGGCGCCACCGCGAAGCGGCTGCTGACGGTGAAGGCGGTGCCGGTGTGCGCGCCGGCGATGGCGAAGAAGCTGCGCAAGCTGGCGCCGGGGGACGTGGCGGGCGTGAGCCTGATCCATTCCACGCCGATGCCGGAGGCCTGGCAGCAGTGGGCGGAGCAGGCCGGGGTGAAGCCGACTCAATCCAAGGGCGATCTGTGGCTGGATTCGTACTTCGCCATCCTGCGCGCGGCGGAACAGGGGGTGGGCCTGACCCTGGGCATGGTGCCGATCGTCAATCCCTGGCTGAAGCAGGGCAAGCTGGCGATGCCCTGGCCGGATCTGCAGGTGGAGATTCCGCAGGGGTATTACATGGTGTACCGCCCGGCGGACGAGGAGCGGGTGGAGGTGCAGGCGTTCTGCTCCTGGCTGTTCGACCTGCTGAACCGGCAGATCGCGGAGGTTTAGCGCGAGTAAGCTGGAATTCAGATTCCGTACAGGCGCCATTCAGATGGAGGCTTCAGCATCGGCGGATAAGCAGATCGCTGGTCCGGAAAGGAATCGGTGCGTGAGGAGAGTTGACTGGACTATGCCCCTAGCGGGCGCCCGAGCCCATGAGGGTCGGAGCATGCATTGCAGTCGGATGCGAACCGGCAGCCTGCGCGGGATTCTGGCCGGTTTCGCCGCCGCCTGCGCCCTGGCGGCCGGCACGGCGCAGGCCCAGACCCAGCTTCCCGCGTACAAAGCCGAGCGGCAGGTTTCCGGAACCATCCGCAACTTCGGCTTCGGGCTCGGCGGCGTGCTCAAGGACTGGGAAGCAGGATTCCAGAAGATCCAGCCTGACGTGCGCTTCGACGACAGGCTGCCCACCAGCGACGCGGCGATCCCGGCGCTGGTCACCGGCGTCGCCGACCTGGCGCCGGACGGCGGCGAGGCGACGCTGACGGAGAACCTGTCGTTCTTCGAGGTGTACGGCTACATGCCCACCGCCGTGACGGTCGCCTCCGGGGCTTTCGACGTCGAGGGCAAGTCCAATGGCCCGGTGGTCTTCGTCAGCCAGGACAATCCCCTCAGCAAGCTGACGCTGCAGCAGCTCGACGGCATCTTCGGCGCGCAGCGCACGGCCGGGATGCGCGGCTTTCAGTGGACGCCCTCCGACGGCCGCGGCGAAGCGGGCAGCATCCGCAGCTGGGGACAGCTCGGCCTGACCGGCGAATGGGCCGGCAAGCCGATCCAGACCTACGGCCATGCGCCGTCCGGCACGACCCGCTTCTTCCAGTGGAAGGTCCTGGGCAACGGCGACAAGTGGAACGAGAACTACCGCGAATACGTCGAAACCGGCAGCAAGATGATCGCCGACGAGGACAAGGCGCAGCAGACGCTGGGTGCGCAGCACATGCTGCGCGAGGAGCTGGCGCGGAACCGCTACGGCATCGCCTGGACGGTGATGCCGCAGGCCAAGGGCGTGAGCGGACTCAAGATGATCGCGCTGGCGGCGCATGCGGGCGGCCCCTACGTGATGCCTTCGCAGGAGAGCTTCCAGGACCGCAGCTATCCGCTGGTCCGCAATATCTACATCTTCCTCAACCGCAAACCCGGCACGGCCCTCGACCCCAAGCTGCGCGAGTTCCTGCGCTACGTGCTGAGCCGGGACGGCCAGGAAGCCGTGCGGCGCAATGGCAGCTACCTGCCCCTGCCGGCGGAGACGGCCGGCGAAGAGCTGAGGAAGCTCGACTGATCCACAGGCGCGAGCCTGAATTTCCACCCAACGAGGAACCCGTGAAGACACTATCTTTTACCATTTGCACCGCGCTGCTCGGCGGCTGCGTGGCGCTGACCGCGCCGGCGCTGCTGGCCGACCCCGCGCCGGCCAAGAACTGGACCCCGCCCGCGCAGAAGATCTACGCGCAGACCCTGGTGGACCAGG
>FTAG01000437.1_pt1 | contig 24031 bp, 27 predicted proteins | sample 1638911 | NCBI WGS metagenome assembly FTAG01 (sample SAMEA3914813, study PRJEB12502) | metagenome | biome: forest; material: soil | place: Canada | collected 2011-07-07 | depth 0.3 m
AAGACTGATTTATCCACAGATTTGAACTAGACTTTCAGCCCAACCAGGTGGGTCACTTTCCCCGCCGCACCCTGGGTCAGTTTTCGTTCCGCGCCGACACACAACGTCGTGGCCCAACTCGCATTGATCCGCGTGGACGAAAGTTCTCGCATCGAAGACTGTGACCGTGCGCCGGGTGAATTGATCCAATTTGCGGCCGCTACCAACATGTAGGGTTCGCTAGGCGCTTCTCTTAGGTGCTGTATGGGCGGTGGAACGATCAGACGAGCCTGCTCGCACAAGAAGCGCTATTCTGACTATGGGACCGGTGACTGCCGAGTTGGCGGCAAGGATGCTTCGCTCAGGCATAAGTCAAGGGCGCCGAGCAAGTCAGCCTGCAGCAGCTCGCGGCGGAATCGCACTAGGCCGCGGCGCCACCTGAAAAGAGCAGCAAGCCAGCCACCAGCAGGCAGATTGCCAGCACAGCGGCAGCGACAGCGTAGCGGCGCAGCCGGCGCACTACCAGCGCTCGCCAGCCATCGATGCGCGCGCCGCTGCCGGATTCCTCGGCGAGCTCGCGCCGTTGCATCGACTTGATGAACAGCACGATGCCCGCCGAGATCAGCGCTAAGCTCGACAGCACGGCGACGTCGACGAATTGCAGTTGCGGCACGGACATGATGTGACAACGGCTGCCAAAGCCTCATCGGGCGACATTGCGTCTCGACGTTGTTGTCGGCTCTAGGCCGGACTCGTCGAGCAGGCCAGCCGACCGGACATCATCGGCCGGGATTTCGGGTCTATGACTGGTTTGCTGTGCATTGCGAACCTCCTGAGTCGATGTGGCGCACTAGCCGAATAGGGCGAGCGGCTGCGAAGAAGCACGTCGATGTCGCAAGGAGGCAAGACACCTGGAAGAGCTTAGTCCCGGCTTCTTCGCAGCGGCGATATTTGGGACACGCTCGATCTGCGATGGTTCAGGGCGGTTTGCCGCCTTGCCTCGAACCGCCAGGAGACGAGTCGCTGGCCGCCGGGCTTCCCGCAACGGCTTTGACGTCCATCTGACGCTCGATGTCCACGACCTCCGTCAGCCGATGCTGAAGCTCGCGGGTCTGGGCCAGGCACTGCTCACGGGAGTTGAGCTCGTCCAGCCGCATGCGTACCACGGCCGCCATACCCGCTGGTGGGTTTTGGGCGATCAGGGACCGCAACTTGCGCTGCGCATCGGCAGGGTCGTAGCCCGTATGACCAGGGATGCTTTGCAGCAATGCGATCCGCAGGCTGCGCTCCTGGCTGCGCGGAGCGGCAAGCGTTTCCTTCCACAGTGCCGCATATTCGGACGGGTCGCCATTCTCCGCCCGGCCGAGAAACTCCAGTTCGTCGACTGGAGAAGCGCGCAACAACGGGCCCGAGGCGCAACCTGCCTGCAGTGCGATGCAGATGCCCAGAATCGCCCGCTTGCGGCGCCATCTTCCTTTGGCTCTCCGGTTTGTCATCTTTGGACTCCACGGGCATTCCAGCTGGAGCCGGCGGCCGGCAAGCACTCGGCACTCGCACCAATGTACTCCCGCCGTCGGGCGCGCCATTTTGCACCATCCCCCGGCCAAGGCGGAACCATGCTTTCAACAAGGAACTCGCGGAAGGCGGCTTCGGTCCGCGTTAGCGGTGAATTCGAAACTGGACGATGCCGTGCGGGGAGGAGGACCGCACTGCGCGGCCGCCATACCGCGACGGGCGGTACGGCAAAACCGCAGCCGCATGTCGCATCCGTTTGGGTCCGTGGCCTCAGCTTGCCTTCTTCAGCGCCTTGGCCATGCCGCCGTGCTGCTGCAGGGTTGGCAGGGTCTGCGTGGCCCAGACTTTTATACCCGGGTCCTTGCCGTTGCGTGACTCGTTGTCGAACAGCGAAACCGCCTTCTGATGGCTGTCCACCATCTGCTTGCGATAGGCGTCGTCGAATTTCTTGCCCGCGGGCGTCTTGTTGAGAGTGTCGAGCATCGACTGCTCGTCCTTATCGGACATCAGCAACTCCGTGATCTTCTATGGCGGCATGGGCTCGGCTGCCGCCGATGTTTCGGCGCGGGCGGCCACCACGATGCTGAACATCAACAAAGCCGCAGAAAGAGGAATCGCTTTCATCATTGTCTACCCTCTGTGGTATGGCGTGACGTCCGTTGCCGGGTCGGCATGAAGCATCGACATCTGATTGACCGGTGAGATCGGCCCGGAGTTCGTTATATAAATTTCCAGCAGAAGGCTAGCCATCGACGAGAAGCGGCCGAATTGCCGAATCGATGACCTCGCGTGCTCTGAAGATACGCGAGCGCACGGTACCGGTCGGACAGTGCAACACCTGGGCGATCTCTTCATAACTGAGTCCTTGAATCTCGCGCAGGGTGATGGCGCCACGCAGCTCAGTCGGTAGTTTCTCCAGTACCGACGCGACCGTGGCCTGGATTTCATTCGCGAGCGCACGAGACTCGGGGGTAGCAACATCGCTGAGACGCTCTTCATGCCCGCACTTTTCAATATCGGCCACATCTAAATCCACGGTCGGGGGTCGACGGGCACGCGCTACGAGGTGGTTTTTTGCGCAGTTGACGGCGACCCGGTAAAGCCAGGTGAAAAAGGAGCTTTGGCCGCGGAAGGAACCAATGGCACGATACGCCTTGATAAAGCACTCCTGCGCTACGTCCGGGGCATCCGCTTCTCCAACAAAACGCTGAACGAGCTGGATAATCCGGTTCTGATGTCTCCACACCAGCAACTCAAAAGCCGCCTGATCGCCGGCCTGCGCCCGCTTCACCAGCACTTGATCGGCGTCGCGGTTGACATGAGCGGTTTGGGGGAACGCATGGTTGCGCGCCGGCGTGATGACGGCGGCGCGGGATGCTGTAGCTTGAGAGGTTCGGCGGCTAGGCATGCTTACGTTCGACATGGTCAACGCTAAGCTCATTTCGGTCTCCATGGTCGTGTCTCGCAAAAACTGGCGCGAGTTACATGCCAAGCTTTCAAGACAAAATAAAACGTCTATTTTTTTAAAGTATTGCGTCTACTCCCCAGAAATTCTGGCAACTGCGCACACTGTGAAATAATGTAATAACTACATGCCAGATTGAACAATCAGCACGTCAACAGGAAGCATTTCGGCGTCTGCAGTTGTTTCAGTGATGCTTCTGCTCTTTGTGATGGGAACCATTGCGGCCCCGCTCCCTTCTAATACTTCAGATGGCCGTTCCGCAAGGAGAAGCAAATGGACTTGCTGCTCGTAGTGATTCTGTTGCTGCTGCTGTTTGGCGGGGGCGGCGGCATCTACTGGGGTATGGGTGGCGGCTGGGGCATCGGCCCCATCGGCCTGCTGATCGCTGTGATCATCGTCGCCTACCTTCTCAACAGCTATCGGGGCAGGCGCGGACCACCGCTCTAGCCAGTCCAGAATGACACCCATGGAAAGATCACGCCTCCAGGCACGCGAAGATGACCAGCAGGCCTTGGCGCACATGCGCAGAATCATGGAAAGAGCCAGAGTGGCCATGCTTACCACCATCACCGGCGACGGTCAGCTGCGCAGCAGGCCGTTGCATACCGAAGCCATCGACGAGGACGGTGGCCTGTGGTTCATCGTCGGTGCGGAGGCTCCAAAAATACTGGAGGCCTTGGATCACGGCGGCCGGGTCGGCGTTTGCTACGCCGATCTCGCACACGAGGACTATGTTTCGATTACCGCATCGGCCCGCCTGGTCGGCGATCCCCAACGCAAGGCGGAGTTGTGGAGTCCCACGGCGGAGGTATGGTTTCCGGGCGGCAAGGAGGACCCGACCATCGCCGTCCTTCACGTAACACCGGAACGTGGCGAATACTGGAGCGGTCCAGCCAGCGCGGGAGGCAAGCTTCTGGCCTTTGCCCGTGCCGGTCTAACCGGCGACGTCGGCGGGTTCGGCACACAGCGCAAGCTGGAAATGAAGCAGGCATCAGGTCCGGTGCAACCGCAGCGGTAGCGAAAACGCCGGCATATGCGCAAGTTTTGATCGAGCGGGCGTCAGCGCCGAGCTCGCGGCAAAGGCTTTCGATCCTGCGAATACCTCGGCAGTGTGTAGATGTGGAGGGTTTTGAGGGGTGGACACCGTTATTTGTGATTTCATTTCGGTCCTCAGGCTCTTGTTGCCGAAGGCCTTGCCGGTGGTCCCCTTCGCGTAATCGTCAACTTTCTTGACGTCGCCCTTTACCATGGCGCGGCACTTGCAAGAATCTCCTGCTGGTGAATAGCCGAGCCGGTCGGCTATGGCGCCCGGATCAAACCCGGCCGACGCACAACTTCATACGCTGCATCCGGCGCAGGAAGCTCACCGCCCAGCGCTCGGCCTTGGCCGAGGGCTTGCCGATCTCGTAGGGAACCGCCTGGCGCAGCAGTCCGCCGCGCCAGGCCTCGAACACCGCGGGATTGATGTAGGATTTGCGGCAGATCGCCGGGGTGTTGCGCAGTTCCTCCGCGACCTTGCGCACGACGTCGAGGATGCCCGAATTGAACGCGCCTTTGGCCTGCGGCAGCGGCAGCACGCAGAGCAGAGCGATGGCGCGCAAGGTCGCGGTCCAGGTGCGGAAGTCCTTCGCGGTGAAAGGGCCGTCCATGGCTTCCGCCAGGTAGGCATTGACCTCGCCGGAATCGACGGGATGGACCTGTCCATCGTCCCCCAGGTATTGGAACAGGCGCTGGCCGGGCAGCTGCTTGCAGCGGCGCGCGATGCGTGCGAGGCGCGCGTTGTCGACCACCAGCTCCTGTTCCTGCCCGCCCTTGCCGCGGAAGCGCAGGCGCAGCCGCTGCGATTTGACGATCTCTGCGTGGCGATTGCGCAGCGTGGTCATGCCGTAACTGCCGTTGTCGCGCGCGTACTTGTCGTTGCCGACGCGCGTGCAGGTGGCGTCGAGAAGCGCCACCACCAGCGCCAGCACCTTCTCGCGCGGCAAGCCCTGCCGTGCCAAGTCGCGGCGCAGGCGCGCGCGCAGCTTCGGCAGCGCGGCGCCGAATTCGCTCATCCGCTCGAACTTGGCCTTGTCGCGCAGGCTGCGCCACTGCGGGTGGTAGCGGTATTGCTTGCGCTGGCGGCTGTCGTAGCCTGTGGCCTGCAGGTGGCCGTCGGGCATGGGGCAGATCCAGACGTCGGTATAGGCCGGCGGGATCGCCAGGGACTTGATGCGCCGCAGGACCTCGGGACGGCGCACCGGACGTCCGGACGGACCCAGGTAGGCGAAGCTGCGGCCTATGCGCCGGCGCCGGATGCCCGGCATGCGATCGGAGACGTAGCGCAGGCCCGCGCTGCGCAGGCGCCGCCGCTGCTTCGCGTCCTGGGACTGCTGTTCGTTCGGGGGCATGCCGCTACGACTCCGCCGCGGTCAAAGCGGTTCGCCCGGCCCGGCGGCGTGCCTTTGCGGTCAAGGCCGGATGGGGCTTTTCAGCGCCGCGCTCTCGGCAGGGGCTCGCCGTCGCGCGAGTAGCCGGGAGGGGTGTAGATGTTCAAGGTCTTGAGCGGGGTGCTGCCGGAATTCACGATCTCGTGGATGTCCCCGGCCTCAATCAGCATCAGGCAGCCGGGGCGAAGCGGGTAGGGCTTGCCGTTGACCCTGGCGCGGCCGATGCCGTCGACCACGAACAGCCATTGATCCGCGCCGGCATGGCGGTTCGACGGTCCGCCCTCGCGTCCGCCGGGCTCGATCACCAGTTCGGCCGCGTTGCCGCGCCGATTGCCGAAATGTACGCGGAAGCCCTTACCGAACCGCAGCTGCTTGCGCTTCATCGCCTGCTCCGCCTGCGCGCCCGCTGCGGATCAGCGCCGCCCGCGGTAGCCATTGAGCAGGTAGGCGACCACGATCACCACCAGGAGCAAGCCGATGGGTCCGATGCCCCATCCGGCGCCCATGCCCCAGTAGATGCCGCCTCCGCCGCCGAACACCAATAACAGCAGGATCACCACGATCAGCAGGTCCATTGCGTACTCCTCATGCAAGCGTGGTCATGAAGCTACGAGTAGGTGGCCTGCTTGAAGGTTCCTGCGGCGGCGGTATGGTTCGTTGCTTCAGGTGCTTGGCCAAACCGCCGAGACTTAAACCGCCGAACGCGCTTACTTGCGACGGCCCTTCTTCTTGGCGGCCGCCTTCTTCGGTGCCTTGGCGCCGCGCTTGCGAGCCTCGGACAGTCCGATGGCAATGGCCTGCTTGCGGCTCTTCACCTTCTTTCCGGAGCCGCTTTTCAAAGTCCCCTTCTTGCGCTCGTGCATGGCCTTCCCGACCTTCTTGGCCGCCGCCTTGCCGTACTTCGCCATGGTCTCCTCCTTGTCGTTTCGTCCGTTCCGCAAGGCTGTGACCACCCTTCGTCATGTGCGGTTCGGCGTGGCGCATCGGCATATGGAACTCTGGCGCGGCTTTCGCCTCGAATATTGAGCGGCGTCAGAATGCCGCGGCATCCATCAGGCAAAAGGAGATTTGCAATGGCAGACAAGGAAACGGTCTCGGTCCTCAACGAGCTCATCGTCACCGCCGAAGATGGCGAAAACGGATTCAAGGAAGCAGCTGAAATCGCGGAAGATCCGCGCCTCAAGAGCCTGTTCGCCGAGTGCGCGCGGGAATGCAAGACAGCGCATGTGGAGTTGCAGAGCCGGGTCAAGGCTCTGGGCGGCGAAGCCAAAGACCACGGCAGCGTTGCCGGCGCCGCCCACCGCGGCTGGATCAAGGTCAAGGCAGCCGTCGAGAACAAGGACATCGCCGTGCTCGAAGAGGTCGAACGTGGCGAGGATCGAGCCAAGGCGGCCTATACCAAGGCGCTGAAGGCCAACCTGCCGCCGGACATCAAGGCGCTGGTGCAGAAGCAGCATGATGGCGCCCTGCGCAACCATGACCGCATCCGGGACCTCCGCAACGAGTTCAAGGCAGCGCACCGCTGAACAACCGGCGTCCGGGCCGCTGCGACGGCCCGGATAGCCTAATGGCGGGTAGGCAACTCGGTGATCAGAAGCTGGGCTTCCATGCCATTCTCGAACACGATACGGTGGCCGTAGGCAAACCCCTCGGTAGTCTTGAGAAGTTCGATCACCCGGCCGTTTCCGAACATGCCGCTGTAAATGCGGTCTTGGGGGTGTACGGAATTGGCCGTGATGGCCGTTTCCAGCGATGACGTGGAGGCCGGCGTGCTGGCATCCGGCTGGTGCAGCTTCGACATGAATTCCCCCGGGATCCTCGAAAGCCCTTGATCGAAAGAGCGGCAGCTCCCGACCGCATTATCGATCGATGCGCGGGCTCCGGATCGCCCATTAGGGAAAACATTCCACACCGTTCATCCGCCACCCCCTCCCGCGGTGTACCGCTCAATCACCGATGAAGCCGCCGCCGTTGACGTGGATGACCTGGCCGGTGATGAAACTCGCATCTTCGGAGGCGAGGAATACATAGGCCGGTCCCACCTCGGCGGGCTGACCAGCGCGTTTCATCAGAGTGTTCCCTCCGAATGTCTCGACCTCCTCCGCGGAAAAGCTTGAGGGGATCAATGGCGTCCAGACCGGCCCCGGGGCGACCAGGTTGACGCGAATCCCGCGCCCGGCCAGGGATTGGGCCAGGGAGTAGTTGAGCGTATGGAGCGCCCCCTTGGTCGAAGCGTAGTCCAACAGGCGCGGGCTGCCGCGCGAGCCGGTGATGGAGCCGGTCAGGACGATCGAGGCAACGCCGTCGGTCAGGTACGGCAGCGCGGCCTGGATCAGCAGGAAGCAGCTGAAGACATTGGTGCGAAACGTGTGCGTCAGCTGTTCCGGTGTGATCTCGTCAATGCCGGGCTGGGGATATTGCTGCGCCACGCTCAGAACTAACACGTCGATGTGGCCATGCGCCTCCATCGCCTGCCGCACGACGCGTCCGCAATCCTCCGGCTGTGTCAGATCGGCTCGCACAGTCAGGCAGGCCCGGCCTTCGTTCGTGACAAGCCGGCGCGTGGCTTCCGCATCATGATCCTCGGCCAGGTAGGCGATGACGATGTCAGCGCCCTCGCGGGCGAAATGCTGCGCAACGGAGCGTCCGATGCCGCTGTCGCCGCCGGCGACGATCGCGACGTAGCCTTCCAGCTTGCCGGAGCCGCGGTAGTTGTCGCGGATCGACATCGGTTGGGGCTGCATCTCAGACTGATGCCCGGGCTGGCGATCCTGGTGCTGGGCGGGCTGTGCCATATCGGCCTCCTCGAGTGATTAATTCCTTATCTGGACCACGCTGCGGTGGCGGAAGTGCCGGCCGGTTTGAACCCGCATCCTGAAAGCGCGGTCGCAAGAGAGTGATCGCTAGAGTGATCGCTTGACCAACGACGGGTGGACGCGGCCGCGACGGTCTGCTCCGGAGAATCGCTGTCGCCAAAAGGAGACCGCCATGCGCGCCATGGTATTGAGTTGTACACTGAAGAGATCACCCGAGCCTTCAAACTCGGAGGCGCTGGCGCGGATTGTCACCGCTGAACTCGACACACTGGGCGTGGAGTCGGAGCTGGTCCGCCTGGCGGACCGCAGCATCCTCCCCGGCGTGAAGACCGACATGGGGCCCGGCGACGAGTGGCCGGCGATCCACCGCAAGCTGCTCGACGCCCGCATCGTGATCTTCGCCACGCCGACTTGGGTCGGGCGCCCTTCGAGCCTCGCGCAGCGCGCGATGGAGCGCATGGACGCGATGATATCCGAGATGAAAGACGGTGTGCCGGTCGCCTACGGCAAGGTCGCCGGCGTCGTCGTCACCGGCAACGAGGACGGCGCGCACCACGTCATCGGCGAGATCTGCGGCGGGCTCGGCGACATCGGCTTCACCATCCCGCCGCAGGCCTGGACCTACTGGAACAAGGGGCCGGGGCCTGGTGAGGATTACCTGCAGACCGACTACCGCCACGACTGGTCGGCGAAGACCGGGCGGCAGGCAGCGCGGAACCTGTTCAAGGTGGCCACGGCCTTGCGGGCGCAGCGCTTCGAGTACGCACAGTAACCGCGCGTGCGGCGCCCCAGCCCATGGACCTGAAGAGCGGCTATCCGTTCTGGGCGGTTCGCAATGGGCTGTTGCACGCCTTCCCGCGGCTCGAGAGCGACGCTTCCTGCGACGTCGCCATCGTCGGCGGCGGCATCACCGGCGCGATCCTGGCGCGGCAACTCAGCCAGGACGGCCTGGATGTCATGGTGCTGGAGCAGCGCGACGTCGCCTGGGGCAGCACCGCCGCGAGCACCGCCCTGCTGCAGTACGAAATTGACACGCCCATGTCCGACCTGGCCCGGCGCTACGGTGAGGACAACGCGGCCCTGGCCTACCGCGCGTGTGCCGGCGCGATCCCGCTGCTGGATTCCTGGTGCGGCGAGTTGCGCGACGGCGCCTTCCAGCGCACGCCGAGCCTGTACTACGCCAGCAGCCGCTGGCACGTGGAGCGCCTGCGCCAGGAACATGCGATCCGGCGCCGCCACGGGTTGGCCGTGTCGCTGCTGTCGCGAGAGGAGGTGCGGGAGCGCTATGGCTTCGCGGCGCCGGCGGCCTTGCTGAGCGAGCTCGGCGCGCAGATGGACCCGTACCGCTTCACCTATCGCCTGCTCGCGCGCCTGGAGCGGCAAGGCGTCCGCGTCCACGATCGCACCCGGCTCGCGGACTTCGAAGTGCGCGGCGGCAAGCTCGGACTTCGCACCGCGCACGGTGTGCGCATCCGCGCGCACTTCCTGGTAATCGCCGCCGGGTATGCGGCCCAGGGCTTTATCAAGCAAAGGGTCGCGCGCAACCGCAGCAGCTACGCCATGGTCACCGATCCGCTCGATTCCGCCGCATTGGGCGCCTGGCGCCGGCTGGTCGCCTGGGAAACGGCGCGGCCGTACCTGTACCTGCGCACCACCAGTGATCACCGCGTGCTGATCGGCGGCGAGGACGACGATGTGGACATTCCGGCCCGGCGCGATCTCAGGGTCCAAGCCAAGGCGCGCAAGCTGCTGCGCCGCGCCGCCCGCGTGCTGCCCGGCGTGCAACTCGAGCCGGGCTTTTCCTGGGGCGGCACCTTTGCCGAGACCGCGGACGGCCTGCCGTTCTTCGGCGCGCATCGGCAGCACGGTCCCAGGGTGCTGTTCGCCATGGCCTATGGAGGCAACGGCATCACCTATAGCGCCATCGGTGCCGGCCTGCTCTCGGCACTGATCGCCCGGCGCCGGCATCCGCTAGCCCGGTTGTTTTCATTCGAGCGGCTGAAGCGTCGATAAGCATTTCCCGCGGTCCAAGTGACGGTGCCACCCGGAGGAGAGCTTCCATGAAAGCCAGATTCGCCCGATTCGCGCAGTGGATCGCGCGGCTGTCCGGCCAGCCATTCACCTTCGTCACGGTGAGCCTGCTCATCGTGGTGTGGGCGGCCAGCGGGCCGCTGTTCCATTTCTCCGATACCTGGCAGCTGGTGGTCAATACCGCGACCAGCGTGATCACCTTCCTGATGGTATTCATCATCCAGAACACGCAGAACCGCGACGGCGCGACCTTGCAGATCAAGCTGGACGAGCTGATCCGCGCCATCGACCAGGCGCAGAACATGATGCTCGACCTGGAAGAGCTCGACGAGGACGACCTGGAAAAGATCCGCAAGACCTACCGCGACCTGGCGCGGGACTCGCGCGGGCGGCGCCGCTCCGAGAGCGGTTCCGTAACCGGCTAGGCACGGCCGGTCGCGTCGGTACGGGCGCGATTCAGGCGCGCGTGATGGTAGGTGACCTCGGCGCCAAACAGGAAAATCTGCGCCGAATAGTAGATCCACACCAGCAGCACCACAAAGGCCCCGGCGGCGCCGAACGAGGAGCCGAGCGCGGTCTTGCCGATGTATAGGCCGATCAGCAGCTTGCCGATGGTGAACAGGCCGGCGGTGAAGGCGCCGCCCACCCACACCTCGCGCCAGCGCACTTGCGCCCGCGGCAGGAGTTTGTAGATCGTCGCGAACAGCAGGCTGGTCACGAGAAAGGAGAGAACCGTGTTGAGTGTTTGCAGCAACACCTCCTGGGCCGGAAATGACTCGCCGAAGCGGCGTCCGACGGCGGCGATCGCCGCGCTGACCACTAGCGAGACCATCAGCAGGAAGCCCATGCCGATGACCAGGCCGAAGGCCAGCAGGCGCACCTTGACCGTCTGCAGCACGCCGCTTCTGGCGGATTCGACCTTCCAGATGCGATCCAGGTCATTCTGCAATTCGCCGAATACCGTGGTGGCTCCGACGATCAATGCGCCGATGCCGAGCGTTGCCGACAGGATGCCGCCGCCCTTGCTGTGCGCGCCGGCCAGGACGGTCTGCACGGCCTCGGCGCCGCGGGGGCCGATGAGCGAGGTGATCTGATCCATCAGGGCGGTGCGGGCCGTGTCGTCGCCGAAAACCATGCCCGCGACGGCGATCACCACCAGCAGCAGCGGTGCCATGGAGAAAGCGGTGTAGTAGGCGATGGCGGCGCCCATGCTGGACGCGCGATCCTCGATCCACCCCTTGATGGCGCCAGCGAAGACCTGCCGGAGATGCCGGGTTTCGTTGATGGTGGTCATGGCGGGCCGCCGTCAGGGATTTGGAGCCAGGGCCTGCTTCAGGCGGCTGAGCTCGTCCAGCACGACGATCAGGCCGCTGACGAAGTTGCTGCAGATGTTCTGCAGCCCGAAGCCGACGCCTACGCCGAGCGCGCCGGCCAGAAGGGTGAACGAGGACAGCTTAACGGCCGCCTGCTCTAGGATCAGCATGAGGCCGATCGCCAGCACCGCGTAGCGGGTCAGCGAGGCCATCACTTCCAACGTCGAGGGGCTGACATTGCCGTAGCGGCCCATCCGATGCAGCATCCAGGCGCGGAGCCAGAGGCTGAACCAGAGCAGGGCGATGAGGGCGGCCAGCATGCCGAGGGCGCTGCCGGGCGTGAATCGCGCTCCCCCGAAGGTGAACAGCGTGTAGCCGAGCGCGTCGAGAAGGGTGTTGAGGATATCCACGGTGTGTCCCGGAACGGATTACATAGTTCTGGACCATCATCCGCCGCGGGAAGTGCCCGGCAGCTTGATTTACAGCCCGTGGCCGAACTAAAGCTCGGCGCTGGCCTCAAAATCAGGAAGCTATTGCGCAGGTGGTTCGCCATGGACGGCTCAGGCGGCAACAAGGCAGTGGCTACGACGGTAGCCGCGGGCCAGATCAAGCCCTACACCGGACCGGCCGGCGGCTGGGGCTCGGTCAAATCCCTATATACGATCATGCGGCGCGAGGAAACCCTGCCGCTGCTGCAGCTGTGGCGGCAGAACAAGCCGGAAGGTTTCGCCTGTGTCAGTTGCGCCTGGGCCAAGCCGGCCCGACCGCATCCGTTCGAATTCTGCGAAAACGGCGCCAAGGCCACGGCCTGGGAGATGACCAGCCGGCGCGTGACGCCGGAGCTGTTCGCCCGGCACAGCGTCTCCGAGATGCTGGAATGGTCCGACTTCGAGCTGGAGCAGCGCGGGCGGCTGACCCAGCCGATGCGCTATGACGCGGCGACCGATCGCTATGTGCCGGTGGCGTGGGCGGAGGCATTCGCCGCCATCGGCGCCGCATTGAAGGATCTGGATCCGAAGTCCGTGGTGTTCTATGCCTCGGGCCGCGGCTCGCTGGAAACCTCCTACATGTATGCGCAGCTGGCGCGCCTGTATGGCTGCAACAACCTGCCGGACAGCTCGAACATGTGCCACGAGTCCACCTCGGTCGGCCTCAAGGCCAGTCTCGGTGTGCCGGTGGGCACGGTGACGCTGGAGGATTTCGAGCACGCCGAGGCGATCTTCTTCTTCGGCCAGAACGTGGGCGCCAACAGCCCGCGCATGCTGCATCCGCTTCAGGACGCGCGGCGCCGCGGCGTGCCTATTGTCACCTTCAACCCGCTGCATGAACGCGGCCTGGAGCGCTTTTCCAATCCGCAGGAACCGGTACAAATGCTGACCGGATCGGAGACCCAGATCAGCACGCAGTATCACGCGGGGCGAGCCGGCGGCGATATCGCAGCCATGCTCGGCATGTGCAAGGCGCTGATCGGGTGGGATGACGAGGCGCGCCTGGAAGGTGCGAAGGCGGTGCTGGATCATGCATTCATTGTCGAGCATACCCAGGGCTTCGAAGCGTTCGCTGCCTTCGCGCGGCAGGCCGACTGGCACGAGATCGAACATGAATCCGGACTGAAGCGGGAGGCGATCGATGCCGCCGCCCAGGTTTATGCGGAGGCAGGCAGCGTGCTGGGGATCTACGGCATGGGACTGACCCAGCACCGACTGGGCGTCACAAACGTGCAGATGGTTGTGAACCTGCTGCTGCTGCGCGGCAACATCGGCAAGCCGGGCGCGGGCCCCTGTCCGGTCCGCGGCCACTCCAACGTCCAGGGCCAGCGCACGGTCGGCATTTCCGAGAAGCCGGAGCTGGTGCCGCTGGACCGGCTGGCTGCGCAGTACGGATTCGAGCCGCCGCGTGACAAGGGCCTGAATACGGTGGAGGCCTGCGAGGGGATCATTGCCGGGCGCGTGAAAGCGTTCATCGGGCTTGGCGGAAACTTCGTCCGCGCCACTCCGGATCGCCTCCGCATGGAATCGGCGTGGGGGCAGCTGGCGCTGACGGTGCAGATTGCCACCAGCCTCAACCGCAGCCATCTGGTTAACGGCAAGCTGGCGTACCTGCTGCCATGCCTCGGCCGCAGCGAGCGCGACACCCAGGCGTCCGGGGAGCAGGCCGTGTCAGTCGAGGACTCGACCTCCTGCATTCACGGCTCGAAGGGGACTTATGCACTGGCCAGTCCAAACCTCCTATCGGAGCCGTGTATCGTCGCCGGCATCGCCAAGGCCACGCTCAAGCCTAACCCGAAGATCGACTGGGACGGCTGGGTCGCCGACTATGCGCGCGTGCGCGACGCGATCGAGCAGACCTACCCGGAGCAATTCCGCGACTTCAACCGCCGCATGTGGACGCCGGGTGGCTTTCCACGGCCAAATCCGGCCCGCGAGCGCAAGTGGAAGAACCCGGAGGGCAGGGCGCTGTTCAAGCTGCCGCCGGCATTGAATGCGACCGGCTTCGAAGACCAGTCGGGACTGTTCCGCCTGATCACCTTGCGCTCCAACGACCAGTTCAACACCACGGTCTATGGCTATCACGACCGCTTCCGCGGCGTGCACGGCACGCGCGAGGTGCTGTTCATGAATCCCGGCGATATCCAGGCGCGTGGCTTGTCGGCCGGCATGCGGGTTAATCTGCTCGGACTGGAGGATGACGGCGTGCAGCGGCGGATCAACGGGCTGATGGTCACGCCTTACGACATCCCGAGCGGTTGCCTCGGCGCTTACTATCCGGAATGCAACTGCCTGATCCCAGTGTGGCATCACGCCGACGAGAGTCTGGTGCCTGCCTCCAAATCTGTGCCGGTGCGGATCGAGCACCTTCCATAGGATCTTTTCGCCACGGCCCCAAAGGTGGGCCTGCACGGATCCCAATCAGCCGCCGGATTCGAGCAGGGAGGCCGAATAGCGCAGGTCGGCGATGAACAGCTCCAGCGCCTGCTGCCGCCGCTCGCGGTCAGGAATGCGCAGGATCGACGAGGGGTGCACGGTGGCCACGACATAGGGCGCCCACTGCGACTCGACCCGCCGGCCGCGTTGCGTGGTGACGCGGAAGCTCCGACCGAGCAGCGTCTGGGCCGCCGTGGCGCCGAGGCAGACTAGTCCAGCTGGCTTTACCGCGCGCAGTTCCTGTTCGAGCCAGGGCAGGCAGGCTTCGATTTCGCGAAGCTCTGGCCGCAGGTGGACGCGGCGCTTGCCGCGCAACTGCCATTTGAAATGCTTGACGACGTTGGTGATGTAAGTCTCGTCGCGCTTCACGCCGGCCGCGAGCAAAGCCTGGTCCAGTAGACGACCGGCCGGACCGACGAATGGATGTCCCGCCCGATCCTCCTCGTCGCCGGGCTGTTCGCCGACGAGCATCAAGTGCGCGCGGCGAGGGCCTTCGCCGAACACGGTCCTGGTGGCATCGCGGCACAACGGGCAGCCCCCACAGCCCTGCGCCGCGCGGCGCAGGGCACGGAGCGTCGCCCGCTGCGGCCAAAAGGCGCGGGCGCCGCCGTCGGGCAGCCCCCGCGCCTTCACCGGCCCGGCTGCCGGACGCTCAAGCCGCACCGGAGGAGCTTCTTCAAGTTGCGCTCAGTTTTCGCCGGGCGCCGCCGCGTCGACGAGTTCCGGCGCCTTTACCGCCGGTAGGCGTTCCGCCTGGCGCGGGTCCGGCAGCTGCCGATCCGAGCTGCCGCCTTCGATTTTCTGCGGCTCACCGGTCACCAGGGCCCGCTCGATGGCCGAGATGATCCGCACATCCGCCAGCCCTTCCGCGCCGTTTGGCTCGGGCTCGCGGTCGTGCAGGATGCAATCGGAAAAATAGTGTAATTCGCCGCCGAACTGGTCGGTGGTGGGGAATTCGCGCTCGACGGTTTTCTCGCCGATGGTGAGGCGATGCTTGAGCCCCAATCCGAACATGTAGGCCGGCGCCAGCTCCAGCTCGCCTTTCTCGCCGACCACTCGATATTGATCGACGGGATTGCCGGCGTAGCTGACGGTGAACTGCGCGACGCGATGTCCGGGGAAGCGCAGCACGACGGCGACCGTATCGTGGAAGTCGAACGGCAGGGCTGGATCATGCACGCCGCTGGCCTGGACTTCGATCGGCTCGGCGCCGAACACCATGCGGGCGGCATTGATCGGATACGGCCCCATATCCGCCACCGGTCCCGCCCAGAAACCATTCGCGGCGCGGTGGTTGTCGCCGGCGACATACTGGGTAAACACCGAAGAGAACAGCCGCACCGTGCCGAGCTCGCCCGCGTGCACGATGCGCAAAGCCTCCAGTGTCGCCGGCTCGAAGTGCAGGCGGTAGGCGATCATCAGCTTGGCGCCGCTGCGCTCCGCCGCGGCCATGATGGCGCGGCAGTCCAGCTCCAGGGTGGCCATCGGCTTTTCCAGCAGCACATGGATGCCGGCGTCGAGGGCCGGGACCGCGTACTCGCGATGCATCCAGTTCGGCAGCGAGATGTAGACCGCGTCGAACTCGCCGCTGGCCAGAGCCTGCGGGTACTGCTCATAGCTCCAGGTCCTGAGCTTGTAGCGCTCGCTCAGGACTCGGAGCTTGCCCTCGTCGCCGCTGATCAGAGCCGTGAGCTTCGAGTTGCCGGTGTGCTCCACCCCGGGCATGAAGGCGGTCTGCGCGATCCACCCTCCGCCCACCACCGCGTAGCGGATCTTGTCGCTGTGCTTGCGTTGTTTCATTGCTGCTCCTGATGTGTTGGGCCGCGGCCGGCTCGACCGAACCGCTGGCGTGCTTGCGGCCGGTGAGCCAGGAAGCCAGCAGAAGGCATCCGATCAGGAGGTGTACGTGACGATAACCACGACGAATAACTTGAGGAACTACCTGACCTGCGGCTTCATGCTCTACGTCCTGCCAAATGGCCCTCCTTTGCCGTACACATTTGGAGGGAGTTGAGGCGGTGAAGTTCACACTGTTTCGGCATGGCGATGCTATCTTCGGTGACGGCTTCGGCCCAGCCCAGTTCAGGCCGGATCAGCATCATTGTCCGTCCTGCGTCTGCTAGTCCGCCTGGTTTAGCCTCGCTTGGTTCTCCTTGGCGCGGCGCGATTTGCGTGCTTGCGTGGTATGGAACGGCGGCCCTTGCCCCTGGCGGCCGGCGTGCGCTTGTTCTGCTCCAGGCTGCGTTTGAGCACCGCCATGAAGTCCACCACCTTGTCCGAGGTTTCCGTGGCTGCTTCCTTCGCGGTACGGGCCTCGACCTTCGCTCCTTTCCGGCGCAGCCGCTTCTGGATTGCCTTGGACAGCTTGGCGCGGAACTCGTCGTGATAAGCGGAAGGCTTCCAGTCTCCGCTCATCGATTCGACCAGCTGCCGTGCCATCTCCAGCTCGCGTTTGGCCAGGCGGTAACTGCTCAGCGGCCGCTCGGGAAAGGGATGCTCGTCCGCCTCCACCAGTTCCTGCGGGTAGCGCAGCAGGATCAGCACCAGGGCCTTGTCATGCGGCAGCACCAGCGCCAGGTATTCGCGCGTTCGGATCACCACGCGCGCCAGGCCGGCGCGCTTGAGCTCCTTCAGCGTTTCGCGCAGCAGCACATAGCCCTTTTCCGCTTTCTTCGGCGGCACCAGGTAATAAGGCCGCTCGAAGTAGCGCGGGTCCACCATCTCCGGGTCGATGAAGCTCTCGATTTCCACCGCCTCGCTGCTTTCCGGCGCAGCCGCCTTGAGGTCTTCCGTCTCCAGCACGACGTAGCTGCCCTTCTTGTATTCGTAGGCCCTGACGATGTCCTTCCACGGCACTTCCTCGCCGGTTTCGGAATTGATGCGCTCGTAGCGAACCCGCGCCTTGTTGCGCGAGTCGAGCATGTGGAAGCGCAGGTCGGTGCGCCGCTCGCCAGGCATCAGCTGCACCGGGATGTTGAGCAGGCCGAAGGAAATTGAACCGGACCAGAGTGCGCGCGCCATGGGATCTCCTCAGTCGATTGCCGGCAGCTTTTGCCGCAGCTGCGCGATGCCCTGCCAGGGGTCCGCGGACAGCCGAGCCAGCCGCTTGCGAATGCCGGGGTAGCCGAACTGCTGTGGCGAGCGGACGCGGCCGAGCTCGTCCCAGCGCAGCGGGGTGGCGATCGGTGCCCCCGGCCGGTGGCGCAGGGAATAGGAGGTCACTGCGGTGGCGCCGCGTCCGTTGCGCAGGTAGTCGACGAAGATGCGGCCGCCGCGCCGCGCCTTGGTCGCCACCGCCACGTACTGCCCAGGCTGCTCGCGCGCCAGGGTCTCGGCGATGGCATGGCTGAAATCGCGTGCCACGCTCCATTCCATGGCGGGATTCAGCGGCACTACCACGTGCAGTCCCTTGCCGCCGGTGGTGCGGACGAAAGAGGCGAGCTTGAGATCGTCGAGTCGCCGCCGCAGGTCCAGCGCCGCTTGCACCACGTCTTTCCACTTCACGTCCGGCGCCGGATCGAGGTCAATCACTAGGCGGTCGGCGTGGTCCAGGTCGCGCGCGGTCGAGCCCCAGACGTGGTACTCGACCGCGTTCATCTGCACCAGCCCGAGCAGGCCGTCGAGATCGTCGACGCAGATCCAGCGCCGCTTTTCCGCCGGGTCCAGCACCTCGCGCACCGTGTCGGGAAAGACATGGCTGAGATGCTTCTGGAAGAAGCACTCGCCGGCGTCGCCGTCCGGGCAGCGCATCACCATCAGCGGCCGCCCGGCCATGCCGGGCAGGATGAAGTCGGCGATATCGGTATAGAACGCGGCCAGGTCGGCCTTGGTCAGCGGCGGGTCTGCGAACAGCACCCGCTCCGGATGGGTCAGGCGTACACGGCTGCCGGCGGTATTCGCGGCGACGTTCTTGCGCGCTGCTTTCCTTGCCGCGCCGGCCGAAACGCTGGCGCGGTCCCGCCGTCCCGGCTTGAGTGAATCGACGCTGCGGTCCCGGCGCAGCCCCTTGAGGCTGGCTTGGCGCAGCAAGCCGTCTTCGGTGAAGCCGCGGAAGTCCACTTCCACCACCAGCTCGGGTTTGACCCATAGCGGCCTGGCGCCGCGCAGCTGCGCGCGATCCGGCATCGGCTCCAGCGCGGGTGCCTTGCGGGCGGCTTTCATGCGCCGCAGCAGATCCTTGATCAGAGCATCGTTCAGGCCCGTGCCGACGCGTCCCATGTAGCGCCAGCGGCCGGCTTCCGGCCGCGCCAGCAACAGCGAGCCGAGCTCGGCGCGCGCGCCCTTGCCATGGGTATAGCCGACGATCGCATATTCTTCCGATTGCACGCATTTCACCTTGAGCCAGGCGCCGCCGCGCCCTTCCTGGTAGGGCGCTACGGCCTGTTTGCAGATGATGCCTTCGAGCCCGGCGCGGCAGGCCTCCGTAGCCGCATGGACGCCATCGCCTTGCAGATGCTGGGCGTAGCTCAGTGGCGCGGAGGCATCCCGCAGCAGGCTCTCCAGCATCTGCTTTCGCTCCAGTTGGGGCTTGCCGCGCAGATCCTTGCCGTCGAGCCACAGCAGGTCAAACAGCATGATCGACAAGCCTGGCCGCCCGTTCTCGCCGAACGCCTGCTGCAGCTTGCCGAAGCTGCTGCGGCCATTGGCATCCAGGGCGACCAGCTCGCCGTCAAGGATGCAGCTGTCGCAGGGCAGCTCGCGCACCGCTGTTGCGGCCGCACCAAGCTTCTCGCTCCAGTCCTGGTCTCCGCGCGAGGTGATGCGCACCGATTCGCCGTCGCGCCATAGCAGCACACGATAGCCGTCGTACTTCACCTCGTGCAGCCAGTCGCGGCCGTCGGGCGCGTGCCCGGTCAGGCGTGCAAGCTGCAGTCCGACGCTGGAGGGCAGGGCCTTGCCGCGGGCCTTCGAAGCCCTTGCATCTTTACGAGCCGGCCGATGGCTTGTTTTTGGCTGCGGCGTTTCGGCGCGCCATTCCGACAAGGGAGTGTCGTCCGCCTCGTCGCCGCGCCGCACTTCGCCGTCGCGGGACTTGATCAGCAGCCATTGCGGCTGCTTGCCGTTCCGCCGGGTGCGGACCAGGGACCATTCGCCATGCAGACGCGCGCCGTCCCAGCTGAAATGCAGGCGGCCGGCTTTCAGGGCCTTGCGGGCGTCGCCGTCCGGCGTCCAGCGGCCTTCATCCCAGATCCAGACCTTGCCGGCGCCATAGTGGCCTTCGGGAATGGTGCCCTCGAAGCTGCCGTAGTCCAGCGGATGGTCTTCCACCTCCACCGCCAGGCGCTTGTTCTCCGGATCCAGCGAAGGGCCTTTGGGAACGGCCCAGCTGCGCAACGTATCGCCCACTTGCAGGCGCAGGTCGAAGTGGCGCCGCCGTGCGTGGTGCAGATGCACCACAAAGCGCGCGCCGCGGGCGACGCGACGGGTTCGGCGCACGCCGGGTTCGGGCGTGGCGGAAAGATCGCGCTTGCGCCGGTACTCCGAGAGGCGGCTGGGCATTTCGGCTCCTTTCGAAGGACGTTAATTTGTGACCGCGCCTTGGGTAAATAATTCAGCGGCGGGCCTTCAGCTCATGTCCGCCGCCATCGTCGAGCAGCTGTCGAAGCAGCGCAGGCACGTATTGCGGCAGGCACCGAGCTGCATGTCGCCGATGATTTCCTCGCAGGCCGTGGCACAGCTGACGCAAATTTCGGCGCAGGCCCCGCAGACGATGCCATGCAGGTCCGAGCCGCGGATCATGGTGTCGGCGCAAACACGGCAAACGTCGGCACAGGCCTGCAGGACGGTGACCAAGCCGCCGGGTGTCTTGCCGCGGTCCAGGCAATAGCCGGCGCTGCGCAGGCATAGCGCATGGCATTCGACGCAGGCGCGGATGCGGTCGTCGAGCCTGGCCACCTCCGCGCTTCGCTGTCCTTGGCTGAATGCACCGGTACTCATTCAATGACCGACTTCGGCCGGCGCGGTTCCGGTGAACCTTCGGCCGCGCAGGAAGCTCTATTTCTGCATGAACGGCAAGATCCGCATCGGCATCTCCGGTTGGCGCTATGCTCCGTGGCGCAAGGCTTTCTATCCGCGAAACCTGCCGCAGAGGCGCGAACTGGAATTCGCCTCGCGCGAGTTCGGCTCCATCGAGATCAACGGCTCGTTCTACTCGTTGCAGACGCCGCAGCGCTACGCCGCCTGGTACGCGGACACACCGGCGGGTTTCCAGTTCAGTGTGAAGGGGCCGCGCTTCATCACCCACATACGGCGCCTGCGCGAGGTGAAAAAGCCGCTGGCGAACTTCTTCGCTTCGGGCATTTTCGAGCTGCGGGAGAAGCTCGGGCCGATACTGTGGCAGCTGCCGCCGAGCCTACGCTACGACCCGGAATTGATCGAAAATTTCCTGAGGCTGCTGCCTCACGACACGGTCGCGGCGCGCGACCTAGCCCGCCGCCGCGAGCCCCGCATGAAAGGCCGCGCCGCACTGTCGATCGACAGCAAGCGCCGCCTGCGCCATGCACTGGAAGTCCGCCACGACAGCTTTCGCGACGAGCGCTTCATCAAGCAGCTGCGCCGTCACCGGGTTGCCTTGGTGGTGGCCGATACCGCCGGCAAGTGGCCCCACCTGGAAGACCTCACCAGCGATATCGTCTACATCCGCCTGCATGGTGCCGATGAGCTGTACGCCAGCGGCTACACGGCCCAGGCTTTGTCGCGGTGGGGTGGCCGCATCCGTAGGTGGCGTCACGGCACGCAGCCCGCGCGCGGGCCGCGCGTCTCGCACCGGGCGCCGGCGCGCCGTGCGTCGCGTGATGTGTATTGCTACTTCGACAATGACCGCAAGGTAAAGGCCCCGGTGGACGCCCACAGCCTGGAGCAGTGGCTGCATGATCGCGGCGAATAGGGGAGCTTCACTCCGTCGACGCCCCCTAAATCAGGGTTATCGTGCTCTACGTCAGCCTCGGATGAACGCGAACTTTGACATAGGTCAAATTTGTTCAACGCTGTGCAAGAATGGCGTTCCTGATTTAATCATGAAAGCCAATGCCCAATCTCGCATCTGCTCTTAAAGGCGAAATCTCCCGTTTGTCCACCAAGGCTGCGCGGCAATATGTTGCTCCGGTCCAATCAGTAACAAGCGCCTTACGCAAACAGGTCTCGGTTCTCAAAAAGCAGTTGCAGACACTCGAGCGGGAGGTCGCGGCGTTGAAACGACAGGCTGCTCGCACCAGGCCAGACGCAGTGCCGGAGGGTGACTCCAAGGTCCGCTTCACCGCCAAAGGCCTGCGTTCCTCGCGCGCCTGGCTTGGTCTGAGCGCTGAGGACTTTGGCCGACTCCTGGATGTAGGTCAGCAGACCATCTATAACTGGGAAAGCGAGAAGACTCAGCCGCGGCGCGCTCAAGTGCCGGCCATCGCTGCGCTCCGCAAGATCGGAAAGCGAGAGGCCCGTGCTCGCCTGGAGAATGGGGCTGCGGCAGGGTAGGGGATTGAGGCGATTTGTCCCTGTTATCGCGGGTAGGGAAGCCGCGGTTGCGTGCCAAATCAGACGATCGGACCTCGTGCAAAATAATGGCTGCTCAGCTATTCGGCTGTCACGTACCCCGAACACATTCCATGTATAGAGCCCCAAATGCCGCACCTATCCAAGAACGCGTTCGTTCGTAGGAATCGTGCGCGAGGCACGGGTACGGATCGCACTGCAGCAACGTCTCGATCGCCAAGGAAATGGAGCCGGGTTGAAGCCCATCGCAAGTGCAACTGGCCTACCTCGGCCGGGCAAGGGAAGGGGGCCGCTGGAGCCTAACCGCGCGCAGTTGCTCCCGAGTCCAGCGGCATCCCTTGGGCCATGCATGTCGTTTAAACCGCGCGCCAGTGATCGGGCTTTTTCTTGTCGTTCAAGTGCCGGACGCGCGCGACATGAGGTTGATGGTTATTGTTGCGCGCCCAAGCGATCGCATCCGCTTGGGTACGGGAGGTGTGCAGAACGTGGTCCGCGTGGTCCTCGACAACATAGTCGTCGATGCGTTCGCCTTCGGGCCGTCCTTTAGGGCGGGCTTCGATGTAAACCGTTGCCATGAGTTCCTCCGTTAAGTAATAAGTTGCCTACCCATTCGTTCAGCGCCTTCTTTTGTGGGCACCAGCCCGGAAAACGTGCGCTTCTTATCGAGCACTTAAAGTTAACGCGTGTGCCTGCGCAAGAGCCGGCGACTAATCGATCATTAATCTCCACAAAACTCCCAGCATTTCAATAGCATGAAAACATATCATCGGCGGCTGGGGCCATGGCTTGCGCAAAAAATGGCGCTAACCACTTCACCCAGCGCAGTCCGTCCGGCGTATTGGGAACGATCTGTGACAATCCGCCCTTATCGGAGGTAGGGCGGAGGTGATGGTCTTGAGTATGTTTCGAGGTTTAATCGTCAGGGCTGCTTGGGTTGTACCAGCCTGAATCCTGTGGCGTCTATCAACGGCCGTGCCCTCTGGAGGCTCAGAGCGCGCCGATGGAAGCAGGCTAAGCGGGCGCCAGCTTGTTGTCCGAGACCCGCGCGGCTATAGTGGGAACTGGCCGACTCACTCGGCCAGCGCGCCCACGCTGCGAAGCCGATGTCGAAGCAAGTGATGCGGTACGGACGACTTTCCTCCCAGCTCCGGCGGGGCGTCTTGTGGGCGAGGCGAATCCCGCTGGCGTAATGGAGAACGTCGCCCATGACCACGTCTTTTTCTGAATTTCAGATCCATCAGTTCAAGCGCCGGGCAAAGCGGATTGCCCGTGAGCAGTCAATTTCCTACTCAGCTGCGCTCGACCTGGTCGCACAGCAAAATGGCTTTCCCAACTGGTCGTTGCTGATGCGACGGGTAGAGCACGACATTCGGCTACTGAGTCTCCTTGAGTTCTCTCTCGATCCCTTTCCGGATGGCGATGAGGGGGTGTTCCAGGCGCGTGGCGAAATAATCGATCGCGGCTTACTTACACGCATTGCCGACGAACGTCCCACTTTCGAGATTGCCACCCGTGCGGGGTGGATCGTGCGGGCCGCGACCGAGCCTGCGTTCAAGCTCGCGCCGTACTTGAGCATGACCTACGGGCCGATGCGGGGCATCTTTATTGATGGCACTTGGACTGCCATCGTTTCCGTCAACGGTGGTACTCGCGCGGAAATGCGTCGCCGCATCGCTGCGGATTTGCCGATTATTTCAGCTGAACTGCATGCTCGAGCTGCCACGGCCCTGGAGCCCTGGCTTTCAGATAATCCGCAGCCGTTTCGACTCTTCTGGTCGCAGCCGCAGCCCAGCGGTGTCGCTGCCGTTAAGGAAAAGGCCGTTGCGACACTGGAAGCGGCAATGAATGCCGAGCTTCCCGGCGGCGCAACACCTATCGGTATTGCGTCGGCAAAGGGGTGGCACACATTCCAGCGCCCCTTCGGTTGGCAGAGTCCTGCTAAGCCTGAGGTTATTTACCCGAATGAAGCAGTCCGAATTGGAGGTGACAAGATGCCAGACCGTCTGCCGTCGGCTGAAGAGATAAGGGAAGCGATCATCGACTACGCCAAGCCCCTCAACCTGGAGGCATTGGT
>FTAG01001994.1_pt1 | contig 24027 bp, 19 predicted proteins | sample 1638911 | NCBI WGS metagenome assembly FTAG01 (sample SAMEA3914813, study PRJEB12502) | metagenome | biome: forest; material: soil | place: Canada | collected 2011-07-07 | depth 0.3 m
CGGATCGCGGTGCAGCCGGTACTCCACGCCCCAGCGCGGGATCATCATGTCGACGCCGCCGGACTTGGTGTCCTGCACCGCGGCGCGCACCGCCAGCGGTACCGGTGCGGCGATGGCGTGGCTGCCGTAGACCACGGCATGCTCGCCGAGCAGGATGATCTTGCCGAAGCCGCGGCCGGCGTGATCCGGGATGGCCTCGGTGGCGGCGCGGTAGGGATCGATGGTCGCGAATTCGTTGGCCAGGATCACGCCGTCGCGCACTTCCTCGCCGGTGTAGCCCTGGCGGCCGCCGAGCTTTTCCACCGGAATGACGCAGCGGGCGCGCACCATGGCGCGGTCGGTGAGGTTGGACAGGATGCGCAGGAACACGCGGCCACCGGTGATCGACTCGACCAGGGAGGCGACGCCCTCGCACATGGTGTTGACCAGGTTCGCGCCCATGGCGTCGCGGGTGTCGACCAGCAGGTGCACCACCAGCATGTCGCCGCCTTCCGGGCGCGCGTGCAGGTGCACTTCGAGGTCGTTGGCGCCGCCGCCGCGCGCCACCATCTGCGGGTGCAGGCTGTTGGCGAGGTTGAGCAGCTCGCCCTTGCGCTGCAGCAGCGCCGCCTTGGCCTTGGCCACGTGCGGCACGTCCACCACCTGCACCTGGCCGATCAGCACCGGTTCGGTGCTCTCGACGGTGAAGCCGCCGACATTGCGCACCACCTTGGCGGCGGAGGACAGCGCGGCGACGATGGACGGCTCCTCCACCACCAGCGGCACGATGTAGTCGCGGCCGTTGACCAGGAAGTTGAGACCGAGACCGACCGGCAGGCCCATCACGCCGACCACGTTCTCGATCATCTTGTCGGCTTTGTGGATCTTCAGCGTGTGCTCGCCGGAGATCAGGGCCTGGTAGTCCTCGGTGGACAGCCAGCCGCGCTCGTGGACGGCGCGGATGCGGTCGGACACCGACAGCTTGTAGAACTCGGGGAAGCGTGACCGCTCGGGCGACTTCTCGGCACTCATTGTCTCTCAACTCCGTGTGGACATCCTGTCCAAGCACCGGTCATCCATGACCGGACTGTTGAAACAAGCCAAACAGCTCAAAAACCAGTGTATTCCAGGTGCAAACCCTGCTCGTCCACCGCCAGCGGCACGCAGCGGAAACCGGCCGCGGCGATGCGCTGTTCCACCTGCGCCAGGCGCTCCGGCTCCAGCGCGAACACCACGCCGAAATCGCCACCGCCCGCGCCGCAGGGCTTGTAGCTGACGCCCATCTCCGCCGCCAGCCGTCCCAGTAGGACATGCTCCGGCGAGAAAATCTCCAGGCCGCAGGCGCTGCCGAAGGCCTGCAGGGCCGCGCCGTAAGCCGTGGCCGACTCGATGAAGGCGGCGGCTTTCGACTGCGTCGCCGCGTCGCAGGCGGCCTGGGCAATGCCGGTCAGGGCCTGCATATGGCTCGCATACTCCGCGCCATTTCCCTGGCGCCAGGCCGCCAGGCGGCCGAGGAAGTCGGAGGTGGAAGCGGAGCGGCCGGTCCAGACGAATCGCGCATGCACGCCCGCGGGCCAGTTCACCGGCTCGAAGCGGGGCTGGGTGCCGCCCTCGAGCAGGCGGTAGGAAATCACGCCGCCGATCAGGCCGGCGGCGACGTCGACGCCGCTGCCGTGGCCGCCCTGGAACTCGCGGTGCAGCTGCAGCAGGTGCTCGAGCCAGACGCGGCGGTTGGCGGTGGCGGCGCCGCGGCCGACGAACACCGCCATGGCCGAGGCCAGGGCCACGGTCAGCGCGGCGCTGGAGCCCAGGCCCAGCTTTGAGCGCCCGCCCGCGCCCTGGTCGAAGAACTCGGAGGTATCCAGGTGCAGGCTGAAGCCGCGGCCGGGCGGCGGCGCGAGCCCTTCCGCGTGCAGGCCGCGCAGGGTCTGGTCGACCAGGCGCAGCTTCTCGGCCTGCTCCGGCGTGCCCAGCCATTCGGGCAGGCCATTGGCACCGATACGCAGCGGCACCTGCGACACGTTCATGTCGGGCGCGCTGACCTCGGCCACGCCGCCGGCCCTGGCCGAAATGCGCACCCGGGCGTGACGGTTGACGCCCATCACCAGGGCGGGCGCGCCTTCCAGCACGGCGTAGTCGCCGAGCAGGACCAGCTTGCCGGGACTGCTGGCGGTGACGTCCATCATGCTGCCTGGTACTCCGCTTCGCTGATGACACGGCTGCCGGCGCCAAGGCCGGTCTCGACCACGTTGAGCACACCGGGAATCTCGCGCAGCGCGGCCTTGACCTGCTCGACAGCCTCCGGCGCGCACACCGCCTTGACCTGGGGGCCGGCGTCGACGGTGAAGAACACCGGCGCGCCCTGCTGACGCAGGGCGCGTATGCGGCGCATGCATTCGACCGAGGCTCCGTTCCAATAGAGCAGGCCGGGCTGCGCCGCCAGAGCCAGCGCGTGCATCTTCAGGCAGCTGTGCTCGGAAATATCAGCCAAGGCCTGGAAGTCGCGCTCGAGGATGGCGGCGCGGGCCACCGCCAGGTCCGCCCCTTGGGTATCGATCCAGGCTTGCTGGAACGGCGAGGTCTGGGCGGTGCGGCGCATGCCTTCGCTGGAGCCGACTTCCTTGGCCGCGGTGGAAGTGATGGCCACCGCCACGCGCAGCGGCCAGGCGTCAGCGCCGAGCAGCGGCGTCGCCACCGAGTCGGTGCCGTCGGCCCGCTGGCCGTGGGCCCATTCGACGTAGCCGCCGAAGATCGAGCGCGCGGCGGAGCCGGAGCAGCGGCGCGCCAGGACCGACTTGTCGGCCTCGCTCAGGCCGAGCTTGAGCGCCTCGTCGCCGGCATGGATCAGCGCGGCGAAGCCGGAAGCCGAGGAGGCCAGGCCGGCGGCGGTGGGAAAGTTGTTGCGGCTGTCGACGCGGGCGCGCCAGTTGACCCCGGCGCGCTGGCGCAGGAGATCGAGGCACAGGCTCACGCGCTTCGCCTCGCCGGCATCGCTGCGGCCGTTGAGGCTGACCTGGTCCTGCGCGAGGCCCGGCTCGAAGCCGACCCGGGTGCGGGTCCACAGCGCATCCAGGGTGATGGAGATGGAGCCGACCACCGGCAGGTTGAGCGCGGTGTCGCGCTTGCCCCAATACTTGACCAGGGCGATGTTGGGCTGGGCCTGGGCGGCGGCGCAATGCTCGCCGAGAACCACGGCGCGGGGTTCGGAATTCATGAACGGGGGCGTTTTATGGGGGATCCGGAGCGGTTCAGGCGGGCGGGATTGCGGCTGGTGGAGCCGATGCGCCACCCGGCGCGCCTTCCTTGGGGGAAATCATGATTTTTCCATTTTACCACGCCGCGCACTCCGTCCAAGCCCCCGAAAGGGCAGGGATTCCGGCCGCTCACTTGGCGGCCGCGCCATCGTCCGGGCGGGGCGGAAAGTGGGCGACCCGGGTCCAGATGGTGCTGCCGCCGAGCAGGGTGATGCCGAAATAGCCGCGCAGCTTGAGGTGATCGGGGTCCTTGAGGCGGACCAGACAGCGGTAGATATGCCCATCGTCGGCATCGTAGACATGCCCGCCGTTCCACTCCTGCTGCTCCGGGTGGTAGCGCAAACCCCAGATCATGAGCATGCCGTCGAGGGTGCGTGTGCGCAGCTCCGGGTCCGGGTTGTTGCGATCCACCGCCAGCTTGCCGTCCAGCTCGGGGCCATCCTCGGGGCCGTAGCGGTTGCGTAGCTGCCAGGCGATGTGCCCCTCGTAACCGTCCGGGCCGCGGCTGAAGTGGATCACCGCGTCGCGGGTTTCGACCAGCCAGTCGCCGACGATGGCATCGGCCGGATCGGCCCGGGCAATCGTCGGCAACAGGGTCAAAGCCGCGGCAAACAGCGCCGCCAGGCTACTACGGAGGCAATTCATTCTTTTATAATCAAAAGCTTACGAATTTCTTTCAAATGGGGCTTGAGTCCGGAAAAGTTGTCACAATGTCACATGGAATCCATGTGAAATATTGTAAAGTTTAACGTGGACACAATGTCCAACCCCATGATCCATCACCCTCTCATCCTGATCGGTACGGTGCTGTGTCTTGCTGCCGCCGGTTACGCCTGCTTCGCCGTGTACGCGGTCCTGCATGGCGTAAGGCGCTCGGCGGCAATGGCGCTGCGCGAACGGCGCGACCCAGGCCGGCTCCGGCCGGTGAGCGTGCTCAAGCCGCTGTGCGGCGACGAGCCCCGGCTGTACGACAACCTGCACAGCTTCTTCAGCCAGACCCATGGCGCCTTCCAGCTGGTGTTCGGCGTGCGCGACGCGAACGACCCGGCGATCACGGTGGTGCGGCGGCTGCAGGCGGAATTCCCCGCCGTAGACGCATGCCTGGTGGTCGATCCGCGGGTGCACGGCGCCAACCTCAAGGTCAGCAACCTGATCAACCTGCTGCCGGCGGCCCGCCACGACTGGCTGGTGCTGGCCGACAGCGACATCGGCGTCGCTCCCGACTACCTGGAGCACGTCACCGCGCCGCTGGCCGAAGCCGACGTCGGCGTGGTGACCTGCCTGTACCGCGGCGTGCCGCGCGGCGGCCTGTGGTCGCGCCTCGGCGCGCTGTTCATCGACGACTGGTTCGCCCCCTCGGTGCAGGTCTCCAACGCCTTCGGCTCGACCCGCTTCGCCTTCGGCTCGACCATCGCGCTGCGCCGCGAGACGCTGCTGGCGGCGGGCAGCTTCGACTCGCTGCGCGACGTGCTGGCCGACGATTTCTGGCTGGGCGAGTTCACCCGCCTGCGCGGCTTGCGCACGGTGCTGTCGCACGTGGTGGTGACCACCGACGTGACTGAAGGCAGCTTCCGGCAGCTGTGGAAGCATGAGCTGCGCTGGCTGCGCACCATCCGGGCTGCCGAGCCCGCCGGCTTCAGCCTGACCTTCGTCACCTTCACCTTCCCGGTGCTGCTGGCGGGGCTGGCGCTGGCCCGTAGCGAGCTCGGCCTGGCCCTGGCGGTGATCGGGACCGCGGGACGCCTCGTGTTACATTATTTGCAGCGCCAGTTGCGGGCCGAGCCTTCACCGCAATACGAGTTCCTGCTGCTGCCGCTGCGCGACAGCCTGATGCTGGCGAGCTGGGCGGTGGCGATGACCGGTTCGCGCGTCCGCTGGCGCGACCAGCCGCTGGATGCCGCGCTTGAACCGGCCTTGCCGCCCCCCATGCCCGCACCGGCACTGGCGCAGGCGCAGCAGGACGCATCTCCACCTACCCCCGAAAACCAGTTTCCCAATCCGGACTCCGTTTGACGACCATGAACACACCCCTGAAAACGCTGTTCCTCCAGGCGCCTTCTTTCGACGGCTTCGACGGCGGCGCCGGCAGCCGCTACCAGGCCAAGCGCGAGATCAAGTCGTTCTGGTTCCCCACCTGGCTGGCGCAGCCGGCAGCGATGGTGCCGGACAGCCGCGTGCTCGACGCGCCCGCCGACGAGCTGAGCGTGGAAGAGTCGCTGAAGATCGCGGAGGCGTATGACCTGGTGATCATGCACACCAGCACGCCGTCCTTCCCCACCGACGCGAAGTTCGGCGAGTTGCTGAAGCAGCGCAAGCCGGGCATCAGGATCGGCTTGGTCGGCGCCAAGGTGGCGGTGGACCCGACCGGCTCGCTCAAGGCGAGCGCCGCGATCGACTTCGTCGCGCGCGAGGAGTTCGACTACACCTGCAAGGAAGTGGCCGAAGGCCGGCCCTATAGCGAGATCGTCGGCCTCAGCTACAAGCTCGAGGACGGCACGGTGAAGCACAACGCGCCGCGCCCGACCATCGAGGACATGGACGCCCTGCCCTTCGTCGCGCCGGTGTACCAGCGCGACCTGAAGATCCAGAACTATTTCATCGGCTACCTCAAGCACCCCTACGTGAGCTTCTACACCGGGCGCGGCTGCCGCTCCAAGTGCACCTTCTGCCTGTGGCCGCAGACGGTGGGCGGCCATCGCTACCGCGTGCGCTCGGCCGACAACGTCATCGCCGAGGTGAAGTGGATCAAGGAAAACATGCCCGAGGTCAGGGAGATCATGTTCGACGACGACACCTTCACCGACAGCTCGAACATGGAGCGCGTGCACGAGATCGCGCGCGGCCTGGGCAAGATGGGCGTGACCTGGTCGTGCAACGCCAAGGCCAACGTGCCCTACGAGTCGCTGAAGATCATGAAGGACAACGGCCTGCGGCTGCTGCTGGTGGGCTACGAGTCCGGCGACGACCAGATCCTGCTCAACATCAAGAAGGGCCTGCGCACCGACATCGCGCGCCGCTTCACCGAGGACTGCCGCAAGCTCGGCATCCTGATCCACGGCACCTTCATCCTCGGCCTGCCAGGCGAGACCAAGGAGACGATCGAGAAGACCATCGCGTTCGCCAAATCGATCAACCCGCATACCATCCAGGTGTCGCTGGCCGCGCCCTACCCCGGCACCACCCTGTACAAGCAGGCGGTGGACAACGGCTGGCTGCAGGAGAACGACGCGGTCAACCTGGTCAACAGCAAGGGCGTGCAGCTCGCCGCGATCAGCTACCCGCACCTGTCCAAGGAAGAGATCTTCCACAGCATGGAAGTGTTCTACAAACGCTTCTACTTCCGTCCCAGCAAGATCTGGGAGATCGTCAAGGAAATGCTGGCGAGCTGGGAAATGATGAAGCGCCGCCTGCGCGAGGGTGTGGAGTTCTTCCGCTTCCTGCGCGCGCACGAGGCTTGATCCAAAGCCGGGACTCGGGACTGGGGACTCGGGACTCGGGGAAAAGTGAAAGCCCCGAGGCATGAGCGTCGATGCAAAAACAGCAAGACCACCCAACCGCGCCAGCGGCCGGCCCTCCAGTTGTTCCCGAGTCCCGAGTCCCGAGTCCCCAGTCCCGGCCGTCGGGCCTGATCGTCACGGCCGATGACTTCGGCCTGCATCCGGCCGTCAACGAGGCGGTGGAACTGGCCCATCGCGAAGGCGTGCTCACCGCCGCCAGCCTGATGGTGGCGGCACCGGCCGCCGCCGATGCGGTGGCGCGCGCCCGCCGCCTGCCGTCGCTGCGCGTGGGCCTGCACCTGGTGCTGGCGGACGGCGCGGCGATGCTGCCGCGCGCGCGCATCCCGGCGCTGGTCGATGCCCAGGGCCGCTTCGGCGACAACATGGCCCTGGACGGCGCGCGCTTCTTCTTCCTGCCGTGGGTGCGGCGCCAACTCGAGGCGGAAATCCGCGCGCAGTTCGAGGCCTATGCCGCGACCGGCCTGCCGCTGGATCACGTCAACGCGCACAAGCATTTCCACCTGCATCCCACGGTGCTGTCGTTGATCCTGCGCATCGGCCGCGGCTACGGCCTGCGCGCGGTGCGGCTACCCGCCGAATCAGCAAATTCGGGGGGAGCGCCGGCCCTGCTGCTGCCCTGGCTGCGCTTGCTGGCGCGGAGGCTGGATCGTGCCGGCATCGTTCACAACGATGCGGTGGTCGGCATCCGCCACAGCGGCGCCATGGACGAGAACATGGTGCTGCAGGCGCTGCGCGAACTGCCGGGCGGCGTCACCGAAATCTACCTGCATCCGGCCACCGCTTCGGGCAGCCTCATCGCGTCTTCGATGCCCGGCTACCGCCACACCGAGGAACTGGCTGCCCTGCTGTCGCCGCAGGTACGCGCGGCGGTGGAGCGCCTGGGTATCCCGCGCGGCGGCTTCTCCGACCTGTTCCCTACATGAAACTCGCGACTTATATCTCCGGCCTGCTCGGCGTACTGATCCTCACGGTGCTGGTGCTGCACCAGGGCCTGGGCGAAGTGATGCACCTGCTGTCGCGGGCCGGTTGGGCCCTGCTGTGGCTGGTGCCGTTCCACGCCCTGCCGCTGCTGCTCGACGCACAAGGCTGGCGCGTGCTGCTTGCGCCGAAGGATCCCGACGGACGAGCGCAGCTGCCGTTCCTGTTCTGGGTGGCAACCGTGCGCGAGGCGGTGAACCGCCTGCTGCCGACGGCCAACGTCGGCGGCGAACTCGTCGGCATCCGCCTGACCCGCTGGCGCCTGCCCGACAGCGGCGCGGCGATCGCCGCCAGCATCATCATGGAAGTGCTGTTCACCCTGGTGAACCAGTACATCTTCACCGCCCTGGGCATCGTGCTGCTGGTGGCGGCGACCCAGGCCAGCGAACAGACCTGGACCATCCTCTCCGGCCTGGCCCTGAGCCTGCCGCTGCCGATAATGTTCGGCGCGCTGCTGCGCTACGGCAAGATTTTCGAGCGCATGGAGAAGGTGGTCGAGAAGATGCTCGGCGACAGCAGCCGCCTCGCCGCGCTGCTGGGCGGCGCCAGCCTCGATGCCGAGATCCGCGAACTGTATGCCCGCCACGGCCGCCTGATGGTGGCCCTGCTGTGGCAGCTGTCCGGCTACGTCCTCGGTTCCTTCGAGACCTGGCTGGCGCTGTACCTGCTCGGCCATCCGGTCAGCATGTGGGCGGCTATCGCGGTCGAGGCCAGCACCCAGGCGGTGCGGCATATCATCTTCATCGTACCGGCCGGTCTGGGAATCCAGGAAGCCGGCCTGGTGCTGTTCGGCCAGATCGTAGGCATCGACAGCAACGTGGCGCTGTCACTGTCGCTGGCCAAGCGCATGCGCGAAGTGCTGTTCGGCATGCCGGCCCTGCTCAGCTGGCAGTTCTTTGAAGCGCGCCGCTTGCGCCGCACGCTCGGCAAGCAGGCCCAGAACCTGCCTTAGGGCCAGGTTGTTGTTGCAGGTCTTGAATCGCCACGGCCGTTTCCCATATTTCCGAAAATGGGCAAGGCCCCCGCGGCTGCCTGCCGCAACCGCAACAGGATTTGCCATGTTCGACTCTCCCGCCAATGCCGACCATGCGATGCGCAACTGGTCCGGTTCCGAGCGAGGCGCCATCAGGATCGGTTCGGAGGCGCACAAGCGCCTGTTCTGCCGCATGCTGCTGGAGACCCACAACCCCTACAAGCCGGCGGTGATCGACTGGCCGCGGCTGAGTCCCGAAGCCCTGCACCGCGTCACCTCGTTGCCGATCTGGGACATCGCGGTACAGACCGAGGGCCGCGCCTCGATCCGGGTCAAGGCTTTCGCCGAAACTGTGCGTGACCCGCTGCTGCGTCAGGCGCTGGACATGGACGGCGGCGAAGAAGCGCGCCACAAGGTGGTGCTGGGCAAGCTGGTCGAGGCCTACGGCATCAGGCTCGCGCCAGAGCCGATCTATGACGCACCGAAAGACGCCGAGTGGGCCTGGCTGGTCACCGGCTACAGCGAGTGCATCGACAGCTTCTTCGCCTTCGGCCTGTTCGAGGTGGCGCGGCGTTCCGCCTACTTCCCGCCCGAACTGGTCGAGACCTTCGAGCCGGTGATGCAGGAGGAAGGCCGCCACATCCTGTTCTTCGTCAACTGGGCAGCCTGGTATCGCAGGAACCTGCCGTGGTGGCGCAAGCCCTGGTTCTTCCTCAAGGTGCTGGCGGTGTGGGGTTTCCTGGTGTGGGAGCGCATCGGCATCGCCAAGGGCATCGACGACGACGGCACGGCGCAGGACGCAAACTTCGCCATGAGCGGCAGCGGCGCGGTGGGCATCGACCTCAAGCCGCGCGAACTGATCGAGCTGTGTCTGGCCGAGAACGAGCGCCGCATGGCGGGTTACGACGGGCGCTTGCTGCGGCCGCTGACGGTGCCGCGGCTGGCGAAGTTCGCGCGCCGCTTCGTGCCGAAGGGCTAAGTCCCCTCGGGACCAGACCGCTACTACTCGATCCGCCCCAGCTAGCGTAGCCCGGATGCGAGCAAAAGCGGTTCGCGCAAAGAACAGCAAAAAAACTTAAGTATCTTTGCTTCCTTTGCGCGCTTACTTGGCGGTTTTGCGCCTTTGCGCGAATCGCCTTTGCTTTACTACCGCCCGGAGTGCAAGGCCGGATCGTTGACCTGATCCCACACCTGCCCCGCGAACAACACACCACCGCTGTGCACCGGCTGCCCCGCTCTCTGCAGCGCTTCCGCGGTCCAGGTATTGCAGGTATAGAAGCCGTAATAGGTCAGGGTCGAGGCGTAATACACGTTCCCCGGCAGCTGCCCCGGCATATAGGGTCGTACCGCGCCCGGCGGGTCCTGCTCCAGTGATTCCCAAACAAAGCGCTGCAGCTCGCGCAACTGCGGCGCCGTCAGGCTCAACCCGACCAAGTGATCCGCGCCATAAGCCTGCTGCGGCGTCTCCTGCAGTCCCGTCACCAACATCACCCCCGCACCCGGAAACGGCGCGAGCAGCGCGTGCCAGAGGTTCTTGTGGGTGGCGAGCATGTACTGGCGGTCGCCGAAGCCGAACACCAGATAGCGCGGTGCGGCGAAATCCGCGGTGAGCGTGAACAGGTGCTGGTCCAGTTCCTCCACCGGCAACACCAGATCGGTGTGGCGGCCGCGCCGCAGCACGTAGACGCTTGCCGGCGCTGCCGGCGCATTGCTGACGGAGGCGGTGCCGGTTTCCACCGGCATGGCGCTGCATGCCGACAGTGCGGCCAGCAGCAGAGCCCCGCCGAGCAGGCGCAGCGACTCAATCCGCATCCAGCACTGCTCCCGCGAGCCGCGCCAGCAGCGGCGCCACGCTCTCCGGCTCGGACATGCCCGCCAGGCCGTCGTAAACGCCGAACGCGGTCAGCGCATGCAACTGGTCCACTTTCGCGTCGATCCATTCCCGGGGCCGCTGCGGGCGCAGGCGCTGCGCCAGCACGCGCAAGCCGCCGCGGCGGCGCTCGTTGCGCTCGGCCAGCAGCGGCGCGAACTCGGGGTCGAGCGCGGCGATGCCGTTCAGGCGCCGCATCAGCAAGCGGTCGGTGCCGTAGAGTTGGCCCAGCACGGCGAGGAATTTATTCAGGGCCGCCTCGGGCTCCGGCAGCTGGAACGCCTCGGCGATGCGCCCGATGCCGCCTTGCAACGCCAGGGTGTCGCACAGGGCCTCCAGCAAGCCGGCCTTGGACTGGAAGCGGTAGTACACCGTCATGCGCGCCACGCCCGCCTGCCGCGCCACGGCGTCGATGGTGAAGCGGCCATAGCCGTCCGGCGCCATCAACAGTTCGCGCGCGGCGGCCAGCACCTTGTCGCGGGTTTCGTCGCTGGCTTCCTGGCGCCGGCCAAGCTGGTAGGGGCGCGGACTCATAGCGGCGCGAGCAGCGTGGAGGGGCCCCGTGCGCAGCATGGGGATCCTAGCGTGGCGAGTCGGCGCAGGCATGAGAGCAATCCGTCTCGTCCGGGGGCTGACATAAGAAATCTCATGCAGGGCTCTTGCTCCATGAATTTATTTGTATAGACTGTACAACTAAATTATCACTCCATCCATGGCCGCACCCGGAGAGTCCCATGCGCCCCACCTTGCTCCTTACCCGCGTCCTCATGCGCGCCAGCATATTGATACTGCTGATTCTCGGCATCCTGTTCTGGACCGGCCACGCACTGGCGCTGGTGCGCATGCACATGGTCTTCGGACTGATCCTGGTGCTGGGCCTGTGGACGCTGGCAGGACTGGCCGCCAGCCGCGGCGCCCCGCCCGGCCTGCTGCTCGCAGCCCTGATTCTCGGGGCAATGGTGCTGGTGCTGGGCATGACGCAGGCCCGGGTGCTGCCGGGCGGAATGCACTGGGTCATCCAGGTGTTGCACCTGCTGCTGGGGATGGCGGTGATGGGCTTCGGCGAGCGCATCGCCGGGCGTGTCGCCACCAGCCTGTCCCTGCCCGCCGCGGGCGCATGAACGCCTGGCCAAGCTACCCCGACCTCGCCGGCAAGGTCGCAGTCGTGACCGGAGGCTCCGGCGGCATCGGTGCCGCTACTTGCCTGGCGCTGGCGGCAAACGGAGTGAAGGTGGTGGTCAGCGGCCGCAATAGCGGGGCGATCGAGGCCGTGGCGCAGGATATCCGCCAGCACGGCGGCACGGCCAGCGGCTGCGCCGCGGACTGCACCCGGGACGAGGAGTTGCGGGCGCTGCACCTGCACGCCGAGCAGGCGTTCGGCCCCGCCGACATCGTGCTGGCTTTCGCCGGCGGCGGCATCGCCCGGCCGCAGCCGGTGCAGGACGTGCCGGAGCGGGACTGGCATTCGGTGATGGACGGCAACCTCACCGCCACCTACCTGACCCTGCGCGCCTTCCTGCCGCGCATGATCGAGCGCCGCGCCGGCGCCATCGTCACCATGGCCTCGACGGCGGCGCGCCTGCCGTCGAAGAGCCCGGCGCCTTATGCCGCGGCCAAGGCCGGCATCATCATGCTGACGCGCCACCTCGCCGCCGAGGCGGGGCCGCAGGGCGTGCGGGTCAATTGCCTGGCGCCTTCCGCCATCCTCACCGAGCGCACCCGCCGGCACATCGACGGGGAGCAGCAGCGCCAGATCGCGGCCTTGCATCCGCTGGGGCGGCTCGGCCAGCCGGAGGACGTGGCGCTGGCGGCGCTGTTCCTGGTTTCTGCGAGTGCGTCGTGGCTGACCGGACTGGTGCTGGACGTGGCCGGCGGACGGGTGATGGTCTAGCGCTTGCCCAGGTAGCCGTTGTCGCGGTACCAGCGCACCGCGTCTTCCAGGGCCGCGCGCGGCGGGCGGATGGTGTAGCCGAGTTCGCGCTTCGCCTTCTCGCTGGAGAAGTACATCCACTTCTTCGACATTCGCACTTCCTCGACCGTGGCTACCGGCGCGATGCCGGTGAGGCGGGCGATGGCCTCAGCGACGTAAGCGACCGGCATCACCGCGGCATGCGGCAGGCGCACTTTCGGCGGCTTGCGGCCGACGATGTCGGCGATCTCGCCGAGGATCTGGCGCAGGCTCATGTCGGTGCCGCCGAGCACGTAGCGCTCGCCGACTACGCCCTTGCTGAAGGCCAGCCAGTGACCTTCGGCGCAGTCGTCGACGTGGACGATGTTGAGGCCGGTGTCGACGTAGGCCGGCATCTTGCCGCTGGCGGCGTCGACGATGATGCGGCCGGTGGGCGTGGGCTTGAGGTCGCGCGGACCGATCGGTGTCGAAGGGTTGACGATCACCAGTTGCAGGCCCTCGGCGAGGAACTCGCGCACCGCCTGCTCGGCCAGGAACTTGGAGCGCTTGTAGTGGCCGATCATGTCGTCAACCGTCACCGGCGTGCTCTCGTCGCCGGGCGTGCCGTCCTTGGGGATGCCGAGCACGGCGACGCTGCTGGTATAGACCACGCGCTGCACACCAGCCTTGAGCGCCGCGCGTATCAGGGCGCGCGAGCCCTCGACATTGGCCTGGTACAACTCTTCCGGCTTCGGCGCCCAGGTGCGGTAGTCGGCGGCGACATGGAACAGCGCCTCGCAGCCGGCACAGGCGCGTTCCAGCGAGAGCGCATCGGTGAGATTGCCCTCGGCCACTTCGACGTCCAGCCCGGCTAGATTGCGCCGGTCCGAACCGGGGCGCGCCAGCACGCGCACAGCGTAGCCCTCGGCCAGCAGGCGCCGCGCCACGGCGGAGCCGACGAAGCCGGTGGCGCCGGTGACCAGGGCGCGCGGGCGCGAATTCATGTTCATGACTGGAAAGCCAGAGTGGGACCGGCGGCCTGCACCGCGCGGCGCAGGGCGGCGCTGGCCCGGTTCATGGTGGAAGCGAGATGCGGCAGGCGCGGGATCAGGCCCGGATCGCGCAACAGGGCGGCGGCCAGGGCGCGCGGACGCGGCCGGCCGTAGCGATCGATGGCGCCGGCCAGCGGCTCGGGAATGCTGTCCTGCGCCGCGTCGGCGACAGCGCGCAGCACCAGGAACGGCAGCTTGCGCGCCCGCGCGATGCGCGCCACCGCGGCGCTTTCCATGTCCACCGCCGCGGCACCCCAGCGCTGCTGCGCCTCGCGCTTGTCCTGCGGCGTGAGCAGCGGAAATTCGACCGTGAGCAGAGGGCGCTCATCGAGTGCGGCGCCGAGGCGCGCGCCGAGGCGGGTGCGCCAGGCGGAGTCGGTGGCATAGCGCAGGCCTTCCTCGTCCAGCACTTCGGCGGGAGCCAGCAGCGCGCCGCAGGCGAGCGCAGGATCGAGCGCGCCGGCGACACCGAATATGGCCAGCGCGGCCGCGCCGCCCTGCGCCAGGGTGGCGGCGGCATCGGCCGCGGCGCGCGAGCCCATGCCGCAGACCAGCACCCGCACACCCGGAGCGGCCTGCTCGACCACGCCGAGAAGATAGCGCCGGCGCACCAGCGCCTGAGCTTCCGCGACCAGGGCCACGACCACGCCGATGCTGCCGGCGGGCGTTGCGGCCGGCAATGTCGTCCTGGTCTTCAGGCCTTGCGCGCGGTGAGCTGGCGGTAGCGGGTCAGCGCCCACAGCGGGAAGTAGGCGGTATAGCCGTGGTACTTGAGATAGAACACGCGCGGGAAGCCCGGCGCGTTGTAGCTCGGGTGGTACCACAGGCCGGCCAGATGCTCGCCCGCCTTCTGCTGGTCGTTCAGCAGCCACTGGATGCCGCGGCGCACTTCCTCCGACTCGTGCTCGCCGACGGCGAGCAGGCCGAGCAGGGCCCAGGCGGTGGTATGCGCGGTGCTGACGCCGCCGTTGGTGCCGGACAACTCGGGCTTCTCGAAGCTGTCGTTGGTCTCGCCCCAGCCGCCGTCGGCATGCTGCTTCGACTTGAGGTAGTCGATCGACTTGCGGATCCAGGGTTGGCCCAGGTCCTCGCCCACCAGGGCCAGGCCGGCCAGCACCGACCAGGTGCCGTAGATGTAGTTGGTGCCCCAGCGGCCCCAGTAGGAGCCATCCCGCTTCTGCACCTGGCGCAGGTAGACGACGCAGCGGCGGATGGCGTCGCGGTCCTGCTCGCGCTTGAGCACGCCCAGGCAGGCCAGCACACGGCCGGAAACATCCTCGGTCGGCGGATCCAGCATGGCGCCGTGGTCGGCGAACGGGATGTGGTTGATGTGGTAGTGGGTGTTGTTGCGGTCGAACGCGGCGAAGCCGCCGTTGTCCGATTGCATGCCCACCAGCCAGTCGGCGGCGCGCTCCAGGCGCTCGGCGTACTTCGGCCCGCGCTTCGGGTCCTTGCCGGCGACGTGCATCAGGCCGGCGACCATGGCGGTGTCGTCGAGGTCCGGGAAATAGGCGTTGGCGTACTGGAAGGCCCAGCCGCCCGGCGCCAGGTCCGGCGCCTGCACCGCCCAGTCGCCCTTCACGTCAAGCACCTGGCGCGGCGCCAGCCACTCCAGCGCGCGGTCAACGGCGGCCTGGGTCGGCTCGTCCTTCGAGGCCTTGAGCAGGGCCATCGCCGCCCAGCCGGTGTCCCACAGCGGCGAGACGCAGGGCTGGCAGTACGCGGTGCCGTCGCCGCGGTCGACGATCAGCTTCTGCAGCGACTTGAGGCAGGTGGCGCGGGCCGGATGGTCCTTGGGGTAGCCCAGCAGGTCCATTGCTTCGAGCGCGTTGACCATCGGCGGGAAGATGCCGCCGAGGCCGTCCTCGCCGTTCATGCGCGGCAGGAACCATTGCTCGGCCCGCTTCACCGCCTTCATGCGCAGCGACCTGGGGATGAACGGATCGCAGGCGCGGCCGACCTTGTCCAGCACCAGGAACAGCTTGTTGACGAAGCCGCCAGTGGCGAAATAGTGCTGCTCCTCCTCCGGCGGCGTAACGAACAGCTCGCGCACCGATACCTTGCGCGGATTCTTCGCCCTGGCCTTGAGCGAGCACAGGATGAACAGCGGCACCATGGTGCTGCGCGCCCAGTACGACACCTTGTCGAGGTGGAACGGCGCCCACTTCGGGAACAGCATGATCTCCACCGGCACATACGGCGCGGCGCGCCACGGCACCTGCTCGAACATGGCCAGCAGGATGCGGGTGAAGACATTGCTCTTCGCCGCGCCGCCGTGGGCCAGGATCACCTCGCGCGCGTGCCGCATGTGCGGCGCGTCGGCGGAGTCGCCGGCGGCCTTGAGCGCGTAATAGGACTTTACCGTGCACGACAGGTCGATGGCGCCGTCCTGGTACAGCGGCCAGCCGCCGTGCGTGTCGAGCCGCTGCTTGGAGCGGATGTAGCGCGCCAGCTTCTCCTGCAGCACCCCGTCGATCTCGTCGAGGAAGTGCATCATCAAAATGTATTCGGCGGAGATGGTGCAGTCGGTCTCGAACTCGAAACACCAGTGACCATCCGGCTGCTGCATCGACATCAGCGCCTGGCGGGCGCGGTCGATGGCCTGGTCGAGCGGGGGCACCGCATCGCGAGCCGGCGTCGGTTCGATACGGACGGCGGGACGCGGCTGGCCCAGGCCCTCGCCAAGGGGACCGCGGAATTCAAACCGGTTCGACACTCGCTCTCCAGAATCTGCTTCGAATTGAGCCCCCGCGCCGGCGAAAGCCAGCGCCGGCGACCAGCCCGCGTCGTTGGCGACGGGCAGCGGCTGCCATTCGGGGCCCAGCTTGGTGTACGGCAGGTCACGCCAGGCGAAGTCGAACAGGCGGCGCAGCAGGGCGTCACGCTTCACCGAGACGTTGGTGAGCATGATGGTCCGCGCCACCGCGCCGCGGCTGACCTTGATCTCGGCACCGCCGCCGAAATCCGGCTTGCGCTGGATGTTCTTCAGGGTCAGCACCGCCAGGCCGGTAGCCCACAGGCAGAACTTGCGGATGCCGACCTGCTGCGCCGGGATCAGCAGGGTGTAGTCCAGCGCATTGCGCAGGTGGGCATGGGCCACGCCCACCAGCTCGGACAGGGCCGCGCCGTAGGCCGGCGTGAAGCTGCCCGGCTGCAGCTGGCCAAGGTCGAGGCCATGGCGCTGGAACACTTCGCGCGGCAGCCAGCAGGCGCCGCGGGCGCGGTCTTCCCACTGGTCCTTGAGGATATTGGTCATCTGCAGCGCCTGGCCGAAGGACACGGCCAGCTGCAGCATCTGCTCGCGCCGCGCGGCGATGGCGGGGTCGAAATCGCAGAACAGCTCGGTCAGCATCTCGCCGACCACGCCGGCGACGTAGTAGCAGTAGCTGTCCATCTCGGCCTGGGTGGCCAGACCGTTGAGGCCGCCTTCGGCGGCGGCAGCCTGCTGGAAGCGGTGCATGCCGCGGCTCATCACGCTGACGCAGCGCTCGATGGCGTTCTGCTGCGGCCGGTTGAAGCTGCGCAGCACCTCAATCACCAGGGGCAGCTGGCGCACCAGATCGCGCTCCCCCTCGATCGTCTCCAGTGACAGGCGCGGCGCCAGATCGGAGGCCAGGGCGGCGGCATCGCCGCGCCCGGTGACCACCTCGACGAAGGCCTCCTCGTAGCGGCGCTTTTCCGCCGCCGGCAGGGCGGCATCGTCCTCGATGGTGTCGGCGATGCGGCACAGCAGGTAGGCGTTGGCCACCACCCGGTGCAGGGCGCCGGGCAGCTGCGGGATGGTCAGGGCAAACGTGCGCGATACCAGCGGCAGGACATGGTCCTGATACGCTTCCGCGCTACCGGGCCAGACTTCTTTGAGTTGGTGTTCGGTCATTACCAGAATGCGGGTTCGGGGACGCCAGGCAGGCCGGAATGACGGGGGAGGCCTGCTCTGCGATCCAAGCTGTAAGCTCCATTATAGCGCGCTGCAACATGGCCGGGCGGGATGGCCCAATTGCCTTGAGGGGGTCCCAAGCGCCCTCCACCGCTCAGGCGGGCGCTACCAGAATTCCTTGCGCTGGCGCGGGCAACGGAACAGCTCGAGCAGGCGCAAATGTGAGGCATGCACCACCAGGGCCGAGACGATGATCAGCCAGGCCACGGCGGCGGAGAAGCAGGCCGAGGTGAAGGGCGCGATGATCTGCAGGGCGCCGTCGAAGGCCTGGGCCACACCGTGCTCGTCGAGCTGGCCGGAGAAGGCCATCACCGAAGGGGCGGCCAGACTGGACCACAGCACCACCTGGCGCACACGCGAATAGGTGCGCTCGAGGCTGGCGGTGACGGTGGGCAGCTGCGCGTTGCCGGAATACACGAACAGGTTGTGCTGGATGGCGCGCCGTTCGAGCTGCAGCCAGGTGAACAGCACCACCGCGATGAAGGAGGCGACGAGAATCGGCAGGCCGGCTTCAAAATCCATGGCTTGCCCTCGACCGGCGCGCGCGCTGCCACGGCCGGCCCGGACCGCCGGCGTCAATCCCGATTCTTTTTGCCACCAGCCCCATCTTGGGCATGCGCTACACCCACTTCCGAAAAGCCCCCTGAGCAATATTTACCCGCTCTTGCGGCAAAGCGCCAGAAGTCACGATGACTTAAGCCGCTAAAGTACTGTTAAATTTTGTTAACTTTGGATTTAATTTGTCTGTTCGTTACCGCACATAGTGGAGCCGGAACGGCGCTCAGTAGTGCAGCAGGCTTTCCACCGTTCTGCCGTACAGGCGCTCGCGCCCTTTGAGGAAGTCGAGCTCGATCAGGAATGCGCAGCAGGCCACCACCCCGCCCTGCTTCTCCACCAGCGCCGCCGCCGCCGCCGCGGTGCCGCCGGTGGCGATAACGTCGTCGATCACCGCGTAACGGCGCCCTGCAACGAGGTCCTCCGCATGCATCTCGACCCGGTCGCTGCCGTATTCCAGCTGGTAGTCCTGGCTCACCGTGCGGCGCGGCAGCTTGCCGGGCTTGCGCACCAGCAGCAGCGGCAGGCCCAGCTTCAGCGCCAGCGCGGCGCCGAAGATGAAGCCGCGCGACTCGATCGCCACCAGGCCGTCGGGCCGGTGCGGCGCGATCAGCGCGGCCAGCTGGGCGATGGCGGCGGCGAAGGCCGGGCCGTCCGCCAGCAGCGGCGTGATGTCGCGGAACAGGATGCCGGGCTTGGGGAAGTCGGCGACCGCGCGGACGTAGGAACCGATCTGCACGGCAGGAGGTGCGGAAGACATGCGGGAATTACTCGCTGATTCGGAAGAGACCCGGATGGGCCGGCCGTGGATTTTAACCAGTGCCGGCGCCGGCCGGCGGCTCCAGCCAGTCCGGGCCGGCTCCGGGCAGCAGTTCCTTCCAGTGTCCGCTGCCGCCAATGCCGGCGACGTAGACCAGTTCGCCATCGGCTTCCACCAGCGGCGTGCGCTGGCGCACCCAGGGCGGCACCCCCGCTTCCTGGAACAGGTTCTTGAGCGTGCGGCTGTGCGCCGCTCCCGCGAGCCGCAGGCGCTCGCCGCCGCGCATGAAGCGCACGCTGAGGCCGCGCGGCGGCGGCCGCGGCAGGCGCAGGCTGCCGCAGCCCTCGGGCAGCGGCAGCTCCTCGGCGGTCCAGGCCAGCGCAGGCGCGGCCGCGGGCGGCGGCGGCAGCGGCGTCATGGCGTAGAGCCGGTCGCGGTAGCGGCGCAGCTCGCAACCGGCCCAGCCTAGCAGGGGCTCGGCATCCTCGGCCGCGTCCAGCACCTCGCGCTCGATGCGCTCCAGGGTATCCGCCGGCGGCATTTCGAACCCCTGCTGGCGCAGCCACCAGCGCAGCAGGTTGTGGCGCCGCGCCGCGCCAAACTCGCGCAGGGCGCCGACCGCCAGGGCGCCTTCGCGCGCGGCATCGGCCAGATCCAGCGCCGCCAGCTCGTCCATCAGCCCGGCCGCCTCGGCCGCCAGCCGTGCCGTGCGCGCCAGGCTTTCCTCGGTCTGCGGGAAGCGCTCGCGCAGCAGCGGCGTCAGCTCCTCGCGCATCCACGAGCGCGAATAGCGCGTGTCGCGGTTGTGCGGGTCCTCGATCCAGCGCAGGTCGTGCTCCTGCGCATAAGCGTAAATCCGCTCGCGCGGCAGTTCCAGGAACGGCCGCCACAGCCAGCCCGGCGCGAACGCGCGCAGGGTGCGCATCGCCGACAGCCCATGCACGCCGCTGCCGCGCAGCAGGCGCAGCATCACCGTCTCCGCCTGGTCGCCGCGATGATGCGCCGTGGCCAGGCAGTCGCCCGGCTGCATCAGCCCGCGCAGCGCCTCGTAGCGTGAACTACGCGCCGCCGCCTCGGGCCCTGCCGGGTCGAGCCCGTCCACCTGCACCCGCAGCAGCTCGAAGGCCACGCCCAGCGACTGGCTGAAGCGCTCGCACTTCTCCGCCCACTCGTCGGCGGAGGCTTGCAAGCCATGATGGATGTGTACCGCGCGCAGACGGAAGCGGGGATCGTGATGGGCGAGGCAGTGCAGCAGCACGGTGGAGTCGAGGCCGCCGCTGTAGGCGATGTGGACGATGGCGCCGGGGGCGAGAGAAGGGGACTCGATGGGAAGGGTATTGGGCACGGTCAAAGAGCCGTGAGCTGCTTTTGATGTTGCTGTGCGCCGTGGCTTTTGACGTTCCTCCCCGTTGTCTGCGCCGAGCACCGCAAAGCCGGAGCGACATTGGCTCGCGCCTGTTGGCGCGAGGCGAGGCAGGGATGCCGAAGCGTCCACAGACAGGCCAGGGACGGCCTGTCTGTGGACCCCGCTCCGGCTGCGGAGCGCAGGGCACCGGGCCATCGCGCCGCTTCTTTTGCGATGGTCTGGCGCAGACTCCGGGGCGGCGCTTTTTGGTTACTTTTTGTCGCTGCTGACAAAAAGTAACTCGCCGCAGGCGAAAAACTTCGTCCAGGCGTCAGGAGGATCCAGCACGCGCGCAAGCGTACGCCGCGAGGTTTCAGAGTTTGTGCTTCACGGTGAAGCCGGACACGCGATTGATGCGCTTCGCTGCGCTCAGCACATCCTACGGATTCAGCACACTTGCCGTAGCGCATCGCCTGGGCCTACCCCTCACCCTAGCCCTCTCCCACAAGGGGAGAGGGGACGTTCCGCACTCCGCCTGAACCGTAACGCGAAGAAAAAATCAGCCAGCCGCCTGATTCATCGGCGTAACGACCTGCGGCTCCTCGTAAGTGCCATAGGACATCAGCCGCTCATAGCGCGTGGACAGCAACCGGGTCATCGGCACCTTGCACAGCCGGTCGAGGTGCTCCAGCAGCCGCTCCTTGAGCTTCACCGCCATCGCCGCCGGATCGCGGTGGGCCCCGCCCAGCGGCTCCGGGATGATCTCGTCGACCAGCTTGTTCTCGATCAGGTCCTTGGCGGTGATGCGCATCGCCTCGGCCGCTTCCTTGGCGCGGTCGGCCTTCTTGAACAGGATCGAGGCGCAGCCTTCGGGCGAGATCACCGAGTAGATGCCGTACTGCAGCATCATGACGTGGTCGGCCACGCCGATCGCCAGGGCGCCGCCGGAGCCGCCCTCGCCGGTCACCGTGGCCACGATCGGGGTGCGCAGGCGCGACAGCTCGAACAGGTTGCGGGCGATGGCCTCGGACTGGTTGCGTTCCTCGGCGCTGATGCCGGCGTAGGCACCGGCGGTGTCGATCAGGGTGACCACCGGCAGGTTGAACTTCTCCGCCAGCTTCAGCACGCGCAGCGCCTTGCGGTAGCCCTCGGGGCGCGGCGAGCCGAAGTTGCGGTAGATGCGTTCCTTGGTATCACGGCCCTTCTGCTCGCCGATGATGGCGACGGCGCGGCCGTCGAGCCGGGCCACGCCGGAGACGATGGCCGGGTCGTCGGCGAAATGCCGGTCGCCGTGCAGCTCTTCCCACTCGGTGAAAATCGCCTTGATGTAGTCCAGGGCGTAGGGGCGCTGCGGATGGCGCGCCAGCTGCGCGATCTGCCAGGGCGTGAGGTTGGCGAAGATCTGCTTGCTCTGATCCTTGATGCGCGCTTCCAGACGCGAGATTTCCTCGGTCAGGTTGAGCTCGCTGCCGCCGGTCATGAAGCGCAGCTCTTCGATCTTCTTTTCGAGATCGGCAATGGGCTGCTCGAAATCCAGATAGGTTGTGGAACTCTTCAATTCACTCGCCATAGCCATAGTCCATTCTGGCGGATTGCGGCGCCACAAAGCGCCTGTAATCCACGCGTACCGCCCCCTCTCCCAGTAGCCGGCGCAACTCCGTCAGCGCCGCCTCGTCCACCTTCATCTTCCACTGCGGGCCGAAATCGAGCGTGGCGCGGGCCCGCCCGTTCCAGTACTCCAGCGTCACGGTCGCACCGTGATCGCTGCGCCAGTTGCCAAGCCGGCTGCGCAGCGCCGCCGGTTCCGCCGCCGGCTGGCGCCAGTTCAGCGTGACCCGCTCGGCGCGCTCGCGCATCACCGCGTCCAGGTCCCAGAACCCGCGCGGGTAGAGGCGGTATTCCTGCTCCCGCCCCTCGCGCTGCACCGCCCGGATTTCACCGCTGGCGAACACCAGAGTATCCCTCCGCAGCGTGTTTTGGAACTTTTGCCACTCGTCGAAGCCGAGCCAGCAGATGATCTGGGCGGTTTTATCGTCCAGAACAATGATTTTGCCGGGCCTTTCGCCGCCGACATTGCGGATGTCGGCAAGCCAGCCGGCGAGCATGATGGTCTTGCGTGCACCACGACGGGGCGTGACCGGCCCGTCATCGTCTTCACCACCGCCGCCCGCGTTGAACGGCGGTGGCGCGCTCTCCTGCAGCGACTTGATGGTGCCGGAACAGACCTGGTCGATCAGCGGCCGGTAGATCTCGATCGGATGGCCGGAAAAATACAGGCCCAGCACCTCCTTCTCGCGCGCCAGGCGTTCATTGACCGGCCAGTCGGGCTCGCGCTCGGCGGCCACGCTGGCGCCGGCCGCGGCCGGCGCGCCGAGGCCGAACAGGTCGTCCTGGCCGGCGCTGGCGCCGGCCGCGGTCTGCTCGGCCAGCTGCAGCGCCTTGGGCAGGGTCTTGAGCAGGCTCGGCCGGTTCAGGCCCAGGCAGTCGAGCGCGCCGGCGAAGATCAGGGCCTCGAGCACGCGCTTGTTGACCCGGCGCGTGTCGATGCGGCGGCAGAAATCGAACAGGTCGTGGAATGCGCCGTTGCCGGCGCGTTCCACGATGATCCCTTCGACCGCACCTTGGCCGACGCCTTTGATCGCACCGAGGCCGTAAAGAATTTCGTTTTTTTCATTTACCGTGAAACGGTAAACGGACTGGTTGATGTCCGGCGGCAGCACCTTGAGGCCGAGATGCCGGCACTCGTTGAGGCCCATGCGCTCGATCTCATCGAGCATCGTCACCACGGCATCGGTGTGGTGCATTTCCGCCGACATCACCGCGGCCATGAACTCCGCCGGGTAATGCGCCTTGAGCCAGGCGGTGTGGTACGAGACCAGGGCGTAGGCGGCGGCGTGCGACTTGTTGAAACCGTAGCCGGCGAACTTCTCCATCAGATCGAAGATCTGCGAGGCGATCCCGGCCTCGATGCCGCGCGCGGTGGCGCCCTCGGTGAAGATGCCGCGCTGTTGCGCCATCTCCTCCGGCTTCTTCTTGCCCATGGCGCGGCGCAGCAGGTCTGCGCCGCCCAAGGTGTAGCCGCCCAGGCGCTGCGCCAGCTGCATCACCTGCTCCTGGTAGACGACGATGCCGAGCGTGTTGCTCAACACCGGCTCCATCTCCGGGTGCAGGTATTCCGGCTTCTTGCCTCTTTTACGAGCGATGTACTCCGGGATCAGCTCCATCGGGCCAGGGCGGTACAACGAAATCAGGGCGATGATGTCCTCGAAGCAGTCCGGCTTGAGGCCGACCGAGGCGCCCTGCATGCCCTGCGATTCCATCTGGAACACCGCGGTGGTGTTACCGGAGGCGTACAGCGCATAGGTACGGGGATCGTTCAGCGGCAGCTGCAGCACCTCCAGCTTCGGCGCGTCGCCGCGGCGCGCGTTGATCTGGTCCACTGCCGCCTGGATGATGGTCAGGGTGCGCAGGCCGAGGAAGTCGAACTTGACCAGGCCGACCGTTTCCAGGTCCTTCATGTCGAACTGCGAGCGCAGTCCCGCACCGCCCGGTTCGCAGAAGGTCGGCGTGTACTCGGTCAGCGCCTTGGGTGCGATGACCACACCGCCGGCGTGCACGCCGACGCCGCGGGTCAGGTCCTCCAGCACCATGCCGAGGTCGACGATGGCGCGCACTTCCTCGTCGCTGTGGTAGACCTGCCTGAACTCCTCGACCACCTCGATGGCGTGCTCCAGCGTGGAGCGGCCGGCACTTTCCGCCTCGGTCTTGAACGCCGGGATGCCGGGGATCAGCTTGGCGATGCGGTCGCCCAGGCCGTAAGGCTGGCCCAGCACGCGGGTGACGTCGCGCACCACGTTGCGCGCCGCCATGCTGCCGTAGGTGATGATCTGGCTGACGTGGTCGCGGCCGTAGCGCTGC
>FTAG01001974.1_pt1 | contig 24021 bp, 23 predicted proteins | sample 1638911 | NCBI WGS metagenome assembly FTAG01 (sample SAMEA3914813, study PRJEB12502) | metagenome | biome: forest; material: soil | place: Canada | collected 2011-07-07 | depth 0.3 m
ATGCCGCAGACCTTCGGCTTCCCCACCGTCACCGACGGCATCGCCATGGGCACCGAGGGCATGAAGTTCTCGCTGGTCTCGCGCGAGGTCATCGCCGACGCCATCGAGACCGCGGTGCAGTCGCAGTTCATGGACGGCGTGCTGATCATCGGCGGCTGCGACAAGAACATGCCGGGCGCGATGATCGCCATGCTGCGCATGAACATCCCCGCCATCTTCTGCTACGGCGGCACCATCAAGCCGGGCAACTGGAAAGGGCAGGCCCTGACCATCGTCTCGCCGTTCGAGGCGGTGGGCGCGTTTTCCGCCGGCAAGATGAGCAAGGAGGACTTCGACGGCATCGAGAAGAACGCCTGTCCCAGCTTCGGCGCCTGCGGCGGCATGTACACCGCCAATACCATGTCCAGCGCCATCGAGGCGATCGGCCTGTCGCTGCTGGCCTCGTCGACCATGGCCAACCCCGACCCGGAGAAGGGCGATTCCGTGGCCCAGTCCGCCAAGGCTCTTGTCGGCGCCATCCGCAAGCAGATCCTGCCGCGCGACATCGTCACCCGCAAGAGCCTCGAGAACGCGGTGGCGGTGGTGATGGCCACCGGCGGCTCGACCAATGCGGTATTGCACATATTGGCAATTGCTCACGCGGCCGGCGTGCCCTGGACCATCGACGACTTCGAACGCATCCGCCAGAAAGTGCCGGTGCTGTGCGACCTCAAGCCCTCCGGCAAGTACGTCGCCACCGACCTGCACAAGGCCGGCGGCATTCCGCAGGTGATGAAGATCCTGCTCGAGGCCGGCCTGATCCACGGCGACTGCCTCACCATCACCGGCGAAACCATCGCCGAAGTGCTGAAGCACGTGCCGGCGCGGGCGCCGGCCGGCCAGGATGTGATCCGGCCGATCGACAAACCCATGTACAAGCAGGGCCACCTCGCCATCCTCAAGGGCAATCTGGCGCCGGAAGGCTGCGTCGCCAAGATCACCGGCCTGAAGAATCCGGTCATCACCGGCCCGGCGCGGGTGTTCGATTCCGAGGACGCGGCGATGGCGGCGATCATGGCCGACCAGATCCGTCACGGCGACGTGCTGGTGATCCGCTACGAGGGCCCGCGCGGCGGCCCCGGCATGCGCGAGATGCTGGCGCCGACCTCGGCCCTGATCGGCAAGGGCTTCGGCGACAGCGTCGGCCTGATCACCGACGGCCGCTTCTCCGGCGGCACCTGGGGCATGGTAGTCGGCCACGTCGCCCCCGAGGCCTTCGACGGCGGCAACATCGCCCTGATCCACGAGGGCGATTCGGTCACCATCGACGCGCACAAGCTGCTGATCCAGGTCAACGTTTCCGACGAGGAGCTGGCGCAGCGCCGTGCCGGCTGGAAGCAGCCCAAGCCGCGCTACACCACCGGCGTGCTGGCCAAGTTCTCGCGCCTGGTGAGCAGCGCCAGCAAGGGCGCGGTGACTGACGCCTGAGCGTCATGCGCGATGCGTTAAGCTGGAACCGCTAACGTCCATCACAGGGAGGTCGATGCCATGGGTCTGTTCAGTTTCGTCAAGGCGGCGGGAGAGGCGCTGGCCGGCGGCAAGCCGGTGACGTCGGAAGGTCTGGTCGAGCACATCAAGGCGCTCGGCCTGAAGATCGACAAGCTGTTCATCTCCTGGGACGGCAAGACCTGCGTGCTGTTCGGCAACGTGCCGGACCAGGCGGAGAAGGAGAAGGCGATCCTCGCCGTCGGCAATCTCAGCGGCGTCGACCAGGTGGTGGACAAGCTGCAGATCGTCAGCGGCGCCGGCGCCGCCGGCACCAATACCGCCGCCGCGGCGCCGGAAACGGTGGATCCGGCCAAGGAGCCGCCCGGGCAGACCGATGCGCAGTTCTATACGGTCAAGTCCGGTGACAACCTGTCGAAGATCGCCAAGGAGTTCTACGGCGACGCCAACAAGTACCCGGCGGTGTTCGAGGCCAACAAGCCGATGCTGAAGAGCCCGGACAAGATTTATCCGGGGCAGGTGCTGCGGATTCCCAAGTTGTAGGAAATGTAGGTCGGCCTTTAGGCCGACTGCGCGGTTGGCTGGGGCAAACAGCGTCGCCCTCAAGGGCGACCTACACCGGCTTTAATCCGAACAAGCGCCGCGCGTTGGCGGTGGTTTGCGCCGCCAGCGCCGCCGCATCCTCCCCCCGCGCCTCGGCGACTCCCCGCAGCACCCACGGCAGGTAGGCCGGTTCATTGCGCCGGTGCTTAGGCGCCGGCTTGAGGTTGCGCGGCACCAGATAGGGTGCATCGGTCTCGATCAGCAGGCGTTCCGCCGGAATGTGCCGCACCAGTTCGCGCAGGCCCTGGCCGCGGCGCTCGTCACAGACCCAACCGGTGATGCCGATGTGGCAGTCCAGCTCGAGGTAGGCGTCCAGCGCCTCGCGGCTGTCGGTGAAGCAGTGCACCACGCAGCCCGGCACGGCGCGGCGATAGTCGCGCAGGATGGCGTGGAAGTCGGCATGGGCGTCGCGCTGGTGCAGGAACAGCGGCTTGTCGGCCTGCACCGCCAGGCCCAGCTGGGCGATGAAGGCGCGGCGCTGGTCTTCATGCGGCGAGTAGTTGCGGCAGTAGTCCAGGCCGCATTCGCCCAGCGCCACCACCTCGGGTTCGCGCGCCAGTTCGGCGATGCGTGCCGCCAGGGTCTCGTCCCACTCCGCGGCGTGATGCGGGTGCAGGCCGGCGGTGGCCCAGAGCCGGCCCGGATGCGTGCGCGCCAGCCGCAGCGCCTGCTCGTTGCTGGCGGCGCTGCTGCCGGTGACCAGGATCGCGTCCAGCCCGGCATCCCAGGCGCGTTGCAGCAGGGCTTCGCGGTCGGCGTCGAAGCTGTCGTGGGCGAGGTTGGCGCCGATGTCGATCAAGCGGATCTTCCTTGCGGAGCCGGCCAGTGGCCGGCGGCGTGCGCGCTCAGTTGCGCGAATTTTCCGGCGTCGGCGGCGCGGTCGGATCGGCCGGCTCGACCAGGCACTCGTGGCGCCACAGCACGCGCTGTTCCACTACCGGGTCCTGGCCCGGCGGCGGGGTTTCCTCCAGCATGTAGATCATCTTGAAGGTCTTCAGCGCCCTGGCCTCGGTGTGGCTGGCGTTCCACTCGCGGCACAGGTACTTGCCGTACCAGTAGCGATTGTTGGCGAAGCGCGCCAGCCACAGGTTTTCCTGGTACTTGTGCCAGCGGATGTTGGGGTAGGTCTCCGAGATGTACTGCGGCTTGTCGTAGCTCACGCCCGCCCGCTCCGGATGCAGCACGTCGAGCTGGGTGCCGTCCGCCAGCTCGCCGGGGAAGACGTACCAGCCGTCATCCCGCGAGGGGAAGGGTGCGAACATGTTCCAGTACTGGTCGATGCGCGCCAGGCGGAACGGCGGCGTCAGGGCGGCGTACAGGCCCCTGGGCAGGGCGTTGACCGAGCACAGGTTCCAGGCCAGCACCAGCAGCACCATGCAGCCGCCCCCGGCCTGCGCCAGCCTGCGCCGCGCCGGCTCCTCGAGCAGGCCGAGCCAGGCGACCGCTCCGGCCAGCAGCAGCGCGGCAAGCACGATACAGCCGGCGGCGGCCATGCCGGGCGACAGCCATGCGCCGAGCAGGGCCAGCCACAGCTTGCCGAGCACTGCCAGCAGGATCGCCGCGCCGAACAGGGCCAGGGCCGCGGAGCCGGCTTCGAAGCGACCCTCGCGTTCCGGCAGCAGTGCCGCGCTGAGCCGGCCGAAGGCGCCGCGATGGCGGCCGACGAAGTCGTAGACCGCGTTGCCGGCCGGCGCCAGCCACGAGCCGGCGAGCAGCCAGCCGGCCCAGGCGAACAGCGGCGAGCGGCGCAGCAGCAGGACAAAGGCAGGCCACTTGAGCGCGGCGTGATCGTCATGGTCGATGATCACCCAGGAGTAGTTGGCCTCGAGCAGGGCGCGGGCACGGCCGTAGTCCTGCGCCGGCAGGATCTCGGCGCGCGGCAGGATCAGGAAAGTGCGGAACAGCCGGCACAGCTTCAGGCAGAAACCGCAGTCGCGGTCATAGTAGATGCGCAGCGGCATGGCGCCGCGGCGGGTCTCGCGGCGCTGCGCGCGCCGGTCCAGCGCATCCCAGATCCAGCCGCCGGCGAAGGCGCTGAGCGATGCCAGGCTGATGAAGGGGAAGGGGCCGAGCTTCAGGCACAGCAGGAAGCCGAGGTGCATGCACATGAACAGCAGCATCAGCAGGAAGCGCAGCGGCCGGTTGAACACCGGCAGGAACATCAGCGGCGGGCCGAGCAGTTCGAGGAACCAGACGAACCAGGTCAGCGCGCTGAGCAGTTCCGGGAACTGGCGCAGCCACACCGCCAGCGGCGTGGCGTACATGTCCAGTTGCAGCGCGTACCAGACCGCCGTGCCGTCGGGCCACCACTCGGCGCCGCTCTTCAGGATGGCGCTGAAGAAGTACACCGACATCACCTGCAGCAGCAGCCCGGCCGAGGCCCAGGACAGGTGCTGGTGGTCCCGCGGCGGGGGCGTGGGGCTGAGCGTGGCGTCGACACTCCAGCGCGCGCCGAGCGGCAGGAACAGGCTCCAGAACAGCAGGCAGCACAGCAGCACGTCGCCACCGATCAGGATCAGGCCATTGCGGTTGAGCAGCGAGGCTTGCAGCACGAAGCACAGCATCGCCGCCAGCCGCGTGCGCCAGCCCAGCAGCAGCAGCAGCGCCGCCAGCGCTTCAAGCCCGAGCAGCAGCACGGCGAACCAGGTCTGACCGTTGGCGGTATGCAGGCTCAGGCGCCAGGGGTCGTTGAACAGCGCCAGCCAGGTGCGAGGCATCACTCCGGCGTCGCTGTAGAAGGCGCGCGCATCCGGCAGGCGCAGGCACATGTCGACGAACAGCACCGCGCCGAGCGCGGCGCGGAACAGCGCCAGTGTGCGCAGGTCGACGCCGAACATCTGCGGCAGGCGGGAACGGAGCCAGTTCATGGAAGGGCGGCTTGGGTTTGCGTCAGTTTAAATAAAAAGGGGAGCCGGAGGCTCCCCTTTTCGATGAAGCGGGCCCGGTTCAACGGCCGCCCAGATCACCCATCTGGCCGGTGCCGCCGTCGAGCCAGTGCTGGCGTGCGAAGTCGCGGTCGGAATCGTAGCTGGTGGGGTTGTCGGCCAGGCCGAGCAGGCCGGTACCGAGCAGGCCGCCGGTGGTACCGCCGGTGGTCGAGCCGCTGGTGGGCTTGCCGTCGGGGCTGTTTTTGCCCTTGGTCGCGTCGTAGATCAGGTAACCGGCGCCGCCGACGCCGACCGCCAGCAGGGTCCAGTCGAAGAAGTTCCAGCCCCCGCCGCTGCTGCCGCTGGAACCGTTGTCGTCCTGGTTCAGGCGCAGGTTGCGGCCGGCGAAGGGCAGGCCGTTGGCCGAGGCCAGGGTCTCGCCGCGGCTGTCATGGTCGAGCTGCAGCAGGGCCGGCAGCTGCACCCGGATGCCTTCGCTGCCGACGGCGTTGAGGCGGCTGTCGTGATCCAGGCGCAGGCCGTAGTGCAGGGGCGCGGCGACGGAATGGCGATCGTGGCTGCCGAAGTTGTAGCTCAGGTAAGCGCGCGCCTCAGGCTGGTCGCGGAACTGCTCCTGGTTGGTCGTGGCATCGGCCCAGACCACCCCGACGGCACCGGCCGCGATGATGGCTACGAAAGTCTTACGCATCCTGTTCTCCCCGCGCTGAGGTGTTATGTAGTCGCGCCCGGCAGCCGCGGCGCGTCGCCTCCGCACTATAAGGGGGGGCGCGCAAGGCTGACAAGCCCGCCGGCGTACGGCTACGGATTTGAACGGCAAGGCGATTTGCCGGTCTGAAACGGGCCGCCGGCGCCCGGTCCGGCATCATTTGTGCACCTTGTCGTGTCATGCTTGCGCCTGGATTCCCGCCTTCTTCAATTCTTCGATCGATGTCCGAGAGTGCTGTTGAACCCCTGGCCGCGGGTGAATCGCGGCAATTGTTCGTCGCCGGCGCCGCCGGCCGCATCGAAACCCTGCTTGCCGCGCCGCGCCGGTCGCCGACCGCGATCTGCGTGGTGTGCCATCCGCACCCCTTGTTCGGCGGGGCGATGAGCAACAAGGTGGTGTACAGCCTGGCCTCCTCCGCCCTGCAGGCCGGCGCGCTCACCGCGCGTTTCAACTTTCGCGGCGTCGGCAGGAGCGAGGGCGCCCACGATCATGCCCGCGGCGAGACCGACGACACCGTGCTGATGGTCGAATGGCTGCGCCGGCAATTGCCCGGGGTGCCGCTGCTGCTGGCCGGCTTTTCCTTCGGTGCCTATGTCAGCCTCGCCGCCGCGTCACGGGTGAAGCCGTCCGTGCAGCTGAGCGTCAGCGTGCCGCTGAGCGGCGACTACATCGACGGCGCCGCCCGGCCGCCGCATCCGGGCTGCCCCTGGCTGGCGGTGCACGGCACCGGCGACGACGTGGTGGACTACGCGCGCACCCGCGCCGCGCTCGAGACTTACGCTCCGCCGCCGCGGCTGGTCACGCTCGAGGGCGCCGGGCACTTCTACCACGGCCGGCTGAGCGAATTGCAGGACGCGGTGCTGCCCTTCCTGCGGGAGCAGCTGCCGGCATGAACATGCGCGCCCTGCTGTTGTTCTGTGTCTGCGGCGCGGCCCTGGCCGGCGGCGATCAACCGCCGCCGTTTTCGGCCGCCGGACTCGCCGGCTGGACGCCGGAGAGCATCCTCAACGAGAAGGAAACCCAGTACAGCCTGGTGGAGGACAGCGGCGTCAAGGTGGTGCAGGCGCAGTGCCAGGACAGCGCCTCGATGCTGGGCTGGGCCGGCCCGGTCGACCTCGGCAAGACCCCGTTGCTGAGCTGGCGCTGGAAGATCGAACATCTCTTCCCCGGCATCGACGAGCGGGTCAAGGGCGGCTCCGACTTCCCCGCGCGCGTCTACGTCGTCGCCGGCAAGCGCTGGCTGCCGTGGAGCCTGCGCACCGTCGAGTACGCCTGGTCCAACGGCGAGTACAAGGGCGCGTCCTGGCCCAGCCCCTATTCGGGCGCGATGGGCCAGGCGGTGATCGTGCCGGTGCGCACCGGCGCCGAGGGCGTCGGCGAGTGGCAGGAGCAGCAGCGCAATGTGCAGGCCGACTTCAAGCAGTTCTTCAACATCGACCTGGACAAGATCGGCGCGGTGGCGCTGATGACCGACTGCGACGACGCCCACGGCAGCGGCCGCGCCTGGTATGGCGACCTGCACTTCCTGCCGCCGCCGCCGGACAAGGCCGAATTCCGCGCCCTGCCGGATCCGCACTGAGGCGGCCATGCTCGACCGCATGCTGAAACTTCTCGGCGGCACCGCGCCCGCCGCGCGCGAGCAGCCCGGCGAGCAGCTCGCCGTGGCGCTGCTGTTGATGGAGCTGGCCCGGGCCGATTTTGATTTCGCCCAGGTCGAGCGGCAGCGCATCGGCGAGCTGCTGGCGCAGCGCTACGCTCTGGACCCGGCCCAGTTGCAGGCCCTGATGGACCAGGCCCAGGGTGCCGGCCGCCAGGCGGTGTCGCTGTTCGACTACACCCAGGCGCTCAACGACCGTTTTGACGCGGCGGGCAAGTACCAGCTGATGGAGATGTTGTGGCAGGTGGCCTGGGCCGACGGCCGGCTCGATCCCAACGAGGAGCATCTGCTGCGCAAGCTCGCCGGCCTGCTCTACGTGCCGGAGGCCGACTACATCCGCGCCAAGCTCGCGGCCGGCGAGGACCGTTAGGTTCTAACCGACCGGCGTGATGTTGGCCGGCTTGCGCAGCCGGTACAGCGCGATCTCGCAGAACAGTCCGGGCAGCAGGCCGATGGCTATGCCGCGGCGATGGCTGCGGTCCAGCAGCACCCGCTCCAGCACATGCCAGCCGCATTTGCGGCACAGGTCCTCGAAGTCCGCCACCGTGCACAGGTGGATGTTCTCGGAGTTGAACCACTGCGCGGGCAGGGACGGGGTGATCGGCATGCGCCCGTTCATGATGGCCCAGCGCGCGCGCCAGTGGCCGAAGTTGGGAAAGGTGACGATCGCCTCGCGCCCGACCCGCAGCATCTCCGCGACCGCCAGGTCCGGCCGCGCCAGCGCCTGCAGCGCCTGGGTCATCACCACGTAGTCGAAGGAGCCGTCGGCGAAGTCCGCCAGGCCCTCGTCGAGGTCGGCCTGGATCACATTGACCCCCGCCGTGATGCAGGCGGCGACATTGGCCGGGTCGATCTCCAGGCCGTAGCCGCGCACCTGCCGCGTGCGCGCCAGGTGCGACAGCAGGGCGCCGTCGCCGCAGCCGAGGTCGAGGATGCGGGTGTCGGGCTTGATCAGGTCGCCGATGATGGCGAGGTCGGGACGGAGGGAGGTGGTCATGTTGTTGTTGTCATCCAGCTTTGCTTTCCCCCGAACCAACACCACCCGTTCGCCCCGAGTAGCGCCGCGAAGCAGCGCGTATCGAGGGGGTGCGCATCCCTCTCATTTCGTCATTCCAGCGAAAGCCGGAATCCAAGGGCATCACGCGCCGCTCCGCCTTCGCGCAATGAACCCGCGGGTTTTCGCCTACAGGCGAGTTACTTTTTGGCAGCAGCGCCAAAAAGTAACCAAAAAGCGCCGCCACCCGGGAACTGCGCCCCTTCGGGGTCCCCTGCGCTTCTCGCTCGTGGCGGGGTCCAGCGACAGGCCATCCCTGGCCTGACGCTGGACGCTTCGGCATCCTGCCTCGCCCCGCGCCAAACAGGCGCGGGCCCCTGTCGCCACGAGCTGCGATGCTCGGCGCAGTTACGGGGGGAACATCAAAAGCAAAGCACGGCAACATCAAAAGCCAAGCGTCGCCGGCTTCTAGTCCCCTCTCCCCTTGTGGGAGAGGGTTAGGGTGAGGGGTAAGGTAGCGGAACGCATCACCACGACCCCTGGATTCCCGCTTTCGCGGGAATGACGAGTGGCTTTTGATGTTGTTGTGCGCTGTTGATGTGGCTTTGGCTTTTCGCTTTTGACGTTCCTCCCCGTTGTCTGCGCCGAGCACCGCAAAGCCGGAGCGACGTAGGCTCGCGCCTGTTGGCGCGAGGCGAGGCATGGATGCCGAAGCGTCCAGCGTCAGGCCAGGGATGGCCTGTCGATGGACCCCGCTCCGGCTGCGGAGCGCAGGGCACCCCTCATCGCGCTTCTTCTTTTGCGATGAGGGGCGCAGACTCCGGGGCGGCGTTTTTTGGTTACTTTTTGTCGCTGCTGACAAAAAGTAACTCGCCGAAGGCGAAAAACTTCGTTCAGTTGTCAGGAGGATTCGGCACGCGCGCAAGCGCACGCCGCGAGGTTTCAGGGCCGGCCTGAAAAAGGCCCTCCTCACGCCCCCACCTCGTCCGCCACCCGCCCCAGGTAATTCCGCAGCACCCGGTGATACTCCGGCAGCGGCATCAGGAAGTCGTCATGCCCCAGGTCCGAATCGATCTGCGCATAGCTCACCTCGCGCCCGGCCGCGACCAGCGCCTTGACGATCTCGCGCGAGCGCTGCGGCGAGAAGCGCCAGTCGGCTTCGAACGAGGCCACCAGGAACTTCGCGGTGGCGCCGCGGAACGCCGCGGCGAGGTCGTCGCCGTAGTCGCGCGCCGGGTCGAAGTAGTCCAGGGCCTTGGTCATCAGCAGGTAGGTGTTGGCGTCGAAGCGGTCGACGAAGCTCTGGCCCTGGTGGCGCAGGTAGCTCTCCACCTCGAACTCGACCTCGTAGTTGTAGTTGAACTGGCCGTCGCCGTCGCGCAGCACGCGGCCGAAGCGCGCGCGCATCGCCTCGTCGGAAAGATAGGTGATATGACCCAGCATGCGCGCCAGCTTGAGGCCGTGCGAAGGCACCACGCCGTGGGCGTAGTAGCGGCCCTCGTGGAACTCGGGATCCGACAGGATGGCCTGGCGCGCGATCTCGTTGAAGGCGATGTTCTGCGCCGAGATCTTCGGCGCGGCGGCGATGACCAGGGCGTGGGCGATGCGCTCGGGCAGGTCGATGGCCCACTGCATCACCTGCATGCCGCCGAGCGAGCCGCCGATCACCGCGGCCCAGCGGCGGATGCCGAGGGCGTCGGCGAGCAGGGCCTGCGAGCGCACCCAGTCGCGCACCGTGATGATGGGGAAGTCCGGGCCGTAGGGCACCCCGCTGGCCGGGTCCAGCGTGGTGGGGCCGGTGGAGCCGCGGCAGCCGCCGAGGTTGTTGAGGCAGACGACGTGGAAGCGGCGCGTGTCGATCGGTTTGCCCGGGCCGATGGCCGAGTCCCACCAGCCCGGCTTGCGGTCGCCGCCGGCGTGGTAGCCGGCGGCATGATGATCGCCGGACAGGGCGTGGCAGATCAGGACGGCGTTGCTGCGCGCCGCGTTGAGCTCGCCGTAGGTTTCCACCATCAGCTCGTGGCGCGGCAGGGTGCGGCCGCAGTCCAGCGTCAGCGGCCGCTCGATGCAGACGCGGCGCGGCACGACGAGGCCGACGGAATCGCCGGGCTCGCCATCCTGTGCGGGCAGAGTGGGGACGGCGCTCATTTCAGCTGAAGTTCCCCAACTCCGCCGCCAGCACATGAATGATGGTGAGCAGGATCAGCATCACCGGTATCGGCGACAGGTCCAGCCCCGAGAACGGCGGCAGGATGCGGCGCACCGGGCGCAGCAGCGGCTCGTTCAGGCTGAACAGCACGTTGGCGTTGGGGTTGTTGACGCCGGGACCGACCCAGGACAGCAGGGCCTGGGCGAAGATGCTCAGTGCGTAGAGCTTGGCGATGAGGTTGACGACGATCAGCAGCGCCAGCTTCAGCCCCATCGACGGACCGCTGACGATGAATACCTCCGGCAGCAGCAGGTTGAGGAACCAGACGTAGGCGCAGGTCGCCAGCAGCAGCACCAGCACACCGGCGAGATCCAGGGTGCGCCAGCGCGGGATGAAGCGCAGCAGTGGGCCGACCACCGGCTGGGTCGCGCGCCAGATCAGTTGCGAGATCGGATTGTAGAAATTGGCCCGGGCCAGCTGCAGCAGTACGCGCAGCACCAGCACCGACAGCAGGATGTTGAAGATCGCGGGGATCAGGAAGACAACGGCGTTCATGGATTCTTATGGGGTTTGGGAGGCGGCCTGCTGCGCCAGTTCCTCACCGCGCAGGCGGGCGCGGCGCTCGGCGGCGGCGAGCGCCGCGCGGAAGATGCGGCCGAGGCCGGCCTGTTCAAGCTCGGCCAGCGCGGCCTCGGTGCTGCCGCCTTTCGAGGTGACCTGGGCACGCAACACCGCCACGTCCTCGCCGGTTTCCCCGGCCATGCGCGCGGCGCCGATGAAGGTGCTCAGGGCCAGCTTTGCGGCCACCGCCGGGTCCAGCCCCAGCGCGGCACCGGCCTCGCGCAGCACCTCGGTGAGGTGGAAGTAGTAGGCCGGCCCGCAGCCGGACAGCGCGGTCACGGCGTCGATCTGCTCCTCCCGCGCCACCCAGCAGGTTTCGCCGGCGCAGCGCAGCACATATTCGGCCTGGCCGCGCGCCGCCTGCGGCAGCGCCGCATCGGCGTACATGCCGCTGATGCCGGCGCCGAACAGGGCCGGGGTATTGGGCATGGTGCGCACGATGCGGTCCGTGCCCAGCCACTGCGCCAGCGTCGCCACCCGCACCCCGGCGGCGACCGAGATCACGCTGGCGCCGGGCTCCACGCGCAGCCCGTGCAGGGCCTCCGCCATCAGCTGCGGCTTCACCGCCAGCACCACGATGCCGGCGCCGCGGACGGCAGCGGCATTGTCGGTCAGCGCCTCGATGCCGAAGCGGCGGCGCAGGCGCTCGGCGCTCTCCGCGGTGCGCACCGACACGCGCAGGCGAGCGGCCGGGTGCCCGGCCGCCAGCAGGCCGCCGATCAGGCTGGCGGCCATGTTGCCGCCGCCGACAAAAGCGATGAGTTCGTGCATCGGTGAGGAGGGACCTGCGCCGGAACTGATAAATTACATCCGCCTATGATAAGTGACGCCGACCCCCGGCACGAACCCGTGCACCCCGCCGATTCCCCCGACAGCCCCGCCGCCGGCGACAGCCGCGAACGGCTGCTGCGCCAATACCGCGCCCGCATCGAGCAGGCGCGGGTCTACGACGTCGCCGTGGTCAGCGCCCTGGACGAGGCGCCGAAGCTGTCGTCGCGCCTGCGCAATCGTGTCCTGCTCAAGCGCGAGGACCAGCAGAGCGTCTATTCCTTCAAGCTGCGCGGCGCCTACAACAAGATCGTGCGCCTGCCGGAGGCGCAGCGCGCCCGCGGCGTGGTCTGCGCCTCCGCCGGCAACCATGCCCAGGGCGTGGCCCTGGCGGCGAAGCGCCTGGGCATCCCGGCCTGGATCGTGATGCCGCGCACCACCCCGGCCATCAAGGTCGAGGCGGTGCGCCTGCTCGGCGGCAAGGCGGTGCTGCACGGCGACGCCTTCGACGATGCCGCGGCCCATGCCGCCGTCCTGGCCGGGGAAAAGGGCTTGAGCATGATCCCGCCCTACGACGACCCCGACGTCATCGCCGGGCAGGGCACGGTGGGCAAGGAGATCCTCGAGCAGATCGGCTCCGGCCCGCTCGACGCGGTGTTCGTCCCCGCCGGCGGTGGCGGCCTGCTGGCCGGCGTGGCGGCCTGGATCAAGTCGCAGCGCCCCGGCGTGCAGGTGATCAGCGTCGAGCCGGAGGATTCCGACTGCATGGCCCAGGCCCTCGAGGCCGGGCGCCGGGTCAAGCTGGCCCAGGTCGGCCTGTTCGCCGACGGCGTGGCGGTGCGCCAGGCCGGCGCCGAGCCTTTCCGGGTGGCGCGAGAGACGGTGGACGCCTCGCTGCGCGTGAGCATCGACGAGATCTGCGCCGCCATCCGCGACCTGTTCCAGGAAAACCGCAGCCTGCCCGAGCCGGCCGGCGCCCTGGCGGTGGCCGGCGTCAAGAAATGGGTGGCGCAGCATGGTGCGGAAGGCAAGACCTATGTCGCCATCATCTCCGGCGCCAACCTCAACTTCGACCGCCTGCGCCATATCGCCGAGCGCGCCGAGCTTGGCGAGGGCCGCGAGACCCTGCTGGCGGTGACCATCGCGGAGAAGCCGGGCAGCTTCCGCCGCTTCCTCAAGGAACTGGGGCGGCGCCCGATCACCGAGTTCAACTACCGTTACGCCTCGGCGGCACAGGCGCACATCTTCGCCGGCGTGCATTTCGCCGACGCCGAGGACCGCGCGGCGGCGCTGCGCCGGCTGCGCCAGGACGGCTACCCGGTGCTGGACATGAGCGGCGACGACATGGCCAAGGAGCATGTGCGCTACATGGTCGGCGGCCGCGTCCCGGGCCTGGCCGACGAGCGCCTGTTCCGCTTCGAGTTCCCGGAGCGTCCGGGCGCGCTGCTGGACTTCCTGGCCGCCGTCGGCGGGCGCTGGAACATCTCGCTGTTCCATTACCGCAACCACGGCGCCGCCTACGGCCGCGTGCTGTGCGGCCTGCAGGTGCCCAAGGCGGAGCGCGCCGAGTGCCGGCGCGCCCTGGAGGCGCTGGGTTATGAATATTCGGAGGAAACCGAGAACCCCGCCTATGCCCTGTTTCTCGGCAGCCCCGGCGGCGCCTGAGCCACAACATGACGGATGCGTCGGGTGGCGTTTTTAGGGGGTCCTAAGAGATTTGTCGTGTGGTTAAAAATGCCTACGCCGGGAAATCCCCGGGTTTGAGCGGCGGACAATCCGAGGGTAAACCCGGACCAGGGAAGTCTCCGGACCGATGAATTTGCTGGCCATCATGCAGGGGGGCAAAGGCGCGCGGGCCGCAGTGGCGTTGATGCTGCTGGGCATCGCCGGGACCTTGCTCGCCTTCAGCTTTACCCGCGAGAGCGACTGGTGGTCGCCGGTCATGCTGGTCTGCGGCGCCCTGCTCGGCGTCCTGTTCTACGCCATGTTCAAAGTGCTCGGCAGCGCCGAGCGGCGGGCACGCCAGCTGGCGATGGAAATGACCGTGGCGCAGCAGGACTCGGAGCGGCGTTTCCGCATGCTGGTCGAAGGCGTGGCCGAATACGCCATCTTCATGCTCGACGTCGACGGCCGCGTCGCCTCGTGGAACGCCGGTGCCGAGCGCATCAACGGCTACACCGCGGCCGAGGCGGTGGGACACAACTTCGCGGTGTTCTACCCGCCCGAGGACGTGGCCGACGGCAAGCCCGGGATGGACCTGCGCATGGCCGCCGCGGAAGGCCGCTTCGAGGACGAGGGCTGGCGCCTGCGCAAGGACGGTTCGCGCTACTGGTCCAACGTGGTGGTCACCGCCCTGCGCGACGAGGCCGGCAGCCTGATCGGCTTCTCCAAGCTGTCGCGCGACCTCACCGAGCGCCGCGCCATGGAGCAGCAGCTGGCCCAGGCCAACCGCCTGCAGCAGGCGATCCTAGAGTATTCCCCCTTCGCCATCATCTCCACCACCGCCGATGGCGTCGTGCGCAGCGCCAATCCGGCCGCCGAGCGCATGCTCGGCCGTACCGCCGAGGACCTGCTTGGCAACACCCGCTTCGCCACCCTGTTCGAGCCGGCTGACGTGGCGGCGCGCGCCGCCGAGCTGAGCCAGGAAGCCGGCATGCGCGTCGCGCCCGGCTTCGAGGTATTCGCCCACCAGGCGCGCGAGGGCATCACCGATGAGCGCGAGTGGAACCTGATGTGCGGCGACGGCTCCTCGATGGCTGCGCACGTCACCGTGACCGCCCTGCGCGATGGCAACGGCTCGCTCAGCGGCTTCCTCGGCATCGCCTACGACATCACCGAGCGCAAGCGCCGCGACGAGTACACGCGGCACATCGCCCATCATGACGCGGTCACCGGCCTGCCCAACCGCGTGCTGCTGCAGGACCGCCTGCAGATGGCGATGAAGCGCAGCCGGCGCGAGGGCAGCCTGGTCGGCGTGCTGATGATCGACCTCGACCATTTCAAGCGCATCAACGACTCGCTAGGCCACCACATCGGCGACCTGATGCTGTCGCGCATCTCCGAGCGCCTCGGCAGCTGCGTCCGCGGCGGCGACACGGTGGCGCGCATGGGCGGCGACGAGTTCGTGGTGATGCTGCCCGACATGGCCGACGCCGACGCCATCAAGCGCATCGCCGCCAGCATCGTCGAACGCGTGTCGGCGCCGATCGCCGCCGCCGGGCACGAACTGCACGTCACGCCCAGCGTCGGCGTCAGCATCTTCCCCAACGACGGCCAGGACGTGCACACCCTGCTGCGCCACGCCGACATGGCGATGTACCAGGCCAAGGCCTCCGGCCGGCGCTGCTACCGCGTGTTCAGCAGCGCCATGGAACGCGCCGCCGCCGAGAAGCTGGAGCTGGAGGCGGCGATGCGCCGCGCGCTGGAGCACGGCGAATTCGTGGTGCACTACCAGCCCCAGGTCTGCCTCAACAGCGGCCGGGTGGTCGGCGTCGAGGCCCTGCTGCGCTGGACCGACCCGCTGCGCGGGCCGATGTCGCCCAGCAACTTCATCCCGGTGGCGGAAGAGACCGGCCTGATCGTGCCGCTGGGCGAGTGGGTGCTGCGCACCGCCTGCCGCGATGCGGTGCGCCTGCAGCAGCATGCCGGCGTGCCGCTGCAGCTGTCGGTGAACCTGTCGCCGCGCCAGTTCCGCCAGACCAACCTGCAGTCGATAATGGAAAAGGCGCTAGCCGACAGCGGCTTTGATCCGCACCACCTCGAGCTGGAAATCACCGAGGGCGTGCTGATGGACAGCACCGACGAGACCGCCGAGCGCCTGCAGCGCCTGCGCGCCCTGGGCCTGGCTTTCGCCGTGGACGATTTCGGCACCGGCTACTCCAGCCTGTCCTACATCACCCGTTTCCCCATCGACACGCTGAAGATCGACCGCTCCTTCGTCAGCCGCCTGCCCGATAGCGCCGGCGACGCCGCGGTGGCGCAGACCATCATCGCCCTGGCGCACAGCCTGCGCATTCAGGTGGTGGCGGAAGGCGTCGAGACCGAGCAGCAGCTGGACTTCCTGCGCACACGGCGCTGCGACGTCGGCCAGGGTTTCCGCTTCGGCAAAGGCGGCACCGTGGACGAGGTGATCGCCGAGAACTACCACTACGGCCTGGTCGAGCCCTGGGACACGGTGCAGCCGTTCAAGGGACCGGACGCCGGCCTGCACCGGCTGCGCGTGGCGAACAGCTAGAAGCGAAAAGCGTTCTCGCGCAAAGCCGCAAAGGGGAAATCAAATGCAAACAGCTTTTGATTAAAAGCTTTTCTTTGCGTCTTTGCGCGAGACGCTGTTTGTTGTTGTGCTACTCCAGCCCCAGAATGTACTCCCAGTGCTCCGGCCGCACCGGGATCACCGACAGCCGTGAACCGCGCTCCAGCAGGCGGAAGCCCTGCAGTTGCTTCTCGTGTTCGCGCAGTTCGGTCAGGCTGATGACGCGCTTGAGCTTGCGCTCGAACTTCATGTCGACCAGGGACCAGCGCGGTTCCTCGCGCTTGCTGGCGGGATCGTAGTGATGGTGCCTGGGGTCGAACTGGGTCGGGTCGGGATAGGCTTCGGCCGATACCCGCATGATGCCGGCGACGCCCGGCACCTCGCAGCTGGAGTGATAGAAAAAGGCCTTGTCGCCCAGCTTCATCTGGCGCATGAAGTTGCGTGCCTGGTAGTTGCGCACGCCGTCCCAGGCCTCGGTCAGCTTCGGGCGCTGCTGCAGGTTGTCGATGGAGAAGGAATCCGGTTCGGACTTCATCAGCCAGAACGCGGTCCCTGCCTTCACTTCTGCTCTCCGGTCCCCAGGTCCGGTACCAGCATCACCGGCGTGCGTGGGTCGATGTTCTGGAAGTCGTGCAGGTATTCCAGCACCGATTGCTTGAGGATGATGCCGAATGCTTCATTGGTGGAGTGGGCCTGGCCATAGCTGGGCGGCGCGGCGCGTCCGCTGACGGTCAGCATCGCGTGCTGATACAGGCCGGTTTGCGGCGTGCCGCTGCTGCCCATGAGGGTAAAGTTGAAGTGGTAGTCGTCGCGCGTGACATGGCCGACCAGCCCCTCGGTCAGGCCGCTGGCCCAGCCCTGGCTGGTGGCGGTGTCGAGGTCGGTGATGTCATCCACCAGCACGTGCAGGGTCAGGTCGGTGCTGCCGCTGACCGGCTGCAGCACGCGGGTCTGCTGCAGCACCCTGACCACCGCGTTGAACACCGCGTTGTCGACTTCGGGATGCGGTTGCCCGTTGACGCGGAATTCCGCCACCACGCGCACCGGCGTCGGCGGGTTGCGCGGCAGCAGTTCGCGGTAGTCGGCCTTGTCGTGGCCGTTCTCGACATAGGCTTCGGGAGTCACGCAGCCGCTGGCGGCCAGCGCTAGAAAACAGACTGCCATTCTGAGTCGGCTTGAATTCATGCTCGCTTGAGTCTTGGGATCGGCGTGACTAGGCAGTGTGGCACGGGCCGGCAGGCTTCGCCAACCATGCGGCCCGGCGGCGGCTTCCTCCGGTACGGGCGGTAGGCAGACCCGATGCGCTGCCGTTGATTCCATTATTGCCATCCTTGGTGGGTATGCATGTCCTGCCGCTGCTGTGAGGCTGGCCTGTCCCTGGCCGCGCGGTGTCAGATGAAGCGGCGCCGGCCCCGTTCGGTGACCGCCGCGTCGAGCCTCACGTCCCAGGGCTCCGCCGGCACCGCGGCGATTTCCTGCGCGGCGTAAGCGTAACCCACCAGCAGCGGCCGCCGCACGTTGCGCGTGGCGGCGAGTGCGCGGTCGTAGTAGCCGCCGCCGTTGCCGAGGCGGCGCCCGCGCGCGTCGAAGCCGAGCAGCGGCAACAGGATCAGGTCGAGGCTGCGTGCCGTGCGCAGCGGCCGCGCGCGCGCCACCTGCGGCAGACCCAGCGCGCCGCGCCGCAGACAGCTGTGGGCGCGCAGCGGGGCGAAGCGCATGCCCTGTCCGGCGCCAGTCACCGGCGCCCACAAGCGATGGCCGCGGCGCAGCAGCAGCGCGATCAAGGGGACCGTGGACAGCTCGGAGCGCACCGACAGGTAGACCGCGATATCGCGTGCGCGGTTCAGGCTGCGCCAGCGCAGCAGGCGGCGCGCCGCCTGGCGCGCGCTGCGTCGCCGCTGCGGGCCGGGAATGGCTACGCGCATGCGTCGCAGGGATAGTCGCAGCTCGCTCTTGCGCGCTGCAGCAGCGAGCCCGCCGGATGGTGTATCGATTGGATCGTGTTCTTGCACTGTGCGGGCTCTCCCTCACCCCACCATCGGCGTCCGCCGATGGTCCTCCCCTCTCCCGCTGCGCGGGCGAGGGACGTAAGCCGGCAGCCCCATAAAAGCTTTGGGGCTGCCAGTCATTGGGGAAGAAAGGGTGTCTCCCGCTTGTGCCGTCATCCGTCTTCGACCTTGAGACGGAGTCTCAAGTGGGCGCCGCGCTACGTAATCGGGCTTTCCGCTGCAAGGCGGACCTGCGCTCCCTACGCGGGTAAGGCTCCCTTTGCATTGCAATTAGGCTCAAGGGTTCCTGACGGATCACGAACACAGCAGGAGACACCGGGTGAAACGATACCACTAATAGGGGTGTCAGTAAAAAACTCAAGCTGCCGCAACGCCCCGTTCGTCGGCGCGAAAAGCCGCGGCCGCATTGGGCTTTTTTCAATCCGTGGTGTTCAGCGTGTGGTCGATGTCCAGCCCCAGCTGGTGGACCTTGTCGATCGCCGCCGCGTCCGGCGGCGTCACGCCGCTATGGCCTTTCAGCGCCAGCAGGTCGCGCGCCAGGTTGAGCGCGGTCATCACCGCGATGCGCTCGGCGCCCAGCGCCTTGCCACGGCGGCGGATGGCGGTCATGCGTTCGTTGAGATAGTCGGCGGAGGCCACCAGCGCCTCGTGTTCCTCGGGCGGACAGGCCACGGTGTATTCGCGGCTCATGATGCGCACCGTCACCGTCAGCGGATCATCCTTGCGCGCGCTCTCGACCATGAGCATGCCCTCTTTCGCGGACTGTTTCGGAGTGACGGTCATTGCGCCTGGTCGCTTTCAAGCGTGCGGATGCGCTCGACCACGCCCTCGATGCGGCGCTTCAGCTCGGCGTTGAGCGCCAGCAGGCGATCGCGTTCCTGCAGGGCGCGCTTGCGCTCCAGGCGTGCCTGCCGGTATGCGGCGATCAGGCGCTGCACGCGTTCTTCGAGTTGCGCGAGTTCCTTGTGGAGCATGGACCTGTCGGAGCCGGAGCGGCGGTTGTTTGAGCAAAGTATAGCAGCGCAAAAAGCAAACGCCCGGCCGTGGCCGGGCGTTTGCCTGATGCAATGCAGCCTATTGCAGCGCCAGGTACAGCGCGCCGTCGCCGCGCTTGATGTACAGCAGCAGATCGCCCTCGCTGCCGGCGTATTTCTGGAACTCGGCCAGGCTGGTGATCGGGTGGCGGTTGACGCTCATGATGATGTCGCCGGGTGCCAAGCCCGACTGCGCCGCCGGGGAGTCCTGCTCGATGTCCTGTACCTGTACGCCCTTGGCGTCGGAATCCTGCACCGGGCCGAAAGTGGCGCCCTTGAGCTTGGAGTTGAGGCCCTTGCCAGTGGTGGTGTCGCCGCTGTCCTTGTCCTTGCCGGCGGCGCTGAGCTTCTCGTCGGCATTCTTGCCGACCACCACCGTCACCTTCCTCGTCTCGCCGCCGCGCAGCACGGTGAGATCGACCTTGTCGCCGACCTTGAGCAGGCCGATCAGGTTGCGCAGCTCCGGCATGTCCTTGATGGCCTTGCCGTTGGCCTGGGTCACCACATCCTCGGCCTTGAGGCCGGCCTTGTCGGCGGGGGAGCCCGGCACCACGCGCGCCACCAGGGCGCCGTGCGCATCCTTCAGGTTGAAGGCCTTGGCCAGCTCGGGCGTGACGTTCTGGCCGACGATGCCGATGCGGCCGCGGTCGACCTTGCCGCTGGCGATGAGCTGGGTCATTACCGACTTGGCCAGGTTGACCGGGATCGAGAAGCCGATGCCGATGCTGCCGCCGGAGCCGGACAGGATCTGGCTGTTGATGCCGACCAGCTCGCCCTTGAGGTTGATCAGGGCGCCGCCGGAGTTGCCGGGGTTGATCGAGGCGTCGGTCTGGATGAAGTCCTGGTACGCGCCGTCGTCGCCGCCGGCGTTGCGGCGGCCGAGGCCGCTGACGATGCCCGAGGTCACGGTCTGGCGCAGGTTGAACGGGCTGCCGATAGCGACCACGAAGTCGCCGACCTGCAGCGCGTCGGAATCGCCCAGCGGCAGGGCGGTGAGCCCTTCGGCCTTGATCTGCAGCACGGCGAGGTCGGTCTGCGGGTCGGTGCCGATCAGCTTGGCGTCGACCTGGCGGTCGTCGTTGAGGCGTACCTTGATTTTGTCGGCCTGGGCCACGACGTGGTTGTTGGTCAGCACGTAGCCCTTGGCGGCGTCGACGATCACGCCCGAGCCGATGGCCTGCTCCTCGCGCTCCTGCGGCTGGTTCGGCACGTTGAAGAAGCGGCGGAAGAAGGGGTCGTTGAGCAGCGGGTTCTGGATCTGCACCTTGGCGCTGACCGCGATATTCACCACCGTCGGCAGCACCGTCTTGAGCATCGGCGCCAGCGAGGGCACCTGGCCCGGGGCCGGCGCCCCCAGCAGGGCCGGCGGGATGTCGGCGTGGACCGGGCTCGGTGAAGTGGTGGTCAGGGTCAGGGTGGCGAAGGTCGCCAGGAGCGCGGCGCCGGCGGCGGCCGCGGCGGTTTTGACGAAGGACATACGGGCCATGTGTTTGGATAATCCTCTTGTAGGAACAACCCCCGCATCGGCGGTGGGCAATCAGACCGTGCCGCGGCCGGCAAGTTTCCTGCCGCGACCGCCGGCGGAGCGGGATTCAGCGGATATTACCCCCAAGGGAGCCATCAGAGGCTCCCTAGCGCAGCCGGATCAAGGGGTTCAGGGCGTAGCGGCCGGTCAGGCCGGCGCTGGCCAGGGTATGGCCGGCGATGGCCTGCCGCACCTGGGCGGCGGTGAATTCACCCTCCACCGGGCAGCGCTCCAGGTCCAGGGCATGCAGCTCGAAGCGGTAGTGGTGGGGCAGGCTGTCGTTCCACGGCGGGCAGGGACCGTCCCAGCCGAAGTACGGCCCCTCCATGTCCTTGTCGCCCTTGAACCAGGCGGTATAGTCGTTGATGCCCTGGCGGCTGCCTTGCGGTCCGGCCGGCTGGCGCTTGCCGCGCGGGGTGATGCCCGAGCCGCAGGCGCCCTCGGCGATGCGGCGTACCTCGACCGGGATGTCCACCATCACCCAGTGCACGAAGCTGCCGCGCGGCAGGCCCGGGCCGAGCACCACGCCCTCGGTGTTGACGCCCTGCGGCCTGGGGCTCGGCGCGTCGCCATCGATGCACAGCAGCGCCAGGCTGCGCGTGCCTTGCGGCACCTCGCGCCAGTGCAGTTCCGGATTGAGATTCTGCGACAGCCGCAGATGCCCTACGGGGGCTTTCACGGCGAAGGCGCAGCGTCCGGGGATGACGCCGCCGTTGCGGAAGGTCGTGCTCGAAAGTTTCATGGGGTCGGAAGCTGGTTGGGGGCGTCCGATTCTAGCTCTACATCAAACCCGTGGGTCGCTGCCACGGCAGGGCGCCGCGCGCGGTCAGGCGCGCCACTGCGCCCGTCAGCTGATCGCGCAGGTTGCGGCGCAGGCGGTAGTGCAGCTCGTAGACATCGGCGTCCTTGACCTTCTCCAGCAGCCAGTCGTCGCTGGTGCGCAGCTCGTCCACCAGCTTCAGCTCCAGCGCCTGGCTGCCGTACCAGTGCTCGCCGGTGGCGACCTGCTGCAGCGGCAGCTGCGGGCGGTTGGCGGCGACGAAGGACTTGAACAGGGCGTGGGTCTGGTCCAGCTCCTCGCGGAACTTGGCGCGGCCCGCATCGGTGTTCTCGCCGAACAGGGTCAGGGTGCGCTTGTACTCGCCGGCGGTGTGCAGCTCGAAATCGATATGCTTCTCGCGCAGCAGGCGGTTGAAGTTGGGCAGCTGCGCCACCACGCCAATCGAGCCGACGATGGCGAAAGGCGCCGCCACCACCCGGTCGGCGACGCAGGCCATCAGGTAGCCGCCGCTGGCGGCGACCTTGTCCACCGCCACCGTCAGGCGCAGCCCGCGCTCGCGGATGCGGCGCAGCTGCGAGGCCGCCAGGCCGTAGCCGTGGACCACGCCGCCGGCGCTCTCCAGGCGCAGCAGCACCTGGTCCTGCGGGCGGGCCACCTGCAGCAGGGCGCTGATCTCCTCGCGCAGGGCCGCCACCCGGCTGGCTTCCAGATCACCGTGGAAATCCAGCACAAATAGCCGCGAACGATCCGCGGCCCCCCCATTTCGGGACCGTTTGAGGGCCTTGGCACGTGCTTTGTCCTCGGCCTTGAGGCGCTTTTGCTCCTGCTTCAGCTGTTCCGCCCCGAGCATCTCGTGATTGAGCAGCTGTCCCAGCTCGCGCAGGCGCCGGTTCAGGTTCTTGACCTCCAGGCGCGCCCCCCCTTGCTGGCGCGCCGCCCGGGCCAGGACCAGTACGCCAAGGCCAAGCGCAAGCAAAGCTGCGACCCAGGTCACAGTTTTGGCCAGAAACAGCCCATAGTCGAACAAAAATTGATGCACTGATGGCTCCTTGGCCTGAATTTCGAGGGTTTCCGCCGCTTACCGGTCAGCCCGGCAATTCCAAAATGTCACGATCCTTGCGTATACTAAGTTGGCACGGGCGTGGGTGCTCGGCGACTCCACAGGACGGGGAATTAGCAAATAATGAATAAGCTCACGCGTTCGGGGCTCATTGCCACCGGCTTGGCCATTGCTGCTGCGCTACCCGCGCATGCGGACGAGGTTTCCATGCGGCCATACATCAGCGAAGCCCTGATGTATACCTTTGCTGACAGCAGCCGGCATTCCGACGGCGGCATCGGCGGCATGCTCGGTGGCGGCGTTCCAATCAACCGGCTGCTCAACCTCGAGCTGCAAGGCGGCTATTCGCACTTCAATGCGAACAATGACGCCGGCAGCAATGCCTGGAAGCAGTACCTGGCCAAACTCGACGGCCAGTTCTTCTTCTCGCGCGACCCGGAGTTCGCTCCGTACTTCGGCGTCGGCGGCGGCTATGCCCGGGACGTGCTGAAGAACGTCGGCAAGGACGCTTCCTTCTTCGCCGATGCCGGCGTCGGTGCGATCCACTACTTCAAGATCTTCAACACCGACTTCGGTGTGCGCGGCGACGTGCGCTACCGCTGGGTCGATATCGACAAGTCCAAGTTCCCCGGCAAGAACGTCGACAGCTTCGGCGAGCCGGTGCTGAGCCTGGCCCTGCTCATCCCGCTGGAATTCGGCGGCACCGAGGAAGCCGCCCCCGCCGTGCTGCCGCCGCCGGCGCAGCCGGTCAATCCGCCGCCGGCCGACAACACCGGTGCCGCCCACCGCTTCGAGGACATCCACTTCGCCTTCGACAAGTACAACCTGACCGAGTACGCCCAGGCCAGCCTGGATAGCGACGCCAGCACCATCACCAAGCTCAGCGGCACCTATCCGAGCCTGAAGGTGGACGTGGCCGGCCACACCGACTGGATCGGCACCGATGCCTACAACCAGGCCCTGTCCGAGCGCCGCGCCACCGCCGTCAAGGACTACTTGGTGCGCAAGGGCATCGACGCCGGCCGCATCCGCACCTACGCCTATGGCGAGAGCCAACCGGTGGCGCCGAACACGACCGCGGAAGGTCGTGCTCTGAACCGCCGTTCGGAGATCAGCACCAAGGGCGAATAAGCCTTCAGGTTGCTTGCAGCATCCGAACCCCCGCCGCTCTGCGGCGGGGGTTTTCTTTTTGCGGAGTCATCCTGAGCGGCATGTCCCGAGCCTGTCGAGATACGGGGGCAGTCCTGCTTCCCCAGGAATTAACCCCACCCGTTCGCCCCGAGTAGCGCCGCGAAGCAGCGCGTATCGAGGGGGTGCGCATCCCTCTCATCCCGTCATTCCGGCGAAAGCCGGAATCCAGGGCATCACGCGCCGCACTGCCTTCGCGATCTGAAGCCGTGGGTTTTCGCCTACAGGCGAGTTACTTTTTGGCAGCAGCGCCAAAAAGTAACCAAAAAGCGCCGCCTCCCGACAACTGCGCCCCTCATCG
>FTAG01002297.1_pt1 | contig 23986 bp, 26 predicted proteins | sample 1638911 | NCBI WGS metagenome assembly FTAG01 (sample SAMEA3914813, study PRJEB12502) | metagenome | biome: forest; material: soil | place: Canada | collected 2011-07-07 | depth 0.3 m
ACGCTGCCCTGCACGTAACGCTCGAAAATGCGCGGCAGCAGGTCCGCGGCGATGCCGATGCCGGTATCCAGCACCCGGATCTCCAGGCGGTCGTCGACGCGCGTGGTGCGCACCTGCACCTTGCCGCCGGACGGCGTGAACTTGACGGCATTGCTGATGACGTTGATCGTCACCTGGCGCAGGCGGTCGGCGTCGCCCACCATCCATAGCGGCGCATCGCGCAGCTCCAGACTGAGCTGCACGTTTTTCGCCGCCGCCGCCGGACGGATCACATCGACCGAGGCCTGCACGATATCGGCCAGGTCGATGCGACGCGTGCTCAGCGACAGCTTGCCGGTGATGGCGCGCGATACGTCGAGCAGATCGTCGATCATGCGCGCCAGCGAGCGCGCATTACGCTCGATGGTGTGCAGCTGGGTGCCGATCTGCGCCGTCGGCGCCATGTCCTTGCCGCGAATCAGCCGGCTCAGGAACTGGGTCCAGCCGAGGATCGCCTGCAACGGCGTGCGCAGCTCGTGCGACACGGTGGAAACGAATTCATCCTTGGCCTGGCTCGCCGCCTCGGCTTCGGCGCGTGCCTGGCGCTCCTGCCGCAACAGTTCCTCGCGCTGCCCTTCCAGCACCTGGCGCTGGCGCAGGTCGCGGATCATCAGGTAACACAGGAACGCGGCCAGCAGCACCGAGATGAAGCTCGGCACCATGATCGAGAAGCGCGCGCTTTGGCGGGCATGGGCAAAAGTGACGTCGAGCGAATCGTTGGCGTGGGCCTGGGTCAGCGCCAGCGCCGCCGCGCTGTCGCGCAGCGCGTTCATCCGTTCCTTCTGCCGCTGCGCCAGGGGGATCAGGCTGTCCAGGCTGGCGCTGTCGCGCATCTGGTCGCGCATCAGCACATAGGTCTGCGACTGGTCGAGAAAGGCGGCCACATTGTGCTCGAAGTCCGCCAGCTGCTGCGCCGCGGCGGCATCATTCTGCAGTTCGCGATGGAGTTGTTCTATCTGCGGCGGCACTTCGCGGCGCCCCCGCTCGTAGGGCTCGAGAAAGCTCGGGTCGCCGGTGATGAAGTAGCCGCGCACGCCGTTCTCGACGTCCTTGATGAAGGACACGATGATGTCGAGGCGGCGCTGTGCGGTGAGCCCTGAACGCAGACGCTCCTGCTCGTCGAAGACGGTCTGCGAGGACTGCAGCGCGAGCAGGGCATTGAAGGCCAGCACCACCACCAGGGCGATGCCGGCGGCGGCGATCCGATAGGACAACGGCATCCGCCGCAGGGCCTGCCGGCTGATCGGGTTTGCGCGGATCCATTCGAACAGCGCATTCGGCTTCATGGCTTTTGCGGCCGTTGGCGTGAAGCGATTGAAGAGGACAACTCCAGTTCCGAGTCCGCCGCGATCGAAAGAGTTCCCCGGCAACCCTCGAATGAGGGGTACGCCGCCCTTGTCGTCCAGCCGGCCTCTGGTTAGCTTAGGGCCTAAAGCCCCCCAGATACATAACGACTCCAGTCGCCACCCGGGATCACTCCGCGATGTGAATTCCTGGGCGAGACCCCGCAGGAGCCTGCTCACAAGCTCGGCGGTTTTGAGCGGGACTGGGACAAGATGGTGGATTCGATGCGCGAACTGCAACAGCAATTGCATGGCGATCCGCGCGAGGCCATGCGTCATTTCGTCGGGCGTATTGCCAAGCGGCTGACCGGAGCGGGTGCCCGGCTGCGCAGCGTCGTACAGGCAATTATCGGCAGCGCAATTGTGCAAACGCACAAAAATCGATGGGCTGGAACCGTCGCGCGACTAGTGAGTTTTCACCACTTTCAGTTGTACATCCGACACCGGAAGATGATCCCGCGCCGTTGCTTGAACAGCGGCAATCCAATTTTGGGGTTTAAGGCATCGACCGGAAACGGCCGATGCCTTTTTTACATCCGGGCGCCCCTTGCATCCAGCGGGACGCCGCTGCGCATCAGGGCTGCGCCAGCCGCTGCTCCAGTTCGGCAACACGGGATTCCAGCGCACGCAAGCGCTCCTCGAACTGTGACGGCAGCTCGGCCGCCGCGGCGTGCGCGCGCACGTCGGGGGCCAGCAGATCCATGCCGGGTGTCGGTGTGCCGCATAGCAGGTGGGCCTGCCGCGATTCCTTCTGCCCGGCGCCACGCGGCAATTCGGTCACCAGGGGCTGGGCACGATCGTGCAGGGAGGCCAACACCGTCTGCAAACCTTCAGCATCGGCCGGACCACCGAGAGCATGCGCATTGGCACGCAGCTCGGAACCGGTCTGCGCACCGCGCAGCATCAGCGTCACCAGCACCGCCAGCTCGCCCGTCTTGAGCAGCATCTGATGCTGCATCTGGTGGCGCCACTTGATGACGCGCCCGCTCATGCTGTCGCGCACCGCCAGGCGATCGCGCTCCAGCCGGTTCAACGCGGCACCGGTATCACCCTCGCTGAGGCTCATCACCGGGCTGCGCACCGTCTTCTGGTTGGCCGCAAGCATCAGGGCGTTGACGGTCATCGGATAGTACTGCGGCGTGAGGATCGATTTCTCGACCAGCGCGGCGAGTACCCGCGCCTCGGCGGGGGTCAGCAGGAGTTCGGACACGGCGTCGGCACGGATGACGGAGAGGCGCCCATCCTAACGCGTTCCACGCGGCGCGGGCTCAACGGCACCACAGCGCTTCAGCGACGGGCGCGACCGGGCTTTTCGGGCAGGCCGTCGAACAATTCCGCCGCACGCTCGAGCAATTGCGCACGCCATTGGGTGATCTGGTTGCGGTGCACATCGAAACGCTGCGACAGATCCGCCACGCTGGCCTCGCCCTGCAGCGCGGCCACTGCAATCTGCGCCTTGAAGGTAGGGGTGTGGCTGCGCCGCGGCCGCCGTTTGTCAGCGGCGATGCCTTTCTTGCGCGGTTCGCCGTGGGCGGCGATGTATTCCTGGGTGGTCGGGCCGCTTGGCGCCTCGCCCTGTTCGATGCGTTCCACCAGTTTGCGCGCCAACGGCGACACATCCACCAGGCGCAGCTTGGCGTGACGCACGCTGACGTCCGGCGCTTCGCGGTGGCGCTGGCCATCGAGATAGAACTGGATCGGTTCATCGCCCTGGAACAGGCGTGTGAAATAGACATCGCCGTCCGCCACGCTGAGGTGATTGATGGCCGAGCCGGCGCCGCGGCCGCGGCGCGAGCCATCCTGCGAAACGATGATCAGGCGGGTATCGTCGAGGTCGGGCTTGCGCGTGATGACGCTGTCGCCCCAGCCGCGGAAGAAGAACGGCACCTGGCTGTCGCGGCAGGCATCGCGCACCCGCCGCACCCATTCCGGATGCGGCGGCCGCGGTGCGGCCCCGCGCTCGCCGCCGAGCAGAACCCAGTCGAGCGGCTCATAGCGCCGCAACGGATCGCTCTTCGCCATCCACTGCGGACGGCCCTCGGCATCGAGCCCCAGGTACTGCTGCACGATGCCTTCCAGCGGCCACAGGATGTCGCGCGTCGGCAGCTCCACGCATTCCACATCCACCGCACCGAGCAGGGGCTCCAGCACCACATGGCGCCACGCCGCGGCCACATCGAACAGATAGGGCACGCGCTCGGCGTAGCTGTCAGCATCTTCCGCCGCGATGCCGAGACTGAGGTTGTCGGGCAGCTGGCCGCGGCCGAGCAGTTCGCGCATGCGCTGCTGGTGCCGCGTGGTGATGTGGAAGAAGTGCTGCGGGTATTCGGCGATGGTGTGGATCACCTGGGCGATGAAAGCTGCCGGCACTCCGGGCTGGAACAGGTCTGCCAGCGGCGCCACCGCCACCTGCTGCGGCGTGGTCCAGGCCGCCGGTTCCGCCAGTGCCGTCTGCACCACCACCGGCTGATGGCGAGCGGAGGCCTGCAACAAGCGGCCGGCATTGACGTGGAAACGCGACAGCCGCTCATGGGCAAAACAGGATTTGCAGACTTCGGCGATCGGCTGGCAACCGTAGACCAGGTTCCAGGGGCGTTCGTTGAGGGACAACGCTTCATCGCGCTGGCGCAGCAACTCGTGATCCGTCACCCTGATCGCTGGATAACGCGTGGTCATGAGCGCTGCTTTCCCCTTGGAACCCAGAATCCGGTCAAGCCTGTCTCGCGGCCGATCCGGTTACTGCATTGTTTTTCAGCAAATCTTGATGTGCCAGCATATCGTACCGGACCGACGACCCATCTGTCATGCACTTGTATAACCGATAAAAAGTATAACGAAATTATAATCTTACCAATATCAGGCCAAATGCCGCCGGCTCCCCGCGCGCGGCCGTTGAACCCGTCCATTGAATCCGTGGTCTGAAGCCGCAGAATTGCGGCGTGGAGCCGTACAGGCAATGGAGTGCGCAATGGCAAAGATGAACGGGCCGGTATTTGTCACTCGGGTGGACGAAGTGGAACCGCTGATCCTGTCCGAAGCGGGCAGCATCGTCGCCGGCGATGCCGTACGTCACCCTGCCGAAGGACCCTGTGTAGTGCTGGCCCGGCTCGGCGATCACCTGATGGTGGAAGCGGAAATCGTACCGTCTGCGGATTATCCGGAAAGCGGGTCCCGCTCGGCCTAGAACACTCCGCAGGAAAGCCCCGCAGCCAGGGTCTGCCCCAGTTCATGGCAAAGCGCCAGGGCGGCCTCGTCCGGTTCGCCCTTGATCACCAGGGGTTCCGCCACACGATTCCAGCCGCAACCGCCGGCGATGCGTTCGATGGCACGGATGGCGCCGCTGCCGTCGTTGCCGGCGCTGACGAACACGGCATAGGCCATGCCCAGTTTGCGGCCTTCGGAGGGGTAGTAGACGCGGTCGAGAAAGTCCTTCACCGCCCCCGACATATAGCCGAAATTCTCCGGCGTGCCGATCAACAGGCCGTCGGCCCACAGCAGGTCATCCAGTCCCGCCTGCAAGGCCGGCAGCACGCGCAGCTCCACCTCGTCCGCAAACTCATCGACGCCGGCGCGTACCGCTTCCAGCAAGGTCCTGGTGCGTCCGGTCTGACTGCTGTAAATGGCGAGCAGGTGCTTCATCCCCGCATTATGCAAGCCGCAGACGTGACGCAGTGCGCGGTCCGCCGCGCCCGCATCCTCTAACATGGGCTACGGCAGTCTTCCCCCCTGAAATGGCGCTACGCACGCCACGCTGCCCAAGGCGAACTTGATATGGCCGGACTGGAGTCGATAGGCGCGTTCCTGGCGTTCTGTACGCAGCGCAATCCGCGCTTTGTTCATCCGATCCCGCAACGCACCGCCTACGAGCAGATGCTGATCGACCTGGAAGACGGCGATGCGGCAGTGCTGACGGCGTTCAATTGGGCCCGGCAGGCACAGAACGCCTCGGCGGACGCGGTGCTGGCCGAATGGCGGCGCTATGCGGAGAGCGAGCGCGCCAGCGTGCGCCATCTGGTGCGGGTGGCGCATGCGCCGGCGCCGCCGCCGTCCGGCGCCGCGCTGGAAGACTTCCGCAGCCGCCTCGGCGATGCCAGCCCCGAACTGCTCGAACTGTATCGGCGGCATGACGGCGCCAGCCTGTTCGTCGATACCGAGGACGGCGGCAACGGACTTTTCTTCTTTCCCATCGCCGAAATGGCGACCGAGCGCGAAGGCGTGGCCGAACGGCTGGAGCAGCCGGCGGTGGAAACGGTGGAAGACGGCAGGCTGCAGGTCTACGGCAGCCCGCCCTGGCTCGACAGCGCGCTGGTCTTCGGCGGCTTCGGCTACGCCCCGGAGCGGCTGCTGTTGCCGACCGCGGGCGAGCATCGCGGCAGCGTGTTCCTGTTCAGTCACGACCCCCTGCAGATGGTGCGTGTCAGCCCTTCCTTCGGCGAACTGCTGGAGCAGTTGCGCATCCACCCGATCGCCCTGCTCGGCAGCTATGGCGGCGCCAGCTACCAGGGCGCCTCGGCCTACGAAGCAGACGGCGCACCGTAGGTCGCTTGACGCGGCGGCAGCCGTTCAGTCGAGCGGAGTCGAGGCGAATTGCGGCAGGCTCTCCGCCCGGGCTGAAAACGCCGACAACGCCGGGTAGCGTTCCGCCCGGACCAGGTCGGCGATGGTGTACTGAGTGAAGCGCCAGGCCACGGCGACGCTGACATCGGCCTGGCCCAGTTCCCCGCCCAGCAGCCAGGGCCGTGCCTTGAGCACGGCGCTCTCCAGCATCGAGTACGCCGCATCGATCTGCAACTGGAGCCGGTCGAGCCAGGGCTGATGCAGCTTTTCCGGAGGCCGCAGCTCCTTCTCGTAGACCACCTGAACGGTCTTGTCGCAGGCGCTCAGGGCAATGCCCAGCAATTGCAGCGCCTGCCGCCGCGCCGTGCCTGCGGAGGGCATCAGGCCGCCACCGCTCGCAAGCTGCTCCAGGTAGTCGAGGATCAGACTCGAATCCATCAGCACTTCGCCATCGTCGCAGACCAGGGTCGGCGCCTTGACCAGCGGATTGATCTGCCGGAACTGCTCGAAGTGGCGGAACACCGAAACCGGGCGGTGCTCGAACGGCAGGCCGAGCAGCTTCAGGGAAATCGCCACACGGCGGACATAGGGGGAATCGAGCATGCCAATCAGTTGCATGAAGCACTCCGTCTGAAAAACTGCATGGTCGGGACTGCGTGCAGCCCCTGTCCGCCATCGGCCTCAGATACCGGCACCGTAATAGGCTTCGCCACGGCGGATTTTGCCCGCCGCATCGAGCACCCAGCGCTCGGCGGCGCGGCAGCGCTGGCCGGCAAGATTGGCATCGTAAATCACTATTGCGGTGGATGAAGCCGCGTCCCAGTCCGCCGTATCGAGCTTGAACTCGAGTTGCGCGATCTTCTGCAGCGCCGCGGTCCAGTAGCCGCGCAACGCCGCCTTGCCCTCGACGCGGGCGCGGCCGGTGAAACTCTCCGCCTTGGGACTGACGAAAACCGCATCCTCGCTGAACAGCTCCAGCACCGCATCCAGCCGGCGCGCGTTCCAATGGCCCACCCATTGCCGCGCCAACCGCAGCGCGTCGTCGCCGCCGACCACGGCGCGATGGTAGGGACGACCGCCGGGAGACAGGGCCGGCCACTCGCGCTCCCGCGCCGCCTCTGCAATCCACGCACGCACCGATGGCAGGGCGCCGACACGTTCGACATAGGCATGCGCGCGCGGCGAAACGCCGAGGCCGTACTGCAGCACGCGCAAAGCCAGCGGCACGTAGAAAGCATCGACGGCACCGAAACGGCCGCAGAGGAATCCGCCTTGCGCATCGGCAGATGACAGGATGGCGTCGGCGCGCGCCAGCTGTGCATTGCCCTGCACGCTCAGCGGCCGCGGCTCGCCGTCGCGAAAAATATCGAAGGAGCATTCCTGCCGAATCGCCGTGAAGGAGGAATGCATCTCGGCACAGAGCGAGCGCGCACGGGCGCGCAGCACCGGCTCGGCCGGCCACACCCCGGCATCGGGAAACAGTTCCGCCAGGGTCTCGGCAATGGCCAGGGAATCGCCCACGGCGATGCCCTCGGCAAGCAATACCGGAACGGTGCCGGCGGGATGCAGTGACTGGATCGTCGCCGCCCAGTCAGGGCGCGTGTATGGCACCACCTCCGCTTCAAACTCGATACCGAGCTGTCGCATCAACACCCAGGCCCGCATCGACCAGCTTGAAAAGCGCTGGTTGCCGATCATCAGTTTGAGCATCGCCCGTCCTCTTGATTCAGGCCAATGCGGCACGTACCGCGGCCCTGGCCCGCTGCGGAGCGCCGCAGCAGGACGCATGGGTGTATTGCTCCGCGCAGGAATCCCGTGCCGGCTGCGCCACCGTCAGGCCGTAGAGGAAGGCCCCATGCAACAGGGCTGCCACCATCAGCCCCGCCACCCTGGTCAACGCTTCGTTCAGAACCATGTCACTGCTCCTGATTGTTGCCGCACTCGCAAATTCCGTCGCCGCAGCCGGCAAGGAAATGTTTTGCCACCGGTCCTGGCTCGATCCACTGAACGCGAGTATTTTCCTGCTGGACAGCCAAGTCATCAAACGATATGTTTTGCGGACATGTTAAGTTTTTCTTATGACTGAAAATTGAACCGCCTGCCGCTCACCGCCCTGCGTGCCTTCGAGGCGGTGGCCTCGCACATGAGTTTTGCCGCAGCCGCGGCGGCGCTTTACGTCAGCCCGGCGGCGATCAGCCAGCAGATCCGCGCCCTGGAAACCACGCTCGGCCATCCGCTGTTCGAGCGGCTCGGCGCATCGATCCGGCTCACCGCGGAAGGCGCACGCCTGTTGCCGCGGGTCAAGCGCGGCTTCGACGAGCTGCGCCGGGCGATGGAGGAAGCCACGCAGGCGCAGGACACACGGCAGGTCAACGTCAGCCTGCTCGCCTCCTTCCTGCAGCGCTGGCTGCTGCCGCGCCTGCCGGAATTCCAGCGCGCACACCCCGATATCGACCTGCGGCTCAGCGCCAGCAACCAGGTGGTGGACCTGGGCGACAGCGATTTTCACGCGGCGATCCGTTTCGGCGCCGGCCGCTGGTCCGGCGTACAGTCCAGGCGCCTGCTCGACGACTGGCTGGTGCCGGTATGCAACGCCGAACTGCTGCAGCGCCTGGGACCGATCGAGTCGTTTGCCGATCTGGGCCGCTACACCCTGCTGCATGCCAATACCGAACCCTGGAACGACTGGGTCAAGCCGCTGTTCGGCCGACGGCATGAAGTGCCGGCGCGTGCCGAGCTGGACGATTCGGCCACCGTGGTGATTGCGGCGGAACGCGGCTACGGCGTGGCGATGGCGCGCTGGTCGCTGGTGGCGGGCGATGTGCAGGCCGGCCGCCTGGTCTGCGCCGCGGATTGGGCGGTGCACCACCATAGAGCCTATTACTTCGTCACCACGCCCGCCAAGGCGCGTTTGCCGGCGGTGCGCGCCCTCGCCGACTGGTTGCTCGCCGCCACCAGAGCGTCCGCACCGCCGCCGACCAGACTCAAGCATAAGGCCGCTGCAACACGAAAATAGCCCTGCCGGCAGCGCTTTTTCGCATCCGGACGGGATTTTGGCGGGATTTTTGCTACTGAAACGCCGGGGAACACGCATCAACGCCGATGCGTGCGCGCGGAGAACTTATGAAAATCGCCCTGACACTGTTGAGCTGCTCAGCGATGGCGCTGCTGTTGACGGCATTGACCTCGCATCACCAGGCAGTTGCCCCGAGTCCCCACAAGACCAGCGAAGCCCTGGCGGACGCCATGAGCAGCCACGGCATCGAACTGGGTGATGCCGACATCGGCATGAATACCCCCGCCGCCAGCTTCAAACCCGTCGCCTATAAGCAGATCGGCACGCAGTAGTCGCAAGGGGCTGGGCCGCAACAGCTGACATCGGGGTTGCCGATCCGCGACGATCGGGTTCCCGTGTACGCCACGCTCACTGCAACCAGGGCCTCGGAGGCGGGCACCCGGCCCGGCCGGTCGCATGACACGCAGGCCCGAACGGCCCTCGCAGTTCCAGCATTGGGTCCGCCTTGAAAACCAGCCGACGATCGCATCGACGCGCCGCAGGATGGAAGACATCAAGTCCAGGCACGAATCTCCTGGTCCGACCGGAGGGGCGGCAGAAGGAGCCGCTTTCTCCCGGATAACAAGGCTCGCACCGTACCTCCGGGGAAAGTACCGTGGCACTTTTTACCTATTCCCCTACTTTATCGAGGGGCATTCTGAGATAATATTTGGTTGTACCCTCTGTTTTATTCGCGGGTTTTGCACTATCGTGGCTACGCCCTTTGGATTCGGGGTGTCTTCCCCACCGAGTGACCCGCCATGTCCTGCCAAAATCAGCAAGTCGACACGTTTCAAATCTGCGACCTGGAATACGATGTCGCGAGCGTCGGTTCGACCGAGCCTTCCGCTTCGGAAGAGAATCAGGCTGCCTTCTTCCTGGTCTATTACCGCCTTCCCGAAAACGGTTGATACGGCTGATCGGGTAGCGTTGCGGGTGACGCGCGCCGGGCGGCGCGCGTCCGCTTCGTCAAACAACAATACTCATCGGGAAGTACCGTCCGTGAGACGTTGCGGCTGAACGCAGACCATCCCCTGGTGCCTGGCGGACCGATCGACGCGGTCATGCGCAGCTCTCCATCGCCGGCATCTGCGGGTGCGGACGCGAGCACTGCCGATGCCAGCCTGACCCGTTTCATCGAACAGGTCGACCGCAGCTTCCGCAGGGACGCGCCGCAGTCGTTCTGGGATCTTGAAGGGGAGTTGCATCGGCTCGTCGCCAGCGGCTTCCATGGCGAACTGCTCGATCGCGAGCTTAAAAAGCTGGCGGCGAACCCCAACCATATGGGCGACTGGCGCACCAATCAGCTGGTGGTGCATCGTGGCCGCGGCTTCGCCCTCGCCATCTGGTTGCTTGATCGCCCGCGCCAGTACATCCACACCACGCCATTCTTCGGCATGTACGCGCCGGTCGGCACGGAAAGCCTGCATTACGATATCTACCGCTTGCCGGCAGGCTATTGCAACGATGTATTCGACCCCACGCTGAGGCTCGAAGCCGCCGGCTCCGGCGTGACCAGGCCCGGGGAAATCCTGCGGCTCGAGGCGGACCGCTACACCTACGATTTCAAGGCCGAACGGCCGGTGCCGGTGGTGAAATTCACAGCCGCCGCGTTCCAGCACCTGGAATGGCTGTTCGACAAAGGCACGCTGCAGGCCTGGCAAGCCAATGACAGCGAGCTGCACTGGACCCAGCTGCGCGTCGCCGCCTACATCCTGGGCAAGCTGGGGCACCCGACTTCGCTGGAGCCGCTCGACCTGCTCAGCACCCATCCGCACCACGCGGTGCGCTGGGCCGCCATCCAGAACCTCGGCCGGCTCAGCCGCGATGTAGCCCTGAACAAACTGGAAAGCGCGCTCGAAGACCTGCATCCGCACGTGCGGCGCGCCGCCGCCAAGGCCCTGCAGCAAGCCCGGCCGAAAATTCCGGATTGAGCCATGGCCGTCACCATTGCCTGCGATAGCCCCGACGTGGTCAACCTCGACCAGTTCATCGAGCATGTCCACAGCCGCGTCGACCTGCGCGATATGGACAGCATAGCCGCCGCCGCACCGATGTTTCGCGGCCTGGCCAATGACCGCGAACTGGTGGTGAATCAGCTCAACCGCCAGGTCAAGCATCAGTTCAAAACCCGCAGCGTGGCCTCGGCCCAGGTGATATTTCTCGGTGAAGGCAAGGATTTCTACATCCGCGCCAATGTCTGGCCCTCCGATGCCGACATCGCCAGCGGCCGTGTCTACCAGGACCAGTTTTCCTATCATCTGGCCCACGATCACAACTACAACTTCATGACGGTGGGCTACCACGGGCCCGGCTACACCACCGACATCTACGAGTACGACTACGATCAGCTCGAAGGCCGTGCCGGAGAGACGGTCGACTTCCGCTTTCTCGAGCGCGCCCACTTCGGCGCGGGCATGGTGATGCTGTACCGGGCCGGCAAGGACGTGCACATCCAGTACCCGCCGGAGCAACTCAGCGTCACTCTCAATTTCATGGTGTCCACGCCGGAGGTGCGCGTACGCGACCAGTTCTTTTTCGACCTGGAGAGCCGCACCCTGCTCGACTACCCGGCCGAGGCGGACAGCTCGAAACGCATCTCCGTATTGAAGATGGCCGCCCAGGTCGGCAATGGCGATACGCGGCAGCTGCTCGACGATCTGTCGCGCCGGCATCCCTGCCGGCGTACGCGCCTGGCAGCCTACCAGTCGCTGGCACAGCTCGCCCCCGCGGAAGCCGGACAGATCTGGGAATCCGCCTGCCGCGACCCCGAGCGCCTGGTGGCGCAGGCCGCCCGCGCCGAGCTTGCCGGCATCGGGCGATAGATGCCGGCAGGCGCCCTCAGGCCGGGGCCTGCTCCAGCTCGTAAGCCCCGGCCCAGCGCTCGAATTCCGCCACCGGCAAGGCCGGCGAGAACAGGAAACCCTGTTGCAGGTGGCAGCCCTGATCGCGCAACAGGCGCATCTGCAAGGCCGTTTCCACCCCTTCGGCGACGATCTCCAGATCCAGCTTCTGCGATAGCGCCAGCATCGCCGAGACGATGGCTTCCGCCTGACGCGAGGCACCCAGGTTGGTGACGAACTGGCGATCGATCTTGATCTTGTCGATCGGCAGCCGTTGCAGATAGCCGAAGGAGGAATAGCCGGTGCCGAAATCGTCCATGCCGAGGCGATAGCCCAGGCGCTTGATCTGCTCGAGGGTCTTGCGCGTATTTTCGGTGCTGTCGAACAGCACGCTTTCGGTCAGTTCCAGTTCGATCATGCCCGCTGCCGCCGCATCCTCCCGGCGCAGGGCATCGAGCTGCTCCAGCAGCTTGCCGTCCTGTACCTGCCGCGCCGACAGGTTCACGGCGACCCGGAACGCCAGGCCCTGCTCGCGCCAGCGGCGCAGCTGCGCATGCGCCATCAGCAGGCAGCGCTCGCCCAGCGAGCGGATCAAACCCTCTTCTTCGGCAACCTGGATGAACTCTCCCGGCAGCAGCAAGCCGCGCTCGGGATGGCGCCAGCGCACCAGCGCCTCGGCGCCGACCACGCGATGCTGCGCCACATCGACGATCGGCTGGTAAAACAGCTCGAACTCGGCCCGCTCCAGTCCCCGCCCGATTTCACCCGCCAGCGCCAGTTGCCGACGCAGCAACCCGGTCAGCTGGCCGCCGGCGAAACGCGCGTTGTTGCGGCCGCTGCGCTTGGCGGCATGTCCTGCCGCTTCGGCACTGCTGATCAGATGCTCCGCGCTGAGACCATCGCCGGGGCTGATGGCGATGCCCATCGATACCGACATGTGCAGCAGCTCGCTGCCGATCCGGTAGGGCTCGGCCACGCCGTGCAGCACCTGGTCCGCCATCTGCCGCAGACGCAGATCGACGCCGACGCCAGCCGCAGGGCCATCCTCGATCAGGGCGATGAACTTGTCGCCGCCGTAGCGCAGCAGCTCCGCGCCCGCAGGGAGCAGGCGCTGCAGGCGCGCCGCCGCCTCGCACAGATATGCGTCTCCGGCCTTGTGTCCGAGGCGGTCGTTGACCGAGCGGAAATTGTCCAGATCGAAATAAAACAGCGCCAGCCGCGCCTCCGGTTGCCGCTGCAGTTGCAGCGCCGCCTGCAGGCTTTCCTCCAGCTTGGCACGGTTGCCCAGTCCGGTCAGCGGGTCCTGGTAGGCGAGCCGGCGCAGCTTCTCCGCCCCATCGCGAAACTGGCGCAGGGCCAGGGCCATCTGGCCGAATTCATCGTCGCGGACCGGCGGCAGCGTGATCTCGAGCTGTCCGGCGTTCACCTGGCGCAAGGCGTCGGTGACGATCTGCAGGGGCCGGAGGATCGAGCGCAGCACGATCAGCACCAGCAGCACGCCGAGTATGCCGCCGGCAACGATCATCGAAATGGCAATGCGGATCGCCAGCACACCGCGTTCGCGGGCCTGCTGCTGGATCCGCTCGGCCAGCTGGTGCTCGCGCTGGCTGGCCGCGCCGAGGGTGCTCTCGATCAGGTTGAGGCGGCGTTGCAGTTCGGCCAGCACCGGCGCCGCCTCCGCCTGCTTGCCGGCGGCGATGGCGTCGATGGCGCTCTGCACGTACTGCGGCATCTCGTTCAGCGCCGACTCGATCAGCCGCATGCTGGCCGCGTCGAACGAGCCGAGGCGGACCAGTTGCTGGTCGACATCCCGACGCGACTTTTCCAGGGCCTGGCGCATCTGGCTTTCCAGTTGCGCATCTTTCAGCAGGATCGCCGAATTGAGCTGGCCGCCGTTGTGGCGCAGCAGGTTGATGGCCTGCTGCGTGGCCTGGATGATCTCGAAGCGCCGGTATTGTTCCTGCTGCGCCAGCTGCTCGGCCTGATTGCGCTGGATCAGGTAGCCCAGCAGGAGGCTGGAGCCGCCGAAGATGGTGAGCAAGGCCAGGCAGAGGCCAAGCAGCCTGAAACGGACGCTGAATTGTGAGCCTTGCATGTGCCGTCTTGCCACCGCCCGGTTGAAATGCTCCCGACACCTGCCTGCCCAAGGATGGCCGAGAGTCCCTCCCTGAGCATAACCGGATGTGGCAAGCACTGGATATCGGGGCGGCCCGGCCCCCCGGGCCCGGCCGGCGCCGGCTTCGGGCGCCGCGGACGACCGTGGCCTGCCCCGGAGACCTACCCCGGATATGAGGCTTGCGCCGCGAACAATGCAGGACGTAGGGTGTGATGCGCGCCCATGCTGGACCGGGACGACCGAAAACCTCAGGGAGATCCGGTGATGGAAGGGACAGAGCTGCTGCAGGATCTGACGTTGTTCCGCAATCTTCCGGCCGGGCTGCTGCGTCCGCTGCAGGAGGCCGCGGTGAAACGCAGCTTCGCTGCCGGCGAGGCGATTTTCCGCCATGGCGAGGCGCCGGACTTCTTCTATGTCGTGGAAAGCGGCCTGGTGGACGTGGCGGTACCGGCACAAGCCGGTGAAATCGTCGTGGCCAGCTTCGAACCCGGCTCGTTTTTCGGCGAACTGGCGGTGTTCGACCGCCAGCCGCGCAGCGCCGGTGCCCGCGCCGTGGCCGATACCGGCCTGATCTGCATCCCGCTGCGCGCCATGGCCGAACTGGTGGAAAACCATGCGCCGGCGGCGCGCCAGTTCATCAGCGCCCTGGCCCTGCGCCTGCGCAGCGCCGACGACCTGCTGTCGCGCCTGCAGGTGCAGAACGTGAACGAGATTGCCGACGGACGCATGAGCATCGGCGACCGCATCGCCGACAAGGTGGCGCGCTTCGGCGGCTCCTGGACCTTCATCATCAGCTTCATGTCGTTCCTGCTGCTGTGGATGCTGGCCAATACCGCCTACCTGCTCAGCTCGCCGCCGGACCCGTTCCCCTACATCTTTCTCAACCTGATCCTGTCCTGCGTGGCAGCGCTGCAGGCGCCGGTGATCATGATGAGCCAGAACCGGCAGAACATTAAGGACCGGCTGCAGGCCGATCAGGAATTCCAGATCAACGTCAAGGCGGAGATTGCAGTGCAGCAACTGCACCGCAAGATCGACGAGTTGCGCGGCACCATGCTGCAACATCTGCAATCGCAGGAAGTACACCGACCGCGCTAGCGGGACTCGCAGGCCGGCACCAGGCTGTCGACTCAGCCTGGCGGCACGCTGGCCGGTGATGCGGCGGGCTCGAGAAAGTGCTCGCGCAATTGCTGGCGAAAGGCGGCATCGACACCCAGAGCCTGCTGCAGATAGGCATCGACGGAACCGTAGTCCTGCTGCATGGCGCCGAATGCCGCATCGAGGTATTGCGGCGCGACGATCAGCAGGGGGCGCACGCTGGCGGGATCGGTGCGGAACAGGGAGAAGATACGCATCAGGCGCATCGAACGCGCATTGGCGGCCTCCAGATAGGCGTTGCTGGCCAGGTAGTCCTGCATCACCGTGTCCCGCGGCACGCCCAGCGACAGCAGCAGCACCGCGGCGGCAAAGCCGGTGCGGTCCTTGCCGGCAGTGCAGTGAAACACCTGCGGCGCGCCGCCGTCGGCGAGCAGGCCGTGCAGCCAGTCGCGGAATACCGGGCTGAACTGGCGCACCATGGCCTGGTTGGCATCCACCAGCAAGGAGTCGAAGTGCAGGCCGGCGGTGTCGCCGTGCAGGATGCGCTGGCGGAACTGGCGCACGTTCAGCCCCTTGAACTCGATCGGGAGATGCACCACTGCAGCGGCTAGCGGCACGGCCAGCCGGTCCGGCGCATCCGCGGTCTCATCGGCGGCGCGGAAATCGACGATGCGCCGCAGGCCCAGGCGTCCCAGGTAGGCTTGATCCTCTACGCTCAGCTTGTCGAGCGCATTGGAGCGATACAGCAGACCCCATTTCACCATGCGCCCATCGGCGCCGCGATAGCCGCCGAGATCGCGGAAATTGGGCGCGCCTTGCAGTGGCAGATGCCGCCACTGCGTGCGTTCCGCGGCGGGCAATTGTGCCGGCAGCGGGCGCTGTGCCGCCGGCAGTGACTCCGCGCCATGCTGGCAGGCGGCGAGCCACAGGACGGTAGACAGGATCAGGCAGGAACGACGCAACGATCTCCCGCCGATGCGCGCGCTCATCGAGCTATTTCAGATAACCGGCATGATCGGTCACCATGCCCGCAGCGCCGTGTTCCAGCGCGGCACGAAACGCGGCCGGCAGAGGCTGCTTGGCCAGCGTCGATGCGTCGACATGCACATAGACCGTTTCCGCGGTGGCGAAGACCCGCTCCTCGCCGGCGATGCGGAATTCGGTGCGCAGGGTGAACGAGGTATTGCCCAGGTGCAGCAGCAGCGGCGACAGTTCGATCACCTGGTCGTAACGGGCGGACGCTTTCCATTCGACGGTCTGCCGCACCAGCTGGAAGTCGATGCTGCTATCCGCCAGCGCCTCGCCGTAACCCAGAGCGCGCAGGAACTCGGTGAAGCCGAGATCGACGAAGCCGCCGTAGCGCGCGTTGAACACGACTTTCTGCGCATCGCACTCGGCATAGCGCACGCGCAGGTAGTAGCGGAACGGGGCGCTCATGCGGGGGCTTCCGCCGGCATGCCGGTGATACTGGCTTCCGCAGCGGGTATTTCAACCATCGGCGTCGCTGCAACAACCGGCACCGGCGCAGTGCGCCGTGTGCAGCGGTAGGCCATCACCACGGCGGCGGCCAGCAGGACCGGATCGACCGGCTTGCGATAGCGTCCTTCCATCACGGCCTCCTGCTGCACCATGAAATACAGGAACATGCCGAGGCCGCACAACGGCAGCAGCCATTCGCGTCCGCGGAAACTACGGCGCACGACACCGACCGCGAGCACCAGCACCAGCGGCAGCCAGATCCAGCGCGTCCACACCGTCAGCCAGCCGCTGACCGAGGCGCGGTCATTGTCCGGCCAGGATTGCCCAAACGACAGGTAAAGAAAGTTTTCCCAGTAGCTGCGCCACTTCGGGAAGCTGCGCTCCTGCTCCACCCGCTGCTCTTCGGCGATCCAGCCGGCGCGGCCCCGATCCAGGTCCACCGTGATATGCACGGTGCCGCTGCGATCGGTCAGCCAGTCGGAAAAGGGATAGAAGGTGGGATTGTAAAAGCTCGGCGAGCCGAACTCGTAGTAGCCGTGGGAGCCCAGGTTGATGTTGATCACCCGGTTGCCGCTGACCTGGTAGATCGGGTTCAGATAGCCGTTGCCGAAAGGGGCGAAATAGCCGAGGTTGGCACGTGCGTGCAGACCGGCCGGAACCAGCACGAGCAACAGCATCACCACGCCGATCAGCATCTTCGGCAGCCGCCGCGGCTGCGGCAGCCAGATGCAAAGCAGGCACAGCAGCGCCATCGGCAAGGCCACCGTACGGGTAAAGCCGGCGATGAGCCACAGCGCGCAGGCCAGGGCGAACGCCGCCACCGTGCGCTTGCGCTGCGCCCGGAAGGTGGCCCAGAAGGCGAACCCGGTGAGGCTCAGCAGCAGGGTTTCGTTCATGAAGTAGGCATAGACGCCGATGAAGCCCGGCACCACGGCCATCAGCAGCGCACCGCTGCGGGCCCAGTTTTTCGGCAGCAGCTCCTTCAGGGCGCGATACCAGCCATAGGGCATGGCGGCGCAGAGGAAGCCGGTGCCGGTCGCGACCACCGCGGCGACATTGCCCTTGATCTGGATCAGCAGATAGAGCCAGATCTGGTAGACCAGCGGATCGCCGCTGCCCATGAAGGTGGGATTGAGCAGGCGCTGGCCGTTTTCCCAGTGCCGGTTGGGATCGGAAAAGAGATGGCCGAGCGGCGAGTTGTAGAACGGGAACAGCAGCCGCAGCAGCAGGACGAAACCGAAAACCCAGCGCAGCACATGCTCGCTGCGCCGCTCCACCGAAGGGACAGGCAGCGGTTCGGCAGGCCGATCCTGGAGAGCGGGGATGGTCGGAGGGGTTTGCATGGAGGCGCATAGGATTGCCGATTGGCGCGCCTTGCGCCAGCCTGACCGGGTCCCGGCAGGCCTGGCTGTCGCGGCCGGCGGCGAATCCCCTCAGACCTGGCCCGGTCCGGACTGCGGGAAAACGAAGTAGCGGCAGCCGAAATAGAAAGCGATGGAATACAAAGGCATGCCGGTGAGATGGGCCAGATAATCGTTGCAGCCGAGATGGATCGCCGCCAGCACGGTGGCGAGATTGAGCAGATACGAGACCAAGAATACCAGCAGGAAGCGCAGCAATGCCGGCAGCGGGTGATCGTTGTGGGCAAAGGTCCAGCGCCGGTTGAGCAGGAAGCTGCAGCTCAGACCCACGGCGTAACCGGCCACATTGGCCGGCACGTCGCCGAAGCCGGCGATCGATTTCAGGGAAAAAATGACGGCGAGGCAGAGCAGCGTGTTGATCACGCCGACACCGGCGAATTTCACCGCGGTATGCCCCAGCGCCAGCCGCCAGCCGCCAGCTGCCTGCTTCACGGCTGCAGGCCCTTGATGAAACTTTCGAGCAAAACCATCATGAACGAGCATTCAATTTCAAACGGTTGGCGCAAGACACTATCACAGCCGGCGCTCGCGGCTGGCGCTTCGTGGCATCGCCGATGCGAGGATTCGAGAAAACATGACAATTCGGGACAGGGATAATGCGCGGTACGTCCCGGGACTGCTTTCCGGATTGAAATCCATTATCCTGAGTAGGCACTCCGTGGGAAACCACGACCGGCTGTCTGAACGTCCCGCACGACTTGCAGCGCCGACAACCCGCGCCCCTTGCGCAATGCATGGGGCGCGGTTTTTTTTATGCGCCGGAAAGACGGCTCAATTGAAAGACCGTTCAATATTCCGCCTTGAAGGTACGCCCGAGACGCGGACCAGTGCCGAAGTAATGGCGAAACACATACAGCAAAGGTTGCCAGCGCGCGGTGTCGATGCGTGAAGTGCCTTCGATCACCACGTCGCGATGCGCGTGGGTCTGCACCACGCGGGTTTCGAGTATGCAGAAATCCGGTGATTCCTCCTGCGCATCTTCGCGTTGTGCTTGATGTGCAACAACCAGCCGCGCTTCCAGCTGCAGCGGACATTCGGCGATGCGCGGCGGCCTGACCATCAGCGAGGGCAGCGGCGTCAACCCGGCAGCGCCGAACTTGTCCGGCACATGGCGATAGCCCAGCGCCTTCTTGTATTCGGGAATCAGCGCATTGCCGGTGGTCGGGGCCAGCTTTTCCACCGCGCGCCATAACTGCGGCGACGGCAGGTTGATGACGCATTCGCCGCTGCGGCGCAGATTGTCGAGGCCTTGTCCGGATTCGGCCATGCCGAGCACCACGCGGTCGCCCAGGGCAAAGGAAGAGGACATCGGCGAAATATTGGGCGTGCCGTCCGCATTGAGCGTGGTGATCAAGGCTACCGGCGTGCCGTAGTAAAGAATGCTCGGCTGGATGCAGAGCATGCTGGGCTGCTGTGTCTGGGACATCTGCAATTCCTCATCAGGGGTTTGCATGGTGGCGGCAACAGAGCCCCCATGCTTCGGCCTGCAACGAAGCATCCTGTGGCGGCGCGCCGTAGACTGGCTGCATGGAAGAACGCGCCACCAGCATCCTGGTCCGTCTCGGCGGACTGCGGTGGCTCGGTATCAGCGTCTAAAGCCCGGAGCAATTCTCTTGTCCTCGCGTTCCCGCATCGTTGCGCAGCAGAAGGAGTGGGCGCTAGCCGCGGGTTTGCGGGTGATTGCGCCCGGTTACCTGGACTGCGTGGATGCCAATCTGCGCCTGCCGATGGCAGCGCGTACGCTGGCCGCGTTCCAGGCCGAAGGGGCGGCCGAGCTGAAGGATTTTCCGCGCTATCCGGCCAAGCTGCGCGCGCTGTTTTCCTCGGCGGCGCTGGTGGTCAATGTGTTCGAGCACTGGACCACGCGCGACGCCGCGCCTTTGCTGGCCGCGTTGGGCATCGAAGGTACGGCGCAACAAATCGATTTCGAGGCGCGCTTCCCGATCAGCCCGGACGGCACGCCGCCCAATGTCGACGTCTGCATCGCGCTGGCCGATGGCCGCAGCATCGGCATCGAAAGCAAGTTTACCGAATGGCAGGTGCCGCGGCGACCGGCCAAGATCCGTTTCAAGGACAAATACTTTCCCGACGGGACGAAGCTGTGGAGCGGCCGCGGCCTGCCCGGCTGCCAGGCTCTGGCCGAGGAGCTGCAGAGCGGCCAGAGCCGTTATCGCTTCTTCTACGCCACGCAGTTGCTGAAGCATGCGCTGGGCATGGCGACGCAATGCAGCGGCGGCATCGGCATCTACTATCTCTACTACGACTGGAGCGGACCGGCGGCGCGCGAGCACCGCCGGGAGATCGCGCACTTCGCCGGACGCGTCGGCGCGGAACTGGGCTTCCAGTCGCTCAGTTACCAGGAACTGTTCGCTCGCTTGCGGCAATCCGCCGTGCCGATAGACCCGGACTACCTGGCTTATTTGCAGGCCCGCTACTTCGCCGGCTGAGGCGCCGCGTCGCTGCGGCCGGCCAGGCACATCAGTGTGGCCATGCCGTGCAGGCACTGCGTTTCCTTGCCCTGCTTGAGCACGTAGGCCTTCAGTTCGCAGATGGTCAGGGTGCGGCCGCTGCGGATCACCTGTCCCACCGCGCGCACGCGCTCGCCGTCGGCCGGCGCGATCAGGTTGACCTTGAACTCCACGGTGAGCACCGAGCTGTCGGCGGGGAACAGGGTGTAAGCCGCATAACCGCCCGCCGAATCGGCCACGGTGCTGACCATACCGGCGTGAAAATAGCCGTGCTGCTGACTCAGCTGCGGACGATACGGCAGGTCGATCTCGACCCGCCCCGGCTCGATGGCGTGCAGCACCGCGCCGAGGTGGGCCATCGCCCCCTGCCGCGCAAAGCTGTCGCGCACGCGAGTTGCGTAATCCGGATCGAGGGCTTGCATGCCTGCTCCACTGTTGATTTGTGAGGAGATTATGCGATGCGGCGGGCGGCCACCCAAATTTCCGGGCAAGATTCCGGGAGGGAACTGACAGTCTTGTCGGGTCCACGCCGCCGTCCATCGCGGCTGGCCGAATCATCGGCTGTTTATGCCGCCTTATAGCGCATGGGCCGTCCGCGGCCGTTTTCGATCAGATCATGTTGAAGATGCTGCGTTTGTGGTTGAACCCGGATTCCGCGCAGGCGGACGGCCGCTACAGGAATCCCTCGCTGCCGCTGCCGGCGGGCACCATCGTCGCGGAGCAGGGCCTGCGCCATGTCCACGACGCGCCCGGCATCCATGCCGTGACGGCCCTGCTCGATGAGGCGTACGTGGTGGTGCAGCTCGACGACCAGCGTCGCTGGTACGCGACCTGGCAGCCCTATCTCGGCAGCTGGGACCTGCTGCATCTCGATGAAGAGGACGAGGCCGCGGTCGAGCAGACCGCGGCCACCCCCCGCATTGCGGAAGCGCTAACTCAATAGTTCGTAGACACCGCCCTTCTCCAGGGCGGTCTTGTAGGCCGGCCGGGCGTGGATGCGCTGCAGGAAAGCCTGCAGCTTCGGCGCCGCGGCATCCGGGCCGCCGCGCGCGGCGGCAGCTTCCAGCGGGAAGCTCATCTGGATGTCGGCGGCAGTGAATTCCTCGCCGGCGAACCAGGCGCTCTTGCCCAGCTCGCTCTCCATGTACTCGAGGTGCAGCTTGAGCTGCGGGTCGATGAAGGCCTTGCGCACATTGCCGACGATGCCGCGCGCGATGGGTTTGACGAAGAACGGCATCGGCGCGGTGGCGATGCGGCCGAAGATCAGCTTCAGCAGCAGCGGCAGCATGGCCGAGCCTTCGGCATAGTGCAGCCAGTAGGTGTAGCGCAGCCGCTCCGGCGTTCCCGCCGCAGGGATCAGGCGACCGTTGCCGTAGCGCCCGACCAGGTATTCGACGATGGCACCCGACTCCGCCACCGTGTTGCCGTCATCGGTGATCACCGGCGACTTGCCCAGCGGATGCACCGCCCTCAGCTCTGGCGGCGCCAGCATGGTCTCCTTGTCGCGCTGATAATGCTTGATCTCGTACGGCAGCCCCAGTTCTTCGAGCAGCCAGAGCACGCGCTGCGAGCGGGAATTGTTGAGATGGTGAACCGTGATCATGGCGGCAGAAGTTTCCTGTGGCAGCTGAGCGTGGCGCCACCATTCCGTAAAAGCGGCAGCTGGTCAACCGATACGTGCCGCGCCGGGCTGCGGATGCAGCGGCTGCCGCAGCACCGCCCTGAATTGCGCAGAACTGCCAGCCAATTCGGTAAAAACGAACAGGCCGAGGACGCGTACAGGGTCTCGGGACTGCAGGGTTCAGACCGGCTTCAGTTGCTCCGCCGGCGCCAGCGAGGCCCGATGCGAGCCGCCGGCGATGCGCAGCAGCAGCACGCGATCGAGCCTGAACAGGGAGGACAGCCTGAGACTGAGGAACAGCAGCACGGCGCCGGTGGCAATGATGATACGGAAGCCTGCATTCATGGCGCGTCCCCCTGCTGAAGTCCTTGTTGACCCTGTTGTAAGCCTCCGCCGATTTATGGCCGCTGAACGGCCGGCGCGGCCGAATGGCGGCGCTTTCATGACGAGCGGTTCACCCATCAATTGCGGCAGGTGTCGCCGCAGGGATACGGCAGTTCAGTGGGGCAGTTCAACGGGGCAACTCAGCGGCGGAATTCGCGCCGGTGGTGCGAGGGCGAGACATTGAAGGCCTCGCTGAAATGCTGGCGCAGCGACACCGCCGAACCGAAGCCGGCGGCAGCGGCGATGCGGTCGATGGTCTGGTCGGTGGTTTCCAGCAGGCGCTGCGCCCGCGCCAGGCGTTGCGCCAGCAGCCAGTGGCCCAGGGTGGTGCCGGTGAGCTTGCGGAAGCGCCGGGTGAAGGTGCGGCGGCTCATCAAGGCCCGCTGCGCCAGTGCATCGAGGTTATGCGGCTGGTCCAGGCTGGCGGTGACCCATTGCAGCACTTCGGAGAGGCGGTCGCCATGCGCCGAATCCGGCATCGGCTGCTCGATGTATTGCGCCTGGCTGCCCTGGCGATGCGGCGGCACCACCATGCGCCGTGCCACGGCATTGGCGATCTCCGCTCCATGGTCGCGGCGCAGCAGGTGCAGGCAGCAGTCGATACCGGCCGCGGTGCCGGCGGAGGTGAGCACGTCGCCGTCGTCGACATAGAGCACGTTGCGATCCAGCCGCACCTGCGGATAGCGCGCCGCGAATTCCCCGGCCCAGTGCCAGTGCGTGGTGGCGGCCCGGCCGTCGAGCAGGCCGGCTTCCGCCAGCACGAAAGAGCCCAGGCACAGGCCGACGATGCGCGCGCCGCGACGATGGGCTGCGCGCAAGGCATCCAGCAGGGCCTGCGGCGGACGCTCGGCGGAGTCGCGCCAGGACGGCACGATGATGGTGCCGGCCTGGGCCAGCCGATCCAGACCATACGGCGCCTGGATGGTAAAACCGGCGCTGGTGCGCAACGCCCCGCGCTCCGCCGCGCAAACCAGCAGCCTGAATTTCGGAACCGCACCACCGATGCCGTCGAAGCCGAACACCAGGCAGGGCACCGACAGGTGGAACGGGCTGATGCCGTCGAAAGCGATGACCGCCACGGTGTTTGCACGCATCGCCAGGCTCCGCAGAAATCGGTTATGGCCTGATCTTATCGCTTATGGTCGTTCGGGTCAGTGACGCGTTACCTGCGCCTGCGTAGATCCCGAAGGACAAGACAGACTGGAAGCGGCCCGATCGCTTAAAGTCCGCACTCACTTCCTGATGCGGAGACCTGTGGCTGGCATCCGTCCGGCGGCAGGCTGATCGATGATCGATTTGCGCAGCGACACCGTTACCCGCCCCTCGCCCGGCATGCTCAAGGCCATGGGCGCCGCCGAAGTCGGCGACGACGTCTGGGGCGACGATCCCACGGTAGCGAAACTCCAGGCCCTGGTGGCGGAGCGTGCCGGCAAGGAGGCCGGCCTGTTCTTCCCCAGCGGCACGCAGAGCAACCTCGCTGCGCTGATGGCGCACTGCGAGCGCGGCGACGAATACATCGTCGGCCAGCTGGCGCACACCTATCGCCACGAAGGCGGCGGCGC
>FTAG01002093.1_pt1 | contig 23561 bp, 17 predicted proteins | sample 1638911 | NCBI WGS metagenome assembly FTAG01 (sample SAMEA3914813, study PRJEB12502) | metagenome | biome: forest; material: soil | place: Canada | collected 2011-07-07 | depth 0.3 m
ACGCGCTGGCGCATGCCGCCGGAGAACTCGTGCGGGTACTGGCGCAGTCGCGACGCGGCAGCGGCGATGCGCACCGCGTCGAGCATGCGCGCGCACTCGGCCAGGGCCGCGGACCAGGACAGGCCGCGATGCCGCACCAGCACCTCGGCCATTTGCGTGCCGATGCGCAGGTGCGGATTGAGGCTGGTCATCGGGTCCTGGAACACCAGGCCGATGCGCTTGCCGCGGATGCGGTTCCACTCGCGCTCCGGCAGGCCGAGCAGTTCGCGCCCCTCGAAGCGAATGCTGCCGCCAACGCGCGCGTCCGGCGCCTGCAGGCCGAGCAGGGCCAGGGCGGTCTGGCTCTTGCCGGAGCCGGATTCGCCGACGATGCCCAGGGTCTGCCCGGCCGCAAGCTTGAAGTCGATGCCGCCGACGGCATGCACCTCCCCGCGCGCTCCGGCGATGCGGACGCTGAGGTCACGGACCTGGAGCAAAGGCTCAGCCATGCTTCGGGTCCAGGGCATCCCTCAAGGCGTCACCGAGAAAGTTGAGTGCCAGCAAGGTGATGGCGAGAAAGCTCGCCGGCACGATCAACGCCCAGGGCGTGGTCTCCATGGCGTGGGCGCCGTCGCTGACCAGGGCACCCCAGCTGGTCGCCGGCTCCTGCACGCCGAGGCCGAGGAAGCTGAGGAAGGATTCCACCAGGATTACCTGCGGCACGGTCAGCGCGGCATAGACCACCACCACGCCGAGCAGGTTGGGGACGATGTGGCGGCGGATGATGGCGGCGGCGCCGGCGCCGCTGACTACCGCCGCCTGGACGAACTCGCGCCGGCGCAGGCTGAGGGTCTGGCCGCGCACGATGCGCGCCATGTCGAGCCAGTTGACCGCGCCGATGGCCAGGAACACCAGCAGGATGTGGCGGCCGAAGAACACCGTCAGCAGGATCACGAAGAACATGAAGGGCAGCGCATAGAGCACGTCCACCGCGCGCATCATCAGCGCATCGAGCCGGCCGCCGGCATAGCCGGCGACGGCGCCCCAGGCGACGCCGATGAGCAGCGACACCAGGGTCGCAGCCAGGCCCACCAGCAGGGAAATGCGGCCGCCCTGGCAGCTGCGCGCGAAGAGGTCGCGCCCCAGTTCGTCGGTGCCGAGCCAGTGGCCGCCGGCGAGGCTTGGCCCGGTACCCCAGTCGCCGTCGAAGTCGATGGTGTCGGCGGGCCAGGGGCTGAGCAGGGGGCCGAACACGGTCAGCACCACCACCGTGGCGAGCACCGCAAGGGCGACGCGTGCGATGCGATCCGCAAGCAAGCGGCGCAGCGGGCTCATACCGGCCGCACCCGCGGATCGAGCACGCCGTAGAGCAGGTCGACCAGGAAGTTGAACAGGATGATGAGGGCGCCGTAGAAGATCACCACGCCCAGCACCAGGGTGTAGTCGCGGTTCAGCGCCGCCTGCACGAAGTAGCGGCCGATGCCGGGAATGCCAAACACCTGCTCGATCACCACCGAGCCGGTCATCACGCCGGCCGCGGCCGGGCCTAGATAGGACAGCAGCGGCAACAATGCGGGCTTGAGCGCATGGCGCCAGACGATCAGGCGCGGCGGCAGGCCCTTGGCGCGCGCGGTGCGGATGTAGGGCGCGCCGAGGGTGTCGATCATCGAGGCGCGCATCAGGCGGGCGATGGTGGCGATCTGCGGCAGGGCCAGGGCCAGCACCGGCAGCACCGCGTCGGCGATGCCGTGCGGGCTCCAGCCGCCGGCCGGCAGCCAGCCCAGACCGATGGCGAACAGCAGCACCAGCAGCGGCGCTACCACGTAGTTGGGCACCGAGATGCCGAGCATGGCCAGCGCCATGAGGGCGCGATCGATGGCGCTGTTGCGGCGCAGGGCGGCGATGCAGCCGAGCAGTCCGCCGCACAGCACCGCCAGCAGCATGGCGCAGGCGCCGAGGCGCAGCGACACCGGCGCGCCGGCGGCGATCAGCTCGGACACACTGAAACCGCTGTACTGGAACGAGGGGCCGAGGTTGCCGCGCGCCAGGCCGCCGAGGTAGCCGAGATACTGGCGCCACAGCGGCTGGTCGAGATGGTATTCGGCGCGCAACGCGGCCTCGATCTGCGGCGGCAGGGCGCGCTCGCGGTCGAAGGGACCGCCGGGCGCTGCGCGCATCAGGAAGAACGCGAGCGTGATGAGCAGCAGCAGCGTAGGCACCGCGCCGAGCAGGCGCTTCAGGGCGAAGCTCAGCATTGGCCTGCTTCAAGGCAAGAAGCAAAAGCGATCTCGCGCAAAGACGCAAAGACGCAATAAAAGCATTCAATCAATTCGCTTTTCCTTTGCGTTCTTTGCGTCTTTGCGCGAGACATTGCTTTTTCCCGCCCTCAGTGCGGAAGCAGCTTGAGGTCTTTGCTGTAGTGGATGTCCAGCGCGTTGTCGCGCCAGCCGGCGACGTAGGGCTTCACCAGGTGCTTGGACTCGTACCAATAGATCGGCAGGACCGGCATGTCGCCGAGCATCAGGCCTTCGGCCTGTTGCAGCAAGCCGCGGCGCCGCGCCGGGTCGGCCTGCTGCTGCGCCTGCACCAGCAGGGCATCGTAGTCGGGGTTGGCATAGCCCTCGTCGTTCTTGCCGTCGAAGCTGCGCAGGATGTTGAGGAACGCGCCGGCGTCGTCGTAGTCGCCGATCCAGCCGCCGCGGAACACCTGGGTCTGGACGCGCGCGCGGCGGTTCTGCAGGAACACTTTCCATTCCTCGTTGACCAGCTGTGTGCGCACGCCGAGGTTCTGCTTCCACATCGCGGCGACAACGGTCGCGACGCGGCGGTGGTCTTCCGAGGTGTTGTAGCGCAGCTCCACTTCCAGCGGCTTCGCATCGGAGTACCCCGCTGCGGCGTAGAGGCGCCGTGCCTCGGCCAGCCGCCGCTCGCGCGTCCAGGATGCCCACTCCGGTTGCTGCGGCGTGTAGTTCCAGGTACCCGGCGGCACGAAGCCGTAGGCCGGCAGCGCGGCGCCTTGCAGCAACTTGTCGGCGATCACCTCGCGGTCGACCGCAAGGCTCAGAGCCCGGCGCAGTTCGGGACTGTCCTTGAACGGCGGCCGCGTCAGGTTGTAGCCGTACCAGAAGGCACCGAGGTAGGGCACCAGGTGCAGTTCCGCGCCGAGCAGCTGCCGCACCCAGCGCGCCTGGCTCATGGGGATGGCGTAGCTCAGGTCCAGCTCGCCGGCGCGGTAGCGCTTCAGCTCGGAGGCGAGGTCCTCGGTGGGGTAGTAGACGACAGTGTCGATAGCGGTGTGCGCGTCGTCCCGGTATTCCGTGTTGCGCACCAGGACGACTTGGGACTGCACCACCCAGCGGTCCAGGCGGTAGGCGCCGTTGCTGACCAGGCGGCCGGGCCTGGCGAAGTCGCGACCGTAGCGCTGCAGGCTGGGCCGGTGCACCGGGAAGGTCGCCGGGTGCGCCAGCAGGGCCGGAAAATACGGAGCCGGCTCACGCAGGCGGATGCGCAGGGTCAGCGGGTCCGGCGCTTCAACGCCGAGCCGCTCCGGCGGCAGACGCCCCTCGCTCACCGCCTCGGCATTCTCGATCGGTGACAGCAGCTGGGCGTAGCGCGAGCCGGTGGCGGGATCGGCACTGCGGCGCAGGCCGGCGGCGAAATCCTCGGCGGTCAGGGGATCGCCATTGGACCAGCGCGCCTGCGGGCGCAGGTGGAAGGTGTAGCTGAGGCCACCGGCGGCGACGTCCCAGCTGGCGGCGGCGGCCGGGATGGCCTGCCCGTCCGGGCCGAGCGCGGTCAGGCCTTCGTAGAGATCGCGCAGGATGTTGGCGGTGCTGACGCCCTCGCCGCGGTGCGGATCGAGGGTTTCAGGCTCAGGGCCATTGCCCAGATGCAAAACCTGCGGCTGCCCCATGCCATTCGCTGCGGACGCCGTTCTGGATGCCAGGGCCGCACCGGCAAGAAGCGCGAAGCAGAGAAACAGCAGCATCCGGACACCGCCGCGCCGGGCCGCGCGCACCCGCGGGGAGGACGCCCCCAGGACTGCGCATTCGGCAATGCGCGCCTTCAGTTGCCCTCTTCGCTTTCCGGCGCGGCGGCCCGCGACTGCTTCGCAAACTCGTTGTAGTCGTGGATCGCGGCGTTGGCGGCGTCCTGGTGGGCCTGGGCCAGCGCGTTGTACTGCTTGGCGTCTTTCTGCCGCCGGTCGACGTAGCCCATCACGCACGGCTTGTACTTGGCATACTCGGCGTTGAAGCGCTTGACCTGCGCCGAGGTTGGCTCGATCTTGGGCGGCAGGGTCGGCTTCTGGCAGTCGATCACGGGCACCTTGTCGGCCGGGGCCGGAGTTGCACTGTCGTCCGCCAGAACGGCCAGCGGCAGCATGGCGAATATCGCGATGATCAGTTTCATGTCTGTTCCTTTGTTGCGGATTCCTTCATACCTTTGAAATTGTAACCGCATTCTCCCGGCCGTCGACGCAGCCATGAGCCAAAAAAAAAGCCGGCGCGAGCGCCGGCTTTCAGTTTGCCGCTGATGCCTAGAACTTGAACTCGTACTGCGCAAAGCCCTCGCGACCGAACGAATTGGAGTACGCCAGAGCGGAGCCGCTGGTGAACTGGTTGTTGGTATCGGTCGGATCGTACGGAGGATGCGCGTTCAGGATGTTGTTGACGCCGAGACGGAACGTGCCCCACTTCATCGGCAGCTTGTAGTGCGCCTGCAGGTTGACCTGGGTGAAGGTCGGGATGTACTGCCTCTGCAATGCCGGGTTGGCCGAGTTGGTGCCCGCGAACTTCGGCACATAGTTCCAGGTGGCATTGGCGCCGACCGGCCCCAGGGTCCAGCCCAGGGTCGTGGTCCACCTGAAGCGGGGAACCGAACCGATCACGCTGGTGACAAGGTTTTGCACCACCGGGGATTGGCCATTGAGCTGCTCCGTGAACGAGAACAGGTAGGTCATGGTGTAGCCCAGGTCAAACTTGCCAACCGGCGCGTAGGTGAAGGAATAGTTGACCTTGGTGTCGACGCCCTTCTGCTTCAGGAACGCGGAATTCAGCGGATCCTCGACGATCCGCGCACCCGCACCCACCAGGTTGCCCTGGTTGTCGCGGCCGATCAGATTGCACAGCGCATTGGCTTCCGCGCACTGGTTGAGGATGAACTGGGCGGTCGGACTGGTCACCGCATTGCGCAGCAGGACGTAGTAGTAGTCCATCGACAGGCTGAGCTTGTCGACCGGCTCGACCACGAAGCCGAAGCTGTAGTTGGTGCCCTTTTCCGCCTTCAGCTGGGTATTGCCCGAGGACGACACGGGAATCGACTGCACCTGATTGTTGCAGGCCGTGTGAGCGGCGATGCCGTCACCAATGGTGCCGCCCTGCGCGCTGCACTTGGGCGTGTCGAAGGCGCTTTCGAAGCCGGTGGTGGTGCCACCGAAGGTGCGCTGCAGGTCCGGAGCGCGGAAGGTGGTGCCGATGGAGCCGCGCAGCAGCACTTGCTCGATTGGACGATACTGCAAGGAACCCTGCTCGGTGAACTGGCCCTTCACCGCCGGCAGGTTGTTGTAGTGGTCGTAACGGCCGGCGACGTTGAGCGAGACCTGCTTCAGCACCGGCAGGTCGATTTCCGTGGCAAGCGCGAGGTGACCGCTGTTGCCGCGGGCGCTGACCGCGCCATCCACGCCCTGGCCGGACGCGGTGATCGGGTCGTTGATGTCCGAGTAGTAGTCGCGCTCGAACGAGGTGAAGGCCGCGAACTGCGCATCGCCGCCGGGCAGCTTGAAGCCGAGCGGGCCGTTGACCGTGGCGTCGATGGTGGTGTTCTGCGAGATGGCGTGGTAGTCGCGCAGGTAGGAACTGGATTGCACCACGCTCTGCGGGATCGGATCCAGCAGGTTGAGGCCGGGGCCGTTGACGTAGGTGCAGGCGCCGTTGCTGACTCCGCCGCCGCAGACCGCGTTGTCGAGCGCACTCTTGATGATGCTCGGGAAGGTGTCATTCGACGTCACCTGGTTGCGGGCCAGGCCCACATCCCAATCATAACCCCTGAAATTGCCCTTCAGGCCGGTCAGGAACGCAGTGGTGATGTCGTTGGTGCTGGCGCCGCGCTGTCCGAACTCGACGACGCGGCGGTAGAAATAGCCCGGCTGACCACTGGGGCTGTTCGCGGCGTTGATCAGCTGACTGGCATAGGGAAAGGATTCCAGCCGCGATTCCGTCTCCTGGTTGGTGTAGAGCGCCTGCGCGTAGAAGGTGGCGAAGCCGAAGTCGTGATCGAAGTGCGAGTAGAGCGAGGTGCGGTCGATCGACGGGTACAGATCACGCTGCGTCGCGCGGTCGAAAGCGCAGAATGTTCCCGCGAAACCGGGGAACCCGCCGCTCGTGATATTGGGCCTGCCGCCGCCACCGAGAAGCGTCTGGCAGGTCGGCGACGGCGTCAAAACGCTATTGTTGAAGTCGACAAAGGTCGCGCCGTAGAGGCTGTAGTTGGCTGCCTTGAGGCCGGTGCCCGGAGCCTTGTCGGAGGAGGCGTAGCCGCGCTGCGAGGAATGCAGCGGATCGTTGTGGAAGATTTCGCCCGAGACGACTAAATCGTCCTTGTCGTTGCTGAAGCCGTACGTCAACTGGTAGCGCTGGTTGCTGTAGCCGCCGTGCTCGGTGCCGCCGGCGCGGAGGGAGCCGGCCAGGCCGGTGACGTGCCTCTTGGTGATGATGTTGATGACGCCGGTGATGGCATCGGAACCGTAAATGGCGGAACCGCCGGTGGTCAGGATTTCGATGCGGTCGACGATCGCCGTGGGGATCGAGGCGAGGTCGAAGAAATTGCTGGTGCCGCCGGCGGAGATCGGGTAGACCGGCGGACGGCGGCCATCGACCAGCACCAGGGTGCGGCCGACGCCGAGACCACGCAGGTCGACGCCGCTGGCGCCCGGGGTGAAGCCGAAGGTCTGGTTCTGCGCCAGCGTGCCGCCGACGTTCAGCGACAGGTTGTCGAACACTTCCTGCACGGTGCTGTAGCCGGCATTGGTGATCGATTGCGAGGTGATGGTCTCGACCGGCGTCGGGCCTTCAGCGTCGATGCGGCGGATGCGCGAACCGGTGACCTGGACCGCCTTCAACTCCGTGCTGGAATTGCCCTTACCGCTTTGATCCTGGGCGTGGGCATAGCCGGCGGCAAGCGCTGCCGGGCCGATGACGGACGCCAACAAGGAAAGCTTTACTGCCCGGCGAAAACGGCCGTGGCTAGTCAGCCTCATATCTTGCATTGAAATCTCCCTTGTAACTTGTTGATTTTGGACTACTAATTGCGTCTGCCCCAAAACATGGAGACGCATGGACTTGGAAAACCTATCACATTGCAAAGAAAAAGCAACAATGAAGGCTGGTGAGGCAAAACCCTTGCACACAAGATGCCAAAAACGCCCATGGGAAATAGCTGTTTGCAATACAAAACAGCCGATCGCCGCGACGCCTGATCAGGCGCCGATCCGGCGCCGTGCGGCGATCGCATCCCAGTCGCCGGTTTCGTACCCTAGCGTACCCGCAAAGGGGCGGATGAGGTCGAAAATGTCCGCCATCGCACCGGAATAGTGCCTCCAGCGCTCTACCGAGTCGCCATAGATCGGCTTGACCACCTGGTCGTAGCTCGGCGTGGAGATCGAGCGGGTCAGGGCATGGCGGTGGTACTGGAGCACGCCGCTCTCCCATTCCAGGCCGAGGAAGGCGAGCAGCGCCCGCGCTTCGGCTTCGGCGTTGACGACCAGATCCTCGTATTTCAATCGATGTACCTTCAGGTCCAACTGTCGCGACTGTTCGAGCCACAGGCCGATCGAGTCGCGGTAGATGGCGGCGATCTCGCGCAGATCCCAGAAGCCGTGGGAGTACGGGGTGTAGTGAAAGCGGTTGGAGTAGCAGCTGAAGATCGCATCGAGCGGGTGGCGGATGGCGAAGATCCAGCGGGCTGCGGGAAACACCCGGGCCAGCAGCTGCACATTGCAGACCCCGAACGGATTCTTGTCGACGAACAGGTTCCCCGGCGTCCTCTTCAGATAGCTGTCCACCGCCGCCCAGTATCTGCCCCGCAGCTGTGCGGGATCGGAAATGCCCGCGGACAGGGCCCGGGTCAGGACATCGGCGAGCGGCTTTTCCTCCAGCACATCGATGGCGGAGTGCGCGTCCAGGATCTGGTCCAGGAGCGTGGTGCCGGAGCGGGGGAAGCCGACCAGAAAGACCGGGTCCGGTTCGGCGCCGCCGGACGCGTCGGCAGACACCCTGGCCGCATCTTCGACGGCGCGGCGCGGCAGCCAGTCCAGGCCGCCCTCGATCTGCGCGCCGGGATGGCGTTTGACGTAGGCATCGCGGTCCAGCGCATTGCCGGTGCGGAACGCTTGCAGCGCGCCGGCATGGTCGCCGGCACGATCCAGCAGCCGGCCGCGGTCGAACTCGATCTGCGCCAGCAGGTCGGCCGTGTCTTCCTTCGCCGCGGCCACTTCCTGACGCAAGGCATCGAGGGCTTGCACGGCGGCTTGATCCTGGCCGGTGCGCGACAGCAGGCGCGCCTTGAGCGCCTTGGCGAGCGGATCGGGAGCTGCGACCTGCTCGAGCAGCGCGGCGGCTTCCGACACCCGGTTGGTCCGTTCGTAGACATGGGCGAGATTGACCTTGAGGGCCTGGTCCGCCGGATTGGAGGCGGCAGCCCGCACCAGGACGCTCTCCGCTTCCTTGAACAGGTTCAAGCTCAGGCAGGCACGGGCGAAGGTGTTGGCCTCGTCGACGCTCAGACCCAGCGTGGTCGGCACCGACTTGATCACGCTGCGCGCCTCCTCCATGGCGCCGCAGCCGACCAAGGCGCAGGCACGGTAGATCGCGGCGGTATGCAGGGCCGGGGCGAAATGCTGGGCTTCGGCGAGGGTTTGCGCGGCCTCGGCATGCCGCTCCAGCTTGAACAGCACCAGGCCCAGGTGCAGCAGACAGGCGGGATCGCGGGGAGCGGCGCTTCTGGCGGCCGTGAGCTCGGCCAAGGCGGCGTCGAGCTTGCCCTGGTGCAGCAGCAGGACGCCGAGATAGACCCGCAGAGGCGGCTGCTGCGGATGCGCCTCGACCAGACGCCGCATCAGCAGCGTCGCGTGGTCGAAGCGCCCCATGCTGGCCAGGGTGACGACCAGCAGTTCGGCCGCCTCCGCATTGCCCGGTTCCTTTTTCAGGATCTCACGGCACAGCGTTTCGGTCTGTGGAAAATTCTTCTGCGAAAAGGCGGTCAGGGCCTTCTTGAGTCGGAGAGCTGCCATGCCGGCATGCTACTGCTTTCCGTCGATCGGACGCAGCACTCCGGCCGCGGAAAAAGCCGCTCCCGCAAAACGGCGTGTCCGGAAATCCACCGCGCCGGGGCGCGCCCGGGGGGGGCGGTCGCTCAGCGCCTGACGGTCACCGAGGAATCCAACTGGCGCAGGGCTTCGGAGAGATCGACGGCACCGGTGTTTTGCAGGTCCTGGCTGTCGTAGCTGCGGCCCGGCACGGCCAGGCATTCGCCGGCCTTGCGCGGCAGGCGGCTGCCGGTTTCATGGATGCAGGTCTTGCTGCCGGTATCCGCGGCCGGTGCCGCCGGCTGCGGGGCGGCGTCGCCATCGGCCAGCGCGGTGCCCGCCAGGCCCAGTGCCAGACCCGCCAACAGATTCCGAATCATGAGCTTGCCTCCACGGCCGCCGGCCGTAAGCAGGATGCGGACAGTTTAGACCCGGCCGTGCAAATTTGGTGCCCCGCAACGGACAGGCGGCTTACCCAACGGCCAGTGGTTGCAGCGCGGCCAAGCGGTCGAGCAGCGGCTGCAGGGCCGGCAGCACGCGCAGGATGGCCACTTCATTGGCCTTCCACTTGTCCGCCTTGGGCGGGGTCAGGGTATGGGCGGACAGCGGCAGGGGCTGCTCCAGATGCCGCGCCAGCGCCGGATCGTAATCCAGGCCGGCGAAGGCGCACAGGCGCCGCGTCGCGGCCGCGGCATCGGCCATGAATTCGGCGTAGCTCAGGCTGGTCCAGCGTTCCGGCGGCAACCGCGACAGGTCGTCGAGAACGATCTGGTTGGTGCGCGCCCACTGGAACGCCGCGACCTCCTCCAGCGGCTTGCCGCGCAGGGCCTGGTATCCCGGCGGCACCAGCATCGACCAGGGACCGTCCCAGCCGGGCAGCTGCGAGTAGGTGCGCCAGCCGCCGGCGCGCCAGGCCTCGATGATGCTGCTGATGTTCTCGCGCGGATCGCGCCAGAGGAAGATGAAGCGGGCATCGGGGAACAGCGCGTCGAAGAACGGGATGCGCAGCGAGTTCTTCGGGGTCTTTTCCAGGAAGCGCAGCGGGCCGGCGCGCAGGGGCGCGCCGCCGCGGTCACGCAGGTTGGCGCGCAGCAGGCCGAGGACATGGGCACGCACCTCGTCGTCGACCTGCTCGCCGGTGATGCGATTGGATTCGACCCCGCCGGGTCCGGGCTGCAGCCTGGGCATGCCTTCGACCAGGTTGTGCCCTTCCCCGCCTACGGTATACAGGCCGGGCGCTCGCGCCAGCGTCTCGAACAGCAGGGTACTGCCGGAGCGCGGCGCCGCCATGATGAATAGCGGCCGCTCGAACGAGGTTTCCGGCGCCGCCCGGCCGCGCGCCTGGGTGCGGAATTCTGCCTCGTCCTGGCCGGAACGATCGCTAGGCGGCTTGAAGACGTGACCGAGGATGCGGTCGCGCAGCACCCGCCGCGCCGGAACGGTATTGGTTGCGCACAGAATCGCGGTGATCGGAAAACGCTCGGTGGCGCGGTCGAGCTGGTCGCGCAGCCGGAGGTAGTGAGGCCAGCCTGCCCGCGTATCGGCATACGAGGACCAGAGGCTGCGCCAGTCCTGGCAGAAGCCCCTGACTAGGTCGATGAAAGCGGCGGCCGTGGCGGCGTCCGAAGACTCCGCCGGCACCACGTCGGCCAGCATGTCGAAGGCGAGCTGCTCGACCTCGGCCGGCGGCATGACCACGGCCAGGTTGTAGCGCTCGGTGCTCAGCTCGGGATGCCGGCCCGGTTCATAGGGCAGGTATACCGGCGGCGGACCGGAGCGGCGGTCGAAGCCGGCGCTCTGCGCCGCCGCCACGCCGCGCCAGAACGCCGAGTTGCCGGTGGTGTCGGCCACCAGGTGCACCCGGTCCTGCGGCCCGTCGTTGCGCACTTCGTGCAGGTGCCAGTTGTCGAACAGCCAGGCCTCGCCCGCCGCCATGTGCACGGTCTGGTCGGCGCAACGGAAGCTGACGGCGGGATGGGTGTGCACCGGGATGTGCACGCGCACGCGGTGGAACCACTGGTAGTTGATATCGCAGTGCTCGGGTACGATCGCGCCCGGCGCCAGCCGCATCAGGCGCGAGCGGCTCCAGGTCACGCCGAACGAAGCCAGCACCTGCTGGATGTAGGGGCAGCGCCGCAGGTGCGGCGTGGGCAGCATGGTGCCGCTGGTATCGTCGTTCTCGCCACCGTCGGCGCTGATCAGGCGGATCGCGCTGTTGCCCTTGTAACCTGAGGGGTGCACCTGCCAGTCCGCGCCGGAAAACTGCGAGACCTCGGCCTGCAGGCGCTGCACGTCGAAATGCTGCGGCAGGCGGTAAAAACGGGCGGGCAGTTTCACGAGCGGCTACTTCAGGCGGGTCACGCGCAGGTGGTAGGGGCAATGCTCGACCTGCAGCCAGTAGCTGCCGGCGAAGTTGCGGGTGATGGTGACGGCCGGATCGTCGCCCTCGCAGTCGTATTCGCGATCGTCGATGCTCTGCCAGGTCTGGCCGTTGTCGAGTTCGAACATCATGCCGCGCCGCAGGCTGACGATGCTGCCCTTGAGCCGCGCCCGCAGGTCTTTCTGCGCTTCGACCGGCACCGGCTTGGTGATGGTTTCCGCGCCGAAGCTCTGCGGCGCGGCCTGCACCGCCTCGGCTGCCGGCGCGGCTTGCGCGACAGGGGGTGCGACAGCCGCGGGCACCGCAGCCAGAGGCGGCGGCACGACCGGTACGGCCGGTGGCATGGGTACGCTCTGCACTACTGCGGCGGCGGCCGGCGTCGCGGCGCCCGGCTGCTGAATGCGGTCGTAGCAGTCCAGGCGACGGGTGGAATCGGTGATACCGCGGCAGGCCGCGAGCTGGCTGTCCAGCGCGGCGGCCGCGGCCGCGGCTGCGCCGTGCAGGCCGAGGGCGCACAGCACCAGGGCGAAGAGGAGGTTTCGACGGTGGGACATGCCTTGCTTTTGCTCCGGTACGCTCAAAGATCGGATCCCGCAACAGCGCCTTCGAAACTGTCCATGGCCGTCATCACGGCGGTGACCAGTTCCCGCTCGGCCTGACTCAGGAGAGGATTCCATACATCGCAGATGAGGATGACACGCGGCTGCCGGCTGTCGTTCCAGGCTTCGTGCTCGATGGTGTCGTCGAATACCCAGGCCTCGCCCTCACGCCACTGCCGCGTCTCGCCGCCGACGCGGAAGCCGCAGCCGGGCGGCACGATCAGCGGCAGGTGCACCACCAGCCGCGTATTCGCCACGCCGGTGTGCGGCGGGATGCGGGTCTGCGGCTGCAGCGCCGAAAACATCGCCGCCGGCGAGCGTCCCGCAACCCGGGGCTGCGGCAGCAGGTCCACCACTGCCATGGTCTGCGGACAGCGGGCGCAATTCTGCTCCACCCGTTTGCCGTACAGGTACAGGTGCAGTGCGCCCCAGCGCTGCGAGCGATTGAGCTCCGCCCACTGGTCCAGCGGCAGGTTGTCGGGGTAGTCGACATAGGGCACGAAGTCGCGGTAGTCCTGCTGCAGGATCCGCAGCAGCTCGCCGCGGATCGCGGTCGTCGCGCTTTCCAGAGCCACAAGCCACGGGAAATGCCCGCGCTCGTGGAACTCGATCGCCGGCAGGCCCGGATAGTAGAAGTGCGTCGGCTCCTGCCGGAACGGCTTGCGGCGGCCGCTGGCGTGCTCGATGAAGGCGTTGATGCGCCGCGCCTCGACGCTGCCGCCGCGCTCGCGGGCGCCGCCGATCGCGCGATCCAGATGCGCCGCAAGCTCCTCGGTGTAGCGCTCGGCCGACTGACGCGCATGGCGCAGGGCCTGGGTGGTGGCTGCATCCAGCGTTTCCTCCGGCGGCGCCAGGTCCACCGCCGGCCGGTAGATGCGGGCGGCCTGGCGCGCATCGCCAAGGCGCTCCACCAGCGAACCCTTCATCAGCAGTGCGTGGAACGAGCGCGGCTCGACCCGCAGGGCGCCATCGACCGCGGCGAGCGCGCCCTGGAGATCGCCCTGCGCGCGGCGCGAGCCGGCCAGATTGAGCCATAGCGAAAGCTCCCGCGGCGCCAGCTCCAGGGCCTGTTGCAGCATCCGCTCGGCCGCGGCGAAGTCGCGCGCCGCCATGGCGCGCATCGCCGCGGCGTTCAGCTCGCGGCCGGATTCCATCGAGCTGCCGGTCACGCGGCGCTCCCGAAGGTCCGGTCCTGGATCCACTGCGAGAAGATCCATTTTTCGCCGCGCGTCACCGGCAGCGCCGCGTGCAGGCTGAGCGGATCGGGCGCACCGGCCGCGTCGACATTGGCGAAGTAGATGGCGTCGCCCTTGCGCCCCCTGCGGCGCAGGCCGACCTTGGGGAACTCCAGCTCGCCGCCCTCATAATCGTCGTTCAGGTACAGCAGCAGGGTGGCAATGCGCTCGGCCGCGTAGCCGCCCGCCGCGCGCACATGATCGAAGTGCGCCTTGATCTCCTGGCCTTGCGTGTAGTGGAAGATCTGCGGCACTTCCATCGCGACCACCGGCAGCCGGACCAGGGCGGAGACGCGCTCCCTGACCAGCAGCAGGACCAGGTCGGCGTCGACGATGTCGAAGTGGTAGTCGCTGTTGTTGCGCGTTGCGGCGAAGCTCGGACGGTTGCCGTCGAACATCCGCGCCGGCTTGAGCCGGCCGCGCGCGCTTTGCACCAGCCAGTCGCAGATCTCCGGCCTGGTGAAGCCTTCGGTGAAGCGGATGCGCGGTGCCTCGCACAGGGGCTGGCGCGGCGGCGCCAGCCTCCAGGCGGCGACGTCGACGCTTCCGCGCAGGGCTTTCCAGGCTTGCGGGTCGTCGTTGGCGATGCTGTCTGCCAACTCGCGGTCCTGCGCCAGCAGGCGCAACTGCCCCTGCGCACGCTGCGAGCCGCGCTCCGCCGCAAGCTGCAGCAGGTCCAGGGCCTCCGGCCAGTCTTGCGCCCGGTGCGCCCCGGCCGCCGCGATGGTGGCCATTTGCGCGGTGGCCTCGGCATCTCCCCGCTCCATCGCAGCGCCGAGCAGTTGCAGCGCCTGCTGCGGCTCCAGCGGCGCATTGCAGCCGATCAGCAGGCGCTGGCCAAGCCGGGCCATGGCCACGGTCTCGCCCTGCTCTGCGCGCTCGCGCAAGGCGTCCAGCGACTCGCTGCGCCAACCCACGGCCGCCGGCGCGGGAGCTTCGCTCAGGCTCATTGCGGCAAGCGAGAGTTCAAGCCGCGCCGCCGGATGCGCCGTTGGGCACGGCATCGAAGGCGATGCTCAGGCGATCGCCGCCATCGCTGAACGGCACGGTGCCGTGCCAGAAAAACGAGGGAAACAGCACCAGCCTGCCGACCCTGGGCTCGACGTAGCGGTCCGGACGGTCGCGTTCGCCGAGAGCGAGGTTCGACTCGCCGAACTTGAGCCAGCCCTGACGTTGCTGCGCATCGTCCATGCCCTGCGGCAGGCGCACGTAGTAGGCGGAGCTGATCCAGCCCATCGGATGCACATGGTTGGAGTGGTAGCCGCGCGAGGCCAGGCGGCAGGACCAGGAGCCGGCGAAGTCGACCTCGGCGCCACCGCCAGGCTGGCGGCTCATCGGATGCGCGGGGTTCTGCGGCAGGCCGCGGATGTAGTCGGACACGGCTGCGCGCACCGAGCCGACCAGTTCCCGCAGCAGCGGCGTTGCCGAGGCGAACAGATAGCCCGGAGTCTGGGTGCCGCCGCGCAGGGTCTGATCGACCGGCTCGACCTGCCGGGTGTGCAGGGCGTCCAACTCCTGCGCCAGGGCGCGGTTGTAGGCGGCGGCGTCGGCAAAGCCGGAGGGAGGCGGCAGATCGTAGCTCTTGATATAGGCGGCGGGATTGAACAGCTCGTGGTAGCGGCTGTCGCCCAGTTCGCGGTAGGCCAGGGCCTGGCCGGCGAGCACCAACTGGTCCAGCGGCGCGATGCCGCGCGCCTGCTCCAGCAGGTCCAGGGCCTCGCCAGGCTGGCCATCCTGCAGCAGGGCGAACGCCATCAGGTAGCGGTGCTGCATGGCCGCGGGTTCGGCCGCGATGGCGCCGGTGTAGAGCGCGTACGCTTCCTCGTATTTCTTCTGCCCGGCCAGGGCCTGGCCCAGCAGCCCCATGATCTCGCCGTTCTGCGGCGCCAGCCTGCGCGCCGGCCACAGCAGCTCCTCGGCGGCGCCGTACTCGTTGCGCCGCAGGCGGAAGCCGGCCTCGCTGAGCAGCAGCTCGGGGCTCGGCCCGAGACGCTGCCGGGCATAGGCATAGGAGCGCAGGTACAGCTCGTGGTAGCCGGTCGACCAGGCGAGCCGGTTCAGCTCCTGGTGCGTCTCCAGACGCTCCGGCTGCAGCTCCAGCAAGTGCCAGTACGCGCTCAGCGCCTGCTCGAATTGGCCGGCATCGCGCAGCGCGTTGGCGGTGGCCAGGACCGCCTCGATGCTGCCGGGCCGCAACTGGTCGGCGCTATGCAGCGCTTGCAGCGCTTCCTCGTGCCGGCCGAGGCTGGACAGCACGCCGCCGCGATAATAGTGCGCGTCGAAATAGCGGGGGCTGGCGGCCACCGCGCGATCCAGATCGGCCAGCGCTTCGGCGGCGGCGCCCTGCTGCAGGCGGATCGCTCCGATGCGGGTCCAGGCCCGGGCATAGCGGGGCTCCAGGGCGACCGCAGCCTGGTACTCGGCCAGGGCCTCCGGGTTGCGCCCCTGTTCCTCGAGCAGGGTGCCGAGGTTGTAATGCAGCTCCGCCACGCCGCCGGCAAGGGCCAGGGCACCGCGATAGGCAGCCTCGGCTTCGGCGGGCTTGCCGGCGGCCTGCAGCACCGCGCCAAGGCTGTTGCGCAAGGCCGCATCCTCAGGTGCCGCAGCCTTGGCGCGACGCAGCAACAACTCCGCCTCGCCCAGCTCGCCGCGCTCGCGCAGCAGCAGCGCCAGGCTATGCAGCAGCGGCGCATGCCGCGGATGCCGCTGCAGCAGGCCGCGGTAGAACTGCTCGGCCTCACTGTGCTTGCCGGCCAGTTCGAGGCGCTCACCGTAGTGCAGGGCCTGCTGCAGATCCAGGGCCAGGGCTTCCACGGGATCCGGGATTGCGGGCTCCAGGGGGTTACGAATGGACTCTTTCATGTTTGGTACCGTTCACCGCAATCCTACACCCATGCTTGCGGCGGATGGCATCCGCCCGGTGGGTGAAGCTGTGCATCGGGCAATGGCTGCGGACTGGGCTGCCCGCCGGTGAAACCCCGGGGGCAAGCCCAAAATAAAAACGGCGGCTCCGGAGAGCCGCCGCTGAATGAGCCGCTTGTCGCTACGCTTTAGAAATCGGCCGTCATACCCACGAACATCACACGACCCAGGGAGTCGTAATAGTTCGGGAAGGTATTGGCGTTGCCGAACGGCGGGGCGGAAATGCCGATGCTGTTGGTATCGACCGTCGGCGGCTTCTGCGCGCCGACGTTGGACACGCCGAAACGCAGCAGGATGTTCTGCCCCGGGATCGGCAGGGCATAGGTGCCCGACAGATCCAGGTACTGCTTGCTGCCGATGTGGTTGTCCGGAATGTCGATCAGCGCGGTGCCGTTGCCATTGAGGTGCGGATCGGCGCTGTTCTGATCCAGGTGCACGCCGCCGATGAAGCGGTAGTTGGCGGTCAGGGTCAGGCCGAACGGCGACACCCAGGTGGCGCGCATCTTTTGACGGATGCGCGGGATCGGGCCGTTGGACACGGCGCCGCAGGTGATGCCGTACATGCCGGCGCAGTTGTAGACGCCGTTGTTCGGGGCGTTCTCGAGCTCGAAGCTCTCGACCCAGGTCGCGTTGTAGCCGAACTGGAACTGGCCGTTGTTGCCCAGGCCCATGTCGCGCAGGCGGATGCGGTAGTCGGTCTCGAAGTCGACGCCCTTGGTGCGCAGCGAGCCGGTGTTCACGTCGATGTCGTCAACGGAACCGGCGCCGGTGAGCGTGTCGCCCGACAGGCCGCCGTCGTTGGCGCTGCGATGGAAGCCCGCGCAGGGCTTCGAGCTGGCGGAGTTGCTTTGCACGCACTCCTGGAACAGGGCCGAGATCGGCACATCGCGGATGGCGTGGTCGATGTAGATGTCGTAGTAGTCGATGGTGATCGACAGGTTCTTGACGAACGAAGGCGTCAGCACGACGCCGAGCGAACGGGTGATCGACAACTCGGGCTTCAGCGCCGTATTGCCACCTTGCCCGATGTTGCACTGGCTGGAGTTGCAGACGGGGATATTGCCGTACTGCGCCGCGCTGACGCCGGTGAGGGCGCATTCCGCAGCCGTGGCCGCCGGGGTGGGACCGCCGCAGGGATCGGTGCCGCTGATCAGACCGACGTGATTCGGGGTGAACAACTCGGTAATCGAGGGCGCACGAGTGGCGCGGGCGAAGCTGGCGCGCAGCAGCACGTCGTTGATCGGCTGGTACTTGAGGCCCGTCTTCCAGGTGTGCGCTTCCTTGGCCGTGCTGTAGTTCGCCCAGCGGTACGCGCCGTCGATCTGCAGCAGCTTGGCGCCCGGCATGTTCTCGATGACCGGAACCTGCACTTCGCCGAACACTTCCGGCACCTGGAAACCACCCGTGGCCGGCGGGATGGGACCGCCGCCGCCGCCGAGGCTGCCGGCCTGGACCAGGGAGTCGGGCTGGTAGTTCAGGGTTTCGCTGCGGTACTCGTAGCCGGCCGCGACACCGACGCCATTCTTGGCCAGCGGGCTCTTGGCGCCGTACTTGCCGAGGTCGGCGTTGACCGCCGCGGTGAGCACCTGCTGCGTGGTGCTGGCCTGGGTGAAGCCATTGGCCTTGATGTAGCTCAGCGCCTGAGGAGTGATCTTGCCGAGCTGGAACAGGTTCAACGGCACGCAGTTACCGTCGGTGCCGTTGTACCTGGAGGCGCACTCCGTCTGGCCGACGAACGGATTCGGCGTCTTGCCATCCGGCAGGAGGGCGGGGCCGATGATGGTATTCAGCGCCTTGCCGGCGTTGGTGCTGTTGAGGTAGTTCAGCGTGCCACTGGCGTAGACCACCGTGCCGTACTGGTACGAAGTGTCGTAGCTGACGCCGTCGATGATGTCGCCGCGGACACCGAACTGGATACGGTACTGGTCGTGACGCAGATCGGATTCACGCGGCCCGAGCTCGACCAGGCGCTTGTTCATGGTGAGGGTGGCAACGCCGGTACCGTTGGTGAAGTCCGGGCTGGTCGAGCCTCCGGTATCGAACGTGCCGCCGCAAAGATTGGACGCATCCGCCGGAGACAGGAAGGTGCTGTTGCAAGGCACCTTGACCGTGCTGCCGAACAGGCCGGTGGGGGCGATCGCACCGACCGTGTGGTCGTCCATGAACATGGCGCTGCCGTAGATGTCGACGTGCTTGTTCAGCTGGTCGTGGGCGAAGCCGCCCAGCCTCCAGCGCTTGTCCGGGCGCTGCAGGTAGTTGTACGGGGCGAAGTTGAAGCTGGTTGGCGTGCCCGGCGTACGGAACGGAATCAGGCCAGCGTTGCCGTTCGGATTGTTGATGTACTGGGTATTGATCTTTTTGCCAGTATTGGCGTTGTAATGGGCCCGATCAACGCTGGTGATCTTGTTGTCCGGAATGGTGCCGGAACCGCCGCAGTAGTGGTAGGTGCGAACCGGGGCGCCGTAAGGGCCCGTCGCCAGGGAGCAGGTCGACCAGCCGCGCTGGCCTTCGTTGACCGCTTCCATCTTCTGGTAGCCGGCATACAGGGTGACGTTGCCCTTGCCGCCGGAGAAGTTGTTGCCCCAGATCAGGGTGCTGTCGTAGGTGGTGCCGTCGCTGTGGTCGGTGCGGCTGAGCTGGCTGTCCAGGCGGAAGCCCTGGAAGTCCTTCTTCATGATGAAGTTGACCACGCCGGCGACGGCGTCCGAGCCGTAGACCGCGGAGGCGCCACCGGAGAGGATGTCGATGCGGTCGATCAACGCGGCCGGGATGAAGTTCAGGTCCGGTGCCGGAGCGGCGGTCGGCGAGAAGGTGGGATCGCCCGCCATCAGGCGCTTGCCGTCAATCAGCACCAGGGTTTCCTGGGAACCGAGGCCGCGCAGGTCGACGGTGGCGGTGCCGGTGGCGCCGTTGGAATCGCCGGTGCTGAAGCCCGCGTACGTCTGCGGCATGTTGTTGAGCAGGGTCTCGACGTTGGTCGTGCCCTGATACTGCAATTCCTTGTCGCTGATGATGGTCAGCGAGCTGGAATTGGTCAGATTGGCCTGCTTGATGCGGCTGCCGGTGACCTGCACCCCGGTCAGCTCGGTGGGCTGGGCGCCCTGCGCAAGGGCGTCCGCCGCGATACCACTGGCCCCCGCAACAAATACCAACTGCACGGCAAGACGAAGCTTGCCTTCGGCACTGAGTTTCATTTCCTCTCCCTAGATTCAGATTCAAAGCGCCAAAGCGCGATGCAAGGCCATGCGGTGCGAAAAACAACGCGAAAAAATAGCTTGCCACGGGTCTGGCGCCCGATTACGGCCCAAGAATAGCGATGCGATTTCGGGGCGTCAAGCGCTTATGGCAAGTCTGTGACGAGTGAATATCGCTCTATTTACAGTGCCTTTTTTTGGTCTGTGCAGTGCACCAAAAACCTCTTGTATGCACCGCTTGCGGTCACCGCGAGCGTCCGCGGCAAATGTGCCCCTGGGGTCTTCAACCCGCCGCTTCCGCAATCACCTCGGGAGGCAGGAACCAGGTGTCGAGTGCGACCGGATCGTCACGCTCGAGGAACTCCGGCCAGCGATGATTGGCCAGCACCTGCACGGCGAAGATCTCATGTACGCCCTGGGTGAAGCGGAAGGTGCCGACATGGGAGCCGTCGACGATGTTGACGATCCAGACGCCGCAATTGCGGGCCTCTTCGGCGATGGGGATGCCGCTGAAGGTGGCCGTTTCGCGCACCTCCGAGATGCCGACGAAGGCCAGCGGGCCGTAAAAATCCAGCCCGCGGGTGAAGCCCGGAAACTTGAATACCGCCTTGACCTCGCCGGTGGCCGGATCGACGCGCCCCAGCTCGCCCTTGCCGGACTCGCAGACCCACAGGTGATTCGCGTACCAGCGCGGCGAATGCGGCATCGACAGGCCGCGCGACAGGATGCGATTGCCGGGGATGTCGATCAGCACGCCGCCGTCGGCCTTGCGCTCGCGCCAGCCGTTGAGATGGTCGGTCTCGCCCAGGGCCGTGGCATAGCGCGGCTGGCCGTCGCGCATGCCCAGGCCGTTGAGGTGGCAGCGGTCCTCGGGCGCGTAGCGGGTGATGAACGGCGGGCGCCACAGCGGCTGGAAGCTGGTCGAGCCGTCGATGGTGCACAAGGCCGAGAACTTGGTGTTGATGAAGTAGATGCGCCCTTCGGGATCGAAGGCCATCTCGTGCACGTCGATGTTGCCGGTGATGTGGCGGTAGCGCTGGATGTAGCAGGCGTCGTGCTTGTCCGGCGGCTGCAGCCGGCCGAGGTTGGCGGGAACGTCGGTGTAGAAGGCGATATCCGACAGTGTGCCGAGCGCCACCTGGCGGTCGCCGACGGCGATGCCCATCGGCCGGTTGGCGTTGCGGTACAGAGCGTTGAGTTCCCCGCCCTCGCTGCGCGCGACGACCAGCTTGCCGGCTTCGTAGGTGCTGATCAGCAGCGAGATGCCGGCCTCCTCGAAGATCCGGCCAAGTCCGGCGGTCTGCTGGGCCTTGGGGATTTCGGCGGCGGGCGGGGCTTCTTGCTGCGTTGCTTCGGGCGGCGATGCTTCGGGCTGCGTTTCGGCGGGAACGGGCGGTGCCTGGTTGTACATGGGGATAGGGGTCGCTGGAATACGGGATGGCGCACACGATACAACGAAAGCGGCGCCGTGGTCCGCGATGAAGGAGCCATGCCGACGCCCTCGCCCGCCGCCGTCCCGCTCAGGGCATCGGCGCGCCGGGGGCGGGTGCGAAGCGGTAGTCGTGGCCGCGGATCAGCGCCGCATCGGCCTGCTCGACCTGATCGCGCAGCGCCTCATCGTAGTAGGAGCGGAAGTCGGCGTGTGAGGAGCGGTTCAGTTCGGCGGCATTGCGGATGTAGTCGAGCAGCGCCGGCGGCGGCTCGAAGCCGGTGCCGGCAAGCAGCGCCGGCAGCTCGCTGCGCAGGGTTTCCATGCGGCCGATATGCGCTGTGCGATCGCCATACATGTAGCGGTACAGGTAGCTGTAAAAGCCCAGGCCGCTGCCGAGGAGGCCGCGCAGCGCGAAACGCGGCAGGTTCAGCCCATGGCCGGTGTAGCCCTCGGGCAGGCCGGCAAGGACCTGCTCCAGCAGACGCGAGTCACGTTCCAGGCTCAGCAAGCGGGCGATGGTGTCGGCGAAGCCGCGACTGCCGTCTTCGCTGACGCAGCGGAACAGGTGATTGGGATTGGGCAGGCCGCTCTGGAAGCTGAACCAGGAGACATAGTAGCTCCAGGGGTTGCGCACCAGGCCGAGCACCGGCAGGTGCAAGGCCGCCTGGGGGATTTGCGCCACCGGCAGGTGATAGCCGATCGCCCTGGCGCCCGGGACGTAACGCAGCAGGGCGTCGTTGACGAAGGTCCCGCCGGACTTGTGCAGATGCACGTACACGAAGTACGGCGTGACGATCATCGCGGCGGCTGCTCCGCCAGGAAGCGCTCCGCGACATGGTCGATGCTGCCCAGGCCGGCCTCGCCCTGGCGCAGCAGTTCGAGCAGGGCCGGAGTCGGCAGGAAGTCGCAGATCAGGTGGGTGCGCGGCAGGCGCTCGTGGGCGTTCCAGACGCCGTGCAGGGTGGAATTGTTGAGTGCCCAGACCTCGCCCGCACCCATCCGGTAAACGCGGCCGTTGCAGTACATCAGGGCCTGGTCGTGGGTGATGACCGGCAGGTGCAGGCGCAGGGTCTTGCTGAAATAGTCCAGCTGGTCGACATGGATGGCGATCGCCGCGCCGGCTGGCAGGGTGGCCAGCAGGCAGCGCATCGGCGGCGCGGGAATGAGGGCCTCGATGATCTGCCGCGCATAGGGCATGGCGTCGAGCGCTGGCCGGTCCTCGATCGGCTTGTCGCCTTCCGCCGGCGCGTAGCCGCGCAGGAACACGCCGCGCGTCGCGCGGTGCACCTCGATGCGCCCGTCGGTGGAGCGCAACGCCTCGGCCGGCAGGGCCTCGAACTCGGCGCGCAGGCGCTGTGCGTCGACCCGCAGCGGCAGGCGGACGCAGCCGCCGATCAGGGTCCGCTTGTCGAGCGCCGGATGGTCGGGAAGCGCTAGCATGCGGCGGCCGCGGCCGGCCGCGAACGACGGACGATGGCGCTGGATGAGCTGGCTTTCATCGGCGTTTTATACCCCGTCCCGCGACGGCGTGCACGGGGCGCGGCTGACTGCCGTTGCCGCTCCCGGAAACGAAAACGGGCGCCAAGGCGCCCGTTTTGATGCAGCTTGCCGCAGACCGCTCAGGCTTCCGCAGCCTCGGCATCCGCCGGACGGTCGACCAGCTCGACATAGGCCATCGGCGCACTGTCGCCGGGGCGGAAGCCGCAACGCAGGATGCGCAGGTAGCCGCCCGGGCGCGCGTTGTAGCGCGGGCCCAGTTCCTGGAACAGCTTCTGCACCGCGGCGCGATCGCGCAGGCGATCGAACGCGATGCGGCGGTTGGCGACGCTGTCGGCCTTGGCGCGGGTGATCAGCGGCTCGGCGACCCGGCGCAGTTCCTTGGCCTTGGGCACCGTGGTGCGGATCAGCTCGTGCTTGATCAGCGAGACCGCCATGTTCTGCATGGTGGCCTTGCGGTGGCTGGTGGTGCGGCCGAGGCGGCGGCCGGCGACTTTATGGCGCATCTCTAAGCTCCTGGTACTTCTTTAAGCGGCCACTTTGGGCGACGACCAGTTGTCGAGCTTCATGCCGAGCTCGAGGTCGTGGGCCTTCAGGGCTTCCTTGATTTCGTTGAGCGACTTCTTGCCCAGGTTCGGGGTCTTCATCAGCTCGGTCTCGGTGCGCTGCACCAGGTCGCCGATGTAATAGACGTTCTCGGCCTTGAGGCAGTTGGTCGAACGTACGCCCAGCTCGAGGTCGTCGATCGGGCGGAACAGGATCGGGTTGAGATCCTTCTTGCCGCCGACGGCGACGGACTCTTCCTCGCCTTCCAGGTCGACGAACACCGACAGCTGGTCGCGCAGGATGCGGGCAGCCAGGCGTACGGCTTCAGCGGCGTCGATGCCGCCGTTGGTGTCGACGTCCAGGATCAGCTTGTCCAGGTCGGTGCGCTGCTCGACGCGGGCGCGCTCGACGCTGTAGCTGACCCGGCGCACCGGGCTGTAGGAGGCGTCGAGCTGCAGCACGCCGATCGACAGGCC